>Ga0208693_1003227_pt1 | contig 10229 bp, 9 predicted proteins | sample AD_UKC071_MetaG_FD_184438 | JGI IMG/M metagenome (GOLD analysis project Ga0208693, IMG submission 184438) | Active sludge microbial communities of municipal wastewater-treating anaerobic digesters from USA - AD_UKC071_MetaG (SPAdes) (version 2) | ecosystem: Engineered > Bioreactor > Anaerobic >... | reverse complement strand
CATGCAACTGTTGGTGCTGAACTTGGAGCGCAAGCTCCGAATTCTTCTTGCCCATTTTTTAAGTTGGCTGTTTTCCAACCAAAACGGGGCTTTGTGTTGCTGATATCTGTCTGTTCAGCAACCCCTAACAAGATGATTTGAGGAGGGATTCAGAGTGGGTTACAACCACACCCATGTTTCAAGGGGATTCAGGATTCTATTAGGTGCCCTGGCACCTTATCTTGCCCGTGAGTTCCGAACGGAGTTTGGTAAGGATTGGTGGAAGGTTGCTGTTATGGAAACGCTATGGGAAGAGCAAAAACGTGACTTACCAGGTTCTGGCGAATGGAGTGAGCTTGTCGACTCCTTAGATATAGCACGAACTCTTACCCTTTTCGACGTACATTGGAATCAAGTTTTTCGTAAGAAACTCTCTATTGATCATCGAACCTGGGCCAAGGAGCTGATTGGATTTCGGAATCGTTTGGCACACCTCGGTGGGCAAGATTTCTCTGATGATGATACTTGGCGAGCACTCGACACAATGTCGCGCCTGTGCGAGCAAATTGATCCAGACAGTGCCGAAGAAATTCGGGCCATGCTGCGTACTTTAAGGTATGGTTCAGAGCAAGGTTCCACCGCGGTAACGGAAATCTCGCTAGTTCCTGAGAGTAAGAAAAACAACAACGCCGGAGTATTGAAAAACAGCCCAAGCGGTTTACCTAGTTGGCGCGACGTGATCGAACCGCATCCCGACGTGGCCCAGGGCCGTTACAGGAATGCAGAATTTGCCGCCGATCTCGCTCAAGTTGCCCGAGGTGAGGGTGCCTATGAATATCGGGATCCCGTGGAATTTTTTGCCCGTACGTATATCACGGAAGGTATGGCGGGCCTCTTACGTCAGTCCTTATTGAGAGTAAGCGGCGGTGGTGGCGAACCTGTAATTCAACTTAAGACTGCATTCGGTGGTGGCAAAACCCACAGCATGCTAGCTTTGTACCATATGATGAGAGCTAGGGTTTCCGCCGAGAAACTGCTAGGTGTAAAACCTCTCTTAGATCAGGCGAGTCTTTCAGATCTGCCTAGGGCGAACGTCGCTGTGTTAGTGGGTACAGCCTTAGACCCTACCAGGAGTAAACGTCCTGGTAATATGCCCGGAATCACAATTAACACCTTTTGGGGCGAGATGGCCGCGCAACTTGCGGATTCTGCTGGTAACCCAAAGTTGTACGACTATGTCAAAGAGGCGGATAAAAAGGGGGTATCCCCTGGCTCGGAAGCACTTAAGAACCTATTTGACGCTGCTGGTCCCTGTGTTGTGTTAATGGACGAGATTGTGGCATATGCGAAGAAGATCTATGGAGTGGATGGCTTACCGTCCGGTTCTTTCGATAACTTTATCTCTTTCATCCAAGAAATAACAGAAGCGGCCCGCGCAAGCAAGAACAGTCTTGTTGTCGCATCGATTCCAGAATCCGTGATAGAAATAGGTGGAGATGCGGGGCAAATTGCCTTAGATACGATTGAGCATACCTTTGGACGCATGGAAGCAATTTGGAAACCAGTGGCTGCAAACGAAGGTTTTGAAGTGGTACGCCGTCGTTTGTTCCTTAATTGTAAGGACCCGGACGCGAGGGAAGCAGTGTGTTCAGCCTTTAGTCGGATGTATTCGGAAAATTCCGGCGATTTCCCTGTGGAAGCTAAAGAAGTAGGGTACAAAGAACGTCTACTATCTTGCTATCCCATTCACCCAGAAGTGTTTGACCGGTTATATCAAGATTGGTCGACTTTGGAGCGTTTTCAACGAACTCGTGGCGTACTGCGTTTGATGGCGGCAGTGATTCACGAGCTTTGGATGGGCAATGATGGAAGTCTCTTAATTATGCCAGGCTCAATTCCCATGAATGTTCCAAGTGTTCGTGATGAACTCACACGGCATCTATCAGAGAACTGGAATAGTATCGTAGATAGAGAAGTAGATGGGAAAAATTCCATCCCATACTTAAAAGATCAACCTGGTACGCATTACAGCAGGCATATGGCCGCGCGTCGGGTCTCCCGGACGATTATGCTCGGAAGTGCTCCGACAGGTCGCGAGCAAGCTGTGCGTGGAATAGAAACGTCGCGGATTCGCTTGGGGGTTGTACAACCCGGAGAAAGCATACCTGTTTTTAACGACGCGATCAATGCCTTGCGTAATGAGCTTTCATATTTGTACTCTAACCCCTCGGGTGATCGATATTGGTATGATAATCGGCCTACGCTCCGCAAAACTGCAGAAGACAGGGCTACGCAAATTTCTGATCCCGATGTAGAATACGAGATCGAAAAACGCTTGCATAAATTACGAAAAGAGCATCCTTTTTCTGGGGTTCACATTTGTCCAGCTTCATCTTTAGATGTTCCCGATGAACAAAACACAAGGCTAGTCATCTTAGGCCCCGAAGATCAATTTAAGGCTGGTAGTGAAAGCAACCCTGCACTTCTAAGTGTGAATGACATATTAAACAATAGGGGCAATAGTCCTAGAATATATCGTAATATGTTGGCATTTGTGGCTCCCGATCGAGACTTGATGGCTTCCCTTAAGCAAGAAGTGAAAAGATTTTTAGCGTGGAGTTCCATTAAAGAAGACAGTCAGGATCTCAATCTTGATGCAGCACAGAATAGGGAAACAGAAAACAGTCTGCGTCGCAGTGACGAGACTGTAAGCGCCCAGATCAAAGAAACATACTGCTGGCTTTTGATCCCCATAATTGATCGGGACGCTGATCTGAAGACCATCCTTTGGGATAGGATTCGCATCAGTGGTGGCAACGAAACAATTGTCCAAAAGGCTGCAAAGAAAATGCTTCAGAACGAAGAGGTTATCGATCGTTGGGCACCGGTTCTGATGAGGATGGAACTGGATAATCTGCTGTGGAGGGATGATGAGCACATCTCTATCAAGAGACTTTGGGAATATCTGTGTACCTATTGTTATCTTCCGCGTTTGGCGAATGTGAGGGTGTTTGAAGAGACGATTCAGACAGGCCTTGAGTCAAGCGAATACTTTGCGTTTGCGTCTGGATTCGATGGAGAGCGGTATATAGGTCTTAGGTTCAATCAATATGTGGGGACGATAGAACACTCGGGCTATCTTGTTAAAGTTGAGGTAGCAAGAAAGCAATTGGCAGAGGAAGAGGCTAAGCGGAAGGCAGAAGAAGAGGGGAAAGAAGATTACGAGCCTGATAACCCAACACCTCCTGTTGGGGGAACTGGTGGTACAACGGTCTTTCCTGGTGACCAGGGAAGTGGTGGAGTGGACGTTAAAGAGGAACCAGTAACGCAAAAAATCGTGAACTTCCATATGTCTGCTGAACTTGATCTTACCCGTATTAACCGAGATGTACAGAAGCTAATGGAAGAGGTAATCAATCACATTATTAACGCAGATGGAAGCAGTGTGCAAATCTCTCTTGAGGTTACGGCCAAGGCTGAGGCTGGGTTCACTCCCGAAACGGTGCGTACGGTATCGGAGAATAGTAGGACTTTAAAGGTGGAGAGATTTGGATTTAGCAACTAATGGTGCAATCTTTGCTGTGGACAAGAATCGTTTACGTCGAGAGCCGTTTTGTAGTAAGGGAGGGGAGCGCCGATGTCGACAATCGAGAACATGACGGGAGTTTCTATACGCTGCAACTGGCTTTATCCCAGTGCACAGAGACTTGATTTTTTTCCAGCGCACGGCAAACTGACGAAGCAAAACCGGGTTGCCATGGTTTACGGAAAAAACGGAAGTGGAAAGAGCACAATTGCTCAGGGCTTTCGTGAATATGCTGGTTCCACATCACCTCGCACGGTCGACTTATCGCCAACAGTAAACGGAACTCCGATACATATAGGCCCCGACAGCAGCCCCGAGAAGTTTCTTGTGTTCGACGAAGAATACGTTGACCAACGAGTTAAGGTCAAAGATCAAGGGCTAGAAGCAATTGTTCTTTTTGGGGATCAAGTCACCCTTGACGATCAGATTGAGCAAATCACTGAAAATATCCAAGGTCTGAAAGAGCAAGAAGCGCGCCAGAAAGAGGAATATGCGAAGCATATCGATGCCTCTGATGCAACATCACCGAAGTTCTGGTTAACTAAGATCATTCGAGAGTTACAGGCGGATGGAGGTTGGGCAGAAAAGAAAGGTATTGACATCAACGGTGGGAGACAAAAGGCAAACGTCAACGAGCGGGAAGTAGACAGAATTGGGTTATTGCAACCGGTGCTACACGAGCAACAGACCAAGGCGGAGTTTGATTGCCAATATGTGCTCTATCGCAATGCCAGCATGCAGGGGCAAGAAATCAAACAACCGATTAAGCAACACAGGATCATCGGAAACTTGGAAGAAGCATCGATAAAATTACTTGAGAAATCAATTGACAAGCCGCAGACGTCAGCAAGGGAAAAGGAGCTTCTAGAGCTTTTTGGTATCCGGGTGATTTCCGATGCGAGGGTTTTTTTGTCGGACACAACTAAGAGCAAATGTCCGACCTGCTTGCAGGATGTTTTAGAAGAGTACCGTTCTGAAACACTCTTGCTTATCGAAAATATTCTGAACCGAGATGTTATGACGTTTCAATCAGAGTTGAGAGGTTTGCTACAAAAGACGATTGACAAGGATGATTATAGTGTTTACAAAGAGCTTGAGAAAGAAGCATACTATAATGTCCAAAGCTGTATAGATGCCTTCAATACAGCTGTTGAAAAGCATAACAACGCAATCCAAGCCAAAATTGACAACCCATTCGAAGCCATGATGTATGATACATCGATAGGCTTGAACGCCGCTTGCGATGTCCTTAACCAAGCCCTTGATGTTCTTGAGGTGTATCGCATCGCATTTAACGATGCCGTTATCGGACGGGAAAAGCTAAGAAATGATCTATTGAAGCTGAACGATGAAGTAGCTCACTACGTCATAAGTCATGATTACTCACGTCTCGTAGCACAGCGAGTAGCAAAAGAACAAGCCGGCGACCAACTGGTATTTCTGGGTGAGCAAATCGCCGAGTTAGAAGAGCAAAAGCTGAAATTGGACGCACAACGTCAGAGTTTTAGGATCGCGGTTGATGACATTAATAATTCGCTAGCGTACATCTTCTTCAGTAGGGAGCGCCTAGAGGTAGTACTCAATAGTGATGACCAGTTGTATCACCTAAGATCGAATGGCAAGAAAGTTGATCCAAACAAGGTGTCATGTGGTGAGCGCAATGCACTCGCACTCTGTTACTTCTTCACGGAGATCGCCAAAGAAACGGATGTCAGAGCAATTTATGCACATGAGACGTTCTTGGTGATTGACGACCCCGTTTCCAGCTTTGACATGGAAAACAGGATCGGAATTATATCCTTCCTGCGCTGGAAGCTCGGCCAGATACTTTTGGGTTGCTCTACGACAAAAGTTCTTGTGATGACGCATGACATTAGTGTTCTTTATGATATGGAAAAGGTACTTCAAGAAATCGCCAAGGAATGCGCAGAAGCAAATAAATCCGCAGAGTACTGTCTATTAGAACTTGGCTGCTCAGGAATCGAGCCTTTCCAAGTAAGGAAGCATCACGAATACACGCGTTTACTCGAAATAGTTTATGACTACGCCTTGAATGGAACAAGCGAAACAGAACTGGTTATCGGAAACATCATGCGGAGGGTGCTTGAAGCGTTTTCGACCTTCTTATACAGAAAAGGCATTGCTGACATTTCGTACAATGAGGTAATCTTGGCTGAAATAGATGAGACTATAAGAACCTATTTTCAAAATCTTATGTACAGGCTCGTCCTCCATGGCGAAAGTCACTATGAGGAACATATTCGAGGGTTTCAAGGAATGGAGTTCTTCAGCCATCTGTCTCGAGGGGAAAAACAGCGCACAGCGCGTGACATCATTTGTCTAATGTATGTACTGAATAGGTCTCACATCCTATCGCACTTATCACCGAGCGCGGAGTCTGACATAGTGGGTTGGATTGCCGACATTAGACCGGCAACACTCGCCCAAGGGGAACCGGTGCTTGTTCGTTGATTGCCAGCACACGCACGGCTCACCATAAGTTGGATACTGATTTGCCTCCTAAGATGTCTGAGCATAGATCGATGCAAGATATGGCGCGACCCATATGTTTTAGGCTAAGATTCTAGGGAGATCCCTGTGGAATGCAAGGAGAAGGAAGATGGGTAAAAATAGAGTGATAACAACTTGTTATCATTGCGGTAATACTGGCACACTTGACCACAAAGCAACGGTAACGTGGCAAAACGCGGAAATAGAGCATGGTAGCCGAGGTGAATTTCTTTCAGGCTATCTTATTGAACATATTGATTGGAATTTGTATGAGTGCCCGGTATGTAACAACCCAACTTTAATCAGAGACTATGTTTTTGATGCCGGATCTTATGGCGATTATGTAGATCATGAGCTGACTACAGTATTTCCGTCCGTATTAATCAATAAAACTGGTGTTCCAACGGAAATTGCTAATGCGTTTGATGCAGCTGTTAAGACAAAAGGGATAGATCCAGCAATTTGTCTACTATCGCTGCGACGAGTTCTTGAAATGATAGCGAGAAACATGGATGCAATAGGTGTCACTAAGCCATGCCCACTTTGACGGACACCAGACCGTGATCGTATAATTAAATCACGAGAGGATGTCGATTGTGGGTAAAACAAGCAATAGATATGATGATGAATTTAAGGCACATGCTGTTAGCCTGGTGGAAGATAAAGGCCGGCCAATAAGCGCAGTAGCCGCCGACCTTGGTGTCTCTCAGCCTGCTTTGAGAAGATGGGTAAAACTGAGTACCGAGCCAGAGGATTCGGTTGCCAAGCGAATTACCGAGCTTGAAGCTGAAAACAAAGCACTTAAAAAAGATCTTTCGGACGCAAAGGATACCGTTGAAGTGCTAAAAAAGTCCGTAGCAATTTTCATAAAACCGTAGAAGCAGCTACACCTAGTGAGAAATATGAATTCATCAAAGCTCACGCCTCCGGGCATTCTGTGGTGAAAATGTGCGATTTATTGGAAGTGTCCCGGAGTGGGTACTACGACTGGCTGAACAGGCTACCGTCAGAGCGTTCTCGTAAGCAAGCCAGGATTCTAGATAAGATCTAGGCGGTTCATAAAAGGTTCCTTATGTACGGTGTGGACCCTGTTTGGGCTGAAATAAAAGATTCGATCCCCTGCAGTCGCGGTACCGTTTATCGGCTGATGCGAGAGCATGGAATACAGTCAAAGCGTAAAAGGAAGTGGAAGGCTACAACTAACAGCAAGCACAACCTGCCTGTTACCCCAAATTTACTGAATCAGGACTTTGATGTTGAAACTCCTAACACTGTTTGGGTTAGCGATATAACCTATAATTGGACTGATGAAGGATGGCTCTACACCGCTATTATTAAGGATTTATGTACTAAAGAGATTGTTGGATATGCAATGGACAAAAGAATGACGAAAAAGCTTGTGATCAAAGCACTATCAATGGCGCTAAGGAAAGCCAAACCTGGTCCAGACCTGACTTTTCACTCCGATCGCGGTAGTCAATACTGCTCTAAAGCTTTTCGAACTCTACTTAAAAAGAACCAAATCCGTCAAAGCATGAGTCGTAAGGGCAATCCCTATGATAACGCACCTGCAGAGAACTTCTTCAGCTGCTTAAAGTGTGAATGTACTAACTTCCTGCATTTCAGAAACAGAAGAGGCGCCAAACAAGCGATTTTCGAGTACATTGAGATCTATTACAATAGGCAAAGACGACATGCAGCATTAGGGTGGATTAGTCCGCTGAAATACAAGCATCAACTGGCCGCCATGGCGGCTTAAAACGGACTAGTTAACAAATGGAAGGAAATCTAAGCTACGTACACGCAATGGTGTCCAAAAAACAGAGAATGGCTCAGATGCTCTAGGCGGAAGAGTCTTCGTCTGAAGCACGACACGTTTTTTTGAGATGCCTGTGTACCCTGATGAGTACACAAGCAGTAGGATTCAGTTGATTGTCTTTCCAAAAAACCATAAAGAAACACTCCAAGGATTGTCCGGTTCGTTACGTATTGAGTGATTTGAGTTTGCTTGTGACTTGGACTTGGATCTTATATTCTTCGCACATGTCTACCCTTGTTGATCCAAACGAAAGTCGATGTCCATTGTCAAGGCTGCCGTGCGTTCCTAACATGACATGAAAAGGAAGGGTGGTAATATGGACAAAAGCAGAAAGAAGGCATGGATAATTATCGCGTTCTTGGCCTATTGTATTGTGATGTACGCCATTACTTTTACGGAAATGGCTCCGGAAGCCGGTAAAATGCTCGGCGTGGGGAAAGGCTACGAACCTCGTGATTATACAGTAGGGTACCGTACGACTGGAGTACTAACTTATACAAAATACGAGCCAATCCCAAACATGTTTCTGCTATATCTTATGGTAGGAGGATTTGTAACTGGGAGTCTAGTATGGTTTAACGGTCGGAATGAAAGCAGACGTTTTAGTTCGCAAAATACAGAAAGAAGGCAGCGCTTGGCAGAGGAACTCTTTTCTGAAGACCCCCATCCTATAGATGACCAGATTGAGTTGAACAGAAAACGGCGCCAAAAATGGCTAAGGAAGCAGCTACGAGACTGAAAAGGGAATCGACGGAATGGCGAGATGTTGTCGTTGGTCGAACAATCTTGTACACCAATAAAGTTTAGTGGAGGGAACTATAGTGGAGTGATACATCCGTTGGTTTTTTTTACGTTTCTTTTGTTTGAATATATACGTAGGAGAAGTTAGATGGGAGGAAGCGATGAAGAACACCCAAGGATTTGGCCAAGCAATTGGAGTTGGCATCATTGTTGCTTCGATTATGTCAGTTGTAATATACCCGTTATGGGGTTTTTTCACTAGTTCTGTGCTGAATCATGGGAAAACCCTGCTCTACTCACGATTTTTGGATACAGTTGCCATCAAAGCTTCTCTAGGGTACAGCGATGAGCTTGTACAGAGATTCTATTTAATCGCATGGAGCTTTGGCTTGGTAGCGATGGCTTATGTTTGGTCTAAGGTTTTTACCTCCTCTAGAGAACTGAGTGCATCCCTAGAGGAAGCCTCCAAATATGGCTTAGGTTCTAATTGCGACCAAACATCTCAGTTACAACAAGATAATCCTAAACGAGACCTACATGACTTAATACAAAAAAGGAAAAAACGCGTTAACGCTGGATACAAGCTTATGCTTTTTGGAGGTATTGTTGTCTTTGGATTCTTTCTTCAGAACCTCTACGCCTTTTTCACTGTAACTACGGCAAATAATATGAATGCCCACTTTCAGAGGAACATAGAAGTTATATCCCATGTAGATGATGTACTTGCGGGGGAACTCAAATTTGATTGGGCAACAATGGAATCGTTCGAGGACTACGAAAACATATTGAGGAAAATAGAGGCGGTGGAATGGGTACGCTGAGGAAGATACTCTTTAGGGATATATAAGCATATGAGCCGTGGAGCATAACATCATCTTTGATTCTCGGAGGGTGGATAAAGTGAGCGCACAAAAAATTAAAGAAATCCGGATATCGAGAATAGAAGCATATAAGAAGAGTAATGATGTTGTCGAGCATTTTAATGGCGAGGAAAGCACCAGGAAAGCATATGCGGATGAAGGTAAACAGTTGTTAGAACATGCGTGTATTTTGAGGTAGTAGTCAAAGAAGCATGTCCAAGTTGCGCCTGCACTAAGTGGATCGGCGCACCGCACTCTAAGGCATGAGTTGCATGACTGTGCCGCATAAAGTGAGGGCTAGCATCCTTCTTTATCCCAGCTCTTTTTCCAACCACTTTGACAATTTTCCACATCCGCCCAGTTGAAAGGGGATTACCCTTTTGAGAAACAAACACCGGATCTTCAGGCTCGCAATCCTTTGGCCTGATGCTTTCCAATACTTCCATCGTTTCCTCGGTGAGCTTTAGGAATCGGTTTTTGCCTCCCTTGCCCTTGACTGTGAGCACTCCATCGGAAATGTGCTTTCTCAACCCTAACTGCCGTCGAATAAAGGAATCTAATCAGAGTTTTATCCGTAAGCGTCAAACCAGCCGTACCTTCTAGCTCTTCTCCGCTGATGAGATAATGAAGTCATCAGAGGGAAGGAGCTGATTCGTGTGACTAAGGAAGCCAGGCAAGAGCTGCGCGAGTTGTGGGCTGAGAGGATAGAGGATTTCCGCGCCAGCGGTCTAAG
>Ga0208693_1003226_pt1 | contig 10232 bp, 5 predicted proteins | sample AD_UKC071_MetaG_FD_184438 | JGI IMG/M metagenome (GOLD analysis project Ga0208693, IMG submission 184438) | Active sludge microbial communities of municipal wastewater-treating anaerobic digesters from USA - AD_UKC071_MetaG (SPAdes) (version 2) | ecosystem: Engineered > Bioreactor > Anaerobic >... | reverse complement strand
TCTGCCTGTGGCAGGATGCTGGCCGGCGCACTTCCGAACACCAACTCTCCTTCGCCGGTGTTATGCAGAATCAGAATGTCGGAAACAGTCTGTCTTTGTGCCGCCGTGAAGCGGAACTGTCCCGGCATCCAAGACGCGCACGGCGCATCCTGCACCCTGACCCTTATAGATACACTAGTCTTGTAACCATCGTTGTCCACTGCTGTAAATGTGGCAACGTATGTTCCTTCTTCAACATATTCGTGCTCCGCAGTGAACTCGTGAACTGCAGGAGCACCGTCGCCGAAGGTCCAGTATTTGTCCACTATCGTCCCGTCGAGATCATCCGCTGCCGCAACAAACTGGAATACCGTCCCGGCCGGCGCCTGCGACGGATTGACTGCACAAGCAGAGATGACCGGCGGAATGTTCTCTATGACGCTGACGTGGACAGGAACTATCGTTCTGGGCGCCCTGACGTCGTTTGTGTCGAAGAAGACATAGCCGTCAAGGTCGACAGGCGGCACAGAAGCAAGATCCATAACCACATCGAAGACCTGACTCTGCCCTGGCTCGATCGTAGCAGAACCCGGGCTGACCGAGAGCCACTGATATGTCCTGAACTCGATCGCCAGGTTGTTTTCGATATAGCCATAAGCATCGCAGAGCACCTCAAGTCCGTCAGTTCCATCGGCGTTCTCAATGCCAATGGTGGCACTGGCCTCGTCGGCATCATTGCCGAAGCTCATGTCGAGATACTGGTAGACTATCCTGCCGTCGGGATAGAGCATGACCTCGAAGGTCAATTGCCCGGAATTCCACGACCTCGGCACGTCTTTGTATTCCACTATGACGCGGTCATTCTCCGCATCATAGTAGTGGAAAACGCCGCCGTCCTGAGGCGCACTGGCCGGCCTCAGGGTATCCCACCAAACAGCAAGAAGCTCGTTGGGGAAACCGATATCCGGCAGCGGAGTGTTGGACGTAGGCGAACCCAGAGTAGGTCCGAAGGTTAAAAACCCTGCAGCGTTCACCTTGACAGAAGTCTTCGGCTGCCCGTAGAAGGAGAATTCCCACGGAAGCTCTATCTCTTCGTACTGGTTACTCTTGAGCGTAGTCAGCTTCGTACCGATCTCCGATATCTCTGCCCACTCGAACTTAGGCCCGCCGGGCATGTTGGAGTCGCGCCATATGTAGCCGAACTTGTCCTGCCCGCCAGAGCCTTCCTTGATGAACTGTTCGGGCTCCTCGCCTGGCGACCCGCACGTCGCGGCACAGGCCTCAATGACTAGGTCAGCATCTCCCGTATTCGCAACGGTAATCCTTTCAGTTCGTGTGCGGTGAGCACGGATGGCCTGCCTTATCTCAGGCGGGTTCACTTCAGCCTTTGGAAGCGCGCGCACAGCTATGCGGAGCGTGGCGGTAGCCGTAAGGCCGTCATCGTCTACAACGGTCAGGACAGCATCGTACTCCCCTTCCGCTGTATAGGTGTGGGTTGCAGTGAGCGTTCCTTCGACAGGGTCGCTGCCGTCGCCGAAGTCCCACACAATCCGGACGACCTCGCCGTACAGGTCGTAGGCGGACGCAGTGAAGTTGACTTCGAGAGGCGCTGCACCTCCCCGAGGATCCGCCTCGATAGACGTTATCACCGGCGGCATGATCGGGTTGACGTTGAGGCACGTGTCAACCACAATCTCCGGAGCGATTGGGTCGTTGCTTTTCACCCTGATGGCTGCAGGGAACGAGCCCCTCGGGAGCTGTCCTGCATCGAATCTCACATCGAGCATTGCGGAGCTTCCAGGCGCCACAGTCCCCTCCACAGGCGACACGTTTATCCAGGTAGGGCTGAACAAGATGGCCAACTCGTCGTGGACGTACAGTTCGTCCCTGGCCACCTGAAGGCCGACGGTTCCGCTGGAGTTCTCGATGCCTATCGTGCACTCGTTGGTGTGAGTGCCCAGCATCGATTTGTACTGGTACTTGATTGCGCCGTCAGGCGTCAGTATAGCCTGGAATGTGTATGGCCCTCCCGCGAGGGTTCCGGGCACATCCTGCCACTCCACGATGAACTTGCTATCGTCGCCCCAGTAGTAGACCATTCCTGATCTTTGGGGATCCAAGTCGATCCAGCATACAGCCAACAAGTCGTTGGGCTGGGTACTGTCCGGAATTGGTGTGGTCCTCCATGTGCTAAGCCATGTTCCGAACGAAAGATACCCATTGGAGGCTATGCCTATCTTGGTCTTTGCCTTTCCGTAGAACGGGAACTCAAAAGGCAGCGGCACCGTCTGTCCGCCGTCATCCTGAAGCGGAAGTGCTGTCCCGATCCGGCTTATGTCTATCCAGTCGAACTCGGGCCCCGCAGGATGATCGCTGTCGATCCAGATATAACCGAAATCGTCAGGACCTCCCCAACCGCGGGGCTCTGTAGCGGAGCCTTCCTGGCTCGAGCCAAAGAGCTCCACTCCAACGGAGTAGTTCAGTTCGCCTTCTCCCGTGTTCGTTATGGTCACCTGCCGGGTTTGAGTCTCTCCCCACGCAAGGTTGGACTCGACCGAAGTGGGGTTGATCTCGATCACCGGAGGAATGCATACGTTTATCTCTACAGTCGCCACGCTTTCAATGCCCAAATCATTGACTACGTGAAACGAGGCATTGTAGTCGCCGACCGTCGAGTATCTGTGTTGAGCTTCGAATTCGTGAACCACAGCCGAACCATCGCCGAAATCCCACCACTGATCCACAATGACTCCAACTGGGGTAGTCGCAGATGCACTGAAGACAACGTCCAGTGGTGGTTGGCCGTAAGCGGGCTGGGCTGTTGCGGAGACGATCACTGGTCCGCTTGCGGCTCTCAGCGCATTGGCGGCATTAAGTCTGCCTCCTGTGACGCATTTGCCTTTAAATGCTGACTTCACATCAACACTGCCAAGGATTATGTCGCGCACAGTGCGATCCCCTGGTTTCCATCCAGGCGCGCCCGGATAGAGCGGCATATCAGGATTCTGGCCGGCTACGAGTGCAGCCACTCCTGATACATGGGGCGTCGCCATGGACGTTCCGTAGAAGAACGCGTATTTCTCAGCTGGTTCATCAGGTACTGGATCCGGCGGCAACGTAGAAAGGATGAATCCGCCCGGGGCAAACAGGTCAACAGTCTTGGCCCCGTAGTTCGATCCCCACCAGCCTGAATAGTAGCAAGGCTCGTCATTCTGCATGCTCGCCCCTACGGATATGATGTTGGGCAAGTCATATCCAGACGGATAGTGCGGTTCGAGGTCAGTATTGACGCCTTCATTCCCTGCCGCGCACAAAAAGAGCATTCCGGACGCCTCGATGACGTCCTTGACTATCTGTTCATATCCCCCTCCGCCCCAGCTGCAGCTGGCAATAGTAGCGCCGTTGGCGGCGGCGTACCGGATGGCCTTGATGGAGTCAGAGGTATATCCGCCATCGGGACCAAGGAACTTGATAGGCATGATGGTGACATTCCAGTTGATCCCCGAAACGCCTATGCCGTTGTTGGTCATGGCACCTATGGTCCCGGAGCAGTGGGTGCCGTGTTCGTCGTTGAGATCGCCCCACTTGTCGCGCTCATCCCTGTCGAACACGGAGTTGTCGTTGTTGTAGAAGTCCCATCCATGTATGTCGTCGATATACCCGTTGCCGTCGTCATCGACGCCTGGCTCGCCGTATAGCTCGGCCTCGTTTACCCAGATGTGATCGGCAAGGTCGGGATGGTCTATGTAAGTGCCTGTGTCGATTACAGCCACTATTACCTCGCTCGATCCTTTGAACATCGCCCACGCCTCGGGCGCGTCGATGTCGGCGTCATTGACTGGGTCATAGTACCACGGCATCTCCGGGTCTCTGTAATTTTCGGGCAGATCATGGTTGTGCAATGGCCACATCTGCGGGAAGTAGATGTCATTTGGAAAGACTGGTTCCGAGCACTTGTACTTTTTGTAGTCGCGTTCAGCTCGGATGATTCCAGGCGCCCCGCTCAACCTAGCAATCGCCCGGTCAACCGTTTCGCTTTCGGGAATATCTACTATTCCGACAGAAAGCCCGCCCGGAAACTTCTCTGTGGGCACAAATGATTGAACGCTTTCCAGACTATAGCCGAGCTTATGAACTGAATCGGCAGCCGCCTGGATTCGTATTCCGGTATCAAATTCCACTATTAGGCGGCTGGGATGGTATTCGTCGGGTCCAGGCTGCCATCCTCCGCCCATTTTTGCTTCGAACCCTAGTGCGCCCTGGGATCCCAGCCCCACGGTGAGCAGAGTCAGGAAGACCACCAGTAGCGTTGCTCGAAGCCTTGGTGACTTTCTATAGCCACATGCCATAAATGAGTTTCTCCCCTTTCCTCATCTACGCGCCACCGCCGGTAGGCATCACTTTCGTGCCAACCCGCAGCAACGCGCATGATAACGCAAGTTGCTACTACAGTTGACATGTGTCATCTCGAATCCATGCCCCACGCATCACCTCCCCCATCTGCCCAAATGTCTGACTGTCTATGCCTATGGCATGAACCGCGCGTCTGAATGCAGCGCTTGGCAGCACAAACACGCCCGCACGGTCAACCGTCCACGCGCTGAAACGGCCATGGCTGCGCCAAGACATAGGCTGTCGAATCTCTATGAACATCTTTCATTGAGGCCAGGCTCCGTCACTACTCGCACACTCAGTCAAGTAGTGAACGCCCAATTGAAGCAGATAAAGTGACATGCTGTTTGGAAAGGCGTCTCTTCTGTGGACTAATAATCAGGCAAAGCAGCTTCAAAGTAATGCAAAGAGGCTCAGACAAGTCCCGATATGAGACAGTATCCAGCCTCACTACGCTGCTTGATTCAACATTCAACACGTTGCATTTCTCACACTGCTTTACCTGACTTTGCGGCAACTTCAATGGTCCGAAATGCGCCCGCCACCCACAAAGCGTGCCATCCCCAGTTCAACTTGGCATTCGTCACCTGTTCACGTGTGTGCCTCAAACGATTTCATCTAGTATTGCTGAAGTTCTACCGCACTCCGAGCAAGTTGGAATACGCAGTTTCCCTTGCCCTACCACGTCAATCAGTCGCTGATGCGTATTCGTAATACGAATTCGCTTTATTAATACTACTATTGCAAGCTTTGCTGTATTGCCCTGTTCCTAATGTTCATTGAATAAGACAAGCCGAAGGATCAAATGGGTGTGACGTTGTGAATTCCCAGACCATAGCATCATTTATGCAGTCAGCTTTGACCATCGCCATACCAGGCTACAAGCCTCCACTCATTGGCTTGCACAGCTAACTAAAGTGAGTATTTCATAAATTCCCCAAATTAAATGCATTATAGCTTGCCTTTTGTGCAATGTCAAAGCCAGCTAACTCCATAATCAGGGCAATCTGTCTGCCATGGCGGGATAGTAGTGGAAGGGCTTCGAAAAATGTGGCAGTGGTCCACGGCGTTTCCAGCCATTTGGGACCATCTGCGCCCATATCTTGGTTTTGACATGGTTCCGCGGACGAAAACTCATGAGAATGAGGATGGTTGAGATCCCCACTATTGAGCCTTTCAGCAGCACATACCCCCAGAGGAATCTCCTGCCCTAGGCGCGTCAACTCGGCTTGGTAGCGGCTACTGCCAACGCCCATAAGTGGGCCCAAGGAAAAACGAGGACACCTTCGTAACTAACAGTGGCTTAATCGTGCTCCACAAGTCTCCGTAGCGTCATTTCTTCTCGAGCAGAACCGATTTGATCAGTACTTTAAAGAACAAGAGCGTACCCTAGCCTGTACACGCTCGTGGCCTCGGGATTGAAGCGACCACAGCCTCGATTGGCTCCGCTCAACTGCCGGACATGAAGAGTGTTGTCCCGTCATCGTCTACTTTTTCGTACATGCAGCGAAAAATGACCCAATGCGGGCCATTGGCAACTATACGTGCCAAGCGGAACACGGCGTTGCAGTAATATGGTAATCACTGGCGTGATGGCAAAACCATGTCGGGAAATTCGCAGGTCACAGGGAGGCGCCCTTGAAGCGAGGTTCAGCGATGCTCTTTGTTTCAACCCGAGGTTGCCTTCCTGCAGCCCTATGAAACGGCTAAAGACTGAAAACCCGGCAGTCGCCCAGGAAATTATCGAGGCTTGCTTAGGCCTCGATGCCCCTGCAATCCTACGATCTCGTGGGATAGTGAGCTCGTTCGCCTCCTATGAGCTTGGGTCTGGTGCGGGCGGCTGTGAGGTGGCCGGCGCCTATCTTTGTGACTTCAAGGCGAACAGGCACGGCTACCCTTTTCAAATGCATGCCAATGAATGTGTCTCCTATATCGAGACCTGCGTGAGCACAGATAGACTCCACGACCACGGGATCTGCAAATCTCTTCATGGCCTCTGCCGCCAGCGCCCCGCCGGCTGCCACATGGGGAATGACTGTAACCCGCTCCAGCCGGTATCGCTCTGCGCACTCTTGTTCAACCACTAAGGCCCTGTTCAAATGTTCACAGCATTGAATGGCCAAGTATAACTGGTTTTCGGAGATAACAGGCAACAACCCGGCCATTATCGCTTCAGCAACATCGACGCTGGATGCCGACCCGATTTTGCGCCCCATTACCTCGCTGGTGCTGCAGCCGACCACAACGATGTCGTGCGGTTTCAGCCTTGCCGCCTCCAAAAGGCCCTTTAGAGCTTTGCCGCTTTCAGCTGTCAGTTCCGCCATATTCATGCCTCTACCTCCTTCCGCCACCATGTCGCAGGCGGCGCAATGCATCTCATTCATATAATAGATGTAGAGTTAGTATTCGCCACAGGGTTGGCCCCTCTCCTCCCATTGCTGCAAGAACTTTGGTCTCACATTAGGCCGGCGAATACCAAAACCCTCGCTGTCGGCTACTTCGTATTGTTCAAGGCGTAGTGGCATCATGTAGCATGCCAACAGCATTGCCACACGTACGGACATGAATCGCTTTTCAACCTATTTCCCAGCAGGCGGCCATTTGCCTTTTCCCATTTCGGGGGTGATCTGTTGCAGCTGCTCATTCAACTTGTCAATATATTTCTGCATCGCGTGTTTATCCGCTAGGTCAACCCCGTCTTCAAGCGCCTGGGTTAAGATTGCTTTTGCCCATCCCCAGTTTTCAGACATGTCTGCCTGCTCTACTATCCTGTCGGCGATCTTCTTGAGCCGCTTCGTGAGCTCTGCCGAGTTTTTGATGTAAGCTTTCCGTTGGAGAAAAGCAAAGAATGCTGTGAGCACTGGCTCCACTGCCTGATAGAATTCCGGACCTGCCAATACCTTCCTTGGGAGAAGGGTGAGGCAGCATGCCCTTAACGAATCTGTGCTCCACTCTTCCGGCGTTTCCAGGTAATAACCGTACATCAGATCGGCGAATACGCCTATGACAAACGCACTCTCTTCCTGCTCGTCGGCTGAAAGGCCCGAGTATTCCTCACTCCGTTCGAATTCATCTATCCATGCAGAGATCTTGTCCTCTACTTCCTGAGCCGTCTCGTTAGAATAATCCTTCATGCCAAGTCACGCTCCCGTCATGCAGACGTTAGGGTTTCACCTGAGCAATCCCTTTCTACGCTATTTTGCCACATTCCGCACGCTGATACTACCCCAACCAAAACTAGCCTGCACTTGGAGCTATGCCCACAACTCCGCCTCCAAAGATTGAGAGATGCTCATATGATGCCACACGCTCCTGTCTCGTGCCAGAGGCAATACACAGATCACCAACACCTGAATGGGAAACACGCCAGGCAACAACGTTTGGGAGAAAATAGCGAATAGTAAACGCCATGGCCAAAGGGGTACATCCCTGCCCCGAACTGATGAGGCTGGGGCGATAACAAAGCAAAAGAAGAGCCATTTTTGATGTAACGGAAGCCCACGATAACGCGGGTTTGAAAGGCGGCTAAAAAATCGTTTCCCCCATGGGAAAAGCCCGTTTTGCGGCGAGAAAAATGAAGGCAACCAGCCCAAAGTGTCGAATGTTGTAAGTAGAGCTAACAACGGAGACACAGGGGGTTACCTTCATGGCAATTATACCACAGAAGCAGCTGTTCAAGTGGGACGAGGTCGAGGAATTGGGCGATTTGGAGCGGTTGAAGCTTGTTATAGATTACCTGCCTGATGAAGAGTTGATGCAGGCGCTAGAGAACGAACGGGCCAATGGCAGGAATGACTATCCGGTCAGAGCAGTATGGAATTCGGTATTGGCAGGCATTGTGTTCCAGCATCCAACTATCGAGAGCCTTCGCAGGGAATTATCGAGAAACGCACAGCTCCGCCAGGTTTGTGGCTTTGACATCACCCTGGGCGTAGAAGGAGTCCCTTCATCATCGGCGTACACGCGGTTTTTGAGGAGACTGATGACGCACCAAAAAGAACTCGATGAGATGTTCGATAACCTGGTAAGGATGTTATGCGACGAACTCCCGGACTTTGGGGAGACGCTTGCTATAGACGGGAAAGCGCTGGAGAGCTACGCAAAGCCAAGACGTGCCGAGAGCGAAAAACCTTATGATGGCCGCCGGGACATAGATGCGAATTTCGGAGTGAAAACATATAAAGGCAAGAACAAGGATGGCAGCGTATGGGAGAAGACCATGAGCTGGTTCGGATATAAACTGCATCTTATTGTGGACGCCAACTACGAGCTGCCTGTAGCTTTTCGGGTTACGCAGGCGTCGAGGAGCGAGATAAAGGAGGCGCGCACTCTCGTAGACGAAATGGCGCTTAGGCTGCCGGAAATCGTTGACAGGTGCACTTATCTTACGGGCGACAAAGGCTATGACGACACCAAGATGACGACTAAACTGTGGGACGAATACAAAATCAAGCCTGTAATCGATATCCGAAACGCTTGGAGGGACGGGGAGGAAACAAAGCTGGTTACCGGCAGAGAAAACGTGGTCTACGATTACAAAGGGACCGTCTACTGCTACTCACCCGAAGACAATAGAAGGCGCGAGATGGTTCCGGGGGGCTTTGAGAAGGATCGTGACGCCTTGAAGTGCCTCTGCCCTGCCAAATACTATGGTGTGGAATGCCGGGGCAAAGACGCCTGCCCAGTCAAAAGTGGAGTACGGATCCCATTATGTGAAGATAGAAGGGTATTCACTCCGGTTGCGAGGCCAAGCGCCAAGTGGAAAAAGATTTATAACAAGCGCACCGCAGTGGAACGGGTAAACAGCAGGATAGACCGGGTCTTCGGTTTTGAAGACCATTGTGTCCGCGGGCTTAGGAAAATGAACCTCAGATGCTCACTAGCCCTTATAACAATGCTTGCAATGGCTTTGGGCAGGATAAAAACGAAACAAGGGGACAAACTCCGTAGCCTTGTCCAGGCTGCATAAAAGCAGCCTTTGATGAACTGAACAATGAGATGCCAGTGCGGTTAGTTTAAGGTGCCCATTTTTCCCATAGCGAGCTGAAAACAGCCTGTTGACGCCTACCTCGGCAAATGAGACTGCTTCATTGCCAGGGAGGAAGCTGCTTTTGACAAATTATGCAACGGGCATGCGCGAGAAATCGGCTACAACGCAAATGCCTCAAAGAAGTCACAGGAGGCGCCGCAATGAGGTATCATCTATAATGTCTCTGTGAAATCATCAGGTACAACAGTAATCAATATCGCTGTCACTATCATATTCACCTTTGGTATGCGAACCGAAAACATAGAGTGCACGCAGATTCATGTTTATGACGCAACGCTTCCGCAAATGGAAGGAGCGCAGGCCCAAGCCTGAGGATGCAGCAGGGGGTGAGGCGGCGATAAAGTAAGATCGCCTTTCCCTTCCCCGCCGGTTAAGGCATGGGGGAGCCTTTCGCCGTTGCTTGTTTTAGAAAATGCGGCCAAACTAAAATTAAGGTCATTCCAAAACGGGGTAATTGAGCCGGACACTAATTAGGGACATGGATCCAATGGCGCTAGATGATGTGAGGCGGGGCATAAAGATGAAAGTATCCAAGGAACGTTTGTTCCTCAGCCCGGAGGATACACGGCGTTCGTCCCCAACCCTCCAATTCAGCTCAATGACTTTAAGCTTCTTGAGCTCCTGTCAAAAGCAGATAGACCACTTAGTAGATAAGACGGTGCAACTTTAATACTTCCAAATCCAGACCTGTTTGTCGACATGTATGTTCGGCAGAAAGCAGTTCTCTCCTCGCAAATCGAAGGCATCCAAGCTTCGCTGAGTATGGGCTTGAAGAAATCCCCCTTTGGTTGCGGCTCATACGAGAGATTCA
>Ga0208693_1003224_pt1 | contig 10235 bp, 11 predicted proteins | sample AD_UKC071_MetaG_FD_184438 | JGI IMG/M metagenome (GOLD analysis project Ga0208693, IMG submission 184438) | Active sludge microbial communities of municipal wastewater-treating anaerobic digesters from USA - AD_UKC071_MetaG (SPAdes) (version 2) | ecosystem: Engineered > Bioreactor > Anaerobic >... | reverse complement strand
CGGCGGCGGGTTCGTATCCCCGGACATACTGGAGGTAGAGAGAGAGGAGGAACGCGACCGCATACGTTGCGCTGTAGTTGATCAGGGCGGCAACGTTAGAGGCTGCAAAGACACGGTTCTTCTGGAGTAGTGAGATCGGCAGAAGGGGGTCTGGCCGGTGCTGCTCCACCCGGAAGAAGACCACGCCAAGCACCAGTGATGCCGCAAGGAGCACCAGACCGGCATGGGTGGTGATCCAGGCCAGGCCCAGGAAGAGGCAGAGGATCAGGGCTGAGGAGAGGATCAACCCTGGAACGTCGAAGTGTTCCATCTCTCGCTCGTTTAAGAAAGCCGGGAACTTCCTGGCATAGAATAAGACCGGGACTGCAAGGAGCGCGGTCACTATGAAGATGCTTCGCCAGCCAAAGAACTGGGTCAGGACTCCCCCAAGGAACGGCCCGAACGAGAGCCCGGCGTAGACAGCGGTGGTGTTGATCCCGATCGCGTAACCCCGCCTGCCAGGTGGAAAGAGGCTGGCTATCAGGGCCACGCTTGTCGCGTTGATCATCGCCCCGCCCACCCCCTGCATGAACCGGAAGAGGAGGAGCAGGCTCATCGATGATGCGAATATGGAGAGGATGGATCCGGCGGCGTAGACGACGATACCGATCAGGAAGATGTTGACCCTCCCCCGCGAGTCGCCGAGCCTTCCTGCCGGGAGGAGGAATATGACCGATGCAAGGAGATAGGTGCTGGAAACCCAGGCCAGCGTGGCCGCATCGGCGGAGAATTCGGTGCCGATGACGGGCAGGGCAAGGTTGATCGCGGAGGCTGTGAAAGGATTTATAAACGAAGCGATCGTGACCAATACGAGGATGACCCCCCGTGAATAAGTTCGTTCTTCTACCTCTTTCACGCCTATCCTCTAAGCCTCCGGGTTCTGTGCGGTAACAGAGTTCGCGTTGAGTGCAGATAAGTCCACTGCCCATCTCCAGTGGACTGCTTTTAGGATCATGACCCAGTAGATGAGCATGCGTGCCCCGCCCCCGGAGTTCCAGCGGGATCTCCGTGCGACCTCCCTCCGGCTCATCCTGCTGCTGGGCGTGGCAAGCCTGTTCGGTAGCCTGGTCTCTAACGGTGCCAGGAGCGTTACCGGCCCCTACCTTCTCCTTCTCGGTGGAAGCGCGGCAGTTGTCGGGCTGGTTGCCGGGGCCGGCGAGTTTATCGGCTACGCCCTCATCATCGCCGAGCGGATCGGGAAAGCCATCAGGACACCGGCGCGGGACACGATCCTCTCCCATGCGACGGTGGCCGTTGGGAGAGGGTGGGGGTTCGGGTTTCACAAAGCGCTCGATCAGGTCGGTGCGGTCGCGGGCCCGCTGGTCATGGTCGTCGCCCTGGCCGTCACCGGGGGTTATACGGATGGATTCCTGGTTCTGGCCATCCCTCTCATCGGCGTCGCGGCTGCTCTCTTCCTGGCCCGGTCGGAGGTGCCGTCACCACGGTTCCTGGAGGTGGAGGAGATGCAGGGAGACAACATCCCTTCGATCCTGCCCTACGCCCTCTTCATATTCCTGGGAATGGCCGGGTTTGCCACCTTCCCGCTCATATCGTTCCACCTTAAAGCCGGGGCGAACCGTCTCCGACGCCGCAATCCCGCTCTTTTATGCAGGTGCGATGGTTGTCTCTGTCTTTGTGGCGCTGTTACTCGGCCGGGTCTTCGATCGTGCAGGTGTCCATATCTTTCTTTCCATCCCCATCATCAACCTTGCAACGGTCTTTCTCGCCTTCTCGCCCGATCCGCGTATGGCGGTTGCCGGATCGCTTGTATGGGGGGCGGGGATCGGGATCTTTGAACCCGTTCTCCGGGCTTCGATCGCAGCGTCCACGAGCCTTGAGTGGAGAGGGGGAAGGTCTACGGCACACTGAGCGCGGTCGACGGGACGGCGTGGTTTCTGGGGAGCGCCGTGATGGGTGTCCTCTACGACGTATCGATCGGGCACATCCTCGCCTATGTTGTCACGGTCGAGGCCGCAGCGCTGGTGGCCTACCTCTGGCTGTACCGCTCCAGGGTCGCGGTCGGGCCCCCGGAGGTCACCCTGTAAGCCTTGCGGCCTTAGTGGTGGAGTGCCCCGCCGATGGCGCCACCGATCAGGGAGAGGATGCCCTGGTATGTGAACGCCGCCAGGACTATGAGGATCGACGCTCCGAGACCCGCGATGAACCCGAACGCCCCGAGGAGGACCGTGCCACCGATAAGTGTAAGCAGCGATATGACGATGGCGCCAAGGAGCCCTGCAAGCAGCCCGGCTTTTGCACCGTTCCAGATTCCGCCACGCACCATCCAGCCGGCGACAAATCCGCCGGCCAGCGGCCCGACGACAGGCAACAGGAACCCGAGAAGAACCCCTACAAGCCATCCGACGATGACTCCTGTCCAGAAGTTATCTGCCATCTACTTTTACTCACCGCTGAGTGTTCGAGAGAGTAGTATATACATCTTTAGGATCAAGTCAGGTCGAATCCCCGCCAGTTCAATGGCGGGAATAGGTAACGTAACGAAAGCTCTGTAAAATTGAATTGGCCCTGGATCCAACCTGGATTTGGACAAAGGAGAAACAGGGGTCATGGACCCATTAGTGTTAATCGAAGGTTATCTTTCCGATTCAGAGAACGGCATGAAGACCGCATCACCTGGTTCCTCAACCAGGCGATGCTCGCAGAGGCCCTCCAGCAGGCAGGAGCCACCCAGTACGAACGCACCGATGCACGGAAGGCGCATCGGAACGGCTACAAGGATCGGTCTCTCAAGACCCGAAGTTCCCGGGTGTTCCCGTTCGAGATGCAGGTCTTCGGGCGCTACGCCCGGGTGGAGAAGGCTCAGGTGAACGCAATCGTCAAATCCTGCCACCAGGGGTTTTCAACGAGAAAGATCCAGGAGATCGTCAGTCCTCCAGGGATCGACCAGGTCTCTTCAGTCTCGGTTTCCCGAATAGCCAGGGACCTCGACGACCAGGTGCAGGCATTCCTCCTGCGGCCGATCGAACAGGCTATCCCGTACCTCTTTGTGGATGCGTCCTACTACAAAGTCCGGGACGGAGCACGGTACGTCGCCAAAGCGATCCTGGTAGTAGCCGGCGTCCGGGACGACGGCTACCGGGAGGTCCTGGGAGCCAGAATCACCGACTGCGAGAATGAAGAATTCTGGTCGGGATTGTTCGAAGACCTCAAAGAACGTGGACTCATCGGGGTTCAACTGGTCATCTCTGATGGGCATACCGGCATCCAGAAGGCGGCGGAAGCCGCCTTCCTTGGCGCATCCTGGCAGATGTGTCAGGTGCATTGTACCCGGGCCGTCTTGAGGAATATTCCCCGGAAACATCAGAAGGAGGTTGTAGAGGGGCTGAAGGAGGCATATGGGAATGAGCAGAGACTTCAGCAGCTTGCAGATGATCTGAACGAACGAGGATATCGGAAAGCGGGCAATACGATCGAGAGATTTGTCCCGGGACTTATGAATTACACGGCGTTCCCGAAAGAGCACGCAAAGCGGATCAGAGCGACGAACATGATGGAAAGAGTCAACAAGGAACTGAAACGGAGAACCAAGGTTGTAGGCGTGTTCCCGAACGAGGAATCCCTTCTCCGGCTGGCAGGATCCATCCCGATGGACATCAACGAGGAGTGGTCACCGACAGAAGGTATTTAACTATGGAGAAGGAGTGATCAGGCAAGGAGACAGGGCTCAGACAAATTACAGAAGATCTGAGACGTTACCAAGAATACCGTGACCTACAGTTACTTCAATGAGTTGATGAGCACCACCGAATTTTCATCGGACGACTACCATGGGGATGCCGATCATGACAACGCAAGGAGAATTCGGGAGACAAAATGGACGGTTGCGAACTACCACACTTGATGGAAGCGGGTGCGAATCCTGCCCCAACCCCTCTTTTGGAATTATCACCTGAGGTCTTTTGGGGTATAGGAATCGGAAATAGGATGTGTCAGAGGGGATGAATGGGGGCCCATCTGTATGGAAATAGGGCGGTCCTATCTCAGCGGGATTGGGTGAAATCACAGAGGAGATCTCATGAAATCGAAAAACAACAAACATTTGCTCATTATGGGGGCTCTTGCGTTCATCGGCGTCGTCCTCCTCGTTGCGACGGTTGTGCTTACGTATACCGCCTTCTTCGCCTGGCTCGAAGCAAGCGGTGGATCCCCGATATTGGACGTCTGGGAGATCAGGGGCGAACTGCCGCCGGAAAATGCATCGATCATTCACCTGACCGAGAAAGACTTTGAGCAGCACCCGGCGCTCGACTCCGCGATCCGGGGCGACAACCTGGATCCTGGAGCCTGGTATCTGGGAGACACACCGTACGGTGTCCTCGACAAGCGAACGATTGGGAGCGCTCCGGTGACATATCTGGAACGGGAAGTACTTATCGAGTCATTTGGTCCCGATGTCGAGGCGAGAAATCAGCCGTACATCGAATACGACGGTGCGTATTACTACTTCCTCACCCTGATCCCCTAGAGTCGGGTCAAAAAGGTGGCAAACAGAATGGAAGAAGATAAGAAACTGGAATCCAGGAACCGACCCAAAACGGCAGCGATCATCATCGCCTGCGGTCTTGCCGGCATCGTTGCCGTCGCGCTCGGCCTCATGCTCGCCGACGCCCTCATCCTCTACGCCATGGAGGGCTCCGGCGGGCAGCCGATGCTCTACGTCATGGAGAGAGCGGAGCCGGGAGAGAGCACGGTCGTCCCCCTGACCGAACAGGACTTCGAACGGCACCCGGCGCTCGATGCGGTCATCCGGGGCGAGGAACGGAACCCCTCAGCGTGGGAGTGGGGCTACCGGGACCAGCGGGTCGTCGGGGGAACTAAAGTCTCGTACCGGGAGAGCAAGGCGCTCCACGAGACTTATGACTCTCTCATGGAGTATGAAGGAGCATACTACGTCGTCCTGACGACATGGCCGTGAACCGGGCAGGTCGTGCGGCGGTAATACCGGCCCGGGTTTGCCCCCGGACCAATCTGCGCGGTGTTGATTCCCGGCCCGGTGTATCCTGTGTTGTGTCCGGAGGGATCATCCTGTAGGTGAAGTCGGGTGAGCGATATCCAGCGCATTGTAGAAACACTATGATCTCTATGTGTCCAGGAGACGGGTTGCCAGAGAACTCAAGATCTCCCGAACACTGTATCGCGGTATATCCAGCGGGTTCAGAACGTCAAAGACTTTATCTGGCTACTCTCGATCTCGAATCTGGCAGCAGGAACGATCTCGACCCTCTTCATAGGATGTTCAATGGATATCCTGATATTTAACACTCCCAAACTCCCGGAAAATTTAGGCGCATCATTGCACCAATTTTACGGTAAATCCCTTTTCTCCCGGAAATGCCCCTGTAACACTATTAGAATCGAAAGGTCGAATGAATTGCAGCGCCTAAAAATGTATAGTCACATTATACCTTAGCAACCTGAGCATAAAAGAGGGAGATGAAGCGAATAGTGGTGAAAGGAGCCACTACCGTGAGAATAGTCTGCCCAGTGCGCCTAAAAAGTGCGGGAGTTAAGGAACACTCTAACCACGCCCGGGTCCCTGACTGGAAATGGCGTTACTTCCTATGAAAGTCACAAACCCTTTCGGAGATGCTGGTAAACCACAACCGTTATCTACAGGAGAGTCGATCGAGAGTTGTGGGTTGTTCACCCGGTACAGGGAGGTGTCTCAAACGAGGATCAAACGTTATAAACCCCCGATCTCGGCGACCGCAAAGCCGTTCAGGGTTGTGCGGCGTTTGCAGTCCAACCCGACCTACACCCCGCTCATGATGGGTCCGGTGGTGAACGCCGCCGTGCTTGCTGCCCTCTCGGCTACATCGGCCATGTCGGGGTTGACGCTGGGTGTCTGCATGCGTCTTGCAGGGCTCTGAAGTCAACCGGCTGTACACTTTTTTGATGGTTTCTGCCCTCCATCGATTCTTTGCAGTGCGCTCATCCCCCCGACAGGGGAAAAGGGATATCATGCTATGGGAGGAGATTTACTGTTACGCGCGACTGGATGGTGACCGATGGAAACGACCGACATCATCGAGGTGGTTGACCTTGAACATACGTTTGGCGAGGTTGAGGCTGTGCGGGGGATCAGTTTCGCCGTCAAAAAAGGTGAGATATTCTCTTTTCTCGGTCCAAATGGCGCGGGGAAGAGTACTACCATCAACATACTGATAACGCTTCTCCCCCTCCAGAAGGGCAGGGTGCGGGTCGCCGGTCACGACGTCGCCCGGGAGCCCCGGAAGGTCAGGGAGGTTATCGGGATCGTCTTCCAGGAAGAGGTGCTCGACCGCGATCTCACGGTCTGGGAGACGATGGAGTTTCACGGCCGGATCTACGGCATCCCCCGCGATGAACGGCGTAGGCGGATTGAAGACCTTCTTGCGGTCGTGGAACTCGATGCCAGACGGAATGAACGGACAAAAAACCTCTCCGGCGGCATGAAACGCCGCCTCCAGATCGCCCGTGGTCTCCTGACCCGGCCGGAGGTGCTATTCCTGGACGAACCGACGCTGGGGCTCGATCCCCAGACAAGGATGCGGATCTGGGACTACATACGGCAGGTGAATGAATCCGGGACGACGATATTCATGACAACGCACTACATGGAGGAGGCTGATATGCTCTCAGACAGGATCAGCATCATGGATCATGGCAGGATCGTCATCTCCGGCACACCGGATGAACTGAAGAATACCCTGGGAGAGGATGTCGTCTACCTTGAGACCGGGGACGATTCAGGAGCCCGTGAGTTTCTCCTGGGGATGGAGGAGGTCAGGTCGATCACCGGGTCGCCCCGTGGTCTCTCGGTTGCGATCTCGGCCGACGGGAGTCACGCCCTCCCCCGGATCATCGATCGGCTGCGCGAGGCCGGGATCGAGATCGTGAGCGTGAACCTGAAAAAACCGACCATGGACGACGTTTTTGTTCACTATACCGGCAGGGAACTGCGCGACGGGGGAGGGTGAGCGGCTATGGCATGGGAGTTTCTTACCGTCTACTGGCGGGAGATGATCAGGTTTGTCCGGTTCAGGACGCAACTATTCTCGTCGCTCCTCCAGCCGGCGCTCTGGATGGGTTTCTTCGGGATCGCGATGTCTTCAAACCTCGACCGGTTTACATCCTCCATACCCGTACCCGCAGGGGTTGTCCAGGTTGATTACCTCACCTTCATGGCCGCGGGGGTGATCGCGATGACCACACTATTTACGAGCCTCTATGGGGGGATGAGCCTCCTGTTCGATAAGAACTGGGGGCTGATGCGGGAGATGCTTGCAAGCCCCATGCCACGGACGCACATCATGCTTGGTGTAAGCCTATCGGGGATGACAAAGTCGTTTATCCAGGCGGGTATCATCATGGTTTTCGGGCTCGTTTTGGGTGTCCGGTTCTTCCACGGGTTTTCGGTTGCCAGGATAGCCTTCTCGGTAATTGGCGTGTTTGCGTTCCTGGGGTTGTTCTCACTTGGGTTTCTTCTCTTCTCCTCCAACATCTCGATGCGGCTTGAAAGCCCTGAGGGCCTGCAGGGGATCATGACGCTCCTATCACTGCCACTCTTCTTCGTCTCAAACGCCCTCTACCCCATCCAGGCGTTCCCGCCGTTTTTGCAGGTTCTCTCGGCCTACAACCCGCTGACCCATCTCGTTACCGGGATCCGCTACTTTGCTCTGGGAAACGATTTCTTTGCCGTTGGTGCTCGCTACACCATCACAACAGGTGACGTCCTCACATCTTTTGCGTACCTGGCGGTCTTTGCAGCAGTGATGTACCTCCTTGCCCGAAGGGCGTTTGAGAGGGCAGTTGTGGCGTGAGGGTACCTCCTCCCGGAAATCGCCGCGTTCCTGTCCCGGTTTACCCCGCACTGTCTCAATCGCGTTATGAGAACCCGTGGACAGAACCACGTTAAGCGGTGATCAGGGATACCCGTCTGCTGAAGATGACCAAGAGGAGGGGGCTACGCTGAGAGTCTCTGTTATACTGGCATTCCCATTCGCGGCTCGATACCTGGCCTGTGGAGGCTCGTGTAGTTGGTTTTAAGTCTGCAGCCGGCCCACTTCCAAGTTGATGACAACCCTGCAGACGTATCGTTGCTCGATATGCGGCCATATCTACGATCCGAAGACCGGGGATGTGAATGCGCCGCCTGGAACCGCGTTTGAAGACCTACCCGATGATTGGCGCTGTCCGATCTGCCTTGCAGAGAAGAGTAAGTTCAGCGTATTCTCGTCGCCACTCGGGCGGCTCGGGCTCTGAGCGGTCAGGCCGCTTGCACACCATCCATTGCCTGGCGGGCAGGAGCATGTTTCCTCCAGGCGTGTCCGCCCGAACAGGCTGACCCCTGGCTTCTCCAGCTGCACTCATCGTGTTTTGTTTGGTGTTATCCCATGCCGGTTTCGGAAAAGACCATTCAACCTAAGAAAGTTTGGATGTGGTTGATTACGCCCAAACCACCTACCTTTTATTTGAAGAACAGATTGAACCGGTCACTCTGTTGATGGGGACGTCGGAGCAAAAAACTACATGATGCCCACAAGGCCACACGCATACCAGATGAAAATATCTAGAGGGCCATTTTCATACGAAAATGGTGACATGACGCGTGGCGATCGGGCAGGTAACCACTCCAGAGTCTCTCTTGAGTTCGCACGCCCCGAGGTGTTCCTTTCACCCTTCCACTACCTGGAAGTTGCTGGAAGCGGAAACAAGTGAGAATAACAATCATATCACCACACGAGAAACTATCCGGTATTCGAAGGTGAACCTCTCTAGAACAGGTGCCAGAGATTGAAAGATCCCATGCCGGCCCGACCTCTCGATCGCTGGTCGTTTAAGTCAGGCTCTAAATTTGCCGTATGAGACACCAATATGAGACACCATGGATGTAGAAAAAACCTGAGCAGGAGAGTCGAGGACTATCTTGAGGCCATACTCAACGTCACGCTGGAGAAAGGTTACGCCCGTACGAAGGACGTGGCGCGCGAGTTGGACGTCAGTCCATCAACAGTTGTGGAGATGTTTCGAAACCTTGACAGTATGGGTCTTGTCGATTACCGCCGTTACGAGGGTGTGGTTCTCTTGCCTGCTGGGCGTGAGGTTGCCGAAGCAGTCAAGTTCCGGCACGATACTTTAAAGGAGTTTCTTAAAATCATCCATGTCCCGGAGACGATAGCCAACACCGATGCCTGCTACATGGAGCATGAACTCCACCCAACGACGATCCGGCAGATACGGTTTCTTGTAGAGTTGCTCAAATCGGATCCACGGATCTGTGAACGTATACGGCAGAACACATCCCGGGGGGAGCAACAATCCCAATGACCATCGTTGCAGCAGCGGTCGCGGTCTACCTCCTTGTAAACCTGGTTTCATTCATCACATACTACCGCGACAAGCGCCTGGCTGAACGCTTGGCATGGAGGATCCCTGAGAAACGGCTGCTCACTATCGCGTTTTTTGGGCCGTTTGGCGCCTTCGCCGCGATGAGGATGTTCCGGCACAAGACGCAGAAGCGAGTCTTCCGGCTCGTCCCCCTCTTCCTATGTCTGCACCTTCTGCTGGCCGCCGTGCTGCTCCTTGCGGGTCTCTGCTGATACACCCCTCCAGCGCCAGAATGTGTTTAACTTGCGGGGGTGAAGGGGGCGGAGCGGGAAGTCCCCGGTCGAGAGGAGAGGGGATGAAAGCGGAGCCGCCCTTCCTTCCTGCGATAGATATATTCCTCTTGAGTATTCTATTATCATTCACCCAACATGAGGTATAAACTTGATAGGTCTGCACATTCGGTACAGGTACGTCAGGACAGGTAAGCCTCGATGCGCTGAAAGAGTATGTTGACTCGCAGATGGAGAAGTAAATGATCGTTTCCTACAAGTACCGAGCGTATCCAGACGCAACCGTGGAAACACGGCTGAACACTGCACTTGATACCTGTAGGTGGCTCTACAACAAACTTCTCGAAGAATGCAACACGGCACGAGAGAATGGAATCTCTCCGACGATGCGGGGAACGCAGGCGCGGATCGTCACGCTGAAAGAGGAGAATCCTGCACTCAAGGACGTATACTCTAAAGTGCTCCAGATGGTCAACTATACCCTCTGGAGCAACATCGCTGCACTCTCGCAGACAAAGAAGAGAGGACGGAAGATCGGCAAACTCCGATTCAAGAGTGCAGCCCGATACCGGACGA
>Ga0208693_1003221_pt1 | contig 10244 bp, 5 predicted proteins | sample AD_UKC071_MetaG_FD_184438 | JGI IMG/M metagenome (GOLD analysis project Ga0208693, IMG submission 184438) | Active sludge microbial communities of municipal wastewater-treating anaerobic digesters from USA - AD_UKC071_MetaG (SPAdes) (version 2) | ecosystem: Engineered > Bioreactor > Anaerobic >... | reverse complement strand
CTCCACCAAAGCCCGGCCGACGCCCTGCCGCCGGTACTCCTGCTTCACTACCAGGGGATGCAGCTCCCAGACATGGCCCCTGTACTGCGGCGCCGCGCTGATCCAGCCCCGCACCTCGCCGCCCGGCGTTACCGCCACCCGGCTGATCTTTCCGCCTTCCAACGAGGCGCGCACCTCCTGCATCGCGCTCTCCATGGTGGGGTAGGCATCCGGCCAGTTTTCACGAAATCCCTCCTGGAGCATTTGGGCCACCTCTCTAAGGCGGGCCTCGTTTTCCGGCACCAGGCTGCAGACTTGCAGCCCCTTTTTGCTTATCGTTGGCAGCATAACTAAGACCCCCCGTAAAATCAGTATCGGTATTCCTATTTTCCCTTCAGTTTTTTAAAATTAAACCCTCTCAAGCAGGACTGAAACGTTAAAAATCAAAGGCCTCGGGGTCTGCCAGGGCTCCGGCCTAATAGAGAAATCCCGCCTGTATGGATTAACATACCGGCGGGATTTATATTATCTATTGCTATTGCGCCATAAACAGCTCTATATCAGAATCTACCGTCCCGATACCCGCAAGGCCAAACTTCTCTGCCAAAACCTTGGCCACATTGGGAGACAGAAAACCCGGAAGTGTAGGACCGAGGTGTATGTTCTTCACCCCCAGGTAGAGGAGCGCCAAAAGAACGATGACAGCCTTCTGTTCGTACCAGGCAATATTGAAAGCAAGGGGCAGCTTGTTGAGATCATCAAGGCCAAATGCTTCTTTCAGCTTCTTCATTTTTCCCGCAAACACCTTTAACGGTGCAGCCCTTGTTTCTTGCAGTTTCTTGACATTGATAGCAAAACATGCCCATTTGTTTTCCTCCCCTATTTTAACTTAAACGGTATCTACATCTAATGCTTCCTTTTCAACTCCTCATGATTGGCAATGATAAAAATCAATTATATTTAGGGCCATTCTACTTCGCCGGATTCTCCACAAATACCTCTAAGAAAACTAAGTGAACTCATTTCCCTACCAGGCTGCAAATTTACAGTCTCTTTTTGCTCATCGTTGGCAGAACAACTGATTCCCCCGTAAAATCTTATATGGATATTCCCTTTTTTCAGTTATATCAAAATAAACATGCAGCATACTCCATCACCCAAAAAAGCTTTCCTATAATAACAGCCCGAACAGGATTACGCAGCCAACTATCTTTGCCGTTATTTTGATGCAATTCTGTTCAAAACACAGACCCTTTCAAGCAGGACTTTGGCCTTGTAAGTAGAATTAAAACCAACGTGCATTACAGGCTGCCGATATAATAACTGTCGTCGACCGCCAATAACGCAAAAAAACCCGTAGATCGACGACACCTGTTATATCAGTATCCAGTACCAAAAAACCCATCCCCGGCAGGGCTTTGCCCCAGGTAGAAAGGATAAAAATGAAACATTTAACTACCAGCCCAGGCTTAAGCCATAATTTACATACCCTTATCCCACAGGCATTTGACGGGTTCTCAGCCTACCTATGAGGAATTGAAACCCCGACGGCGTAAAAACCGCCAGGGGTGCCGACCACGTTCTCAGCCTACCTATGAGGAATTGAAACAAACTTTTTCAACAGAGGATTGCATAAGATCCTCTGTTCTCAGCCTACCTATGAGGAATTGAAACCGCTCTGAGATTTCCTCTTCGCTTACCAGCTCAAGGTTCTCAGCCTACCTATGAGGAATTGAAACCGGACTACCCTCCATTGGAGGGTAGACTGGAGCAGGTTCTCAGCCTACCTATGAGGAATTGAAACTGATACTGCTCACGCAACGCCTCCATGCTTATTGCGTTCTCAGCCTACCTATGAGGAATTGAAACGGGTCTGTCCAGGATAGCGTTCTATCCTCATCAACCGTTCTCAGCCTACCTATGAGGAATTGAAACCCATGCATCCCAGGCAACGAAATTAGCCACAAAAAGTTCTCAGCCTACCTATGAGGAATTGAAACATTAACCGCCGCAAATAAGTGTAGGACGGCCTGCTGCGTTCTCAGCCTACCTATGAGGAATTGAAACCCATTCCGGTCTTGCCGGGTAAGCCCCGGCGGGCCAGGTTCTCAGCCTACCTATGAGGAATTGAAACCCTATACCCTCTATTTCCGCCAGGTGAAATAAGAAGGTTCTCAGCCTACCTATGAGGAATTGAAACCGGTGGAAAAAGAAATAAACGATTATGAAGTAATTGGTTCTCAGCCTACCTATGAGGAATTGAAACAGGCATAGCAGACCGCAAATACCACCCGTCTGCCTGGTTCTCAGCCTACCTATGAGGAATTGAAACACAGATCAGGTGAAACACGAAACCTGGCCGACGCCTGGTTCTCAGCCTACCTATGAGGAATTGAAACCATTTTTAAGTCGCGCAACCTCTGCCGGGTCCACCGTTCTCAGCCTACCTATGAGGAATTGAAATCACTGCATATGTTCACAATTACAAATATTGTCACAGTTCTCAGCCTACCTATGAGGAATTGAAACCACGCACCACTTAGCGGCGAAATACGGCGAAAAACTGTTCTCAGCCTACCTATGAGGAATTGAAACCTGGCCACACCGAGCAAGTTTTTCAACTCGTCATCGTTCTCAGCCTACCTATGAGGAATTGAAACCAGAGCTTCCTCCGGGCTGACAATGTAACCGTAGTCCCGTTCTCAGCCTACCTATGAGGAATTGAAACTAAATTACAAAAAGCGCGAGGGCTGGAGAAGCCAAGTTCTCAGCCTACCTATGAGGAATTGAAACCTCCAGTTGGAGCCATCCCAGCGGTCCAGGATGTCGTGTTCTCAGCCTACCTATGAGGAATTGAAACTAAAGCAATGCTTTCAGGCTACTGCGTATAAATTTCGTTCTCAGCCTACCTATGAGGAATTGAAACCGGGGAGAAAGGAGGATATGAATGATGATGAAAAAGGTTCTCAGCCTACCTATGAGGAATTGAAACCCCACGAGCTCACTGCCGCCATAGCGGCGGCGAAGGGGTTCTCAGCCTACCTATGAGGAATTGAAACCATGTTGGCTCGTATTTTTTTTGCAGGAGTATCTCGGTTCTCAGCCTACCTATGAGGAATTGAAACAATAGCTTCTTCTTTTTATTTGGGAGGGGATTAGGGTTCTCAGCCTACCTATGAGGAATTGAAACAAAGGATACAAGCTGATATTTGCTGCAATCCCTTTTGCGTTCTCAGCCTACCTATGAGGAATTGAAACCCGGATCCTCCTTCAGATCGTCACTCAAATAATAGAGTTCTCAGCCTACCTATGAGGAATTGAAACTAGGTTGGCGCCAACCAGGTTAGCGCCCCCCAGTTTGGTTCTCAGCCTACCTATGAGGAATTGAAACCATGGGGGTGCCGGAATGAGCAAGCAGAAGCTCACCGTTCTCAGCCTACCTATGAGGAATTGAAACCCGGAAAGTGGCATGTTGCATATGATCGTCTCCTTTGTTCTCAGCCTACCTATGAGGAATTGAAACGCGAGTGGAAGCTATATGGGATGAGTTGACAGGTGCGTTCTCAGCCTACCTATGAGGAATTGAAACCAGGGCGGAGGCTTGCTGGCGGAGACTGTCAAGCGCTTGTTCTCAGCCTACCTATGAGGAATTGAAACCTGCGGGCAGATTTCCTGGAGGGGTAAAAATGCAGAGTTCTCAGCCTACCTATGAGGAATTGAAACTGCTTTACAGCCACGCTATGAAAAACGATATTATCGTTCTCAGCCTACCTATGAGGAATTGAAACCGACAACACCCCTGCTGGAGTGCTTCGAGTGGTGGGTTCTCAGCCTACCTATGAGGAATTGAAACCTGACGACAAAGATATGCTCAAAATGGCCCTGCAAGTTCTCAGCCTACCTATGAGGAATTGAAACCCCGTTCCATTTCACGGCTTTCGCTGTGATTATCCAGTTCTCAGCCTACCTATGAGGAATTGAAACGCCTTTCCACGATTAAAGAAGGCCGCAAATAACAGGTTCTCAGCCTACCTATGAGGAATTGAAACTAAAGCCTTTCAAGGCTTTCCGGAGAGACGCCTTCGAGTTCTCAGCCTACCTATGAGGAATTGAAACAGACTAAAAGGAAAAAAGCAACCTGATGTCATCATAAGTTCTCAGCCTACCTATGAGGAATTGAAACACGATAAGGTAATCTATCAGCACCTGCCCTTGAACGGTTCTCAGCCTACCTATGAGGAATTGAAACAGTTTAAACCTCGAAAACGCCATGCGCCGAATTAACGGTTCTCAGCCTACCTATGAGGAATTGAAACGCCTGAGTTTGGCTGCGGAAGAATTCGGTGCCCGGGTTCTCAGCCTACCTATGAGGAATTGAAACCAAAGGCTAGGTTTCAAAGCAGTCTGGCGCCATTGCGTTCTCAGCCTACCTATGAGGAATTGAAACACGACTATGGAGAGCCTTGCACGGCGGTTCTGGAGTATGTTCTCAGCCTACCTATGAGGAATTGAAACACTCCCCCGCTTCTTCCATAATAAAATCGGCATCAGTTCTCAGCCTACCTATGAGGAATTGAAACGTGTTTACGAAGATCTCAACGTGAAAACCATGCGCGTTCTCAGCCTACCTATGAGGAATTGAAACTGGGAAACCTTGTCCTGGTGGTTTATCAATAGTGGGTTCTCAGCCTACCTATGAGGAATTGAAACTCAAAATCTCAATCGCATCGTCAAGGAAAATTTGCGTTCTCAGCCTACCTATGAGGAATTGAAACCGGAATAACGGTAGGAAGTTCCATCGTGGTTGTTTGGTTCTCAGCCTACCTATGAGGAATTGAAACTCAATGGCCCGGAACGTGAGCGGGATATTCTCCCACGTTCTCAGCCTACCTATGAGGAATTGAAACCATAGCCCCCCCTGCGGGGAGAAAGGAGGAAACGGCGTTCTCAGCCTACCTATGAGGAATTGAAACCGCGCAACGTAGTAACATATCTACAGCACCCCCGCATGTTCTCAGCCTACCTATGAGGAATTGAAACCGATTAACCCGCTCCATGCGGCCCCCGGTTCCCCAGGGTTCTCAGCCTACCTATGAGGAATTGAAACCAGTCCGAGCGGGTTGATGATGGCTTCCGCTCCGGCCGTTCTCAGCCTACCTATGAGGAATTGAAACCTGTGACCCGGTCATGTCTAACGATCACCTCCCGGGTTCTCAGCCTACCTATGAGGAATTGAAACCACTCATTTTTTCACCTCCTTTTTAAAGCTAACTTAGTTCTCAGCCTACCTATGAGGAATTGAAACGCGGAAGCCCTGGAATAGCTATCCGGCAGTCAACTGGGTTCTCAGCCTACCTATGAGGAATTGAAACTATATATCAGCCATGCACGGCATCAGTCGCTTTCAATGTTCTCAGCCTACCTATGAGGAATTGAAACAAAATATACAAGCTGACATTTGCTGCAATCCCTTGTTCTCAGCCTACCTATGAGGAATTGAAACTGCTCAGAAGGCTGCCGCCGATGCCGCCCGCCAGGTTCTCAGCCTACCTATGAGGAATTGAAACATGTAGTAATCCGAATTTTTTGACCCGTCCCCAGTCACGTTCTCAGCCTACCTATGAGGAATTGAAACTGATGGCTTCCGCTCCGGCCCGGAGTGGGAGAATAGTTCTCAGCCTACCTATGAGGAATTGAAACTCCTTCTCCCTGATCCGGCAGGGAGCACCGTAGTAGGTTCTCAGCCTACCTATGAGGAATTGAAACGCGGGAGAGACAGAGACTCGGCCAGCGCCGTAATCAGTTCTCAGCCTACCTATGAGGAATTGAAACTGCATATTCTTGCTCTTCAACTGTAAGCCAGGTAGCGGGTTCTCAGCCTACCTATGAGGAATTGAAACCCCCGACTGCGAGAACGGGACGCTCTCTGTATGCAAGTTCTCAGCCTACCTATGAGGAATTGAAACACCAGGCGCAGGCGGGCGGCCTGGAGTTCTTGCGGCGTTCTCAGCCTACCTATGAGGAATTGAAACCCGGCCATCTTTTTATGGTGGCCAAGCGCGTAAACGTTCTCAGCCTACCTATGAGGAATTGAAACAGCTGTTTGTTAAATTTTATCTTTTTTGGATACTTTTGTTCTCAGCCTACCTATGAGGAATTGAAACGCAGCAGCTAGTAGGTTTCGCGAAAACGCGAAACAAGGTTCTCAGCCTACCTATGAGGAATTGAAACGCCGGCGGGCACCTACTTTGGTGCCCACGAAGGGGGTTCTCAGCCTACCTATGAGGAATTGAAACAGGAATAAACAAAGTTATAGACGCAGCGAAACAGAGTTCTCAGCCTACCTATGAGGAATTGAAACAATACTAAAATTTGAGCGTGCCCCCACCAGCACATGGTTCTCAGCCTACCTATGAGGAATTGAAACACCCAGGGCAGTGCGACGATCTTATCGAACTCCGTGGTTCTCAGCCTACCTATGAGGAATTGAAACTAAATTTGCTATAGCTTCAGCAATCGAATCCCGGGTTCTCAGCCTACCTATGAGGAATTGAAACGGGATAATCTGGAATAGATACAATCTGGAATAATCGTTCTCAGCCTACCTATGAGGAATTGAAACTGCACATAATAGCGAATAGGTAAATATGCTCTTCCGTTCTCAGCCTACCTATGAGGAATTGAAACGAACCGATAACCAGACCAGTATTAAATTTTACTACGTTCTCAGCCTACCTATGAGGAATTGAAACCCTTCTCAAGAACCTGCATTCCTTTACCCTCCTACCGTTCTCAGCCTACCTATGAGGAATTGAAACTATAACGTTCTTATTCTATCTGTCTGTATAAATTTCGTTCTCAGCCTACCTATGAGGAATTGAAACCTATAATCGCTCCCCTTCGCCCCCCTGCCAGTTTGCCGTTCTCAGCCTACCTATGAGGAATTGAAACCGCGCAACGTAGTAACATATCTGCAGCACCCCCGCAGTTCTCAGCCTACCTATGAGGAATTGAAACCATACACCGGCTGGACCACGATGCCCCGGGTCTGGTACGTTCTCAGCCTACCTATGAGGAATTGAAACGTTGAGGAATTGCCAGGCCAACTGGAGGGCCGCATCGTTCTCAGCCTACCTATGAGGAATTGAAACGCGCCATTGTCACCGGTACGGGGCTGCGTTTAGTCTGGTTCTCAGCCTACCTATGAGGAATTGAAACCTCCAAGAATTACATCCAGGGTAAGTTCTGTCTGTGTTCTCAGCCTACCTATGAGGAATTGAAACCCTTTAGCAGGGGCAAACCCTCCTAAGGTTGCCGGTTCTCAGCCTACCTATGAGGAATTGAAACTATAGCGAGCGTAACTTTGGGCGGCCTCTTTGCAACGTTCTCAGCCTACCTATGAGGAATTGAAACAAACTTTATGCCCTTTATAATCGCCCACGCCGAAGTGTTCTCAGCCTACCTATGAGGAATTGAAACTATTGTTTGCCGTTCGGCTTAAGCATTTTAGTTGCGTTCTCAGCCTACCTATGAGGAATTGAAACCTCAATACCCACGATCCGGCCATTAAGTTCCTGGCAGGTTCTCAGCCTACCTATGAGGAATTGAAACCAAGTGGCGACGGCCCATGCGAACTGTGCGTCCTGTTCTCAGCCTACCTATGAGGAATTGAAACCGCATAATATCGTCCTTGATGCTATGTGGAGCAGGGTTCTCAGCCTACCTATGAGGAATTGAAACTTGAAAGACCCGGCGGCAATCAAGGCCGCGACAAAGTTCTCAGCCTACCTATGAGGAATTGAAACGGGGATGTCGGCGCGAGGTTGATTCTTCTGCTTTTTCTGTTCTCAGCCTACCTATGAGGAATTGAAACCTTATTCGACAACTCCGGTCTGGGCCCGCGTTATGGTTCTCAGCCTACCTATGAGGAATTGAAACTCGCTGGTCCAGCCCCGCCAGGGGGCGTTGAAAAAGTGTTCTCAGCCTACCTATGAGGAATTGAAACCTTATTCGACAACTCCGGTCTGGGCCCGCGTTATGGTTCTCAGCCTACCTATGAGGAATTGAAACTTGTAGCCGGGCAGGGCGTCCAGCACGGCGTAGTCCAGTTCTCAGCCTACCTATGAGGAATTGAAACCACCCCTCTTTCGTCCCCCTGATCGGGTTTCCTTTCCCGGTTCTCAGCCTACCTATGAGGAATTGAAACTTCCAAACTGCCGTTGTTTAATATCCTGTTTTTAAGCGTTCTCAGCCTACCTATGAGGAATTGAAACACTCAGCCGGCTGGTGTCGTGGCCGCGGTCTCCCAGCGTTCTCAGCCTACCTATGAGGAATTGAAACTATTCAAACCTCCCTTCTCCCTGCGGGGGTGCTGCGTTCTCAGCCTACCTATGAGGAATTGAAACTCTTTGATGTTTTGCGTTATGTCAACTCGAACGCGTTCTCAGCCTACCTATGAGGAATTGAAACCCCTCTCGTGGCGGGCGTCAATACACGGTGACAACCGTTCTCAGCCTACCTATGAGGAATTGAAACGATACTGTAGAGCGGCACAACATCCCCAACCAGCTGGTTCTCAGCCTACCTATGAGGAATTGAAACCACATCTGCCCGCGGCACTCCGCGCGTGCTGCCTTGGTTCTCAGCCTACCTATGAGGAATTGAAACGACGCAGCGAAGAAGAAAGAAGCACCGATAAAGTTCGTTCTCAGCCTACCTATGAGGAATTGAAACAATAACCTTTCCGTCTTAAGCTCCCGATCGGGGGAGTTCTCAGCCTACCTATGAGGAATTGAAACCCCTGCTTGTTTGCTTGTTTAAGTTCGCAGTATTCGCAGTTCTCAGCCTACCTATGAGGAATTGAAACCCGACCAGGCAGCCTTGCCAACCCTGAAAGAACCGGTTCTCAGCCTACCTATGAGGAATTGAAACTCGACTTTCCCCCACTCTGCCCGCAGGCGATCCATCGTTCTCAGCCTACCTATGAGGAATTGAAACGCCACCCATCCCAACTCTACGGTCCCTGTGGGACCGTTCTCAGCCTACCTATGAGGAATTGAAACGCCGGTTCCTTCGTTCTTGCAGGTGCAGGTAGGCCGGTTCTCAGCCTACCTATGAGGAATTGAAACAGCTGAATCATTTCATCATGCGTCCTGGTCAGCGGGTTCTCAGCCTACCTATGAGGAATTGAAACACGAGCCAATCACCTTAGACGATGTGGAGCTGTATAGTTCTCAGCCTACCTATGAGGAATTGAAACCGCCGCTGCCCGCCACCTTTTTATGGCGGTCAGGCGCGTTCTCAGCCTACCTATGAGGAATTGAAACTATTGTCTGCGATCGATGAACTCGACCGTGCGCCGCGTTCTCAGCCTACCTATGAGGAATTGAAACCGAGCGGATCAAAAGAGGAAAAAAGAAAGGATGTGGGTTCTCAGCCTACCTATGAGGAATTGAAACCTGTAGTAGGAATAGCGCATGGTTTTCACGTTGAGGTGTTCTCAGCCTACCTATGAGGAATTGAAACAAAGCTTAGAGGGGATACCATTCGGGAAAGAACTCGTTCTCAGCCTACCTATGAGGAATTGAAACCTGACCTGACCAAAAACTCCGTCCAGGCCGAATTGCGTTCTCAGCCTACCTATGAGGAATTGAAACCCGCTCCAGAACTTTTTGCGCGGCGTTCATTTCTTGTTCTCAGCCTACCTATGAGGAATTGAAACCCTTTAGTGGGGTGCGTCACACACACACCGGCATCGACGTTCTCAGCCTACCTATGAGGAATTGAAACCCTGAATCTGACGGTCCGGTAATAACAGTTAAAAATGTTCTCAGCCTACCTATGAGGAATTGAAACGCAGGTCCGACTTCCTGCGCGACAAGAAATGGCAGGTTCTCAGCCTACCTATGAGGAATTGAAACCCGCTCCAGAACTTTTTGCGCGGCGTTCATTTCTTGTTCTCAGCCTACCTATGAGGAATTGAAACCAGTCCAGGGTGTAGTCTGTTGTTTCATCGTCGCCGTTCTCAGCCTACCTATGAGGAATTGAAACTATGATAGCAAAAAAGCAGGTCATGAGGTTCATTTACACTATGTTGATTTGCCGCCAGAAGAGCCAGCATCTCGTGCACTAGAGCGCTTGAGGATAGGAAAAGATTTGTAGAACCTCATTGCATTATCAATAAGATTGGATTGATCCCAAGAGAAAATTAATATATCCTGAAAAAGGAAGGAAGCTTTGACAGCTAAGAAGCGTACTCAAATGAC
>Ga0208693_1003215_pt1 | contig 10258 bp, 9 predicted proteins | sample AD_UKC071_MetaG_FD_184438 | JGI IMG/M metagenome (GOLD analysis project Ga0208693, IMG submission 184438) | Active sludge microbial communities of municipal wastewater-treating anaerobic digesters from USA - AD_UKC071_MetaG (SPAdes) (version 2) | ecosystem: Engineered > Bioreactor > Anaerobic >... | reverse complement strand
TCTTACTTCTACTACCGCTTTCTTTTTTGCCATATTTTTCACCATCCAAAACAACGTTCTCACTTACAGTATAACCAGAATCAAGTATGAATAAACGGAATACACTTTTTGCTAGTTAAATGCATAGCTGACTCCATGAATTCACATGTTAAAAATGCGAGTACAATATATAAAAAGGAAGTGATAGCTCGATGCGACTCCTAAGATTAAAAGGGCTGAGCGATGTTTGTTTTTCTTGGGAAGAAGGAGAAGCAGCTGTATCCGGTTTAAATGGTGTGAACTGGAAGAGGTTCAGCTATGAAGATCTGGATGCGCCAATAACCCCAAGTAAAGCCGTTTGTGTGGGCCTGAATTACAGAAGCCACATAGAAGAAATGGGTGAAAAGCTCCCTGATGAGCCTACATTGTTCTTAAAACCGCGTACGGCCGTGATAGGGCCAAATGACAATATCTTACTGCCCCCTCAATCAAAACGTGTAGATTATGAAGGGGAGCTCGCAGTAGTCATCAAAGATCATACGTATTGGGTAAGCGAAGAGGAAGCGCATAAACATGTGCTAGGTTTCACCATTGCAAATGATGTTACCGCACGAGATCTTCAGAGCAAGGATGGTCAGTGGACTAGAGCCAAGTCATTTAATACGTTTTTGCCTTTGGGGCCCTGGATTGAAACTGATGTGGACCCGATGAATCTTCGCCTCAGGACGCTAGTAAATGGGCAAGTACGTCAAGAGGGGAACACAGCTGACTTGATTTTTGATGTATTCTACCTTGTCAGTTTCGTTTCAAAGATAATGACCTTGGAAGCTGGCGATGTCATACTCACTGGAACACCTTCGGGAGTAGGTCCTTTAAATGCAGGAGACAAAGTGGTGGTAGAAATAGAAGGCATTGGAAGACTGGTTAATGGGGTTGAACCCATGAGGATAGTAGGCAATGACAGATAATAGGTTTCAGGATTCACTTTTCAAGCCTAGTAGCAAATGGGTTCCTCTAGCAGAGAGAATGCGTCCACGTACCCTAGACGAAATAGTGGGGCAGGATAAAGCTTTTGGAAAGGGAACGCTACTTCGCAAACTAATTGAAGAAGATAAGCTCACTTCTTTGGTATTATGGGGCCCGCCTGGAGTTGGTAAAACCTCTATCGCCATGGTGATAGCCAATACAACGAAAGCACGCTTTTTACGGTTTAGCGCTGTTACCTCAGGCATTAGAGAGATAAAGGAAGTACTGGAAGACGCTGAAGTTCAGTTTAACATGGGACGAAGAACTGTAATATTTGTGGATGAAATACATCATTTCAACAAAACGCAGCAGGATGCATTCCTCCCTTATGTGGAGAAGGGAGCCGTGGTTCTCATTTGTGCCACTACGGAGAATCCCTCTTTTGAAATCATAAGTCCTCTGTTGTCCAGGTCGAAGGTGGTAGTGCTTGAGCCCTTGGAGGTAGAGGATATCAAGACTATACTTAACAGGGCACTAGCTGATAAAGAGCGAGGGCTTGGCAATGAGCATGTGGTCATCACAGATGAGCAACTGATGCGTATTGCTGTTTATTCCGATGGCGATGCGCGTATTGCCTTGAATACATTGGAGATGGCTGTCTTTGGCACCGATCCCAACAGTGAAGGGATTAGGGTGATTAGTGACGAGGTTATCAGTGAGGCTCTTCAGAGGAAGACATTGCTTTACGATAAGGCAGGGGAGGAACACTACAATCTCATCTCTGCACTTCACAAATCCATGCGCAATAGTGATCCCGATGCTGCGCTGTATTGGCTTGCTCGGATGCTGGAAGCTGGAGAAGATCCTTTGTATGTTGCACGCCGTATTGTCCGTTTTGCCTCTGAAGATGTAGGCATGGCTGACCCCAACGCGCTCATGCAAGCAGTGGGAGCTTTTGATGCAGTGAATTACATTGGAATGCCAGAATGCACAGCCAACCTGGCTCAAGCAGTTGTCTATCTTTCGTTAGCACCGAAGTCCAATAGCTTGTATGTGGGCTATGAGAAGGCAAAACAAGATGCTATGGAAACCATGGCAGAACCAGTTCCATTGCATCTTAGAAACGCTCCTACCAGGCTTATGAAAGAGGTTGGATATGGAAAGGATTACAAGTACAGTCACGACTATGAAGAACACGTGGCAGATATGGAATGCCTCCCTCCAAACTTGCTGGGAAAACGCTACTACTTACCATCTGATCAGGGCTTGGAGAGCAAATACGGGCAACGTCTTGAGCATATCATGGGAGTGAAGAAGAAGCATAGAGAGGATAAATCAAAAGACAACAAAGACGAGAACATTTAGAAATAAAAGGGAGGAACGGGAAACGCAAGTCCTTTGGTTCCTCCCCATCAGTTCATGCTGATTAGTTAATTAATGTTTTAGGCACTTTGTGCAGCCAGTTTAACAATGTTAACTACCACTTCCACTGCTTTTTCCATGGATTCCACAACTATGTATTCATAGGGGCCGTGGTAGTTATGGCCCCCGGTGAACAAATTTGGTGTGGGTAGCCCCATGAAGGTTAAGCGTGAGCCATCGGTTCCGCCTCTCACGGGCCTAATAATAGGGTCGATACCCGCCTCTTTCATTGCTTTTTGTGCAAGCTCGATAATTTCTGGTTTGTCCTTTAGAACTTCATACAGGTTGTAGTATTGGTCTTTCACGTCTATTTCAAAGGTGCCATCACCGTATTTCTTATTCATCCATTGGGCAGCGTTTACCATGTATGTCTTTCTTTCCTCGAAACGGTCCCTATGGTGATCGCGTATGATCCATGTTAGAACTGCGCGGTCAACACTACCTTCAATGTGGTAAACGTGGTAGAAACCCTCATACCCCTCTGTGTGGGCAGGTACTTCAGCAGGGGGCATTTGATTTATGTAATCCATTGCCAAGAGGATGGCGTTTTTCATTTTGTTCTTTGCCTCGCCAGGATGGATGCTCTTACCGTGCACAATTACTTTAGCTTGGGCTGCGTTGAACGTTTCGTAGCTCAATTCTCCATATTCCCCGCCGTCCAGGGTAAAAGCAAAATCAGCGCCGAACTTTTTTACGTCGAAATAGTCTACGCCCCGGCCTACTTCTTCGTCAGGTGTGAATCCTACCTTTATGGTGCCATGTTCTATTTCGGGGTGCTCAAGTAGATACTCCACTGCAGTAACTATTTCTGCTATACCTGCTTTATCGTCTGCACCAAGCAGCGTTGTTCCGTCAGAGGTTATCAATGTTTTACCAGCGTAGTTTTTTAGATGCGGGAATTCTTCAGGAGATAGGACACGCCCTGCGCCAAGTTCGATGGTCGATTGTCCATCGTAGTTCTCAATAATCCTTGGTTTTACATTAGCACCGGGGAATTCAGGACTGGTATCCATGTGAGCTAGAAACCCGATTACGGGTACGTCTTTTCCTTGCACATTACCTGGCAGTGTCGCAGTGACGTATCCGTATTGGTCTACGGCTGCGTCTGTAAGTCCTAATGACTTTAGCTCTTCTACTAAGTAGTTCGCTAGTTCAAGCTGTTTTGCCGTACTGGGGTAAGTGTTGCTGTTCTCATCTGACTGGGTATCGAATGATACATACTTAAGAAAACGCTTCACCAGTTTGTCGCGCATTGTATCAGCTCCTTTTGGCTTCCTTGGCTGTTATTGTATCAACTTTGCATTACTTTTTGTATTGTTTCGTCTTCAAAACCTAATAGTCGCATCATCTCTGCGACTTGCTCAGGTGTGGCCTTTTTACTCTTTATTAGATCGACGAATAAGTCAACGTCTTCGGGGGTTTGTTGCTCTTCTCTGGCAGCTTGTAGCGTAGCAGAGCCACTCACTGTATTGATTCTAACCGTTGCTACAGGTTTTGGAGCTGTATCCAGTGAGCCTTTTGTACCTTTTAGTAAACGCTGTCCCACTTTTATGGTACCTGACAATGTGCTGAATTCGATTCTGCTGGGAGGTAGAACTGGCATGTTGATCACAAGATCGCCTGAAACTGATTTGAACTGGATTGAACGAAAAGTATCGGTAAGCTCTCGTATGACTATGTCGCCAGAAACAGTTTCCATGTGCGTTTCTCTGAAGCTAATGTCCTGAGCCAATAGATCTCCACTTACTGAGGACACTCTTAGCTGGTTTTTTGCCTTTACGTTCCTTAATTTAACATCACCTGAAGTAGTTTTTATATCAATTTCTTGGCATTCCACATCGGACATGTTTGTATCACCACTTATGGCTTTTAGCGTTAGCCTGTCTTGGCAATCAGGTGCTGACAAGTTTACGTCTCCGGACACGGTAGAAATAGTAAGCTCTTTTGTGGGGGGCAGTGTAATGGTTGCTTTATCGACCCTAAGTGACTTAGATCGTCCAAGGGACGCGAACACCGTGCGGTTTGTCTCGTACTCCAGGCTAATTTCAAGTTCATCGTCAGTACGTCTTACCTTAGGCTCGTAAACCTGTATTTTTTCAGCTTCGCCCTCAAGTTCCACTTCCAAGACTACTTGTGAGGTCTCACCGTTTTTGATTTCAAGATCCGCAGAGACTGCCAATATCCTCAGCTTTTTTTCTGAAAAGGGTATGGTAAACAGCTTAGTTGTTTTCATGTTCCTTTAACTCCTTTAGTACACGAAGTGCAGTTTCTGCATCCAGTGTACCTTCTCTTAGTTGTTCAAGTATGTCCCACTCTGTGATCTCTTCTTGTACGTCGTATCCTAAGGTTTTGAGTATGTTTTCCAAGCGATTTCTCACTGTCGGATAAGACAGTCCCAACTCCTTCTGCACTTCAGATAGATTGCCTCGTTTCTTTAAGAACAATTTTACAAAGTCCAACTGTTCAGGCGCTAGCTTAAACAGTTCATCCATGGGGAAATCTCCCGTTATGGCTGTTCCGCAGTCAGGGCATTTTAGTCCCGTTACATGAAGTTGAGAACCGCAATTTGGACACACTGTAATCATTTTCATCGCCTCCTTCAATAATATTAACATATAGGTTAGAAAAGTCAATATGTTGCTTTCAAATATAGAAAGATTGCTCCCTTAAGGTTTGCGCACGGCGTGAGCAAGTGGATAGGAAATGTTAAGGCTTTCTTTCTAATGTTATGTGCATATTAAAGTGCATATGTTGAATTAAGGTAGCTTTTTACCTATAATGACCAGAATCATCTATTTTGTTCGCTTGATCACGGGAGGTGCTGTAAAATGGAAGATCGACACTGGTTTGGGTTTGCGCTGATTGTAGTCATCCTTTTGTGTTTGCCAGGCTGCGTCATGGCTGAAGATTCTACGGTGATGAATTTTGGCATTTGGTCATTACTCCCAGCTCTTTTAGCAATTGTTCTGGCATTTGTCACTCGCCAAGTTGTACTCTCTCTATTTTTGGGAGCTCTTGTGGGAGTTGTCATGCTGGAAAGTGGTAACGTCTTCAGTGCTTTCTTAACGCTTCTTAGCAAGTATCTTGTAGGAGCACTTACTGATAGCTTCCATGCTGGCATACTTATATTTCTCATGGTACTTGGTTCTGTAATAGGGATTATTGGTCGGATGGGTGGGACTAAAGCCTTGGCAGATTCGATCGGAAGACTGGCTAAAAATGAAAGAACAGCAGGATTTGCTGCGTGGTTACTGGGCATTTTGGTTTTCTTTGATGACTACGCCAATGCTGTGGTGGTGGGCCCTACGATGAGGCCTTTGTTCGATAAATACAACATCTCCCGCGAAAAATTGGCTTTCATTGTTGATGCTACTGCAGCTCCCGTTTCGGGCTTGTTCATAATCTCTACCTGGATTGGCTATGAACTTTCTTTGATAAAGGATTCCTATGCCAACTTGGGTATTACTGCTGCACCATATGATGTGTTCCTGTCGAGTTTGCCTTTTAGATTCTACGAGATTCTCATGTTACTTTTTGTACTGCTAATTGTGTTCACGGGTAGGGATTTTGGACCCATGTGGTACGCAGAACACAGGGCTCGAACTACGGGGAAGTTACTTGACGATGATGCACGACCCATAGCGGCTAACATAAAAATGGAACAAGTTTACTTAGGGAAGAAAGAAGCAAAGGCGTATAACGCATTGATACCAATTGTAGTCTTGATTGCTTCTTCCCTGATTGCGCTTTGGTACAATGGTGGCGGTCCCAATCTTGGTTACAGCTTTGATGCGATAAGGCAGGCTTTCAGCAATGCTGATTCGTCTATTGCTATTCTATGGGCTACGGTATTCACAGCCATTGTAACAATCCTCCTGGCTGTGGGGCAGCGCATATTGTCTCTCCAGGAAACCATGGACGCTTTTACTGAAGGTGCTGCCTCAATGGTTCCAGCGTTGATGATTTTGACGTTGGCTTGGACAATATCTGGGGTCATTGCTGATGTGGGGACTGCCCAGTTCTTGGTTGGTGTTCTGTCCGAGCATTTGCCTGTGTTCGCAGTGGCTCCGCTAGTTTTCTTGGTAGCTTCCTTGGTAAGTTTTGCCACTGGTACAAGCTGGGGAACTATGGCTATTGTGATGCCTCTTGCCATACCACTGGCTTATAGGGTTAGTCCGAGCATAACTACTTTGGTGGTTGGTAGCGTGCTTGGTGGGGCCATTTTTGGTGATCATTGTTCGCCCATATCAGATACCACCATAATGGCTTCCATGTCTTCCTCTTGCGACCACATTGCGCACATTAAAACTCAGTTACCTTATGCTTTGGCAGTTCAGGTTATTTGTCTAATGTTATACGTGTTAGGGGGTTTTATATCCAGCTCTTGGCTTTTGCTTCTTATTGGTGCTGTAAGTGTATTCGCTGTGGTAAGGTACTTTGGGAAACCTGTAAGAGCGTCAAATTCAAAGCCTAGTTCCGATAGAATTTAAGGTAGCGTCGACATGGTTTCTTGGGTGCTGTCAGCTTCTAAGCTGGCCATAGCAAGATCCTCAACATGCTGGATGCTGTAATTGGCAAACGCCAATAGCGCAACCGCAATGGAGAGAATTGAGCCCAGAATCATTAAGAAGCTGATGGCACCCGCAGGACCTTGACCAATCAGTTTAGACAGTGTAGTCTCTTGATTGAAATAAGGAACTAAGATATTATCAACGAGTGGCCCGCTAAGAAACATGGGTATTCCACTAAGGGCTTGAGCTATGAATCTACGCGCTGAGAACACTCTACCTTGCATGGTTATGGGAACAATACTTTGCCATATCGCTTGGCTATGGGTATTTGACATTACTCCACCGAAGGAACCTAGCGCAGCACCTATGCACATAGTAGGTACCCATCGAAAGTAACTCAATATTAAGAATCCGATGTCGCTTATGATCATGCCAATGAGCAGTGCTTTGACTTTTCTGCCAGGCAGGACCCAAAGAGAGAGTAGTAGCGTACCTATTAGACCTCCGACTCCAAAAAATGTTTCAACGGTGCCTAATGCCAAAGCGTTATTGTTGGTTCTTGCAAGTACATAGGGAGAGAACAAGCTGTTTCCGAATCCAGCAAAAAAATTCGAAGCAAGGAAAACCATCAGCAGCATAAGCAATGGTTTCCTTTGCGAAATAAACTTGAAGCCAAACAATATGTCTTGCCAGAAGCTGGCTGACATATCTCCTTTACCGGTAGTTTCCTTTTTTCTTATGTCAGGTATGAAAACCCATAGGTTTATTAATACAGCTAACATTAGGGTCAAAAGGTCTATGGTCATGATACCTTGCAGGCCAATCGTACCTAGTAATCCACCCGCAAGTATGGGTGCAACTAGTGCTGGACCATAGTCAGTAATGCTGAACAGTGCATTTGCCTTGGTGTATTGATCTGGCTTTAACATGCTAGCTAGTGTTACGGAGTAGGCTGGCCATTGAAGAGCTGAAAAGATGCCATTAACAAAGGACATGGTATAAAGGAAGGATAAAGTTAGTGCATTTTGCGTGTAGAGGAAAAGAGCTATAAGCGTAAGCACGCCGGAAGCTATATCAGGTAGTATGAGTGATATTTTTCTAGGCCAACGGTCGACCAAGCTACCAGCCGCCAAGCCGAAAATCACTTGCGCTCCAAAGAAGAGAATGCTCATAATACTAAATGGGGTGGCTTTACCAAATTCTTGCCAAACCCAATAAGAAAGACCGAATTGAGTCATTGCAGTGCCTGTTATAGAAGCTACTTGACCCATTGTTATTGTGGCGAACCCTTTCAAGCCTGAAGGCCTTGTCACCGGATACCACCCCTTTGATATTTATGTAGGTAAACTTAAAAGAATTATAACATAAGGTAAATAAATTTAAGGCTAAACACACAGATCCCTTTATTCAGAGATGGCGGTTCTATGTTGTTACAATGTAGATATGAAGATTTCGGTACTCCCATCTGTAAGCGAGCAGATTTCTGAAGGAAATTTTGTATGGATTGCGTTGGATGTCATCCGTGCCACGAGTACCATTGTTACGTTTCTTGCTGAGGGCGGTAAATCGGTTCTTGTTACAGATTCTATTGAGTTAGCTAATATGGAAAAAGTAAAGGATCCATCGGTGATTCTTATTGGGGAGAGGGGTGGAATCAAGATAGACGGTTTCGATTTTGATAACTCTCCTTTGAGTTTGGCAAAACATGTTGATCAATTACGAGATGCCAGAGCCGTTATGACTACAACGAATGGCACCAATTTAATAATAAAGCTCCAGAATAGTACTACGAAGATCCTGATTGGATCACTGCTGAACTTATCATCTGTGGTGCGAGAAGCCTTTGACATTGTCCAAAAGGAGCAATTTGATGGTATTGGGGTGGCTTGTGCGGGGAAGGAAGGTCGACTCGTTGGAGACGATTTTTACTGTGCGGGTCTTGTGGTAAGCAGACTACTAACCTTGAGCAACGCAAACATGGAACTTGACGATGCGGCAAAGGTGTCTCTATCTTGGGCTAAAGTAACTGATGACCCACTAGATGTACTCATGCAGTCAGAGAGTGGAGGAAACATATTGAGATACGGCAAAGACGCTGATATAGAGTTCTGTTCTCAAATAGATCTGTATGCTATTGTTCCCGAGGTTGTTGGTAATATTGTAACAAGATGAAATAACGGGGGTGAATTATTCGTGAAGTTCTTTTTGGACACCGCTTTTGTGGAAGAGATAAAAGCAGCAAAGGAATGGGGCATTCTAGATGGAGTTACTACTAACCCAACATTGGTTGCCAAGACAGGCAAAGGTTTCATGGAAGTGGTTCAAGACATACTTAACATTGTGGAGGGGCCAGTCAGTTTAGAGGTAGTGGCGCAAGATGCTCAGGGGATGGTGGAGCAAGCACAGCAGCTGCGTCGTTTAGGTGAACAGGTGGTGATTAAGATTCCAGCTACGCAAGAAGGCATAAAGGCCGTGAAGGTGCTTTCCCAAGAAGGTATACCGACAAATGTGACGCTTATCTTCCAACCGCTTCAAGCGTTGTTGGCTGCTAAAGCTGGGGCTACCTATGTTTCGCCATTTGTGGGACGCTTGGAAGATATTGGACACGATGCTATGGATCTGGTGTTTGACATTAAAAACATATTCGATAATTACGGCTTTGAAACCCAGATCATAGTTGCCAGTATTAGACATCCTAAGCACGTCCTTGATGCAGCTCGCATGGGTGCTGATATTTGCACGGTTCCATTCAAAGTTATGGAACAGCTTTTTAAACACGCGCTAACTGACAGGGGATTGGAACAATTCTTAGCTGATTGGTCAAAGGTACCTGGGCGTCCTTTTTAGTGCACAATGTCAGGGGAGCCTAGGGTATTAGGCTCCCTTTATAAACTTATCAATGTAAATGGCAGCTTTTTTTCCTGCTCCCAGAGCTTCTATGACGGTTGCTGAACCTGTTACAATATCGCCTCCAGCAAACACACCAGGTATGTTGGTTTGGTATTGCTCATCTACTACAATGTTGCCATGGGGCGTGAGTAGAAGTTCTGGCGTGCTGTACTTAAGTATGGGATTTGGCGTTGTCCCAATGGCTACTATAACTTGGTCGCAGTAAATTTCGTAGTTGCTTCCTTCAATGGGTATAGGCTTTCTTCTGCCTCGCTCATCTGGTGATCCAAGCTGCATGGAAACAACTTCTACTGACTGTACCCAACCGTCCTTGCCGTGGAAAGCAACCGGATTTGTTAGAAGCTTCATGTGTATACCTTCTTCTTCTGCATGCTGAACTTCTTCTGCTCGTGCAGGCATTTCAGCTCTACTCCGTCTGTAAACAATGGTCACATTGGCGCCTAAACGTCTTGCGGTTCTGGCTGCATCCA
>Ga0208693_1003211_pt1 | contig 10262 bp, 7 predicted proteins | sample AD_UKC071_MetaG_FD_184438 | JGI IMG/M metagenome (GOLD analysis project Ga0208693, IMG submission 184438) | Active sludge microbial communities of municipal wastewater-treating anaerobic digesters from USA - AD_UKC071_MetaG (SPAdes) (version 2) | ecosystem: Engineered > Bioreactor > Anaerobic >... | reverse complement strand
GGGAGCGCTTGCCGTGCACCACCTCATCATGGGAAAGGGGTAAGGTAAAGTTTTCGCTAAAAGCATACATAAACGAAAAGGTAACCAGGTTGTGATGGTATTTGCGGTAAACGGGATCCAGACTCATGTACCGCAGCATATCATTCATCCAACCCATGTTCCACTTATAGTTAAACCCCAGCCCCCCAAGATACGTGGGCATGGTCACCATGGGCCAGGCCGTGCTCTCTTCTGCGATCATCAACGCCCCCGGGAAGCGGGCGAAAACCTCTTCATTGAGCTTGCGCAAAAAGGCGATGGCTTCTAGATTCTCCTTCCCTCCCCTGGAATTGGGGTTCCACTCCCCGGGGCCCCTGCCATAGTCCAAATAGAGCATGGACGCCACTGCGTCCACGCGCAGTCCATCAACGTGGTACACATCGAACCAGAAAATGGCATTTGAGATGAGGAAGCTCTGCACCTCTGTTTTGCCCAGATCGAAGTTGTTCGTCCCCCAGCCCCTGTTCTCCGCCCTTCTGGGATCCGCGTACTCGAAGCAGGGCGTACCGTCAAACATCCTTAGCCCTGGATCATCCCGTACAAAATGCCCCGGCACCCAATCCAGGATCACTCCCAGGCCGTTTTGGTGACAGCGATCGATAAAGGCCATAAACTCCCTGGGATGTCCGTAGCGGCTGGTGGGAGCGAAGTAACCCATGGTCTGGTAGCCCCAGGAACCATCAAAGGGGTGTTCCATGATGGGCAGCAGCTGGAGATGGGTGTAGCCCATCTCCTTGGCGTAGGGAATCAGCTCCTGGGCCAGCTCCCCGTAGCTTAGGTACTCCCCATTCTTTCTCCTCCACGATCCCAAATGCACCTCGTAAATGAGCATGGGCTCTTGGAAGTGGTTGCGCTTGGCTTTCTTTTCCTGCCATTCGTGATCCTGCCACTGGTAGCAGTGCAGATCGCAAAGGCGCGAAGCGGTGTTGGGCTTCTTCTCCATCCAAAAACCAAAGGGGTCAGCCTTGAGCAGCAGGTGTCCTCCCCGGGTCAAGATCTCGTACTTGTACAGATCCCCTTCCTTCAAGCCGGGAATAAAGAGCGCCCAAATCCCTGACTGGGGCATTCTCTCCATGGGATGCCGCCTTCCATCCCAGTTGTTGAAATCGCCCACCACCGAGACTCGCCTGGCGTGGGGAGCCCACACCGCAAAGCGGGCTCCCTTCACCCCGTTTTCCTCCACCAAATGCCCGCCCATAAAGGTATAGCTGTAGTAGTGGGTACCCTGGTGAAAGAGGTAGCGATCGTATTCGCTGTAAGGAGAACCCGTCCACTTCATCTGGCCTCATCCTCCCGGGCTAAGATCAGGGGGCTGAGTGCCGGAACCACCACCTTAGGTCCTGTCACAATGCTCACATGCCCCACACCCTGGTCGCTTACCAGCACTTCCCAGCAGCCCGCATCCACCGCCACTTCCTGATCTTCTTGGTTGCTGTTGAAGAAGACCAAAATGGTCTCAAAGCTGTCCCCGCCCGCATGGGGCCCCAGGGCAAAACCAATTACCCCCCTCGGCACCTCCAAAAACTGGAGGAAGCGGCGCACCTCCTCACCTGTGCGCAGGCGAAAAGCAGGCCGGGATCTGCGCAGCTCGATCAAACCCTTGGTGTACATAAAGAGCTCCAGGAACTCCCCCTTTCGTTCCCAGTCAAGCTGGTTCACGTGATCCGGGGACTGGTAGCTGTTGGGATCTCCTCCCTTGGTGCGGGCAAAATCCTGACCGGCATGTAAGAAAGGAATACCCTGGGCCGTGAGGATAATGGTGTGGGCCAGCTTGATCATCTTCAGCCGCTGGGCATGGTCTTCCGAGGCAGTGGTGCAGAGCAGCTTATCCCACAGCGTCAAATTGTCATGGGCCTCGGCGTAGGCCACGCTCTGGCTGGGGTGCCAAGCCCAGGGGCCCTTGGAATAGAGCACCCTGCCGTAATCCACCTGGGGATGCTGCACCGCTCCCACCAAGCCGAACTTCACCGACTCCTCCAGGCCTTGGCCCTGGATGAACCCTCCCTCCTTGGTGTGGAACACATGCCCCTTGATCCCGTCCCGGAGATCGTTGCAAAACGAAGCGATCCCGGTCATGCGGTTGGTGTTCTCCTTCACCGCCCGCCTAAACTCCGGCAGGGTGCTGCCCCCGGCAGCCCAGCCCTCGCCGTAGATCAAAATTCCCGGGTTCACTTCATCCAAAGCCCTGCGCACCTCCCGCATAGTATCCAGATGATGCAGCCCCATGAGATCAAAACGGAAACCCGCCAGCTTGTATTCCTTAGCCCAATACACCACTGAATCCAAGATGAACTTGCGCACCATGGAGCGTTCATCCGCCAGTTCATTCCCGCAGCCGGAGCCGTTGGAGAAACCTCCCCGGGCATCATGGCGGTAGTAATACCCTGGAACCAGCTTGTGGAAGGAAGACTCCAGGCAGTGGAAGGTGTGGTTGTAGACCACATCCATGATCACCCCGATCCCCGCTTCGCTTAGGCCCTGGATCATCTTCTTCAGCTCCCGGATCCGCACCCTGCCGTCTGTGGGATCGCTGGCGTAGGATCCTTCCGGTACATTGAAGTTCAAAGGATCATAGCCCCAGTTGTAGCTCCCCTGGGGATCCGCCTCATCCACCGTGGCGAAGTCAAAAATGGGCAGTAGGTGCACGTGGGTTACCCCCAGGTCAACCAGATGGTCTAGACCTGTGGCAATGCCGCTAGGTGTCTTGGTCCCCCGCTCCACCAAGCCCAAATACTGCCCCCGGGCCTTGATCCCAGAACAGGGCGCGCTGGAAATATCCCGCACATGCACCTCGTAGATCACTGCATCCACCGGGCTGGCCAGTGGCGGCAGCTTGACCTTTTCCCACCCCGGGGGGTTGGTCTTGTTCAGATCCACGATCTGCCCCCGCCTGCCGTTTACGCCCGCGGATTTGGCGCAAGGATCCACCACCTCTTCCTTCTTTTGACCATGGGTAACCAGGTAAGTGTAGAGCTTGCCTTCCAGATTCTCCGGGACGACCGCGGACCACACTCCCTTTTCTCCTGGGGCCATGGGCATCTTCTTCCCTCTGCCCCCTACTCCTTTGTCGTACAGCACAACCTCAAGCTTGTCTGCGGTGGGAGCCCAGACCTTGAATATGGTCTCTGTCTCTGTGAGCGTTGCGCCCAGATCATCGCCGTCATAGTGAAAGGCTTCGTAGAATTCCCTGCTGTCAAAGGCCCGCCCTAGTGCCAGGGCCTTCTGCCCGTGGGTGTCATGGCGGAGGACGTAACGTCTAGTCAGATCCAGCGGTTCTGCAGTTTTGAGCAGAAAAGCCCTGGGACCGCCCTGGGCATAGAGGGGCTGAACCTGAGCTAAGGGTACTTCCTCTTTTCCCTGGAAAAACCTAAAGCCCCAGTTAGGTCCCTGGGAATACACAGGGAGGTAACACTCCACCCTGATGCTGGAAGTGTCATCCAGGGAGGCCAAGGTGAGTTTAGGGGTACGGTCCACATCCTCCTCCCGGTAGTAAATGCGGGGATCGTCCTGCATCAGCCATACTGCCAGGCGTCCGTGATCCGAGGCGTAGTAAAGGGGTATAAATCTGTCCCTGGTTCCATCTTTCGCGGCCCAAGGGAAACCCGGCGCGCTCTTCCTTGGAATGAGGCCCAGTTCGGCGGCATCACTCTGCTCCCTGAGTGTTATTCTGGCCACGGCCCCAAACTGGTCCTGCTCCGTAAAATCCACCTGCCGGCCGGGGCTATCCGGCTCCCAGATCCACAGGTTCCAGCCCGCGTAACTGCCGTCATGGCGGTAGTAGTGAACTGTGAGTTCCAGTTCCGAAAAGACCCGCACCTTTTCCCTTAAGTGCGCTGGAGGAGCCAGGTAGACTTGGGGATCGCCCCCCACCAGCCACACTTCCGCCGTATCCCCCACGAAGTCCTCGATGTAGCGGTCGTGGGCGATATCCTTCTCCCAGGACTCACCCCGGATCAGAAAGCCAATGCGTTTGTGCTCCCTCCCCACGGTGCAGCTGGCGATTCTGCCGAAATGGTCGAGGTCTGAAAAGGGAACGCTTTGCCCTCCGCACCCTTCCGGCCAGAGCCAAACGCTCCAGGGAGCGTAGTTTCCATCTTCCCGGTGGTAGTGGATGATCACCCTGCGCATACCCATGCCCCTTCCCCTGCACGTCCTTCCTCCTAGTTTATCCCGTTCTTGGCTGAAGTTTGCAGGAGGATCCGTGCCCTGTTCCGCCATCCGTGGTATAATAACCCCATCAACTGGGAAAGGTTGTGCATTGTGGGGCACTTGAACTTAATCGCCACCGCCACCTTCGGCTTGGAATCCTTGGTGGCGGAGGAACTGCGTAAACTAGGCTGTACAGACACTGCGGTTGACCAGGGGAAAGTGAGCTTCAGCGGGGATGAGCGGGACATCTGCCGGGCCAATTTGTGGCTGCGCACCGCGGCCAGGGTCAAGGTGAAAGTAGGCGAATTTCAGGCCACAACCTTCGAGGAGCTCTTTGAAAAAACCAAAGCCCTGCCCTGGGCGGACTATCTCCCCAAAAACGCCCAGTTCCCCGTGGAGGGCCGTTCGGTGAAATCCACCCTCTTCAGCGTGTCCGACTGCCAGGCCATTGTGAAAAAGGCAGTGGTGGAAAGCCTGAAGAAAAAGCACCGCCTGCAGTGGTTTCCTGAAGACGGCCCCTTGATGAAAATTGAGGTGGCCCTCCTGAAAGATACGGCCACCCTGACCATAGACACCAGCGGCGCCGGGCTGCACCAGCGGGGCTATCGGGAGATTGCCATGGGTGCACCCTTAAAGGAAACCTTGGCCGCGGCCTTGGTCATTTTAGCCCGCTGGTATCCCGACATCGCCCTCATCGATCCCTTCTGCGGCTCCGGCACCATTCCCATTGAAGCTGCCCTGATGGGGCACAACATGGCTCCGGGGCTAAACCGCTCCTTTGCCGCGGAAGAGTGGCCCTGGATCAACCCCAAGCTTTGGGCAGAAGTGCGGCAAGAGGCCCGGGATTTGGTGCGGCCGGAAAAACCCGACTACCTCATCGGCACGGACATCGATGACAGCGCTTTGAAGGTAGCCCGCCGCAATGCGGAGCTGGCGGGAGTGGCCGATTCTATCCACTTCCAGAGGCAGGAAGTGAAGGATCTTACCACCAGCAAAAAATACGGGAAGCTGATCACCAATCCCCCTTACGGCGAGCGTTTGGGGGAAGATGCCCAGATCCAGCAGCTCTACCGGGAGCTAGCCCAGGTGAAAAAAGATCTGGACACCTGGTCCTTCTACATCCTCACCGCCTATCCACATTTGGAAAAGGTGTTTGGCCAGCGGGCCACCAAACGCCGCAAGCTGTATAACGGTGGGATCGAATGTCAGTATTACCAATACTACGGGCCCAGGCCCCCCAAACGCAGAGCCTAGCGCGTCAAGGCCGCCCCTGGGGGGAGCGGCCTTTTTGTGTTCCTTTGGGCTAGACAAAGATGAAGTAGAGAATACTGATCACCACAATTCCCACTAAGCCGCAGACCAGGGAAGCCAGGGTCTGGAGGCGATAAGCCTGGCTCACCTCCATATCCGAGAACTGGGCCACAACCCAGAAATAGCTGTCGTTGGCGTGGGAGACGGTCATGGAGCCCGCGCCGATGGCCAGAACTGCCAGGGTGGGTCCCAATCCCGAAGCCAAACCCAGAGCGTTCAGCAGCGGAGCAACAATCCCCGCTGTGGTGATAATGGCCACGGTGGAAGACCCTTGAGCGGTCTTCAGGGCCGCGGAGAGCAGGAAAGGCACGAAGATACCAAAGCGCAGGCCACTTAACACATCGGAGATATACGCGGCAATGGGCGTGTCCCGGATCACCTGACCTAAAGCGCCCCCCGCACCGGTGATCAGGATAATGGTCCCGGCACTGGCCAGGCCCACCCCCACCCAGTCGCCCAGTACTTCCTTGGTGATCTTCGGCACCGTAAGGAAGGCCAGAAAAACTCCGATCAGCAGAGCAATATTGGGATTCCCGATGAAGCTTAGCAGCGCTTGGAGGGACCCGCTGCCCAGGGGTCTGCTGGGGTAGTCGGCGAAGGACTTTAAGGCAATGAGCAGCACAGGCACCACGATGGGCGCGAAGGATTTTAAGACTGAAGGGTACTGCCGATCATCAACCTCTTCCGCCTCGGTTTCCTGCGCCGGATCAATGTAGATCCTCGAAGCGTAATGCTTGGCGAAAAAATACCCGGCGAGAATCGTGGGGATGGAAACGATCAAACCCCAGATGATCACCGAGCCTAGATCCGCCCCAATGGTGCCGGCCCCGGCAATGGGCCCCGGTGTTGGCGGTACAAAAACATGGGTGGAATAGAGCCCCATACTCAGGGCGATGGCGAACACGGAAAGGGACTGTTTACTGCGCGCGGCCATGGTGCGGTTCAAAGGTGAGAGGATCACAAAGCCCGAATCGCAAAAGACGGGCACGGAAACCACGCCCCCGGTAAAGGCCATGGCCAGTGCCGAGCGGCCCTCTCCCACCAGCTTCAAGATGGAGCTGGCCATGACCATGGCCGCACCGCTTTTCTCCATGATGAACCCGATGATGGTGCCCGCGGCAATCACAATGCCGATACTAGATAGGGTGCCTCCAAAGCCCCCAGTTATGGAACTGATCACCTGCTGCGGAGGCAAACCCGCAATCAGCCCCACACCCAAGGAAGCCAAGAGCAGAACAACAAAGGGATGAAGTCTCACCCGGGCGGTCATCACCACGATAAAGGCGATGGCTGCCAGGAGCAGGACAAGCAAACCCGGTCCCTGCATAAAATCACTCCCCATTTGAGATGCTGTACAGACGGATCACTTCAGCTACCTGGTTTTCCAAGAGCTCCACAGCACCCTCCATGGCTTCTTTCAGGCTCATGGGCCGATTGATGATGGAGAAGTAGGCGCTCACCCCCTCTCCATGCAGGATCTCGGCGCTGGGCAGCACCGTGCCGGCAATGACCACCACGGGAACTCCCAAAGCCCTGCTGCGCCGGGCCACGCCCATGGGGACCTTACCGTAGGCCGATTGGGCATCGAACTTGCCTTCGCCCGTGAGCACCAGGCTGGCGCCCGCGGCCTTGGTTTCAAAATCCAGGGCGCTGAGCACCAATTCAATTCCTGAAACTAGTCTGCCCCCAAGGAGCGCCATTAAACCTGCCCCTAAACCTCCCGCTGCCCCTGCCCCGGGAACCCTGCCCACATCCTGCCCCGCATCCCTTTGGAGGATGCGATCATAGCGGGCCAGGGCAGCATCTAAAAACTCCACCATCTCCGGTGTAGCTCCCTTTTGAGGCCCATACACGTGGGATGCCCCCTGGGGACCGGTGAGGGGGTTGTTCACATCGCAGGCCACTTCAATGCGCACATCCTCCAGGCGGGGATCCAAACGGCTGAGATCAATGGAAGCCAGCCTGGCCAGCTCTCCTCCCCCTGAGCCTAAGAGCTCGCCTTCTTCATCGAGGAAACGCACGCCCAGGGCCTGGGCCATACCCATGCCCCCATCGTTGGTGGCGCTGCCGCCGATACCAATAATCAAATGATCACAGCCCAGATCCAAAGCCTTGGCAATGAGCTCACCAGTACCAAAGGTGGTGGTAACCAAGGGGTTGCGTTCAGCCTCGGGCACCAAAACCAGCCCGGAAGCCTGGGCCATTTCGATCACCGCTGTCCTGCCTCCACCCATCAGCCCCATCTGAGCCGTAACGGGCGTGCCTAAGGGTCCGGTCACCTCATATTCCAAAAGCTCACCGCCGCTCGCGGTAACTAAGGACTCCACCAAACCCTCTCCCCCATCGGAAAGGGGCAGCAGGACCAGCTCCGCCTCGGGCAGAGCCCTCTGCACTCCCCGGGCCATGGCCTGGGCCGCCTCCGTGGAGCTGAGGCTCCCCTTAAAAGAGTCGGGGGCTATGACAATTTTCTTGTTTCCTTCCATTTTCCACTCTCCCCAGCAGCTTTCTGAATGAAGCGGTCAATGCGCTCCAGGGCCTGCTTAATGCTGTCTATGGAATAGGCGTAGGACACCCGCACAAACCCTTCCCCCGAATCCCCAAAGGCTGAACCAGGCACCACCGCCACCTTCTCCGCCTCCAAGAGGGCAGTGCAGAAATCATCGGAGCTCATACCCAGATCGGAAATGCGGGGGAAACAGTAGAAGGCACCCCTGGGCTCAAAGCAGGAAAGGCCCATGGCCCTAAAGCCCTGGACAATGAACTGTCTGCGCTGATCATATTCTACCCGCATTTTCTCCACTTCCGGCATCCCCCTCTCCAGGGCCTCCAGGGCAGCCCATTGGCTCATGGTGGGGGCGCTCATGATCCCGTACTGATGGATCTTCCTCATGGCGGCAATAAGTTCTTTCGGTCCGCAGGCGTAGCCTAAGCGCCAGCCGGTCATGGAAAAGGCCTTGGAGAAGCCGCTCACCAGCACCGTGCGCTCATACATTCCAGGCAGGGAAGCGATGGAGGTGTGCTCCACGCCATACACCAGCTCAGCGTAGATTTCGTCGGATATGACCAGGATCTCGTGCTGGCGGAGCACTTCGGCGATGGCCACAAGGTCCTCTTTTTCCATGACCGCACCGGTGGGGTTGTTAGGATAGCAGAAGATAATGGCCTTAGTCCTATCGGTGATCAGGGGCTTAATGGCCTCCGCGGTGAGGCGGAAATCATCCTTCTCATAGGTGGGCACCGCAACGGGCACCCCGCCGGCCATAATGGCCAAGGCGGCGTAGGAAACGTAAGTAGGTTCAGGCACCAAAATCTCATCACCGGGGTTGACCACTGCCCGCAGGGCCAGATCCACCGCTTCGCTGCCGCCCACGGTGATTAGGATCTGATCTTCAGGATGGTACCCCACCTCAAAGCGGCGCTCCAGGTAAGCGCTGATGGCCTGGCGCAGCTCCAGCAGCCCTGAGTTGGAAGTGTAGCGGGTGCCCTTTTCCGTCATGGAGCGCACACCGGCCTCCCGCACAATCGTGGGAGTGGGAAAATCGGGTTCGCCCACCCCCAGGGAAATCACATCGTCCATGGTGGCGGCGATATCGAAAAACTTACGGATGCCCGACGGCTTGATGGTCTGTACCCTCGTTGATAACATGTTGTTAAGCATGTAACCACTTTCCTTCCTTTCTTTTAATATTATGCGTATTCTTCAGCAGGATAATAAATCCTACCTCGCCGGGCCACTTGATCTATTGACGGAATTTTCAGAATTATGTATACTAGAATCGCTAGCACTTAGATCGGGCCCGCCAAGAAAGGAGGATAGTCGTGACGAAAAGAGCCAGCGCCTTGTTGCTGATCCTGGTACTGCTCCTGGGTCTGGGCGGAACCAGCGCCGCCCTGGCCAGTGAGCCAGCCCACCACCCCTTCGGCGAAGATGCTGTTCCCCTCACCCTGGAGGAGCTGGAAGAAGTGGAAGGCGCCTGGGCTGCCCAGACCATCGTAGGCGCAGCCGTGGGAGGCATCACCTACTTAATCACCACGCCCAGCTCCAGCTGGAATGTGGGAGACTGCTTAAGGCACATGGCAGCCGGTGCCGTAAGCGGCCTTTTAGGCAGCTTCTTCTAACCCCCTACCGAAAAGCCCAGGGCAACCTGGGCTCCACTTAACTTCTAGAAGGGATGGTCACATGCAGCTTTTGAAACTCGCCCTCTTCTGGCTGCTCCTGGCGGCCGCCATTGCCGCTGGTCAGCTGCGCCAGGGCCGCCTGCCCAAAAGCCGAGTCCTGATCGTGGCTGTGCTGGGGGCAAGCTTGGTTTTGGGGATCGGAGTTTTGAGCCAAGACCAGGCCGGGCTCCCCAGGAGCATCCTACTTTGGCTCAACCGCTTCCTGCTTTATCTCAGCCTCATGCCCCTCTTCACCAAGCTCCCCTGGAGGCGCACTGTCACCAGCGGCCTCGTTTTTTCCAGCAGCATGACCCTCCTGGAGCTCCTGGGGCTCATAGCTTAGGCTTTGGCCCTCCGGGCATTTCCCTGCCAGACCAGGTAAATGCCGAGGAGCGTTATCAGGCTGCCAAAGGCTTCTAAAAGCGAGGGGACTTCCCTTAGGACAAACACGGCCATAATGCTGGCTCCCAAGGGCTCGCCCAGGATGGTGACGGAGACCATGGTAGCAGGAAGGTACTTCAAAGCCCAGTTCAAGCTGTTGTGCCCCAAAACCGTGGGCACCAAAGCCAGGGCCACAAACATGAGCCAGGTGAAGCTGTTAAAGC
>Ga0208693_1003207_pt1 | contig 10263 bp, 10 predicted proteins | sample AD_UKC071_MetaG_FD_184438 | JGI IMG/M metagenome (GOLD analysis project Ga0208693, IMG submission 184438) | Active sludge microbial communities of municipal wastewater-treating anaerobic digesters from USA - AD_UKC071_MetaG (SPAdes) (version 2) | ecosystem: Engineered > Bioreactor > Anaerobic >... | reverse complement strand
GGCCTGGAAGAAATCAGGAAGGTTTGCAAGGCGCTGCAGCAGATCGGATGCCGGGTCAACCGTTCCTGTGGCCTGCACGTGCACCACGACGCAAGCGATTACACTGTTGAGGCTTTCAAGAACCTTTACGCGATCTACATCCGGTATGAGGCTGCTATCGACGAACTGGTAAGCGAATCTCGCCGGGGCCAGCGGAACGGATACTGCCACAGCCTGGGCGGGGAATTCGGTCTGGCGCGCATCAAGAGCGTCCGGCAGATGGACCAACTGCTCTCTGAAGCCTACCCAAGCAGATACATGAAACTTAACTGCCAATCCTACGAAGTTCATGGCACGGTGGAGTTCCGGCAGCACCAGGGCACCATTGACGAAGAAAAGATCGTCGCCTGGGTTGTGTTCACCCAGATGCTGGTGGAGCGGGCCGTTGCGGGTAAAATCCGGATGAAGAGTGGCGCAGCGGACTGGTTCAACCTGAAGAAAGTGATCCGGGGATACAAGTGGATGGGTGCAGACGAAATCCAGCAAGAAGCAATTGCCTTCCTCAACAAGAGGAGGCAAGCCCTCCTTTCCAATGCAGCGGCGTGAGAACAAAGGTTATGGCTAAAAAGGTGAAAATCATGGAGTTTAAGAAGGTGGGCACGGTTTCCAAGAAGTACGAAGCGCTCGTGCTGGATGTCGAGGGCTGGAAACTGGGCCAAATAGTTATCGGGGCCGAAAACGCACAGCGTCTGCTCCGGGGCACCGAGATCGAGATCAATTTCGTCCAGAACGAGTTTGTTGGGTACGCGGGCCGTGCAAAACTGTCCTTCAGCCGAAAGGCGGTCAACCTGTATCTGGTGGATATGGGACTGCTGACCGTCTCTCTGGTAGCGTTCACGGACGTTCTTCGTGGCAGGCGCAAAACAGCCAGTATTTCGAGACCGATCCCCAAAGCACAGCCGAAGAAAGACCCGATCGACAGCGATCTGGAAAAATCCTTCTAGGAGGTGAAAAACATGATATCAAGGACGGGGAAACCCGTAGAAACCATCATGTCCTGGAATTCTTGGGCAGATGGGCAAAAGTGGATCGACCGTGTCATGGCTGAAGGACCGGACGTGCCATGGTCTAAAGTGCCAATGTCGTCAGTAGGTCGGAATATGGCAATCTGCACGGTAAAAGAGGCCATAGCACTGGTCGAACCCGAGAATGCAGAAGAAATCTGGAAGCGGTTCCAGGCACGGCTGAAGAACAGTCCGTACACCAACTGGAGTGGTGATTAAGATGACAGTAAAGGTTCTTTCGAACGACGGAGCCCTGTACGAGGGCAAATCGTACGCAGAAGTGGTGAGGATGATGAAGCTGGACTCTTTTGTCCAGCACCCCTCAAAGCAGGAGTATATGGCTGAAACGGCGCGGCGTTGCGTCATTTTCAGCGGAAAGGAGATCCGGTTCAACGGCCCCAAAGAATTCCTACAAGAACTGCAGCGGATCCAGGCAATCCAGAAAGTGTGGGTGGAATAACACCCATTTTTGAAAAGGTGAAGAAAAATGGAGTGTGACCGTCCTCTTCATGATGAACCCGGCGGAATATTGATAATACCAATCTCTCCTGAAAACTGGGAGAAACTCCGGGCTTATCGACCGGTTAGAGGCTTTAAAATCGACCAATGGTTTGAAAAAGTCGTAAATGATGCGATTGCCAAATGGTGAAATATGGTCGTCATTCTAATAATTGAGGGCAAATTATCCCTTAAATGCACGTACGAAGAACGCTTTCGAGCCAAAGAGGTTCCGGGCGCACGCTGGAACCCGAACATGAAAGTGTGGCAGTATCCGTCAGATGAAACCACGGTCCAGCAACTGATGGCTGCTTTCCCACAGGCCAAGGTTTCAAGCGACGTTCAAGCCTTTTTAGCTCGAAAGGCTGAAATACGGCAGCGTCTGATAGAGAGTAAAGAGGTGCTGTGGCACACGGACGCTCCAATGCGCGATTATCAGAAGGCGGGCGTTAATTTCCTCATTCAGGCAAAAAGGGCCATTTTGGGCGATGACCCTGGACTCGGCAAGACCCTGCAGGCGATTATGGCCTGCGAAGGTGAGCAGGCCAGGAGAGCCCTTATCGTGTGCCCGAACACCATAAAGTGGGTCTGGTACGAAGAGATTAAGAAATGGACGGGTAAAGAGGCCGTAGTGATCGGTGGCCCACGTAAAAAGCGTGAGAAAGCGCTGGAAGCCTATAAAAACGGGTATTTGATCATCAATTATGAATCTGCACGTCTTCATCCTATAATCCAAGAAATAGAGTGGGATGTGATGATCTGCGATGAAGCGCATCGCTTAAAGAACCGTAAGGCGCTCCAGACGCAATTCATCAAGCGTATTAAAGCCAAAAACGTTTACATGGTTACCGGTACTCCGATCATGAATCGCACTGAAGAATTGTGGAGTCTGTTGAACATCTTATATCCCAAGGTCTTTACGTCATTCTGGCGCTTTGTAGACCAGTATTGCCAGAAGCGCACCACATACTTCGGTACTGAGGTGCTTCCTGGGACGGATGAGCAAGTGGAACGTCTGCGGGCACTCCTGCAGCCGATCATGATTCGGCGGCGTAAGGACGAGGTTCTTACTGAACTGCCAGCAAAGGTGTACCAGCGCCTACCCGTCGAATTGGAAGGACGCCAGAAGGTCATGTATAAGCAGATGGAGCGTGATTCTCTGGCTATCTTGTCACAAGGCGCTATAGCGGCTCCGGTTGTTATCGCCCAAATTACCCGTCTGCGACAGATTGCTGTTGGGGCTCAATTGCTTGATCCGGAAATTGACTCTAGCGCCAAATTCAAGGCGCTCGATGAGATTCTGGACATTCACCTGCAGGACCATAAGATCGTGGTGTTCTCGCAGTTCAGAAAGGCGATCGAACTCCTTCAGGAGCGTTATGCAGCGAAAGGGCTTGAATGTGTGGTAGTAACAGGAGAAGTCTCCCAAGAAGACCGTGTCAAGGCAACACAACGATTCCAGACCGATAACAACTGCAGAATCATGTTATCCACGATTCAGGCTGGCGGATTGGGCTTAACCTGGACGGCTGCGGATATCGTTGTTTTCCTGGATAGGCACTGGACGCCTGCCATGAACCTTCAAGCAGAAGACCGTCTTCACCGGATAGGTCAACGCAACAGCGTTACTGTCATCAACATGGTGGCAAAAGACACGGTTGAGGAGTGGATCGAGGATATTCTGGCTGGAAAGCAAGCGAATTTCGACAAAATCATAGAAAGTTCAGACTTTCTCCAGAAAATCAGAGACTATATATAGGACTATGGAAAAGATGAGGACCTTGGAGGTGATGAGTGGGTGAAACCATTAAGTGTAGGCGGCAAACATGACCTAGAATCCTTCAAAACCGGTTAGGCCGTGCGTATGATCAGGAATTGATTGACGCCGAGCAATTTACCCGGATGAGTAAAAAAGTGGAAGAACTTGAAAACATCCGAAAGATGGAGTAAAACATGAATGTAAATTACAGCCAGTTGAAAATGCCATGCAAGCCTGCGGATGAGGCTGTGCCTGATCGATTCAAAACACTACATATCTGTGGAGATTGAGTATGACAAGCAAAATTTGGATCGCTAACGCGACAGGACATGATTTTACGGCTGCTCGTAAATTCGGTGACGAATTGGTGCCCATAACACAAGGCAGGATCAACATCTTCAACGTCAAGGCCATGGTTGAGGAATTCAAGACCATTATGAAGCCTTACGAGAAGGATGATTGGCTCCTGCTCTCTGGATCGAACATCATCAACGTTATAGCGGCAGGAATTGTCCTAAACCGCCATGGTGAGGTCAAATTCCTGATCTACGATGCAGCCAACAAGTGTTACGTTCCACGCGAGATAAACATGAAGCAAATCACAAGCGAAGGCGGCATTATTTCATGAATCTCGAAAGGCTCCCAACCAGCAGCGATACCAAGGTGAAGGGGCTGATTTACGGCAATCCAGGTGTTGGCAAGACAATGTTCTGTGCCGTGGCTCCAAAGCCGATTATCGCCAACTGTGAAGGCGGTTTGCTCTGCCTGGACAAGATCAGCGCTTACCACGACGATCTCGACCTGTTAAAGGTCGATATTCACACGATCAAAGACCTGCAGGAGTTATACAATTATCTCAGCAAAGAAGAACATGATCGTGAAACGGTGGTGATAGACTCGTTAGCTGAGGTAATGCGGATCGGTATGGACGAGATTATCTCGTCCCCGAACCGCGACGCTCGATACGGCGATGCACCTACACTCCAGGATTACGGCCTAAATACGAACCGGATGCGCAAAATCGTCCGGCTCTTCCGTGATCTGCCGATGCACGTGTTCTTCACCTGCCATGCTTCCGATCAGAAAGACGAACAAAGTGGGCGGATCATGACAAAACCGTCGCTAACGCCCAGGATTTCCGAAGAGGTGATGGGGTATGTAGATTTAGTAGGCTACTTGTTTGTAGCCGACGTAGAAGGCAACAAGACCGAAAGGAGGCTTCTCACACAGCCTAAAGGCAAATTCGAAGCAAAAGATCGCTCTGGAAAACTCGGCGTAGGAATGACCAATCCGATGGCCTACGACGTAATCGGCGCAATTACCGGATGTAAAATCCCGGAATACGTGAAGAACATCAAGGAATTGGTGACAAAATGAAGGCAAATTTTGATTTCACAGACGTGGACTCGTTCAAGACCATCCCGCAGGGCAAATACACCTGCTATTTGTTCGATGTTGACGAAAGAACAACCAAGGCAGGTGCGCCCATGTACGTGTTTATCCTCAAGATAGCCGAAGGAGAACACAAGGGTCGCCAGTTATTCTACAATCTGCCTGTAATGAAGCAGACGATGTGGAAAATCAAGGAGAGTCTCGAGGCGTTCGGCCTAGAACTCCCTAAAGGGCCGATTAGCATCGATTTCGATGATCTGCTCGGCAAGAAGGTCAAAGCCATTGTAACCCACCGCGAATGGGAAGGTAAGACCAGGGAGAACGTTGCTGGCCTGGAGCGGTTCACCGGCACTAACGCTGAACTCACAGATTTCGGCTATGAAGACGACGAGGTTCCTTTCTAACCTCGTTTCCCAACCTTTTTGAGGTCTCAGGGATCACTTGTGTGGTGGAATCGCTCGTATCCAGGGTGAAAAGCCTGGCAATTGTATTAATGTCGTGACAAGATGAGACCGAGTTTCGATGAATACTTCATGGAAATCGCTGAAAAGGTGCGAGAACGCTCTACCTGCGCTCGGCCTGATCGAGCAGTGGGAGCAGTCCTTGTAATCGACAATCGGGCGATTGCCATGGGGTATAATGGTGCACCGTCTGGGATGCAGCACTGTACGCCTGAAACCTGCGTTCGAACTGTGCTTCGTGTCCCTTCAGGTGAAAAGGCGGAGTTATGCCGTGCGATTCATGCTGAGATGAACTGCCTCTTGCAAGCGGCTCGATATGGGGTTAAAACGGAAGGTGCGACGATTTACGTCACCCATCAGCCATGCGGCATTTGTATGCGAGCGCTTTATCAGGCAGGGATCAAACGAGTGGTATATCGCAAGGCGTATCCAGCAAACTGGTGTAACGATGATTTTACACGCTATATGGTCATAGAAAGGAGGTAAAAATGAACCGCAGAGAATGGGCAGTCAAATTCTATTCGAAGTACTATTCAGGCATAGATACCACAGAAGGCAACGAATGCATGGTTAAATGCCCATTCCACGATGATAGAGTTGCTTCAATGAGCATAAACCTAAATAAGGGGCTGTATTATTGTCATGCATGTGGAAAAGGCGGGGATGAGTATGACTTCTACCGGAACATTGAAGGTTGCCCGGAAATGCCGTTCGGTGAGGTAAAAGCCCTGTTAACCCACGAATTCGGGGAACGGCCTGCGTATAGCGGTGAACGTGATCGAGTGTCCGAGCAAGAACCTGATAGCCCTGCTATTCCACCGGAGGAGATCACAAGATATCACAAAACACTATTGAACATCCCAGAAAACCTTGAATGGTTGCTGAACAAGCGCGGGATCACCAAGGAAACTGTGAAGAAGTACAAGATCGGTTTCGACTTGCAATCACAGCGGTATATGATCCCCATTTATGATAAGTACGGCAGATGCGTCAACATTCGTAAATATTCACCCAATTCGCACGGCGTATCCAAGATGATATCCTATCAAACGGGATACGGCACAGCACGCTTATACCCAATCCAGAATCTGGAAAAGGATGAGATTTTGCTCTGTGAAGGCGAAATGGACTGTCTGCTGGCGAATCAGATCGGCTACAATGCGATTACCACAACAGGAGGTGCAAATACCTGGAAACGCCAATGGAACGCTGATTTTAGGAATAAAACGGTTTACATTTGCTACGATATCGATGAGGCCGGAAACCAAGGGGCCAAGAAAGTGGCTGAAGAACTTCTTCAGGTGACAGATAAGGTCAAGATCATCCATCTACCCATAGTTGATCCACCTGATGGGGATATCACCGATTATTTCGTGGCTTTAGGCCATTCCCGGGAAGACCTGGATGAAGTAATTAATCGCACGCCATGGTACGCGGCTCCTACCGTAGAACCTGAGTATCAGCCTCAGATCCGCCAAGGCAACGGAGAAATCCTCCATTTGTCCGAGGCAAGTGAAGCGCGGTTCATTAACCAGCAGATTTGCACAGATGTGGTCGTTTCCGGCAAGGATACGGCTCCGTTTGGGTATCCTAAGCATATTCGAATACATTGCACCCCAAGCACCGCAAAGTGCGCAATGTGTGGCGTTACGCTCCGGGGCAACGAATACGTGGTCGATGACAATGACAGGATCATTTTGAACCTTATTTCGTGTACCGACCAACAGCAGATGACCGTTGTCAGAAGCATGCTGGGAATTCCCAAATCGTGCAAATCGCACACTATTGAGGTGATGGAACAAGGAATCGTTGAAGAGGTCATACTTCAGCCAGCGCTTGATTTTACATCAGACGATCGCCCATACACCACCAGGATTGCCTATGCTCTCCAGCATGGTATCCGAGCGAACTGTGGATACCGAATGAGTGGCGTAACAGTCACGGATCCACGAAAGCAGTACGTTACACACATAATGAACAAATGCATGCCGAGCCACGACAACATTTCGACATTCAACATGAATCCAGAGATTTATGCGAAATTGAAGATCTTCCAGCCAAGAGAAGGCGAAAGCGTGGCCGATAAGATCAATGATATCGTGAACGACCTTACGCACAACGTTACCAAGATCTATGGGCGTGAAGACGTCATTATAGGAATCGACATGGTTTACCACAGCGCTTTAGAATTCTACTTTCAGGGACAGGAAATCAAGCGTGGGTGGGTGGAGGGTTTAATCATCGGAGACACGAGATCTGGCAAATCCGAAACTGCGGCAAGCCTCATGAAGCATTATCAACTTGGTGAGTTTGTAACCGGGGAAAACACGTCGTTTGCTGGTTTGATCGGTGGCATGCAGCAGAATCAGAAACGGTGGTTCGTATCATGGGGAAAGATTCCTTTAAACGACCGGCGGTTAGTAATTCTGGATGAAGTGTCAGGCTTGTCAGAACGCGACATTTCCAACATGTCTGGCGTCCGGAGCAGTGGTATAGCCGAAATCATCAAGATTCACCAGGAAAAGACCCATGCACGCACCCGTTTGATCTGGATTTCAAATACCCGGACAGGAAACCCGTTACGGCAGTATGATTTCGGAATCTATGCCGTTAAAGAGTTATTCGGTAAGAATGAGGACATTGCTCGACTAGAATTCGTAATAACCTGCGCTAGCGAAGAGGTTCCGCTATCAATGATCAACCGGATGAATGTGCCCACAGTGCCTCATATTTACACGAATGACCTGTGCAAACTGTTGATTCTGTGGATCTGGAGCCGTAAGAATTCCGAAATCAAGTTTGAGGAGGAATCTGTTGAGAAGATCTTGAAATACGCGGATAAAATGGCTGCTGAGTATACCAGTGAAATCCCTCTGGTGGAAGGTGCAAATCAGCGTATCAAACTTGCACGGCTTGCAACCGCCGTAGCAGGCCGGTTATTCTCAACAAACACAACTGGCTCAGAAATCATCGTAAAACCAGAACATGTGGACTACGCCTATCAATTTCTGGAAAATGCCTATAAAAAGGCTTCTCTCGGCTATTTCGAGTTTTCTCGACAGCGGAAAGAGCAAGAAGCCATGGCCCTTGCAGCAGAGGATGAAGTGGTGCAGTATTTGGCCGATAACAAGGCTATTGCCCAATTGCTCCTCCAGCAAGAATCCTTTCGAAACGAGGACATCGAATACATGTGCGATTTCGATCGTGCAAGCGTTAGGGCGCATTTGCGATTCTTAACCAAGCATGGGATGATTCGCAAGAAAGGGTTCGGTTACGTCAAGCAACCGATCCTGATCAAAATTCTACGTGAGAGAAGGTGGCAGAATTGACAAAAGTCTGTATTATTGGGGCCGGTATCTCAGGGCTCCTTGCAGCGCTGGCAGCGGATGAGGCTGGCGCTGAAGTAACGCTATTTGACCAGTTACCGGGAAAAGCCATGTATGTTGGCCTGCATTACCTGCATGACCCTTGTGGACTCGATTTGGAACCCGTTGTCGTATACAACATCGTTCTGACTGATGATTCCGATAAATCCGAGCCATATCTTCAGTATGCCAAGAAACTGAACATTCCAGGCGACAATTCCTTAAAGGACTTACCACTGCGGGTAGATGGTTGGAACCTCCAGCAGGCGTATAACCTGCTCTGGGAACGCTTCAAGGATCAGTGCGAGGAGCACACCGTTGAGCCTAAACAGCTGAAAAGTCTCGTGAAGGAGTATGACCTAGTTGTGAGCACGATACCTCTTCAAAGGCTGATCCCGGGAGTCTCCTGCTTCGGGCGGGAATTCAAGGCTTATTTAGGAAGACCACCCGGTATGAGCCGTGCTTTACTCGGGAACACTAACAACGTGGTCGTTTACAACACCGACATGAACTATGACTGGTACCGTTACTCATGCATAAACGGGCTCGAATGGACAGAAGGCCTTGTTAAAGGCGACCATTCGATCATCAAGCCGATAGAACCCAAATTCAAGAACCCGTACCCAAACCTGCTCCTGACCGGCAGGTGGGGTAAGTGGAAACGTGGTGTACTGGCTCATGAATCATATTACGAGGTTAAACAGAGGTTATAACATGGATTTCGAAGCAATATGGGAAGATCAACTCCGGTTCAACCGAAACTTCTTTGATCCGGCGACTGTTCAAGATGATAAAGATCGCTTTGCCCATTTGAACAACTTCTACACCCTGGCTGCCCATAAGGAATTGTCAGAGGCGCTGGATACCGTTCATTGGAAGATTCACCGGCGAGAGTACAAGAAACCTGTGAAAAGCAACACGCTTGAGGAACTCATCGATGTTTTCAAGTATTGGATGACCTTGGTGCAACTCCACGGTTTCACACCTGAGGAGATCGAAGCAGAGTATTATCGGAAATCGGCTGTGGTCGAGCAACGTCACCTGCAGGAGATGTGCCGGAACCTGCAGGATGAAGATGCCGTGGTAGCGGTTGATATCGATGGTGTTTTAGCCGACTACCCGCGTTCCTTCCTAGAATTTATCAACCAGGAGTTAGGCACAGCGTACACAATCGATCAAGTGACATCCTACGATATCTATAGTTGCTTGGGGATTCCACCAGAGATTGGGCTTTCTATCAAGAACAAGTACCGGGAAACCGGCCAGAAGCGCTTCATCCCGGTCTTGCCCGGAGCCAGAGAGTTTCTTTTACGGCTCAAGGCGGCGGGCTACACGATCGTGCTCATCACTGCGCGGCCCTATGAGCAATACAGCCGCATATATGCTGATACGCTCGAATGGTTGGCAAGAAACGATTTGCCGTACGATTACCTGGTTTTCCATGAAAAGAAGGAAGAATACCTCATTGACATGGTAGGTAAGGACGCGATTCGGTTTTTCGTGGACGACGTGGCCGGAAACGCGAATTCCGTCTCAAGGCTCGGGATTCCTTGCTATCTAATCACCAGACCGTACAACATGGGAGCAGATCTCAAAGAGAATGTGACCCGGATCAACAAACTGGAGGAGATTCAAGTATGAAGAAGATTTTCTTGACCAAGGTGCGTCCAGGCAGCATATCGGACGCCATGAAGCACTATTTCAGTCTGGGAGGCTGGGAATTGCAAATTGCCCCAGACGACTGG
>Ga0208693_1003204_pt1 | contig 10267 bp, 8 predicted proteins | sample AD_UKC071_MetaG_FD_184438 | JGI IMG/M metagenome (GOLD analysis project Ga0208693, IMG submission 184438) | Active sludge microbial communities of municipal wastewater-treating anaerobic digesters from USA - AD_UKC071_MetaG (SPAdes) (version 2) | ecosystem: Engineered > Bioreactor > Anaerobic >... | reverse complement strand
GCCACCTGAGATCACTTCTTTTGTAGAAGGATTTGCTTCAGTATCTCCGCCGTTTTTGTTGAAGGTAACCCAATAGGTGATTTGAGGAATCTTTGAGACAATCAGGCTGAAGGCTTTTTCCCTGCTTGCTCCGTTATTGTAAACTGTTGCAGTTAGGGTGACAGCAGCGTCCCCACTTGCGAACCCGGGACGTGTAACAACACCGCTACTGTTTACAACTGCTGTATTGCTTGATGTCCACGTGATAGTTGACCCATATACTGCTCCTACAGTTGCAAGAGTCAGATTCTGTGTAACCGACGAGGAACTATCTCCTGGTGCAAATTCAATGCCCAATGCCTCGATATCTGCCAAAACCTTCTTATCATCATCATTAACTGGTGTTGGCACATCTTCAAATTCCGCCTTCACAGTCACATTTGCTGCAGGCATGGTGAAACTGGTTCCATTTATAGGATAGTCTGTATTTCCGTCGTTATACTTCAGGCTTCCAGCCTTAAGTTGCTTTCCATTATCCGGCGTGATGGTAAGAGTTATAGTGTCTCCGGCTTGTGCTTCTATTGGAGAGACAGTGACGGTACCACCTCCCGGCGGGCTTATGTTGACCAAGATACTGTAATAGGAAGCGCCGGTTGTACCTGATTTTGAGGCTTCGGCTGTGTTGCCATAGCAACCAAGGTTGATGCGTCCTCCATTTGGCTCAGGTTCGTTCTCATAGTTGGAAAACGGATCGCCCGCGTCAATGCAGGGACTCGTGACATCGTCCGTAACCCACTTGCTCCCATCCCATCTACCTGCAGTAGACTTCAAATGGTAATCTCCGTTTTCGGTATCGGCAAATTTCGGGTCACCGCTCACACGATTGCTGTATGACGCCGCCTCAATTTTGCAGATTCTACCTAGGGAAGAATGGTCATGATAGTTCTGGGTGAACCCAAGTGAGGCGCCATCATTTGTGATAAGAGAGTAGGTTACACTCCCATTCCCTATTGTGACAGGATAGTTAGAGTCTCCGGATATATACACCTTGTTCGCAAAGTCAAGTTCCGCGTTGTGTGTAATAATGCTGTTTAGGATAAAAGCGCCGTACGCAGAAGAGGATGAAGAACTTCTGGAAAAAACAACGCCGTATATGTTTCCTGTGACGGTGCAGTTTTCGATAAGCGGCGCCCCGTCCACCAATGTCTTATACCTGTTCTCGATAACGTTGATGCCGCTCCCGCCAAATCCGGTTATAAGACAGTTTTTCAAGGTAACGGATTTGGTGGATTTAATGCCGACACCAGAGTCTGTGTTCTCCTCTTCGGAGGTGATGCGACATCCGTCTATCGTAATTGAATTTATTGAGTTGCCGCCGTCAATCCATATACCTTTTCCAATGAGACTGCAATTTTTGACCAAAACGTTGTATCCATTGAGGACCATTGGTTCCCTGGTATTTAGAATTGTGCAATTCTTCAACGAAATCGGGCCTGCCGAGGTGCTAGGCGATATTATCCCTATCCCTCTATTTAAACCATCCATGACGCAATGCTCTAGTTCCACCGATCCACTTAGACTGCTAGAAACCTGTATTTCGTTGCCGTACGTTGTACCCTCTTTTTTAGTGATAGTGATGGGGTTATCGGCTGTTCCTACCGCTTTCAGCACTCCTCTTGTTGTGAGGTTGTCAGCGCCCTCTCCATCGCCTAGGCAGACGGTCACTCCGGGTTCTATGGTCAGCCTGCTTAGGTTATTCGCGTCGGTTCCGGTGATCATAATCTCGCTTGCCAACAGATAGGGTATACCTGCGTTTCCCCATACTGCATTTCTGTGACGATCCAAATAGCCAACGCCCGTCGTAAGTTGTATATAGCGGTATGCCGTTGGGTAATCTGTGTCAAAGGTATTGTCAGCATCAGTACTTTGATTTTCGTTGATCCTACATCCCGCTCCAATCAAGACAGGATATATATTTGCCGTAGCGCCGTAGTTAAACCTGTTCCCGGTTAATGTCACCGTTTGTGGATGGCTTGTTGCTGAATATGTGTCAAATATAAGCACTGAACCGGGATGCTGTCCAACAAAGAAATCCTCAAATGTGCAGTTTGTCACGCTGGCCTCTTGTCCACCGTTTATCTCCAACGGACGCACGCTAATATTCGAAAACGTACATCCTGTAACCGTAGTCATGACTTCATCTTCCTGGTTATCAAGCACCTGCACGCCGCGTCCATAACCGGTGAAGGTCGAGTCTGACACCGATATGGTTCCGGTTCCCACTGTGTTACGTCCGTTATCATAGTGAATAGCCGTTGCGCCTGCTTTCGGATCCTTAAACGTACATCCGGCGACGGAGATGTTAACTTCACTGTTCTTTCCATTTGTCTGGGTTCCATACAGCGTTCCCGCATCGGAAAACCCACTGTATTCAAAAATGCAATCTGTAAATTCCAGGTTTGTAGGACCCTCAGATGAACCGATAGCCTCTATACCATTCCAACCGGCGTTGCGCCATGTTGTTTCACCTTGTATATCTGGAACAGTGGTAAACGTCACACCGTCTGCTATGAGAGAACCGTTTGTCACCGTTAGACTTGAGTACGGGCACTTCCCGCCGCTTTCAGGAATCTCCGTCGTAGTTTTTGTGCTGAAATACACCTTGGAGCCACTTTCTATGGTAAGCGTCGCCCCGTCTTTCACCACTGGTTCATTGCTGTCAGCAGTCTTGCAGATATAATAATCGCCCGCATGCCAGGTCGTATTTTCTGTAATGTCATAGTCAATGTAAACTCTAAGAGGCGGATCGGCCTTAGCCGTCGCCGGCAGGAGCGATACTACCATTACAACGCACATGAGAATAGCGCTCAGCTTTGACAATCTCATTTATCTGTTTCACCCCTTTTTTCGGCTAAATCACCGTTTCCTCTGCGATAATCTCCACTGCTGCTGAGTAGGGAACACTTGTCAGGGTCTATTCACCTACCACACAGGTTATGACTGTCAACGTGTTGGAAGATCCGTGTATTACAATACCGTTTCCCTCTGGTGGCAGGCCGATCATGGTCACAGAATGTATCTCCATAAGCGGTATCTCGCCAGAGACGTTGTCCGGTAGATGTGACAGATCAAACCGCAGAGTTGTCATGTCAATTGCCCCTTGGCTGAGACCCTCGCCTGCATAGATGTCCAGATATGCGTTTCCGGTTACGCGGTACTCTCCCGTAAGGGTAAGGGTAAAGTCGTTTAGGATGATCTCTTTTCCTCCATTAACTTCAATGCCGGTCATATCTACGGTCACATCTCCGGTTAGGATGACCGAAGCGTTGCCCGGCGTAGTGAGAGCGTCGAGCAACTCCACAGGGTCTGGTTGTCTAACAGCGCCCTCTGTACTCAGTTTGTCAAGCAGCGTGTCCGTTTTGCCCTTAAGCTTGGCTGAGAGCGCTGCTTCGGAAACAAGCACCACATCGGCGCGGAGAAAGCCATCCAAGTGAACGCCCGGAGGTAGGATTGCCACGGCTTCGGCCAGTGCCTCTGGCTTATCCCACGTGAACTCGCCACCCTCGGCGTCAGAATAACCAAGCGCGCGGAGAACAAAGGTCAGATACATTTGCGCAGAAGCTGTGCCGGTCCCGAACTCGGTGGCAGAAGTGCCTTTTGTCAAACCTTTGGTATAGGCATATCCCACATACTTGTCAGCCCATGCGGGAACGTCGGTAAAAGGATGCGTCCAGTCGCCATTTTGGGCTTCGGTCTCTTTGCCGAGCAGACGGATGAGCATAACCAAGGCTTCGGTGCGGGAAGGCGCACGGGCTAGATCAAAGTTCGTGCTTCCATCCGGGTTTGTACCAACACCCTGAAATAACCCTAAGGACTTGAGTCTCTCGGCTGCCCTGGTCTCCAAGGTAAAATCGCGTTGCCCTGGTCCTATGTTGCCCTCGAGCGCCGTGAGTTCGGGCACTCCGCTGGAGTTTCCTCTATGATCGATGGTGCCCAAAAGCCGGAGCGTTCCTTTTTCAACCATGACGCTGCAATCCTTATCTGTGACAAAGGCGTCGGTCACGGTCACAGTCGCGCCGTTTTCGATAAATAGCCTCCCGCGCTCTTGTATCTTCAGAGAACTGAATGTGACATCTTGACCGATCCTGACCTGATAATCCTTGCTTATTACAGCTTCGCCGCCTATGCTCTTGAGACCCGACTCATAGGTAAACGTGCCGTTGTTGGTAAATTTACCGTTTACTATGAGACCGCCGCCTCGTATTACTTTGAGGGTTGAACCTGCGCTTATAGTGAGATCATCGACGGTCAGAATGATGTCTTCTATAATTGCGTTGCCAGTGAATACGCCGTCCTTGACCACACCGTATTTCCGAGGCGTGCCACCCATGGATCGCTGGACGACGCTTTTCACATCGCCTCCGTTTAGCACGACGATACCATCCTCATGGAAGACACCATAGAAATTGCCAGTCACGGTGCCACCATTAATGTAAGCAATGCCACCTGTCATGCGAATGCCAGAATCTATGACTCCTTTGAGCGTGCCACCGTTAACAGTCAAAACGCCAAACTGGTTGCCCTGTTCAACGGCATAGCAGCCACCGATGATATTACCCGGACCGTTAATGGTCAATCCTTTGGTGTCAGACGTAGCCAACGGTGAACCATTGGGGTCCCCGTTACGTCCCGTGTAGTTGTACTCAATTTTGTAGCCGTTCAGATCAATGGTATAGTACCCTTCGCCAAGCCATACGCCGCAATCCTCGTCGGCGGCATTTGCCGTCGTGAAGATAATATCCTTAGTAATCTTGACGTGGGCGCCTGCGTTATTCTCCAGCGCCGTTTTCAGCTCAGCCACCGTTGAAACGTAAGTGACCGCCTCAGATGCCTCTATGGGTACTGGTAGCAGCGTAACCAACATCACAGCACACACAAAAAACGCACACAATTTCTCAATTTTCATTTTTCTCTTCACTCCTTCTGAGTTGATTTAGCCGTTTCATCCTTCCCGCAAGTTCATCCAGAATTACAGGGCCCCAAACTCTGGTAGAGTCCGCACTGACATCTTCGGGAAAGACCGCCACCTGGGTCTGGTTTTTGGTTATGTCAAACTGGACTGCGATGCGCATTTTGATTGTCTTCTCCATGTCTGAGACAATGAGCGTGCCTCGTGCGCTGTTGGAGCTGTCTAGAGAAAGCCCTAAAGCCTCAATGGTATCGTACAATCCGTTTATGACGATGCTCATCTCATACGGGAAGTAGCGGCTTTGCGTATCCATATTGTCCACCTCCAAGACCAATGTAAAGGGCAATAGTCTGTGTGGACAGTCCAGAAAGGGTGCAGTTGATCAAAAAGCAGGTACAGTTTTGGTATAGGTGGCTTTACGTATGTTAAATTAGAGTTAATATAGATGTAGTTGTCACTTCGAACTGGAGAAAACAGGATGATAAGAACCAGCTGTGCCGTAACGAAAAACAGACCTCTTTATTTTTCAGCCCTTATCGGCATGGGTTTCCTTTGGACTGGCATGGCGTATATTGCCCAGGCTTACCGGATGCTCGGTCTAATGGACGGCAGAACGGTGAATCTGCTTGTATGTGGGCTCTACTATGGGCTGCAAGCTGCCGGCATTGGCTGTGTGGCGCTGCTTTTTCTCAAGAGAACAAACTTGGCGGGCAGTCGGGTGCTTCCCTTATGCGCTTCTGTGGCCGCCCTTATTTGTACAGCGATATCTTTGCTTACACCATCTTTGGCAGTGATTATCCTCACCGGCGCATTGCTTAACATAGCGATTGGAATACTATCAGGCTGCTATCTGACAAGGCTTGCTACCGATGTCCCCCAAGAGCGCCGTGGACTTGTGTTTGGAAGTGCATACGCCTTCGGCAGCATAGGTACATGGCTTTTTTCCTTACCGATGGGAGGCCGTTTCCTGTGGCACAGCCACAGTTTCTTCGTCATAACCGCCCTGGCGATACTGTCGCTATTGCTTCTGCGGTGGCTATCCCCACCTACCTTTACAGGGCATGGCACTAACTTGCCCAGAGGCCTTGATAAAAGGGGTATTTGGCTTGCTGCGGCGGTTCTCTTTCTCCTGTCCATAGAGAACATGCTGGGCTTCGCTTTTCCACTGCAAAGCGCGGCAAACAGTATATACATAGAGTTCACCCGAATATTCTATGCTGTCGGCCTCCTTATTGCCGGAATCGTCAGTGACAAAGACCGCCGCTGGGGCGCAATCTGCTGTCTGGCCGCGCTGGCTTTTCCCTTTGCTGCGCTAGCGCTTGGAAGTAACGTCGCAGGAGAAACCCTCATGTGGATACTGGCATATCTGTTTTTAGGTTTCTTGTCGGTATACCGAGTTATTGTTTTCTCAGATATATCGAGCAAAACCGGATTGCCGGCTCTCGCCGTGTTTGGACTCATGTTTGGCCGTCTCGGAGAAGCCTTAGGGACGCTGTGCGTTACTATATTTTCCGGTACGCCGTTGATTGTGCTTTCCGGTGCAGTGTTCATGCTTGTGATCGGGCTTTTTTCATTGCTATATCACGATCTGTATAGTACTGCTACTAGTCCGGAAGAAGCAGAAGCACGCCGACAAATTGAGTATTCGAACCGCTTCGGCCTGTCTACCAGAGAGCAGGAGGTTTTAAGCCTAGTGATTCGGGGTATGTCCAATGCAGAGATAGCCAACGCCTTGTATATCACCGAAAGTACCGTCAAGTTCCACATTGGCAACATCTTCAAAAAGACTGGCTTCAGCAGTCGCCTTGAGCTGATCACTGATTACAAGATGGGCGATAAGGGTTTGTCCTATAAGTCACAGATTAAGTGAGGCCGTAGGTGTTGTCAGGTACAAGCTGCAGATTTGGATTGACGTATTCTCGGCGGTGCACGTCGTATTCACCATGAAAGCCAATCTCTACACGGCATATTTCCCCGTTTCGCTATCACAGAAGTGCCCATAGCCGGATCAAATCCATTTTTCGTCTATATGGGCTAGACTCCGAAATGTGCTAAGCCATCCTTGTTATACTTAAGTTTCTCATTTGCGTATTGGTCATACTTAATGTGTCTGTCTTTCTGGAGTTTGCCAATGAGAATGCAAGGAGGCATATTATGTTCTACACAGAACTGTTCGATGCAAGGCAACGAATAATCTCCTCGTTCGACAAAACTACGGTACTCTTTTGCATCGATCAAAACATTCGCAGCAAACTCGTCTGCTCGATTCTCTGCCTCGCCTCTTCCGGACTCATAATCAATTAGTTTGTCTTCAACGTCTCCGTTAACGATGTGTCCGATCTCATGAAAGAACGTGAACCAAAAGATGTCTGCGAATTTTCGCCTAACAGTCATGACCAAGCTTAACGTGCCATCATCGTTCTTTTGTATCACGCCCTGAACCGGAGCCCCCCTAAAATGTCTGACGATCGAAAACTTGATCCCACACTCGGCTAGGTATTCTTTCAGCTGGGACTCAATCTCAGTTATATCTTCTTTAAACACTAGTTCTCTCATCAAAGGTATTTTTTCTTTTAACTTCTCTGTATCGAGCTTTTGCTCAACCTTTTCTTCTTCTGTGATCAAATCGCACATCCTCAACCATGTAAGCAAAACATATGGATCTACCCTGGCAGATGTTTCTACACGATACACAACTGCTTGCGATAGCTTTGGAATTTGTTCCAAGTTGCTAACGTTCAGAAACTCCCTCAGCTCAACAACTAGGGGTGGACCATATGCTCCAGGATCCAGCAATCCCTTTTGTTTCAGGTATTTGGTTATATCCTTCAACTTGTCGAGGATCTCAATTTCATTATCCGAGATCATGTTTATGTCTTCGAAGTCAGCTAGTTCCTTATCGTAATTTGCTTGTAAATTAATCCAGAAACTAGTGTCGACACCCAAAGCATATTCTAGTTTTTTGGCAAATTTGACCGAAATGCCCTTTCTACCATTGATTACACTGCTCACATGCGATTCTGTAACACCTGTTCTTAGCGCTAGTTCTTTTTGGCTCATACACCTTTCATCAAGGATCTCTTTCAAAGTCTTCCCTGGATGAATGATGAACTCACGGGATAATCGACTCTTTTTTTCGGCCATGATAATCTACAAGCCCCCTTATGATAACCGAATCACACTTTTCGAAAGAAGCGTCATCCGACTCTTCCATATCCGGCTTAACAATAAGTCTAATATTCCCTGAAATAGCGATGCCGTACCACCCGTTCAAATCGCCAACCAAGGAATGCGGTTTTACCAATCCAGTTTTAAGGTAGATGGCAAAATTTTCAGCAGCTTTTAATTCGTTGCACCTTTTCTTTGTATTTCTGCTACCTCGATCCCTGTCTTCTTTTTCATCAATTCAAAATCCTCGAAATACTCTTTTACTGTTGCGTTTTCGTATTTAAACCTCACGCCCCACACCGCCACATAATTAACCATTCGGTTAACTTAACTTATTGGTTAATTATATTATATCGCGAATGCAAGTCTTTTTAAAGATGGCTAAAAATATTCGTCATAGGACAATCCAGATCATTCCTGAAAGGGTCTGTTGCTGGTTATGATTGCAGACTGGCGCTCGTATGCTTGATTGATTACCTGGAAGAAATGACTGGAAGCAGTTTTGTCCAGGCTAAGGAACCCTAATTCATCTATGATTAGGAGATGGTACTTGCCCAAACGCTCAAGGTCTCGTTAAAATGTGGCATCAGCTAGAGAAGCGTATAGTTGCGATGTCAGTTCTTGAGTGGTAATGAAAAGCACTTTGTAGCCTGCTTTAACCGCCTCATAGCCTAGAGCAATGGACAAGTGGGTTTTTCCAATTCCGCTGGGGCCGAGGAACAAAACATTTTCAGCAGAACGTAAAAAGTCTAGGTTGGCCAATGCTCTAATCTTAGCCTCGTCTACGGTAGGTTGTAATGCAAAATTAAAACCATCTATTGTCTTTATACTGGGAAATTTGGCCTTGTTTAAACCAGTTTCTCTAAGCATCTCTGGCTAAAACCTCTTCTTGAACCAGATATGAAATAAGTTCAACAGTCTTTGCGTTGTCAAGATACTGGCTCAGCTAACCAATCTGCCATACCGCATCACGTCCCAACACCGTTTAGGCATAATATCGCCTGCTTTAGTGCAATAAAAAGAGCCCTTAGGCCCCTATAATCCGAGTAACTGTTTTTTTCTTTTGCTCAAATTCTTCTTGAGTAATTACGCCGTCATCAAGCAACTCTTTATACCTTCTTTTCTCATCTGCAGGACTTAACTGATTAATTATATGACCCGTACGTTGTTGAGACATCAATTCTTCAATTTTCGATTTAATCTGATCAACCAGTTCATTATTTTTGCTGGTGAACACTACTGTATTCTCATCTAGTGTAGCATCGAGTAAACCTTTCTTGCTCTCAATGCCGTCAGGTACTGTAATCTGTATATACCCATTTGTCCATAGTGTTCCAGCAACAGACATAAACGCTATATCGTATGGTCTGACATCCTCCGATTTTAAGTGCCGTTGGCCGCCACATCTGTGCTCATGAAGGTTACGCGCAGTGTGATATCGTGGGCGGTATAGAGGACTTACAACCCCGCCGTGGCCATCGCCGCCTATTCCACGGCTTACGCTGTCGGGCAGATCTTCGAGTCTCCCTGCTACAGCCTCCAAAGGATGGGGCTCACGTTCGGCGGCAGCAAGCGGTCGGACCCGATAGTGATGCGAACGGGTTTCACTATTCTCGCGATCCTGGCAGCCGCCTACGCCCTCGCAGCCTGGACACCGCTCGTCTCAGTAGTCTTCAAAACTATAATGAAGGTGCCTGATGAGGTCTATCCCCTGGTTATGGCCTCGTTCAGAGTCTTAATCATGCGGCCTGTCTCGTCGGCCATCCGGTCCATTTTCCAGTCACGGATGGTCCTAGCCGGCAAAACTTACCGGGTGACGGCCCCCATGGGCATCCGCGTTCTGGTGATGTTAGCCGCGGTGTATTTCCTGCTGGGCTTGCGGCCGGAAGGCCCCGTCGGTGCTGCGATCTTGGTGGCTGGAATCAGCACCGAAGCGCTGTTGGCATGGATTGTGGCCCGGTTCGCTCTGCCGTCTCCTCGTGAGGCCGCCCACGATGAGCCGGCAATCACGGCAAGCTAAGTCGCAAAGTTCGGTTTGCCTCTCGCAATTGCCTCGATGATCCAGATGTTTGGCAGGCCGGTCCTAACGGCAGCCCTTTTGCGGACCCTCGACCCGACTACCACCGTTGCAGGCTGGCAGGTGGCCTCGAG
>Ga0208693_1003192_pt1 | contig 10281 bp, 9 predicted proteins | sample AD_UKC071_MetaG_FD_184438 | JGI IMG/M metagenome (GOLD analysis project Ga0208693, IMG submission 184438) | Active sludge microbial communities of municipal wastewater-treating anaerobic digesters from USA - AD_UKC071_MetaG (SPAdes) (version 2) | ecosystem: Engineered > Bioreactor > Anaerobic >... | reverse complement strand
TTTCAATATTTTTTATTATGAACTCATCATCTACATTTTTTATCGCAGTATTAAAACATTCAATTATTTTTACTTCTTCAGTTTCTAAAGTGATTCCATATTCTTTTATTTTTCTTCTGTTACTATCATCAACAGAATCTAAAGTATTTATAGAGGAAAGATTTTTATCTATCAAATAACCATATTTTGATAAAATATTTCTACAAAAACCATGGTAATTACTTATAAAAAATTTACTATTGAGAGGACCAATACTTTTAAGTTCATCTTTTAATAAATCTTTTAAAATATTATTAACCCCTCTTTTTATACTAAGAGCTGCATTAACGCTGAACGTTAATGCTATTATTCTTTTCGGATAAGGCAACTTTCCTGTAGCTAAGATATACGCAAGTTTACTTATCATAGTTTTAGTTTTTCCATAACCAGCTGGTGCCTCAATTAATAAGCGTTTTTCATCTTCAAGAATAATATCCATTTGCTCTTTATCATTTCTATGATTGGATTTTATCCTCTCTTCAATAGACAAATTTTCACTCATATTGGGTTACCTTTTTAGATAATCTCTCAGCTTCTAAAAGCAATTTTTTAAAGCTTTCAGGAATTAATTCTTTAGGTAAAATTTCTCCGATAATTCTGCCTAAAGTTATTGATTTTTTTTGGGATAAAGATAAATAATATAATTTATGTAGTTGTTTATTATTAGGTATATCTTCAGAACATTTAACCGTTGGGGTTTCATTTATAACTTTGCAACCGTCGTTTTTTGTTTTTAGTAAGTCTTCTTCTACAGGAGCTCCTCGCCAATTTTCATCAAATTTGTTGAGAATACAATCTAAAAAACTTTCCCCTTTGTTATTTAAAAGATTATCAATTATTTCTTCTTCAAAGTCTCTGCAAGCAGTTATTTCATATATAAAATTCCATTCAGAAATTTTATCTCCTTTTTTATCATCCCTATCTGCAAAAGCACAAATAGGAATTTTGAACTTTTCCAACAATTCAGCTATTTTCGAAATACTATTTTTCCCATCTGCTTTAATTATTATAATTCCATTCTTATCTAGGTCTATACCCATTTTCTCTGCAAACAACGGGAAAGCTCCCATTTCGCTATCTCCTTCAACTATTATCGCACACCTTGAGAAAAAGGCCTCTTTAAAATATGGCAGGTTACGTAAGAGATGCTTTTCTGTTTTTTTTTCAATTGTAATATCACTTCCTGAAACAACTGATATTTTATCATTCTCTACGAAAAATCGAACCACTTGCTTATAGTTATTTAATATTATGTTAGGAGAATGGGTAACTAAGATAGCTTGGCCCCTAATATCATCAAGCTCAAAAAGGTCTTTTAGAAGTTTGCGAAAATTCTCGTTTTCATTGTTTAAAATATCTAAAATATATTTAATTAGACTCCTTTGCATATATGGATGAAGATGAATTTCTGGTTCATCCAAACACATTATTACGGATATATATTTATCCCCATTTTCATTCTCATATCTTGGACGATCCTTGTAATCAAGTATTTTAATAATATGTTCTAACAAAACCAATGAAATCATAGAAAAGAATTGGACACCGTGCCCGCTGTATTCTAAATTATACATGCCTTTTTCTTTTAGAACCAGCATTTTATACAACAAAGTGTCTAAATCAGCTTCAAGATGGGCGTTAATGGAAAATTGTTTAAATATATCTATCAGATTAATCTTTTCGTTTATAAACCTAAGTAAGCTGTTAAACTCATCTTCAATGATAAAATCAGTTATTTTTGTTGCATCTTGTTTTTTATCCTTAATAAATTCCTTGACTATAAAGCTAAGAACTTTCCCAACACCTTTATTTTTATCAAAACTTAATTCATCTTTTGGAGATCTTAAAGAAGAGTATTTTATAAAATTAACATTTCTAATTTTAGCAGATGAAATTTCACTGGAACTTTCTACATGATAATATTTCAAATACTCATTTGGATTTTCTTGTTCAATTCTAATGTTAATTCTTTTACTATCATTAGGATCGAAAAAATCATCGAAAGTCCCCATTTCTTCTTTTTCTAATATCAAAGTTAAATATATGTTGATTTTTTCTTCTGGATTGAAGAAATCATCTTCCTTAAATCTGCTATAATTGAAAACAGTGTTTAGACAATCTAATAAATTTGACTTTCCTAAATTATTCTCTCCAACTATAAAATTCATTTTAGAATCAAAATTCATTTTAATCCCATCGAGATTTCTAAAGTTGTTGATTTCTATCTTTTCTATATACACATCCTATCCCCCCAAAAATATTTCCTAAAGACTTCATAATATATTTAACTTGAACTCTACTCAATTTTATCATTTTTGCCTTTTATTTTCAAAACTGTTAACAAATAATTAAAAAGAAATATTTTAGTTTAAAGTGAAAAAAATAAGAAATTCTTTGTTATCTATATTACTTTAATAATTAAAACCTTCTTTGATTTTCTTATCATTATTTCACTAAAAAACAAATCAAACAGTTTATAAACCTCAAACAGCCTTATAAAAATCACCATTCATCCAAAAAGGTATACACGATTATACATTGACCAAAAACGTCATATTTATAACCCAAAAACCAAATTAATATCCTTTAAAACTATCATTACTTCTAAATAATAACCGTTTTACTCTTCTATTTTTTACCTAACTTCACAAACAAAATCCACAAAAAACCTTGTCCAAGATGACGTATGTATACCATTTAATCAAAATATTAAGGCATAACAATTTCTTAAAACGGCTATCTAATCAAGTGTAGAGACGACCTATATGGGCGTCTCTGGATTTAATCATTATTGAAAACAAAATGAGGCGCGCATGTAGCACGTTTGTACAAATAAGAATCAATGCAGATTATAACCTCAAACCGCCTACAAAATCAACATTCTTCTAAAAAGGTATACACGGTTATACATTACCCAAAAACGTCATATTTATAACCCAAAAACCAAATTAATATCCTTTAAAACTATGATTATTTCTAAATAATAGCCATTTTACTCTTCTATTTTTTACCCAACTTCACAAACAAAATCCACAAAAAACCTTGTCCAAGATGACGTGTGTATACCATTTGACCCTATTTTTGTAAAAAACTTCCTTATTATCCATTATTCCGTAGTATACTTCAGGCACAAAAACCCGATTTGCAGTAATAGCTAGGTAATCTACAATATTTACTTCATCTTCAACCAACCAAAAAGTCCTATTACAATACTTTCCACAGCTAACTTTCCTTAGCTCTTAATTCTACTATTAATTTTCTACCAAAATTAAATACCTGTTTTATATACTTCCTTTGTATAACTAATCTCGTCCAAAAAAGCATAATAAATCAAAATAAAACACTTTAGATTAAACAACTTTCAAAAATGAATTAACGTTCCTTATGCACTATTGGCAACTTTTTTCTTTACCCTCTTTAATTCATCAACAACCAAGTCAAGAGCGTATTTTACTTCAGTGTTATAGACCAACAATACAATAACAAGTCCAACTACTGCAGAAAGAACCTGCCAGACAAGATTTCCGACAAATGTGTTTATAAACGCTACTATAACAAAAACAACCGTAGCTGTAAAGAATTTACCCAAATGATAATTAACAGGATACAAATTCTTTGATATAAACGTTCTCATGCAGAAGTAGAGGATATAAGACAAACCTGTAGTAAAAGCTGCACCTTTTGCACCATACAAAGGAACAAGTAATGTGTTCCCAACAACGTTACAACCCGCTGCCACAGTTGCTATCAACATGTGCCAAAAAGTTTTTTTCTTAAAGTTGATTCCCACAACTGACACTTCTGATGTCGTGTCCATTATTGGGATTAAAATTAGAAAAGGAGCTATTTGTGCAGCAGAACGATAAGATTTTGCTAGAAGTAAAAATATTAAATCTTTAAACACAATAATTAGCATCCCCAAAGCGAACATAGCAGCAGAAATAAACAAAAAAGCCTTCTCAAAAAGCCCTGTACTTTCGGGATTATTTTCATAACTCTCATAAGAAACGGGTGTCCAGAAGGTGGTAAAACCTGTTTTAATTAAATTCATAATAGCAACTATTTTAAAAGCTGCTGAATACAACCCAATTTCAGTAAAATCACAATAATTTCTCAAAGCTAATTTATCAAAAGATTGTAAAATCCAGCCTATTAAAAATGTAGGAACAAATGGTAGCCCATACTTGATAATTTCTTTGACAGAACCAGTATTAATTTTAAACTTTCCAAACCACAAATCTCTTTCAAGAAATATGGCTAACAATGCTGAAAGCACATGCGAAAAGAACAAACCTACGATAACTGCATAAAAATTTTTTGAAACAAGCAAGGCATACAAAATCGTAAAAACGGCATTTGATGCTCCATTTACAACTCTTAAAGCAGAAAAGGCTATGCCTCTTTGTTTCATTCTAACAACTAATGTAGCAAATTGTTCTATGATTGCAATTAAAATGGTAAGCCCTAGCAAGAAGATAGGTAAAAAATGATTATAATCTTCAAAAAGAACAAAGGATAAATCCTTCCAAAACAAGCAAATTATAATAAACACAATAAATCCTACAGACAGACTTGGCATCAAAGATTCCCAAAGCAGGTTTCGCCTTTCTTCTTCTGGTTTCTCATAGAACATCCTTACAAAACTTTTATTAGTACCAAGAAGCGAGATGTTCAAAAACAAATTAAAAGCCAGCGTAAACATAGAGGCCTTACCAAACTCTTCTGGGATGATAAGCCAGGTAATTATAGGGGTAGTGACAAAAGAAATAAGGGCAGCTATCCATTGCCCTATTGAAAACTGAAAAAATGATTTAATAAATTCTCTTTCCTTATTCATCCTAATCTTAGCCATCTTTTCAACACCTCTTCATATACTTCCACTTCTTTTTTCACAACGTTTTCCCACGAATATTCTAAAGCTTTCTCTCTTATATAATTACTATCGATAGAATTTTCTAATAAGTTAATCACAGCTTCTGCAAATCTTTTTTCAAAGTCTTCTCCTTCTTCTACAACCATTCCTCCGTCTCCTATTGCTTCTGGTATTCCACCATTACTACTTCCAACTACAGCTACCCCACACGCTTGAGCTTCAATAATTACCGCTCCAAATCCTTCATTTCTACTAGGTAGTATCATAACATCCATTGCATTCATATAATACGGCACCTTATCCTGAGAAACTCTTCCAACAAATTTTACATTCAAATTTCTTTTTTGGCATTCTTTTTCAACGTTTTCCCTTAATTCTCCATCTCCAACAACTAAAAACTCTCCATCTTTCTTACTCGATATATATTCAAATATCTCAGGCAATTTATCAGCTCGTTTAATAAATACCAAATTTCCAACAAAGCCAACCACTTTTTTACTCAATCCTAATTCTCTTTTTATCTTTTCTTTATCTAAGGGTTTGAAGATTTCTAAGTCTACCCCATTTGGAATAACAACAGCATTTGTACCAGAATAACCTAATAATTTTGCCTTATTTAGCAAAGCATTACTTACAAATATTACTTTACCAGCTTGTTCTAATACGTTATTATACAACTCTTTGTTATTTGGCATCGCTAAGTTTATATCGCTACCGTGACATGTAATAACATATGGAATATTTAATTTCTCTGACACTAATTTTGTTACTAAACCAGAAGGAGGAGTGTACATTCTATGGGCATGAATTATGTCAAATTTTAGTTGATTATTACTGCATATTTTATTTGCAATTTCTTCTGCCGATCTTATTTCATTAGTTCTTTTTAGTACTCTACTAGAAAAAACGTCTAGAAAGTTCTTATCAAAATATATATATTTATACCTAATACCCTCTACTTCATAAAAAGGTTCATAGAGTTTTATTACTTTTTTTCCCAGGATTTTTTTTATTAACTTCAAAGTATTACTATCTTTTGGAACAAGTCCATAGGTCTCGGACTCGATGTTATAGTTTTTCAAAGCTTTAAGTCTGTTAGTGAGATAAAAACACCGCCTAAAATAGAATGTAGAAAATCTATTGCTTATTATAATCCCCCAACAAAAACTCACAATTAAATTCATTCAATTTTTCTTTATCATCGATATCCCAGAACATGATTATTTGAGAATTGTCTATGTTTTGTAGATCGTTTTCTGTTATGTAATTTACTTCTAATTCTTTCAATAATCCTTCGATTATCTCTTTCATTTCTTTATCGTTTCCAAATAGAACGTAAGTTCTATTTCTTCCATAGGTTTGAATTATTCTTTCTATGTTTTGTTTAATAATCAACGTTTTATTATAATATCTTTTTATATAGTCGATTGTCTTTTTGCTTTTTTCTTTAAATCCTTCAGGGGTTAATATGTATCTGAAACTTTTTCCATCTAGTCTTTCAAGCTTTACAAGTCCTTTTTTGACAAATTTTTTTAATAGGAGATTAACCATTCCCAAAGATAGCCCAGACTTTTTAGATATTTCTCTTTGAGTTACTGAAGCATTGTTTTCTATTATTTCTAGTATTAGTAATTCGCTTTCTTCCATTTTTATCTACACCTTTGTTCGTTTTTTGAACGATTTTATATATTATACTACATTTTTTCTAAATATGTTTGGTAAAGCAATTCTTTCAGCTAAGAAAATGATTTGTGCCCTGTTTAAGACAAAAGCAGAAGTTCCAAAATAATTTTCTGCTGTGGCATAAATACCAAAATTAGACCTTCCAAAATATACGTTTTCTAAATATGTAACGAGTATCTCTTATTCACATCAAGAATGTTAATTGAGTAAAAATTAATCAAAGTTGTCTAGTATAATAGTAACTATCTTCTCCCCTGCATTTCCATCACCATACATACCATGTGGATATGCTATCCTACTTTCAGTTAATACCTTTTCTACAAGGTTATTTTCATCTGCTAGCATATTCCATCCTGCTTCTACTAACTCTCTCCATCCTGTATCTGGCATCAAAACTACACACCTTTTTCCTGCAAAATATGCTTCTTTTTGTAATCCTCCACTATCTGTTATTACTTTGTATGAATGTTTTACAATCCCCATCAGTTTAGGATAATCAAGAGGTTCACTTAAAACAACGTTTTCTAAATATTTTTCAAATCCAAATTCATTTATTCTTTCATAACAATCTTTTCAAATTCAATCATTATTCTTCCTGTCATTTCACCATGTGTTCCTGAACCTATCCCAAGGTTATAATCAGGAGTTTTGACGTTCAAAGACTGAAAAAATATATCAGACATATTAAAATCGTAACATACTTATTTATTATTGAATTTTACAGTATTTATTTTGATTTTATTTCTCAATAAATAGCTATTACAATTCTGTTCTTAAAGCCTTCTTTACTTAATCATTCCGACAACATCCAAAACATTTTTATTCATTATTGAATTAATGTGTTCCTTAAATTCATCATGAGCTAATGTAAGTACTAAATAATCAGATTTTTCTAATGTTTCCTCTAAAGAAAGATTTTTTATTCCTTTTATTTCTTCTTTTTTGACGTTTGGTTCACAGCCTACTATGTTATAACCTTTTTCTTTCAAACAAAGAGCTATTTCAATTGAAGGACTTTCTCTTAAATCATCTATGTTGGGTTTGTATGATAATCCAAGAATTCCTATTGTAATTTCTTTCTCTCTATTTGGATATTTTTCTTTTACTTCTTTTTCTATTTTTTCTACAATCCAATGTGGTTTGTAATCATTTATTTCTCTTGCTGTTCTTATAATATTTGAATCTTCTGGAAACTTTTCTACTATAAACCAAGGGTCTACTGCCAAACAATGTCCACCTACTCCTGCTCCTGGTCTAAGTATGTTTACCCTTGGATGTTTGTTAGCTAATTCTATCAATTCAAATACGTTAACTCCTATTTTGTCAGAAATTATTGAAAGTTCATTAGCAAATGCTATATTCACATCTCTGTAAGAGTTTTCTACTAATTTACACATTTCTGCTGTATGAGTATCGGTTGTGTAGACTTTTCCCGTTGTTAATATAGATTCATATAAAACTTTCGTAATTTCTTTTGCTTTTTCACTTGATGATCCTACTATTCTATCGTTGTTTTTTAATTCATATAATATTCTACCCGGTAAAACTCTTTCTGGGCAATAAGCAAGAAAAAAATCTTTGTTTAATCTTAGATTTGTTTCACTTTCTATTATTTTTCCAACAACTTCATCTGTTGTCATAGGAGGTACTGTTGATTCTAATATTACTAGTGTACCTTTTTCTACATAAGGAGAAATCTCTTTTGCTGCTTCTTTTACATAGGTAATATCTGATAATTTTTTGTTTTCTTTTTTTATGAATGGTGTAGGTACACAGATTATATAAACATCTGATTTTTCAAGTTTATTAGTTGGTTTTAATTTTCCTGAATTTAAGACCTTTTCAAATGATTGTTGTAAATCAGGTTCTTTTATATGTATTTTGCCATTTTTTAATGTCTTGATGACTTCTTCTTCATTCACATCGTAACCATATACTTCATATCCTGCTTCTGCGAATGCAATAGATGTAGGTAATCCAATATATCCCATTCCTACTATCGTTATTTTCGCAGTCTTATCTTTGATTTTTTCTAACATTTTATCCTCCTGATTTTAAAGGCTTTTTTTATCTTATTTTTGGCCATTAAATTCTTTTTCCAAAAATTCAAAGATTCTTTCTGAGGCTTTTCCATCTCCAAAAGGATTGGCTGCTTTACTCATTTTTGAGTATTGTTCTGTTTCAAGTTCTTTCATTGCTTTATAAACAAATTCTTCTTCTGTTCCAATTAATTTTGCTGTTCCGGCTTCTATTGCTTCAGGCCTTTCTGTAGTTTTTCTTAGAACTAATGTCGGTTTTCCTAATGTTGGGGCTTCCTCTTGTATCCCTCCTGAATCAGTCATTATGTAATGGCTTGAATCCATTAAAGCTATAAATTCTAAGTATTCTACAGGGTCAATTAATATTGCTTTTTCTTCATCTCCTAATATTTTGTATACACTTTCTCTTACTTTGGGATTTAAATGTACAGGGAACACAATGTACATTTCTTTATTTTCATTGAGATATCTTTTTATTGCTCTCATTACGTTTTCTATTGGCTCTCCCCAGTTTTCTCTTCTATGCATTGTTACAAGTATATATTTTTTGTCTTTTACATTGTATTTTTCTTTTATTTCTTCAATGTCTTTTTGTTTGTTCTGCTTTACCCATAGCAAGGCATCTATTACAGTATTTCCTGTTACTATTATGTTTTTTTCTTCAACATTTTCTTTTAAAAGATTCTCTTTAGCTTTTTGAGTAGAAGCAAAATGATGTAAAGCAATTCTTCCAGTTAGTCTTCTGTTCATTTCTTCAGGGAAAGGATCATAAATATTATTAGTTCTTAGTCCTGCTTCTACATGTCCTACGGGAATTTTGTTGTAAAAAGCGGATAAACTTCCAACAAAAGATGATGTTGTATCCCCTTGAACTAATACATAGTCAAATTTTTCAACGTTTAGTATTTCATCTATTGATATTAAAAGTCGTGATGTTAATTGAGGTAATGATTGGTTCTTCTTCATTATATTTAAATCGTAATCTGGGTTTATTTCAAATAATTCTAATACTTGATCAAGCATTTCTCTATGTTGAGCAGTTGCTATTATTTTTACTTGCATACCTTTTTCTTTCATTTTTTTGTACAAAGGTGCCATTTTTATTGCTTCTGGCCTTGTTCCAAATATCATCACTGTTTTCATTCGATAGACTCCTTAAAACTGTATTTTTGTTAAGAAATAATCTTCTTCCTAATTTAGAAGCGAAAATATCGAGCACATCTATAAACTTTCTTTTAAACTTTGAAGAAAAATTATTTGTGTAAAATTTTTTTGAATATAATTCTGTCCCTTTTAGATCATAAGGATCATATCCTTCATAGTAATTATTTTCTACTTGTTTTAACAAATCTTTTAATATTTTTATTTCATCTGGCATCTTCTAGCTCCCAATACAATTTAATTAGTCTTTTTGCATCATTTTCCCAATTGTATTTCCCCTCAACAGCAAGTCTACCATTTTCTCCATATTCACGTAATTTTTCAAAATCATTCATTTCTTTTACTTTCTGAGCAAAACTTTTTGGGTCACCCGCAGTAAATACTTCACCAGACCTTGTTTCCTTAACTATCCGCTTTAAGGGCGAAACATCAGAAACAAGAACAGGCCTTTTCATAGCCATATACTGAAAAAGTTTGTGAGGGATT
>Ga0208693_1003189_pt1 | contig 10285 bp, 8 predicted proteins | sample AD_UKC071_MetaG_FD_184438 | JGI IMG/M metagenome (GOLD analysis project Ga0208693, IMG submission 184438) | Active sludge microbial communities of municipal wastewater-treating anaerobic digesters from USA - AD_UKC071_MetaG (SPAdes) (version 2) | ecosystem: Engineered > Bioreactor > Anaerobic >... | reverse complement strand
TCCCATCGTCGCTCATAAGGTCCTCGATGAGCGACTCTACGGGGCGGTCGTCCTGGAGACCGATTCCGGCGGGTTCAAGTTCATCCAGGGCAGGGCCGAGGTCGCCCTCCTCAAACCCGAGCATCCGCATGAGGTCATCGTCGCTGAGCGATTCGGAGCGGGAGGCGGGGGGTTCGTCCGCGATACTGATGCTGGAACTCTCTATGGAGAGATCTTCGGGGGATGCCTCTCCCTCCGCGGGAGCCGCCTCTGTTGGGGGTTTGAACTCTTCCAGGTCTTCCCCGGGCCATTCGATCTCGATCTCGCCGGGGAAGAGGGAATCGGCCGGGGGGGGTTCGGTCTCAACGCCGGGGGGGGTGTTTGACGGGGGTTGGGGTTCTTCTTCTTCGTTCTCGCTCTCTTTTTGACCCCTTTTCAGCCAGCGCTTTAGGCGCGAGGGTCTGCCGGACCTGAGGAGACCCGGCAGGCAGACAGCCGGAAATACAGGCCCGCCCGTCGGGGGGATGCCGTCTGCGGCGGCGGTGATGAGCAGGAGGAATGCAGCTATTGCGATTGCGCATAACACGGTTTGAGTGAGGAGCGGGGATGCACACCGCCTCTCCGGCCACGGTTCGCTGGCCCCTGCGGGCTTCGCCATCCCCGCCGCCATCCGGGGGGTGCCGGGCAGGGGGTCGGTGAGCGGGATCTCCGGGGATCCTTCCCGGGCGTCGGTGTGCATACCACGATCTCTCAGTATAAAAAATTAAAAGTGTCTGTCCAGAGGATCTGCGGGCCGGGGGAGGTGGTCGGCGAATACCGTTCAACCAGAGACGCAGGAAACGAGGGGGATGGTCCATCCCCCTCCCCGTCAGCCCCTCCCCCAGGGGGAGGGCGATTCCCCATAGACACACTGCCGCGGGAGGCGCCATCCACCGTCTCGGTGGATTCCTCGTCAAGATCCTGTTTCTGCCCCGGACACGGTATCCGGCGCTATCGCCAGACACTGCCCGCCCCCTCTCGAGGGGGGCGGGAGGAGGCGCTGGAAGCGCCGGGAGGTGGGGGGTTTCCAGAGGTTAAAAACCGTTCCCGGTGACGCGTCGAGACAGGGGGGCGATTCCACATGGATACCGTGCCGCTGGATCCCCCGCCAAGATCCTCTTTCCTGCTCCTCGTGGCACGGCCACCCCGTCGATGACCCCTCCCCCCTCCGCCCGCACAGCGGAAAACACTATATGCAAAAAATAGAGATAAAAAGCCATGACTACCCGATCCGGGTCATCCCCGCCGTACGTTGTTTCTCAACCGCAACCGCTGCGTTGCCGGCGCCCGTCGCCGAAAAACCCGCCATATTATCCACCGCTGGAGGGGGGTTGTTGATGCGGAGCAGCATCCAGGCCGGGATACTTGCAGCCTCAAGCCTTGCCGTGATCGCCATCACGATCGCCTGCCTGGCAAATGGTATCACCACCGTCTTTACGCATATCTTCTACATTCCCATAGTCTACGCCGCCTACTACTACATGCGGCGCGGGGTTGCCATAACCGCCGGGCTTGGAGCGATCTACCTGGCGCTTGTTCTCATCCTCACCCCGGCGACCCCCGGGATCATCGTTGCGGCTCTCATCCGGGTGGCGGTCTTCATCGCCATTGCGGTGATCGTGGCCGCCCTTGCCGCCCGCCTCCGGAAAGCGGTCGCCGCCGGGCTGGAGGAGGAGAAGCGTCTCCAGGAGTTGAACAGGGAGATCCATAGGAAGGAAGGATGGTACCGGGCGATATACGAGCAGTCGCCGATCGCCATCGGGGTGTATGATGCAGAGGGTAAACTCACTCATGCCAACCCCGCCGCCCTTGACCTGATGGGCGTTAGGGATCTGGATTCGCTCATCGGGTTTCCCCTGTTTGAAGACCCGAATTTTCCAGAGGACCAGAAGAAAAACCTCCTTGAAGGGAGAACAACCCACTACCAGGCCCAATTCGATTTTGAGATGGTCAGGTCGCATAACCTCTATCCCACCTCACGCAGAGGGGTCATCTGGCTGGATCGCCTCATCACCCCCATAAGGGATGATGGCGGCTCGATCATAGGTTACCTCGTCCACGCCTACGAGACCACCGCACGCAAGCAGGCGGAAGACGCTCTTAGAGAGAGCGAGGAGATGTTCAGAACCGTCGCCCAGTCGACGTATGACGCCATAGTCATGGTCGACAGCGAGGGACGTGTGACTTTCTGGAACAGGGCGGCGGTGAAGATGTTTGGGTATTCGGAGGATGAGGTGCGCGGGAGACCGGTGCACGACCTCATCGCCCCGGCAGACGTTCTAAACGCAGCAGAAGAGGGGGTGCGCAACTTCGCCCTCACCGGCGCCGGTCCTGTCATCGGCAGGCCGCTCGAGAGGACGGCTCGCAGAAGAGACGGAAAGGAGTTTCCCGTTGAACTCACCATCTCCCCCGTGATCATCGGCGGGGCATGGCACGCTGTGGCTGTCATCCGGGACGTCAGCGAACGAAAAGAGGCGGAAGCAGCGCTCCGGAAGGCTCACCGGCAGTTGCAGATCCTCACCGGGATCACCCGCCACGACATCCTGAACAGCATCACAGCGGCTGACGGTTATATGGAGTTGTACAGGGACGCCGACCCGGCCGCCCGAGAGACATACCTTGAGAAGGCTCACCAGGCAATCCACAAGATCCAGCGTCAGATCGAGTTCACCCGCCAGTACGAGGCCATCGGCACACTGGAACCGGGATGGCAGAACCTCGAAATCCTGATCCAGGGCCTGGAAGTGCCGTCATCGATCTCGTTCCAGACCTCCGGGCTCAAACGCGAGATCTACGCGGATCCCATGGTAAAGCAGGTCTTTGAGAACCTCCTCGACAACACCCTGAGGCACGGCGGCGACGGCGTCAGCAGGATCACCCTCACCGCCGAGGTCTCCGATGGCGGTGACCTGCTGGTGACCTGGGAAGACGATGGCGTGGGTGTTTCAGGGGAGGATAAGAAACGGATATTCGAGCGCGGGTTTGGGAAGCACACCGGTTTGGGCCTCTTTCTCTCGCGCGAGATCCTGGGGCTGACCGGGATCACGATCACCGAGAACGGCATCCCCGGCAGCGGAGCAAGGTTCGTGATCCGCGTTCCCGCCGGGAAATGGCGGGATCTGGAGCAGGGGTGATTGGCCCGCCACCCTCCCGGAAACGGGATCTCAAGGGATCGCCTCCCACTCCTAACCCGATCAACTTCACCAGCCCGCGCCGGGGCTCAGTAGACCGACGTTGACAGCACCTCGCCGCCCCGTTTCAGGTGGTCCAGGGTATGCTCGATCTTGTCGCGGGCAAACCCCTGCTGGACCAGGACGTCGATAACATCCTCGACCCTCGCCGGGCCGTCGGACTCGCCGGAGAGGTTCCGGATCGCCTCCTTTATAGACCGGATGATGTCGCGCTGCGACTTTGTGACCCCCGTCACAACCTTATCGATATCGGGGAAAGAACGGCCTCCACCGACCAGCCGGGGCGTGGCAACGCCTCAATATAGGCGCAGTCGGCGATCCTGGAGAGGTCACGCTCGCCATGGTACACCGGACAGGGGCTGCCGTGGACGTCAGTCGATCCTGTCTGGCGCGTTGGTTCCCCGGAACCCCGCACTCCCGATTACATGCCGGTTACATACCCAGCAAAGCGATATACGGGGAGATAGAACGATGCAGTCCTCGATCCGGAGTTTTACGAAGAGGGAATGCCCGGCTCTGTGAACCGTGATGTACATGCCGGGATCATTGTGGATTACATACCCGTTACATGCCAAAAACTAACTATCCTTGACGCATTTCCAGAAATTCCCCTGAAAATGGATTTTTCCGGATCGGGAGCAGAGCGATCCGTACATGCGGATTACATACCTTATGCCCAGTACGGGACATACCTCCTGGATCTATTTGATCGAGTTTCTGGGTCATTCAGTCGAATCAGACCTGCCTCCATCGTATCACCGATAATACGGGATGCAATAGGGTAATTCTGATCGTCGATGCCAGTATGACGCCATCAATACAATAAACTCTGTTGCAGTCTGATTCCAATTAAGATTGAAAAAGAACAAATTTGCCGGGCCTCCCGTGTATAGTTGTTGCACCCCCATTTTTTGTTTCTTAACTCATTGTCTGCTTTTTTGGGGTGCATCCCATTTGATCTCTCTTAACTATTTATAAGCTCTCTTCCTCGGCAATATAGCATATACTACAATAACATACCCTTCTTGGAGCTCGAAAAGAATCCTGTATCGCCCGACTCTTAGACGATAATGATTTTTATATCCTTTTAGCTTTTTTATATCAAGCTCAGGAGAAAATCCGGATTTAAGTTTGCTTAACTTCTCTTTTATTGTTTTAACGATGCTTGAGTTTAAAGCTTCTAACTGTTTTTGTGCTTCTTTCTCCAAAAATACCTTATAACTCATTTAACTCGATCTTTCCTTCGCCCTTTCTCTTCTCATAATCCTCTATCTCTATTATTTCATCTTCTTCTGGCTCTTCTACTCCTACCAATCTTGCGTCTATTATGCCTTCTATCTTCTCAAGCAGGAACCTTATCTCGGTTATTTCTTTACTTATTTCTTCCATTCTCTCACCTGTAATTAGTTTAGATTATTTGTATTGAACCGGGATGCACCCCTGTTAGTGGACAACCAGTTAAGGAATACTATCCATTGCCATTTAAAGTTACCCCCTTTTCAAACTCTGCTGGTGAGCGATACCCATGGATGAATGCAGCCTCTTTTTGTTGTATACGTTCTCTATGAAGCCTGAGATATTATCCAAGGCGTCTTGGAAGTTTTCGTATTCATTGAGACAGACTTCCTCATACTTTAGCGTCCGGATAAAGTTCTCAACGAAGGCGTTATCGTATGGGTTGCCATGCTAATCAGGATTCCATATGCTTTGAGGCATTCAATATAACCCTCTCGATGCGTATTGAACTCCCTGGTCAGAGTGGTGTTTGGGAAGCACACGGGTTTGGGCCTCTTTCTCTCGCGCGAGATCCTGGGGCTGACCGGGATCACGATCACCGAGAACGGCATCCCCGGCAGCGGAGCAAGGTTCGTGATCCGCGTTCCCGCCGGGAAATGGCGGGATCTGGAGCAGGGGTGATTGGCCCGCCACCCTCCCGGAAACGGGATCTCAAGGGATCGCCTCCCACCCCTACCCGATCAGCTTGATAAGCCCGCGCCGGGGCTCGAGCACCTCGCCGCCCCGTTTCAGGTGGTCCAGGGTATACTCGATCTTGTCGCGGGCAAACCCCTGCTGGACCAGGACGTCGATGACCTCCTCGACCCTCGCCTGGCCACCGGACTCGCCGGAGAGGGTCCGGATGGTCTCCTTTATAGACCGGATGATGTCGCGCTGCGACTTTGTGACCCCCGTCACAACCTTGTCGATATCAAAACTCCCGCTCTCCGCATCGTATGCGACCTGCCGCAGACAGGCGTCCACGATCTTGAGGATCCGGTCAGTGTCCTCCGTATCGATGGTGTTTGAGAGACGCATCCTGGCGCTCGCCTCCGCAAGCCGCACCAGCGCCTCGAGCTGTCTGGCGGTGACCGGGACAGGCTTGTCCCCGCTGGCAAGGTTGCGCAGACGCATGTAGTATCCAATCAGCGCCTCCTTCGCCCCATCGGATAGTATTGGGAAGCACGTCCTCTTAGCATAGGCGATGTACTTGCGCAGCAGCACCGGATCGATATCCGGTGTGACCGGCGCAAGCGCCCGCCGGATATACTCGTCATCAACACCCGGCAGCGGTTCGTGCTCGTGCTGCTTGATCAGTTCGCCAACAGCGTGGGTCTTGATTATGTGCTGGGCGATAGCCGCATCCCGTTCGGCCTGTGGCTGATCCGTCATGACAAAGATCAGGTCAAACCGCGAGAGAAGCGATGGCGGCATGTTGATCTGCTCGGCGATGGGGATGAACTGGTCAAACCGGCCAAGTTTCGGGTTTGCAGCGCCAAGGAGCGCGCACCGGCATTTCAGGGTCGCTGTTATCCCGGCTTTGGCAACCGAGACGGATTGCTGCTCCATCGCCTCGTGCAGCGCGCTCCGATCCTCCTTTGCCATCTTGTCCATCTCATCGACTGCCGCGACCCCCATATCCGCGAGAACCAGCGCACCCGCCTCCAGCGTCCAGCGGCCGTCACCGAACTCGTCCTTCACCGCCGTTGCCGTAAGCCCTGCGGACGTCGACGACTTCCCGCTTGTGTAGATCCCGCGGGGCGAGAGTTTCGCAACGTATCGCAGTATCTGGCTCTTCGCTATACCCGGATCCCCAACCAGCAGGACATGTATATCGCCGCGGAGACGGGAGCCGTCCGGCATCTCCTTTGGTATACCGCCGAAGAGCTGGAGGGCGATAGCCTCCTTCACATCGTCGGAGCCATAGATGGTCGGCGCGATCGAACGCACAATCTTCCTGTAGACCATCGGGTCGCGTGCGAGGGCCATGATCTTCGCCTCGTCCTCCTCGGTGATCGCAACCTCCTCAAACTCCTTCTCGGCGACCTCGAGGGAGTTGCCCTCCAGGTAGATGTCAAAGAGGGTGCTCTTCTGGCCGTAGTTGATCCGCTGCACCGACCGCAGGATACCGTTCACAACCACCCGGTCCCCCGGCGCGACCAGCCCGGTGAGGTCGTCGATGACGTCGATATCGAGCGTCTGGGGCTGCTCGCCCCCGCGGAGCCCCTCCGGCGACTCCTGGATCCTGAGTTTCTGGGCGTCGACAAACCGGCATCGGTTGATGACAAGATCGAGTCGCGTCTTGCGCTCGCATTTCGGGCAGAACTCAGGTTCATCAAACCGGCCGTAACCCTGCGGGATCGGATCCGTCAGGTTGTTGCAGGAACGGCACCGGAATACAGCGCTGACGATCCGGGGACGCACCTCCGTCGTCTTTCTGATGATCCCCTCGGTGCTGACGAATGTGTTGATCTGGTCGGCCCGGATGTCCCTTATGTTGGTCTTCTGCGGCAGGTTCGTGAACCGGATGTTGAGGTGGTCCGGTTCCTGGCCGTCCTTGAGTTTGAGCAGTTTGTTCTGGACGATCGCGTCCCGTATATCCCCTATAACCTTTCCCGGGCTGCGCAGGAGTTCAAAAGCGAGCCGGTTGTGAAGGATCTTGCGGTAATCGATGACTAGCGAACGCCGATGGGGGTACTCGCGCGATATCTCGGCAAGCTCCCGGCGATACTGTTTCTTTAAGAACTTCGTCCACTCACCGACGTTGTCGGTGACCTCGACGTTTATCTCCTCGGCCACACCAGACCTCCTTTCAGCGGTGCTCCGCGGCGGCAAGGACGAAACGGGCAATCAGCGCTTCCATCTGGATATCGCTGTTCGCCCCCTCTGAGAGCCGGAAATCGGCCTCGCCGATGGCATCTATAAGTTTCACCTTGAGCGCCCGGTCTATATCGCGCTGGACGAGCGCCCGATAACACTGGTTGAGAATCTCGTTTGGGGCTATGCCACGTACACGGGTCAGGTCGGAGAGGGCCTTCTCCGCCTCATCGAACCTCCCGCCGATCGAGAGATCCAGGAGTTCATCGATCTCGTCCGGTCTTGCGGTCGCGGTGATCGCGTAGATCATCTTCTCATCGATCTCGGGGCTGATGATGGCAGCGCCCTGCAGAGCGTTGATCGCCTTTCTCATATCCCCGGCAGCGACGTAGACTATGGCATCAAGCGCCCCCTCCGTGAGTGTGAGCCCCTCGGCCGCGGCAATCCTCCTGATCTCCTCTATGACCGCCTCCCGGTCAAGCGGCCTGAACCGGTATATGGCGCACCTGCTCTGGATAGGGTCGATGATCTTTGAGGAGTAGTTGCAGGAGAGGATGAACCGGCATGTGCGGGCATAGGTCTCCATCGTCCTCCTGAGAGCCGCCTGCGCATCGGTGGTGAGCGCGTCCGCCTCGTCCAGGAAGAGTATCTTGAACTGCGCATCGCCAAGCGGCGACGTCCTGGCGAACTCCTTGATCTGGGTCCTGACGACGTCGATACCGCGTTCGTCGGAGGCGTTCATCTCCCGGAAGTTCGTCTGCCAGGAGTCGCCGAAGAACTCCCTGGCAAGCGCCACGGCGGCGGTGGTCTTCCCGACCCCTGCGCTGCCTGCAAACAGGAGGTGCGGCAGGTTGCCGGTCTTAACGTAAGACTTGAGGCGCACCACGATATCATTCTGCCCGACTATATCGTCAAGCCGTCTGGGCCGGTACTTCTCTATCCAGATTGTGTGGTTGCCTTCCATTTGCATAGGTATAGGTGCCAGTCCATCGTAAAAGGTTCGGGTTCACGGTGATCCCTTTTAGTGGGGGAAAAACAGATAATAGGTACAGACGCGTTATATCACAACCCCTTTCTCAAACGGATTGATTGCATGATGCCTGTAGAGCGTGTATTTGCGCGGGAGTTCTCCGCCGCGCGGCAGACCGCCGACGGCCGTATCCTGGTGACGCCGTCAGGTGCATACTGCCGCCGCCTCTTCATAGTCGGTGCTCTCACCGAACGCCTTGGAAGCGGGGATCTCGTCCATGCCCGTGTAGCCGATCCAACCGGTGTCTTCCTGGTCACGGCGGACTGGCATAACCCCGACGCGCTCGATACGCTCAGATGCATCGACCCGCCCGCGTTCGTCGCCGTCACCGGCCGACCGGTCTTCAGCGGTTCGGGAGACGGTATCTGCGCAACGCTGGATGCTGAGGCCGTCCGCGTGGCCGACCGCGGCGCCCGCGACACCTGGGTGCTCGCAACCGCCGCCGCAACGCTCGACCGGCTCGAGGCGCTCCGGGATGGGAGGGGTGAGCCTGCCGCAATCCTGGAGATGGTAAGGGCGGCGGTTGAGACCGTCCGGGAAACCCCCTCCCCGATCGGGATCGCCCCCCGGACTCTCCCGGAGGTCATGCTTGACGCTCTCCAGCGTATGGGCGGCGGCTCCAGGGGGATCGGGGTCGACGATGCGGTCGCGGCCGGGGTGCGTTCCGGCCTCACCGCCGGGGAGGCACGCGCCGCGCTTGAAGAGCTTCTTGCCGATGGAGAGTGCTACCAGCCCGTGGATGGCACAATAAAACTGATCTGAGACGATTAATGCGCCTACATTTCATTGAGAACGGCCCCGCCCTCCTGGTCGAGCAGGAGCAGCGCGTCCTGGTCGTCGCCGACCTCCACATGGGGATCGAGTCCGGTCTCGAACGCTGCGGAGTTCATATCACGAGCCGGAGCGACGCCCGTGCCAAACGCGTGATCGCCTGCATCGAGGAGACCAGACCCGATCTCCTGCTCCTCCTCGGCGATCTCAAGCACAACGTCCCGGTGACAACCCGGCAGGAGTACCGCGAACTTCCGCGCATACTCCAGTCGTTTCGGGAACTCGTCCCTATCGCCGTCACCCCGGGCAACCATGACGGCGGGATCGACCGGTTCCTCCAGGAGGGTGAACTCCTGCCCGCGGGAGGCGCGCTCATAGACGGCGTCGGGTATCTCCACGGCCACACCCATCCTGCCCCCTCTCTTTTTGGCCACCTCATAATCCTCGGCCACCACCACCCGGTCGTCTCGCTCATGGACTCCGTCGGCTGCGCCGCCCGCGCCCAGCCGGCCTACCTCTACTCGGTATTTGAGGAGCCGACGGGGGTGCGCAGCCGGCTCCTGTTCGTCCCGGCCTTCAACGAGCTCGCGGGCGGGATCGATGTCGGGCTGCTGCGGGAGAGCGGGCTTGGCCCCCTCTCGCGCTGCATAGACTATAAGAACGCGGAGGTGTTCCTGGCAGATGGCACGTACGTCGGCTCCCCGGCCACGCTCTGCCCCGCAGACGCCGACGGCTGAACTCCTCGACCCGCGGGTGCGGGAGGTCGTCCGGAAGCGAGGGTTCACAGAGTTTTCTGAGGCGCAGGAGCAGTCCATTCCGCGGCTTCTTGCCGGGGACAACCTGATCCTGGTGGCGCCGACGGGCACCGGGAAGACCGAGAGCGCGATGCTCCCTGTATTCGACCGGCTCCTCGAGACGCCGGGTCCCGGGTTCAAGGCCCTCTACATAACCCCGCTGCGCTCCCTGAACCGCGACATCCTGGCGCGGATGGAGTGGTGGTGCCGGGAGCTCTCACTCACGGCCGGCGTCCGCCACGGGGACACACCGCAGAACGAGCGGCGTAAACAGGCGCTGAACGCCCCTGACCTGCTCATAACCACGCCGGAGTCGCTGCAGGCGCTCTTCATGGGCAAACGCCTCCGCGAACACCTCAAGAACGTCAGGTATGTCATAATCGACGAGA
>Ga0208693_1003186_pt1 | contig 10289 bp, 8 predicted proteins | sample AD_UKC071_MetaG_FD_184438 | JGI IMG/M metagenome (GOLD analysis project Ga0208693, IMG submission 184438) | Active sludge microbial communities of municipal wastewater-treating anaerobic digesters from USA - AD_UKC071_MetaG (SPAdes) (version 2) | ecosystem: Engineered > Bioreactor > Anaerobic >... | reverse complement strand
AGAGCGAGCGCTGGCGCTCCATCGTCGCCGGGCTCGCCGGCGCGGCCGACGGCTCTCCGCCCGAGCCGGTGCCCGCCCCCAACGGGCTCGCCGCCGAGCTACGGCACTACCAACACAGCGGTTACGAGTGGCTCACCTTCCTGCGCCGGGCCGGGCTCGGCGGGATCCTCGCCGACGACATGGGCCTGGGCAAGACGATGCAGACCCTGGCGATGATCCTGCGGGCCGTCCAAGATCGCGAGGACGCGGCGAACGCGAGCGGCACGGAAGGTGCGGGAGGTGAGCGGGCGGCATACCCCCCGTTCCTGGTGGTCGCCCCCACCTCGGTGCTGCCGACCTGGCTCGCCGAGGCAGCGCGGTTCGCGCCGTCGTTGCGCGTGGTGGCGCTCGGCGAAACGACCAAGCGGCGCCGCGGCACCATCGCCGAGGCCATCGCGGGGGCGGACCTCGTGGTGACGACGTATGCCGTGTTCCGCATCGACGCCGACGCGTTCCGGGAGTGCGCGTGGTCGGCGCTCGTGCTCGATGAGGCGCAGTTCGTGAAGAACCATCAGTCGCAGGTCTACCAGTGCGCCCGGCTGCTGCCGGCCCGGACCAAACTCGCCATCACCGGCACGCCCATGGAGAACAACCTCATGGAGTTGTGGGCGTTGTTGTCGATCGTCGCGCCGGGGCTGTTCCCGCGGCCGGCCGCCTTCGCCGAGCACTTCCGGCGGCCGATCGAGAGCGGCACCGCGCCCGAACGGCTGGAGACGCTGCGTCGGCGGATCCGGCCGGTCATGTTGCGCCGCACCAAGGACGCCGTGGCCAGCGAGTTGCCCCCGAAACAGGAGCAGGTCATCGAGGTCACGCTCTCGCCGAAGCACCGGCGGATCTATGACCGGGTGCTCGCCCATGAACGGCAGCGGATCCTCGGGCTGCTCGATGACGCCCAGCGCAACCGGATCGCCATCCTGCGGTCCCTGACCCGGATGCGACGACTATGCCTCGACCCGGTGCTCGACGACCCGGCGCACACAGGCATCGGCTCGGCGAAGGTCGACGCGTTGCTCGAACTGCTCACCCCGGTGCTCGCCGAGGGCCACCAGGCGCTCGTCTTCAGCCAGTTCACCGGGTTCCTCGCGACGGTCCGAGCGCGGCTGGACGCCGACGGGATCGACTATGCCTATCTTGACGGGCGCACCCGCAAGCGCGAGGAGGCCATCGCATCGTTCCGGTCGGGCGAGCGGCCGGTGTTCCTCGTCTCGCTCAAGGCCGGCGGGTTCGGGCTGACCCTGACCGAGGCCGACTATGTCTTTCTCCTGGACCCGTGGTGGAACCCCGCCACCGAGGCCCAGGCCATCGACCGCACCCACCGGATCGGGCAGGACAAGCACGTCTTCGTCTATCGGATGGTCGCCACCGACACGATCGAGGACAAGGTGCTCGCCCTGCAGGAACGCAAGCGCGAGTTGTTCGCCCGGGTGGTCGACGAGGGCGCGCTGGCCAGCGGCGTCCTGAGCGCCGAGGACATCCGTGGCCTGCTCTGAGTCCACCCGTGCATCCCATATTGGGATGCATTTCGGTATGGTCAGACTGTGAGCACTCAGATCGCGGTTCGGCTGCCCGACGCAATGGTCGCGTTCCTCGACCGCGCGGTCGCCTCGGGAGCGGCGACCAGTAGGGCCGCACTTGTCGCTTCCGCGGTGGAGCGCGAGATGCGTCGACAGGCCGCCGAGCGTGACGCGGACATCTTGCGGCGCCAAGGAACCGAGGACGATCTTGACGGCTTGGTGGCCTGGACCGTTGATCACCTGCCGATCGAAGACTGACGATGCGCGAGATCGCCTTGGTCCGCCTCGACAAGACTCGCCCAGCCCTCGTTCTCACCCGCAACGCGGCCCGCGGATCGATGACCAAGGTGACCGTGGCTCCGATCACCTCAACCATCAAGGGCCTGTCCAGCGAGGTGCTACTGGGGCCCGCCAACGGGCTGGACCACGAATGTGTCGCGGCCCTGGACAACGTCGTCACCATCCCGACACATCTGCTTGGTCGCACGGTCGGCTACCTCACCGCTGCGCAGGAGTCACACCTGGCGCGGGCCGTGGTCCTCGCCTACGACCTCGACGTTCCTCTGTTTGAATGACCAGCGTGTCCTCACCCGTCGTTGACGTCCCCTCGGATTCTGCTCACGTCACCGGGGAGCTGGTCGTCCTCGTCGACGACGGTGGCGCGGCGATCGGGGTGGCACCCAAGGCGAGCGTCCACAGCGCCGACACCCCGCGCCACCTGGCCTTCTCCTGTTATGTCATCGACGCGAGCGGCCGGCTGCTCGTGTCGCGCCGCGCCACCACGAAACACACCTTCCCCGGGGTGCTCACCAACTCGCTGTGCGGCCATCCGGGTCCGGGTGAGTCACTTCCCGACGCGGTATGCCGCCGCGCCGGCTCCGAGCTCGGCCTCGATCTCGGGGGGTCACCGATCCGGCTCGTGCTGCCCCGGTTCTCCTATCGCGCCGAGATGAACGGCGTCGTCGAGAACGAGGCCTGCCCGGTGTTCGTCGTGACCGTGCCGGACGGCATACCCCTGGCTCCCGATGCCGACGAGGTGGCGAGCGCGGAGTGGATGCCGTGGGCGGACTACCGCGACCGGGTGCTGGACGGCTCGCTGCAGGTCTCGTCCTGGTCGACCGATCAGGTGCGCCAGTTGGTGGCCCTCGGAGCCGACCCCGGCGACTGGCCCGAGGCAGCGCCGAGCGACCTCCCGCCAGCCGCACGCGTCCAGTCGTCCGCCTGAGGGGTCGCCGTAACGTCAGGGCAGCTGTCGGTAGAACTGTCCGATCAGCTCCACAGGCTCGAACCCCAACTCCTCGTTGACTGCCACCATCCAGGTGTTCTCGGTGTTGTTGCCGGTGAAGATCTCGATCGCATCGGGCCGATGCTCCTGCAGGGCAACGAGATTGGCGACCTTGAGGGCTAATCCGAGCCGATGGCCACGATGCTCGCGCACCACGAGGGTGCCCGACTGAAGCGCCTTCGTGGTGCCCGCAGTGATGAACAACTCGGTATACCCGACCACCTCACCACTGCCGGCAAGCCGGGCCACCGACGTCATCCGCAGCCGCCCGACACGCTCGTCCAACTCGGCGAAACCGCGCAGCCGGTCGGGCGTCATGGTCTCCTCCTCCCAGTCGATTTCCCCACTGGGAGCGTCAGATTCGACCCGGTTCATGCAGGCACACAGCGGTGCGGCCAGATCGTCGGGAACCCGCGTGAAGGTCTCGATCCGATAGGCGGGGAGGTATGCCGCCCGCGCCCGCTCCGCCAGCCGACTCAGCACCGGGGCGGGCACCGGCAACGGCAGTCGCCGGTTGACATCCAAGCTGCCCAGACGGAAAGCATGTCGCTCGGCGAACCGGCGGTAGGGGTGGTCTTCGGCGCGGTCGTCGGGATACCGCGCCGTGGTGACCACGCGGGTTCGGCCGAGGCCACCGGCGAAGTCGACCACCGCAGCGAGCGCAGCGCCGCCGTAGCCACGTCCGCGGTGGTCCGGGTGGACGTCGAGCTGCAACCACACGGTGTCGGTGTTGTCGTCCAGCGGCAGCCAGAGCGTGACGACACCGACGAGTTCCGCTCCGACGTACAGGCCCCAGAGGTCGCACCGCTCCCCCGGGTCGTCATGGCGCAGGTCGGCGATGGACGACTCCCGCGTCGCCGGGGAGTAGAACGGCCGACCGAGGCATTGGCTGGCCACCACGACGGCATACTGCCGCGCCATCGCACCGTCATCGGCCTTGTCGATGCCCCTGATCTGCATCCGGGCAGGCTACTGGGCGGACCGGTTCGGGTTCGAGGGAGTTACCCTGAGGTATGCGGCGGATCTTCTGGTTGGTCGGCGTGGGGGTCTGGGTGCTCGCTCTTGGCGCGTGCGCCGCTTCCTCACCGGGCCCGGCATCTCCGGGCCCCTCGGGCTCCCTCGATCCAGCCACCTTGCGCGATCAACTGCGCAGCGCCGCGGCATCCCTTGAGCCCACCGCAGGGTACGTTCCCCCGCCTGCGGCCTCGGGTATCGATCCGGCACTCGGCGCGTACGTCGCGATCGCCCGCACCGACCTCGCCGCTCGACTGGGGATCGCCCCGGACCGCATCGACGTCGCAGCTGCGCGCGTGGTCACCTGGCCGAACGCGGCGTTGGGGTGCCCGAGACCGGGGATGGCGTATGCCGATCAGGTCATCGATGGGGCTCTCATCATCCTTCGCCTGGGTGCGCGGAGCTACGAATACCACTCTGGCGGGGACACCGCCCCCTTCCTATGCGAGAAGGCCGGCTGACGTTCTCAGACCAGAACAGGTGGCGCCCGACCCATCTCGGGCATAGGGTCGCCCCACCTGCACGGAACTCGGGGCATATCGACCCGTGTTCGTTGCCGTGCTCATCCAACATTCGGAGGATGGAATGAGACGACGGATTGCCGGTCTGGCTGCCCTCTCCCTAGCAGCCGCACCCTTGGTCATCACCCTGGGAGTCTCGTCCGCGGCCGCAGCGCCGAAGAAGAAGTCCTACATCGTCGTGATGAAGGCCGACCCGCTCGTGCGGTCGGTGTCCGCGAAGTCCCTCGGCAGTCCATCTGCAACGTCCCGTAAAGGCGACCTTCGCCGAGCGCAGGACAAGGTCGTCGCTGCAGCCGGACTGCCAGCGAGCGCGAAATCCACCAGTTACACCAACGCCCTGAATGGCTTCGCCGTCAGTGCCACCGACGCCCAGGTCGATGCCCTGGCCAAGCGCCCTGAGGTGGCCGCTGTCCTCATCGACGAGTTGCGTCACCCAACCGCAGAAGACACCAACCGTTCCATCGGGATCGACCGGGGCCCCGGGAACCAGCTCTACGACTTTCTCGGCCTCGACGGCCGCTCCGAATCGTGGCGCTCCGGCCTCACCGGTGCCGGCGTCACCGTCGGAGTCATCGACACCGGGATCTGGCCCGAACACCCGAGTTTCGCCGACGACGGCAGCTACCCCGCCCATGCTCCCCTCGACACGAGCGTGGGCTCGGCGTGCGCCTTCGGCAATACCGCCCACAACCCGGGCGATGCCGCGTTCACCTGCAACAACAAGCTCGTGGGCGCCCGCGTCTTCCTCGACACCTACCGTGCCAACAGCGGGCTGACTGCCGAGGAGTTCGACTCCGCCCGCGACAACGAGGGACACGGAACGCACACGGCTTCGACCGCTGCGGGCAACGCCAACGTCCGGGCCCAGATCCTCGGGGTCGACAAAGGAATGACCTCCGGCATCGCTCCGCGGGCCCAGATCATCGCCTACAAGGCGCTCGGTGAGGGCGGCGGCTACACCTCCGACCTCGTCGCGGCGATCGACCAGGCCGTCGCTGATGGGGTCGACGTCATCAACTACTCGATCGGGGGCGGCGCCGCGACCGTGGCTGCCGACACCCTGGCCTTCCTCTTCGCTGCCGACGCCGGTGTCTACTCCGCCGTCTCGGCCGGCAACAGCGGCCCCGGTGCAAAGACGATCGGCGGACCCGCCGATGTCCCGTGGGTCACCTCGGTCGGCGCCAACACGCAGCCCACCTTCTACCAGGGCACCATCGAAGCCGGCGGCAAGCGTTACCTCGGAGCCTCGATCACCAAGGGCGTCGGGCCGGCGAAGTTCGTCGACGCCGCCGCCGCCGGAAGTGAGTTGTGCCTCGAGGGTCAACTCAACCCGTCCAAGGTCGCCGGCGCTATCGTCCTGTGCAAACGCGGCGGCAACGGGCGGGTGGCCAAGAGCGCCGAGGTGCTCCGGGCCGGCGGGGTTGGCATGGTCCTGTTCAATGCGGTCAACGTCGACACTCTCTTCAGCGACACGTTCTTCGTGCCGACGGTGATGATCGACTACACCCCCGGCGCCCAGCTCAAGGCCTGGATTGCCAAGACGCCCAACCCGATCGGCCGGCTCGTCTCGGGAGGCATCGGGACGTCCCCCTTCTACTCCCCGACGATGGCGTATTTCTCCTCACGCGGCGAGAACCCGACGGCCGGGGACATCATCAAGCCGGACATCACCGCACCCGGAGTGCAGATCATGGCCGGCAACACGCCGAAGCCTTCGGGCAACAGCCAGCCCGCGGGTGAGCTCTTCCAAGCGATCGCCGGAACGTCGATGTCAAGCCCGGTCGTCGCCGGAAGTTACGCGCTGCTCAAACAGGCACACCCCACCTGGTCACCCGCCGCAGCCAAGTCCGCACTGATGACCACAGCCAACACCGCGGTCCGCGACAACGACCGGGTCAGCCCGGCCGGGCCGTTCGCCATGGGTTCCGGAATGGTGGATCTGGGAGAGCCCCGGTCCCGAGGCTCGGCCTACCAGCCCGGCCTCGTCTACGACGCGGGGTTCATGGATTACTTGGGCTTCCTCTGCGCCGAGGGCCCGTCGGTGTTCGGCAACCCGGCGGCGACATGCGCGTCGTTGGCCGCCGACGGCATACCGACTCGAGCCGCTGACCTGAACCTCTCGTCCATCGGCGTGGAGTCGGTTGCCGGGTCAACGACCGTGACCCGGACAGTCACGAGCGTCGCCGAGCGTCGCGCGACCTTTGTCGCCAAGGTCCAGGCTCCGGCGGGTTACCGCGTGACGGTGACTCCGTCGCGGATCACCCTTGCGCCCGGGGCCAGCGCGACCTTCACGGTGACGATCACCAACACGGGAGCAGCTCCGGCAGGCCAATGGCGCACCGGTGCACTCACGTGGAAGGGCGATGGTTACGAGGTTCGCAGCCCCATCGCCGTCAAGGGGACGACGTTGTCGGCTCCGACGAGCGTGTCTGGAACAGGCACCTCCGGATCGGCATCGCTGGCCCTGCAATTCGGCTTCGCAGGCCCTTACACCGCAACGGCCGAAGGGCTCCTGGCGGCAACGCACACCCCCGGGACCATCGCCCAGGACCCCGACGCGACCTACCCCAGCCCTGACGACGGCGCTGGCGTGGTGTCTGTCCCGTTCACCCTGAGCGGCGTCGGAGTGGCCAAGTGGGCACTGAACATGCCCGACCCGACCGACCTGGACATCTACCTGTTCGGTCCGGGCGGCACTCTCGTCGGTGCGAGCACGAACGGCGGGACGCACGAGTCGATCCTCCTCAACAGCCCTGCGGATGGCACCTACACGATGGTCATCCACGGGTGGTCCGTGGGTGTGACCCCCCTGCAGTTCGACCTACGTAGCTGGCTCGTACCGGCTGCGGATGGTGCCGGAAGTCTGACGGTCAGCAGCGGAGCCAGCACGACCGCGACCATCGGCGGCACCTCCACCGTGGGGATCACCTGGGCTGGCCTGACCGCTGGCGAGGAATACCTCGGCAGCGTGACTCACCGCAACGGCACGACGGTCGTCGGCCGGACCGTGGTGGCCGTCACCGGATAGCCAGCGGCTTCGACCATGCTCGGGCTCGGGTCCGGCGTCGATGACTCCGTGTCGTCGACGTCGGGCCCGCGCCCGACGGGTCAGACGCTCGCGCGCTGGCACGCGGCATACGAACCAGCCGCGGTAACCACGATGAAAACCGCGCCGACCGCGACGCCCGCCCACGCCCCCCAGCCGTCCACGAGCGGCCCCAGCGAACCCCACTTGCCGACAATGACGGCGATGGCGACGAACAGCAGCACCACGCAGGCGACGCCGAGGAGGGCGGTCGTCTTCGCCCCGAACGCCCGGTAGACCGTGCCGAACATCGCTCCGGCGGTCATCGCGACGAGCGCCACGACAAACACGACCCCGAGGGTCTGGGCCACGTTGCCGTTACCGAGGGCCGCGACGTCCAGTGCATAGGCGCCGACGAACCAGTGGCCGGTGAGCCGCTCGAGCCCGAGCGCCACCACCGCGCCGACGCCGGTGACCGCCGCAGTGAGGACGAACCCCGCCATCGTGCCGAGCCAGAAGTGCCGCCGGGTGCTGCCAAATGCGAGCGCCATGGCGAAGTTGCGAGTCGCGGCCATGATCCCGACGGTGGCCAAGAAGCCGGGCAGCGCCCAGATGGTGCCGGAGCTGGCGCGGAAGCCGTCCTGAACCGACACCGACAGCGGGAAGCCGGTCGCGATTCCGATGACGATCGAGACGAGGACGCTGAGCAACACGAGCGCCGCAAGTGTGTAGAGCGGCACGGCGAGAACGTCTTGGCGGTTGGCCAGATAGAGCCGCAGCGATCTGCGGGAGTAGGTGATCACTGGACCGGGCTCGATTCGGTGGCGTAGTGGGGAGCGGGCTGATCGGACTCGCCGTGTTGGCCGATCGCCGCGACGAGTTCCTGCAGCGTGGTGGGCTCGATCGACACGCGCGCCTCCGTGGCGCAGCGCCGGTCATCGACGCTGAGGTCCCCCCGAATGGTTGCTGTGAGGATGCCGCCCAGCCGCCGGGTCGAGAGCACCTCGCGTCCGACCGCGAGCGCCAGGACGTCGGCCTCGAAACCGCGCGCGAGAAACGCCGTGCGGCGCGCGTCGTCGACATCCGCCTGCAGGACGATCCGCCCGCCCTCGAGGACGAGGACCTCCTCGATCAACTCGGCCGCCTCGTCGATGAGGTGCGTCGACATGACGAAGGTGCGCGGCGCGGAGGCGCCGGACGCCGCCTGCTCGTGGCTCGCGGCATACGCGGCGAGCAGTTCGTCGTAGAAGATTCCGCGCGCGGTCGCGTCCAGTCCGAGATACGGCTCGTCCAGGAAGGTGTATGCCGCGCCGCTGGCGAGCGCGAGCGTGATCGCCAGGGCGGAGCGCTGGCCACGCGAGAGTTTGCGCGACCTGGTGCGCCGCGGGATCCGGAAGCGACGCACGAGCCGGGTCGCGGTGTCTGGATCCCAATCGGGGTAGAACGCCGGCATGACCGCGAGGATGTCGGCGACCGAGAAGGCGTCGTTGTAGGCCTGGTCCTCGTGGACGAAGCACAGCCGGGCCAGCGTCGGGGCGTGCTCGCGTGGGTCCTGACCGTCGATGAGGATCTCGCCGCCGGTGCGGAAGGTGTGCCCGGCGATGCACGCGAGCAGCGTCGTCTTGCCGGTGCCGTTGGCGCCGAGCAACCCGTAGATCCGCCCGGGAGTGAGGGTGGCGGTGACGTCGGTGAGCACCTCGGTCGCGCCGTAGTTCTTGGTCAGTCCCCGCAGGGTGATCCCCGGGAGGGCGGCGCCGGCCGGGAGGGCGGCAGTGGGGGTGGTCATCAACGCTCCTTGGTGACGAGGGCGACGATCTCATCGATCGACAAGCCGAGCCGGCGGCCTTCGTCGACGAAGGGCCGGACGAACTGCTCGGAGAAGGCGTCGCGGCGCTCGGCGCGCAACGCCTCGGGGGCACCGGCGGCCACGAACATGCCCAGCCCGCGCCGTTTGTAGACGATCCCCTGATCGACGAGCCGATTGAGCGCCTTGCCGGCTGTGGCCGGGTTGATCCGGTAGTGCGCCGCCAACTCGTTCGTCGAGGGCACCTGGGTCTCCTCAGGGATGAGCCCAGAGAGGATGTCGGCGGCGATCCGATCGGCGAGGTCCATGAAGATCGGGCGCCCGTCGGTCCAGTCCGACACGCTCACCTCCTTCACTGGTTTGTTACTCCACTAACTAACCATGGTGGCTACGCGCTGTCAAGCAGGCGCACCGCCTGCCGTGGGAGAGTTCGCTCATGAGTCCGGTCGACGTCGACGAGGCCGTGCGCAGGTATGCCGCGAGCTGGCCCTCGCTGGTCCCTGTCGCCGACGCCTTCGTCGCCACGGTGACGGGCATCCTCGACGACGCGGGCATCAACTATCTGACCGTCACCGGCCGGGCCAAGGCCGTCGCGTCGTTCGCCGCCAAGGCCGCCCGCGAGCGCGACGGCGCCCGGGCGCATCCAGACCCGATGCGGGACATCACCGATCAGGTAGGAGTTCGGGTCATCACCTACGTCCGCAGTGACGTCGACGCCGTCGCCGAGTTGCTGGCCGACCAACTGACGGTGCTCGACGATCGCGACATGGGCCGCGAGACCGCGCGGGCCGGCCGGTTCGGTTACGCGAGCAGGCACCTGCTGGTGTCGCTCGACTCAGGTGAGCACACGGCATACGAGCCGACGAGATGCGCGTCGATCCAGTTGCGGACCGTTCTGCAACATGCCTGGGCCGAGTTCGAGCACGAGATCCGTTACAAGGGAACGGTGCCCACCGAGTTTGCCTCCGACCTGGACCGACGGTTCACGCTGGCGGCGGGGCTGCTCGAGCTGGCCGACCGCGAGTTCTCGACGATCCGCGACACGATCGCGGCCGAGCTCGGCGGCGGCGAGACCCCCGAGGCGGAC
>Ga0208693_1003177_pt1 | contig 10313 bp, 12 predicted proteins | sample AD_UKC071_MetaG_FD_184438 | JGI IMG/M metagenome (GOLD analysis project Ga0208693, IMG submission 184438) | Active sludge microbial communities of municipal wastewater-treating anaerobic digesters from USA - AD_UKC071_MetaG (SPAdes) (version 2) | ecosystem: Engineered > Bioreactor > Anaerobic >... | reverse complement strand
CGTCGCCCCGTACTTCGCGCCGCTAGCTCCGGGCAGCCCGACGGCGAGCCTGCCGAACCTCTCCCCTGCGCCGGCCCCGAAGCCCACGTCTCCGCTGCCCAAGACCCTGGGCGAGTGGGTGTCGTATCGCGAACGGATCCAGGACGACGGCGCGATCCAGGTGTTCTACAGCCGCGAGTCGACCCCCAAGGCCGTTGTGAGCGCCGCGGTCATGCCGTCCAACAAGTCGGACGCCCAGCTCGAGACCGCCTGGCCGGACGCCAAGCGCTACAGCAAGGCCTGGTGCGCCCGCCAGAGCCCGACGATGATCGCCTGCGTGGTCAAGGTCGAGCCCGGACGCGCCGTCCTCGCGCTCGGCAACGACGTGACGTTCGAGGAACTGGGCCAGCTCACCACCGACCTGGCGGCGACCCTCTGACCCCCCGCCCACCGCCGCGCGTGTGATGGAATAGCTCATCCAGATCAGCACCTCAGGAGCACCCATGGCCACGCCGCACATCACCGCCGAAGACGGAGAGATCGCCCCCCTCGTCCTCATGCCCGGCGATCCGCGCCGCGCCGAGCGGATCGCCAAAGACATCCTGGACGACCCCAAGCTCGTCTCCGAGGTCCGCGGCATCGGCGCCTGGACCGGCACCTACAACGGCACCCCGATGAGCGTCATGGCGTCCGGCATGGGCATCCCGAGCGTCTGCATCTACGCGACCGAGCTGTACCGCTTCTACGGCGTGAAGCGGATCATCCGGGTCGGCACCTGTGGCGCCATGAGCCCGAACGTCCGCGTCCGCGACGTCATCGTCGCCACCGCCGCCCACACGAACTCGTCACTGCCCCACCTGTTCGTTCCGGACGCGTCGCTCTCCCTCGCGCCGTCCTTCTCGCTGCTGCACGGCGCCGGCCATGCGGCCAAGGCGGTCAAGGATGTGCCGGTCCACTTCGGACCGATCTACTCCAGCGATCACTTCTACCTCGTGAAGCCCGCGACCACCGAGGGCCTCATCAAGCTCGGCACGCTGGGCGTCGAGATGGAGGCGACCGGCCTGTACGCGACGGCCATGGCCGAGGGCGGCGAGGCGCTGGCGATCCTGACGGCGTCCGATCATCTCTTCGACCCGTCTCAGGACATGACCGCCGCCGAGCGCGAAACCTCCTACCAGGCCATGGTCGAGATCGCGGCGAACACCCTGGTGTTCTGATGTCGTCGCGCGGCACAGTCCTGATCACCGGCGTCGGACGCCGCCGCGGCATCGCCGCCGGCATCGCCGTCGACCTGGCCCAGGACGGCTGGGACGTCGCCCTCAACCACTGGACGCCGTACGACGCCCGCCTGGGACTGGTCCAGGGGGCGTCCGATCCGGAGGACATCGCCGTCGAGTGCCGCTCGTTCGGCGTCCACGCCGACGTGGTCGCGGGCGACTTGTCCGACCCAGGGACGCCGTCGCGCCTGATCGACGCCGCAAACGCCCGCGGCGACCTGCGTGCGCTGGTGCTGTCGCACTGCGAAAGTGTCGACAGCCACACCCTCGACACGTCCGTCGAGGCCTGGGATCGGCACTTCGCCGTCAACGCGCGCGCGTCCTGGCTGCTGATCAAGGAGCTGGCGCGAGTCCTGCCCCAGACGCCAACCTCGGACGCCGTCGCGCGCGTCGTGGCCCTGACCAGCGATCACACTGCGTTCAACCTGCCCTACGGGGCGTCCAAGGGGGCCCTGGATCGGCTCGTCCAGGCGGCAGGAGTCGAACTCGGGCCGCGCGGACTGCGGGCGAACGTCATCAACCCCGGCCCCGTCGACACGGGCTGGATGACCCCGGAATGGTCCGCCGAGCTGACGGCGCTGACCCCGCCCGGACGCCTCGGCACACCGCAGGACATCGCAAACGTCATCCGCTTCCTGCTCTCGGACGCCGGCGGCTGGATCAACGCCCAACTGTTGAAGGTGGACGGCGGCTTTAAGCCCGCTGGCTAGGACGAACGCTCGCCTACGACGTTGTTGTAGGACAAGATCCGCCACCGATCGCGCAGCTCCACAACGCTCCAGGAACAGTTCCACAGGCCCGTGAACGCGGTGCCCGTCGGCATGTCCATGCCGAGCAGTTGCAGGATGCCCATGCGCAGCGACAGCCCATGACCCACGACAGCCGTGGTCAGCCCCGCACCCCGGTGGGCGATCTCGCGCAGAGCCTCGGCCACCCTCGCACCGGCCTCGGTGGCCGTTTCCCCCGTGGCCGAACGCCTGAAGTCCTGGCCGGTCCGCAGCAGCTCGTCGAAGCCCGGCAGCTCGGCCGCGGCGTCCTCCTTGCGCATGCCGGCCCACGTGCCGACGTTGATCTCGGCCAGCCGGGCGTCGACCTCGACCGACAGCCCGATCTCAGACGCCAGCGCATCCGCCGTCGCCTTGGCCCGCAGCAGCGGCGACGACCAGAGGGCACCCACTCCGAGCGCCGCCACCCGAGGGGCCAGAGCAGCGGCCTGGGCCGCGCCGACGGCGTCCAACGGAATGTCGGCCTGGCCCTGGAAGCGTCCGTCGTGGTTCCACGCGGTGCGGCCGTGCCGCACCAGCACCAGCCGGGTGCTCACTCCCCCACGGCCTCCCGCGCGGGGGCGACGTCCAGCTGCAAGGGGATCGCCGGGCAATCGCGCCACAGACGATCCAGGGAGTACAGGTGGCGCTCGTCGGTGTGCTGCGCGTGCAGGACGAGGTCGCCGAAGTCCAGCAGGACCCAGCGCGCCTCGCGGTCGCCCTCGCGGCGCTTGACTTTGACGCCTTCCTTGAAGAGCGCCTCCTCGACACCGTCGACAACGGAACTGACCTGCCGCTCGTTGGACGCCGTCACGATGAGGAAGACGTCGGTGAGCGCCAGCCTCTCGGAGACGTCGTACGCGACGATGTCCGTCCCGAGCTTGTCTGCGGCCGCCTGGGCGGCGATGCGGGTGATGCTCAGGGCGTGATCAGTGGCCGGCATTCGGTTCCTTCGGTTCGGGGGACGACCCCCCACGGTACAGGCCCCGCTTGTTGATGTGCTGCACGATGCCGTCCGGGACGAGGTACCAGATGGGCAGCCCCTCCGCGACGCGCTCGCGGCAGTCGGTCGAGGAGATCGCCAGCGCGGGCACCTCCATCAGCGTGACCTTGTCGGCTGGCAGATGCGAGATGTCGCGCTCGTCCAGCGGGACGCCTGGGCGAGAACAGCCGATGAAATGGGCCAGCTCGAACAGCTCGTCCGCGCCGTGCCACGTCAGGATCGAGGCGAGGGCGTCCGCGCCGGTGATGAAGTACAGATCGGTCTCGGTGCCGCGCTGGGCGTGCAGGTCCTTGAGAGTGTCGACGGTGTAGGTGTCGCCCGGACGCTCGATGTCGACCCGGCTGACCGTGAACTTCGGGTTGGACGCCGTGGCGATGACGGTCATCAGATAGCGGTCCTCGGCCGGCGAGACCACACGGTTCTTCTTCTGCCACGGGGTTCCGGTGGGGACGAACACCACCTCGTCGAGCCCGAACTTGGCAGCGACTTCGCTGCCGGCCACGAGGTGGCCGTGGTGGATGGGGTCGAAGGTGCCGCCCATGACGCCCAGGCGCCAGGGGCGTCCAGGTTGATTGGACGCCAGCGGCCCCGGATCGTTCGCCGCAAGTCGGGCCGGATCGGGGGCGGGGGTCATCAGCTGTGCGGCCGGCTGGAGCCGAAGGCGTGCACGATCAGCATCAGGACCACGAGCAGGATGAACACCGCAACGCCGACCGCGATGTTGATCGGCGCGAAGTGCGAGGAGGACTCCAGGAGCGTCATGGGGGCGAGCATAGCGACAACCCCGGCGCCGGTGGAGGGCGTGTTCACGGTCCCCGACAAGGCCGGACGCCTCAGGGCCGCGTTTGCCCCTGCCCGGTCAGCACGTACTTCGTCGAGGTCATCTCGGGCAGCGCCATCGGTCCGCGGGCGTGCAGCTTTTGGGTCGAGATGCCGATCTCGGCGCCGAAGCCGAACTCGCCGCCGTCGACGAACCGGCTGGAGGCGTTCACCAGGACGGCTGCGGCGTCCACCTCGGCGACGAACCGGTCGGCGTTGGCGATCGAGGCCGTGACGATGGTCTCGGAGTGGCCGGTCGAATGGTGGCGGATGTGGTCCAGCGCCTCGTCCAGGTCGGCGACCACGGCGGCGGCCAGGTCGAGCGACAGGTACTCGGCGTCGAACTCGTCGTCGGCGGCAGGGACGACGGCGTCCGAGAAGGCCCGGACCTGAGGCGTCCCGTGGACCGTGACGCCGGCCTCACCGAGGGCGGCGATGGCGCGCGGCAGGAAGGCGTCCGCGACGGCCCGATGGACGAGCAGCGTCTCGGCGGCATTGCACACGCTGGGCCGCTGGACCTTGGCGTTGAGCAGGATGTCGAGCGCGACGTCGAGGTCGGCGGTGGCGTCCACGAAGACGTGGCAGTTGCCGGTCCCGGTCTCGATCACGGGCACCTTGGAGCCCTCGACCACCGCGTTGATCAGGCCGGCTCCCCCGCGCGGGATGAGGACGTCGATGAGTCCCCGGGCGGCCATCATCTCGGCCGTGACCTCGCGTCCGCCCTCGACCAACTGGACGCACGTGCGAGGCAGGCCTGCCGCCGCCAGGCCATCCTGCAGGGCTGCGACCGTGGCCCGGTTCGAGTTCAAGGCGGACGACGACCCGCGCAGCAGGGCCGCGTTGCCCGACTTCACGCAGATGCCGGCGGCGTCCGCGGTGACGTTCGGACGCCCCTCGTAGATGATGCCGACCACCCCGAAGGGCACCCGGATCTGCCGCACCTGGACGCCGTTGGGGTTCGTCCAGCCGCGCAGCACGTCGCCCACCGGGTCGGGCAGCGCGGCGACGTCGCGGAGCCCCTGCACCATGCCCGCCAGCCGCGCCGGCGTGAGGGCGAGACGATCGATCAGGGCGTCCGACATGCCGGAAGCGCGTCCGGCCGCGACGTCGTCGGCGTTCGCGGCCAGCACCGACGCCTCCGCCGCGGCCAGCGCGTCGGCCATGGCGTGCAGAGCCTGGTCCTTGAGGCGGCGCCCGGCGGTCGCGAGCGAGCGCGAGGCGTCCTGGGCTGCGCGTGCCTGATCGGTGAAGGTGAGGTCGCTCTCCATGGGCGCATCGTACGGCCCACGACCGGACGCCTCCGGCGCTACGACCGCTTCTTGAGCGTCAACTGGTCGCGGTGGACGACCTCGCGCTCGAACTCGGCGCCCAACTCGGAGGCCAGCTCGCGGGTCGACCGACCCATGATCCGGGGCAGGTCGGACGCGTCGTAGTTCACGATGCCGCGCGCGATGACGCGACCGGTTGCGTCGAGGAGCTTGACCGCGTCCCCGGCGTGGAAGTCGCCCTTGGCTCCGGTGATGCCGGCCGGCAGCAGCGACGCCTGCCGCAGCGTGACCGCGTCGACGGCGCCCTCGTCCAGGGTGAGCTCGCCACGCGCCTTGGACGCGTAGGCCAGCCAGAGCAGGCGACGCGAGCGACGGCGTCCAGTGGGCAGGAACAGGGTGCCGACGTCGCGTCCGGCCAGGGCGTCCCCGACCGAGTCCGCGGACGCCAACAGCACCGGGATGCCACTGTCGGTGGCGATCCGGGCGGCCTCGACCTTGGTCGTCATGCCGCCGGTGCCGACGGTCGAGCCGGCCCGGGAGGTGTCGACGTCGAGGGCGTCGAGGTCGTCGACCAGCTCGATGCGACGCGCGTCCGGGGAGGCGGGATGAGCGGTGTAGAGCGCGTCCACGTCCGAGAGCAGAATCAGCGCGTCGGCCTGCACCAGGTGCGCTACCAGGGCCGCCAGCCGGTCGTTGTCGCCGAACCGGATCTCGTGGGTGGCGACCGTGTCGTTCTCGTTGACGATCGTGACCACGCCCAGCTCGAGCAGGCGGGTGAACGTGCGCAGCGCATTGCTGTAGGTGTTCTTGTGCGTGACGTCGTCGACCGTCAGCAGCACCTGACCGACGGTCATCCCCCGGGCGCCGAACAGCTGCGAGTACTTCTCCAGGAGGACGCCCTGGCCGACGGACGCCGCCGCCTGCTGCGAGGCCAGGTCCCGCGGACGCGCCCTCATCTTCAGCGGGCCCATGCCGGCGGCGATCGCCCCCGACGAAACCAGGACGACCTGGCGTCCGTTCTCGACGGCCGTCGCGATGGCGTCCACGAGGGCGAACAGGTGACGCCCGTCGAGGCGTCCGCCCGGACCGGTCAGGGACGAGGACCCGATCTTGACGACGACGCGGCGCGCATCGCCGATGTGCGTGCGCCGCATCTAGTCGTCCCAGCCCTTGTCGATCGTCTCGGGGTCGAGCCCATAGGACGCGATGCGCACGGCCCGCTCGGCCTCGGTCTCGGCCTTGCGGGCGTGGTACTCGGCGTCCAGCTCGCGGCGGCGGGCCGCAGCCGGACGCTCGCGCTCCAGGCGCTGATCCTCGCCGCGGCGGGCCAGAATCTCGGCCCCCGATTGGATCTGCGGCGCGAAGTCGAACACCACCGGGTTGTCGCCGCCCCCGATGGCCACGGCATCGCCCGCACGCGCGCCGAGGCGCAGCAACTCGTCCTCGATGCCGAGCCGGGTGAACCGGTCGGCCAAGTAGCCGACGGCCTCGGGGATGTTGAAGTCGGTCTGCCGGACCCAGCGTTCCGGCTTGTCACCGCGGACGCGCCAGACGAAGCCGCCCTCGCCGTCGCCCATCTGCTTGATGGTGAACTCCGGCCCGGCCACCGCCGGCGCCGGACGGATCACGATGCGCGCGGGTGCGGCCGGCGGGGCTTCGGCGCGACGGCGCGCCACCAGGTCGGCCATGGCGAAGGTCAGCCCCTGCAGGCCCTCGCCCGACTTCGTCGAGATCTCGAAGACGCGCAGCCCGCGAGACTCGAGCTCGGGCCGGACGATGTCGGCCAGTTCGCGGGCGTCCGGGATGTCGATCTTGTTGAGCACGACGAGGCGCGGACGGTCCTCGAGGCCGCCGTGGGCCGCCAGCTCGCCCTCGATGATGTCGAGATCGGTGAGCGGGTCGCGTCCGGGCTCGTAGGTCGCGCAGTCGATGACGTGGGCGATCGCCAGGCAGCGCTCGATGTGACGCAGGAAGTCGAAGCCGAGTCCGCGCCCCTCGGACGCCCCCTCGATCAGCCCGGGGACGTCGGCCACGGTGAACGTGGTCTCCCCCGCCACCACGACGCCCAGGTTCGGGATCAGCGTTGTGAACGGGTAATCAGCGATCTTCGGCCGCGCCCGGCTGATCGCGGCGATCAGGCTGGACTTGCCCGCGGACGGGAAGCCCACGAGGCCGATGTCGGCCAGCACCTTCAGTTCGAGGGCGATCGTGCGGGCTTCGCCCTCTTCGCCGAGCAGCGCGAATCCGGGGGCCTTGCGGGCGCTGGACGCCAGGGCCGCGTTGCCGAGCCCGCCGCGTCCGCCGCCCGCCACGGTCACCTCGGCGCCCGGGCCCACCAGGTCGGCGAGGATGTCGCCGGTGTCGGCGTCCGACACGATCGTGCCGTCCGGGACGGCCAGGACGATGTCGTCGCCGTTGGCGCCGTTGCGGTAGTCGCCCATGCCGGGCTGGCCGTTGGTAGCGCGGCGGCGCGACTGGCGGTGGTAATCGACCAGCGTGGTGAGGCTGTCGTCCACCCTCAGGATCACCGATCCGCCGTTGCCACCGTTGCCACCGTCGGGTCCGCCGAGGGGCTTGAACTTCTCGCGGTGCACCGACGCGCAGCCGTGCCCGCCGTTTCCGCCCGCGACGTGCAGGGTCGCGCGGTCGACGAAGGAGGGAATGGCCATGCGGGTCAGTCTATCGGTCGGCGTCCGGCGCCCAGACCGAGTGGTCCTCTGGGGGCTCCGGCGGCTCCGAGACGGGCTCAGGTTCAACCTCCGCGGGGACCGGCGCGTCGGCGTCCGGCTGGCTGTCGATCTGATCGGACGCCGACGGCGCCAGCCGCCGCCGTCCCCGGCCCAGCGCCACCACGGACGCGCCCGCGGCGCCGAGCAGAACGGCGCCGCCTGCGAGCAGGGGCAGCCAGTTGGGCGGGCCCGGGTGATCGCCGGGCTTGGCCGCCGAGACCGACATCCCGCTGCTCGCCAGCTTGGTGGCATTGGACCAGCGGACGGTGTTGCCGTCCACCGTGGACGACGCGTCGTGGGCGACGACCCGGCCCGGATAGGTGATCTGGAGGTCGAAACCGCCGAAGTCAGGGCTCGGCCCGAACGCCTGGCTGAAGCCCCCCGGGGGCACCAAAACGAGGTAGCGGGACTCGCTTTCGGTGAACAGCATCCGTCCGACGTATGCGGCCTTGACGTCGTCGTAGGTCGTCGTGCCGGCCCAGTGACAGCCCACGCGGCGCGGGTTTGACGGATCAGTCAGGTCCGTCCCGTCAACCCCGGGCATGGCGAAGTCGGCCAGTTCACAGCCCCGCGGGATCGGGACGGGGACGGTCTTGCCCTCATCGTCCACCATCGTGGATGGCTCGATGACCGCCCAGATCGTGGCGTCCACCTGGACGCTGCGGTCGGCGGCGATGGTCAACGACGCCGTCAGGTCGCAGCCCACGAGCAGCGGCAACGCGAACAGCGCGCACGCGAGGGTGCGGGCCCTCACCGTTCCGCCCTCCGTCGGCTCAGGCGCACCAGGGCCCACCCGGCCGAAGCGCCCACGGCCACCCCGCCGACCACGAAGGCCGCGGTCACCGCCGGATGCGTCCCCTCGTGCGCGACCGCCTGAATCCGCCCTGTCATCCAGTCTTCCCCGACGCCCCGGAGGTTGGCCCACACGACCGTGTTGCCCTCGACCGTCGCCTTTTGGTCTTGGGCCTCGACGGGTCCGGGAAAGGTGATCGAGAGATAGTCGTCGCGGCCAGTACCCACCGGCGCCACCCATGCCCCGCCCTGCAGGGAGGACAGCCACCACGACGGCGCGAACAGCACGTAGCGGTCACCGACATGCGCCAGCGGCAGGTTCTTGCTCAGCTCGGCCAGCGGCAGCGTCCCGGTCGCCCGGCATCCGGTGAGCGAGGGGTCCGCGGGGGCGGACAGGTCCTCGTAGTGGAGTCCCGGCACGCAGGCCGCCACGATCGTGCACGCGCGGCCGTCGCCGCCGGTGTCCGGTCGCATCCCGGTTCCCTCGGTGAGCCCCCGCCACGTGGTCACGTCGACCGCGACAGTGTCGTCGGCCCGGATGACGAGCGTTGCGTCCAGGGTGCAGCCGGACAGGCAGATGGACGCCGCCGCGGCCAACGCCGCCGCACAACGCCGGGGGTGCATGGCGGAGAGCCTACGGCCCGTCGGCGTCCGGAGCCCAGATGTTCGGGTCCTCGGCGAGCAGTGGCAGGACGGCGCGCGGCCGAAACCTCCGGGGACAGGCTCGTCGGCGTCCGACTGCCTGAGCGTGCCTAGTCCTGGGACCAGTCGGGCGCCGTCGCTTGGCTCATCTCCACCGGCCGGACGCCACGTCGACGCCAGGCAGCGCGGACGGCCTGGTAGGCGATCACCGCGCCGACTCCAGCTAGAAGGGCCAGCCCCGACCAGAAGGCCAGCCAGGTGAGTGGAGGCAGCTGGCCGCCCTCCAGGCTGACCGCCTCGAGGCCCCGGCCCGGCGCCGGCGGGGCCGTCCAGGACACCGTGGAACCGTCCACGGACGCCGCAGGGTCAGTCTCGATGACAGGTCCGGGGAAGGTGACCCGAAAGTCCAACTCCGGGCTGCCAGCGGAGGGAGTGGCCGCGTCCCACAGACCTGACGGGGCGATGAGCACGTAACGGCCATCGCCGGTATGCCTGAGGCTCACCCCGAGGTCGGGCACGGCCAGCGCGACCAGGTGCAGGCTGCCCTTCACGCGGCACCCGCTGCGTGCGGGGCTGGCGGGATCAGTCAGGGGCTGGACCGACAGTCCGAGGAGCGGGTCCGCCAGCCCGGTGCAGGCTCTCTGTCCGTCCCTGGACTCCCAAATCGTCGCCTCCACCGTGACGATGTCGTCCGGCGAGATAACCGCCGTGCCGACCACCGAGCACCCGCCGACGAGCGGCAGCAACAGGCCAACGAGCGCGAGCCTCCACCTCATGGCTCGGCTCCTTCCGCCTCGGGCCTGCCCGCCGCGCTTGCCACGCGTCGGGCGGCGAGCCGCCAGGCCAGCAGCCCCAGGCCGACACCGGCCAGGCCAGAGCCGACCACCGCGAGGGGGAGCGCCAGATCCGGCATCGAGCTGCGGTCGGCGGTGGCCTCCAGGGCCATCCAGGGAAATGCGCTGGCGTCCGACCACGTGACCGTACGCCCGCTGATCGCCCCGCCCGCGGATGCCGACAGGACCGGTCCGGGAAACGTGATC
>Ga0208693_1003161_pt1 | contig 10355 bp, 8 predicted proteins | sample AD_UKC071_MetaG_FD_184438 | JGI IMG/M metagenome (GOLD analysis project Ga0208693, IMG submission 184438) | Active sludge microbial communities of municipal wastewater-treating anaerobic digesters from USA - AD_UKC071_MetaG (SPAdes) (version 2) | ecosystem: Engineered > Bioreactor > Anaerobic >... | reverse complement strand
GACGCGAACTGCACGTCCACGAAACGGCCTTCACCTATGGGGAAGTCGACGCCCTCGACCCATCAGCGCTGGCTCACGTACACCGTGCCCTCGTGGCCGATGAGGTACGAAACGAACAGATCGTCCGCGACGTTGTCGAGGCCCTTGGCCGCGGACGGAACTGCCTCATTCTGACCAGACGAGTTGCGCACGTGGAGGCCCTTGCCGCCCAGCTGACCAGTAGCGGCCTGCGCCCACACGTCCTGCAAGGTGGCATGGCCGTAGCCGAACGCCGAAGAATCGTCGCTCAACTCGCGGAAGCCCGACCTGGCGACGCCATCTTGGTCATCGGCACAACCCCCTTCATCGGTGAAGGTTTCGACGCGCCAGCACTCGATACGCTCTTCCTCGCTGGGCCGATCTCGTTCGACGGTTTGCTCGTTCAGTGCGCAGGTCGAGTTGTGCGCGCCCTCCCAGGCAAGGAGGTGGCCGAAGTTCACGACTACCACGACGTGGCAACACCCATCCTGGGAGCGTCACTACGCCGTCGCATGCCCGGATACCGCGCCCTCGGGTTCGACGCCGCGAGCCACCGACGAAGCTGACGAGCGCGTGGCCCTACTGGGGCGTAGGGATGCGGCCGCACAACGACCCCTATGATGCCGCGATTGTCGCGGGATGTGCCCCACGCTGACCGCTGGAGATCCAGACCCGACGGTCACCAGATCGCACAAGAACCCGGGGCTCCGGGCGGCCCAATGAGCCCCTGACCTGCGACGTTAGCCCCATAAGCTGTCGTTCAGCGGGCCGGCCGCGTAGCCGACACAGAGCCAGCCAAAAGGGTTCTAGGTCGATAATGACTGGGACCATCATCGCGATCTCCTTGCGACCGCCCGCCTCCATCAGGCCCCGCCGACCTTCCTCACGGACGTCCTGCGCCTGCGCGCGCAGCACCTCGGCCAACGGTGTGCCGCGCTGGACGGCGATGACGACGCCGTCGACGAACCGGCGCAGGCTCGGCAGCCCGGTGCGGTCCGCGAGCCCTTGCAGCGCGGTGGGCAAGTTCGCACCGGCGCGGGCATCAGCCAGGCAGCGTCGCAGCTCGCCGGCCAGCTCGCCGCTGGACAGTCGGCAGACCCGGTCGAGGGCACCGACTGCGCCCTCACCGGCGGCAACCGCCAGGGCGAGGAGCTCGGCAACGGTGGGGAACTCCATGAGCATGCGCGCCTCGCGGCGCTGGGCCCGGCGGGAGAGGTTGTAGTCGGCACCGGTGATGCCGACCCCGGCACCGATGAGCGTCATCATCACCACGGTCACGGCACCGGCATCCCTCACGAGGAGGGCCGTGGTACCGAGGAGGCCTCCGACCGCGGCACCGAGAGCGCCCCACAGCACCTGCTCTGCACGAAACCGGTCGACGTCGGCCGCCACGCCTGCGCGCAACTGCCGTCGTCGCACCGAGTCGGCGCCGCCCATGATCCGCTCGACCAGGGCGCCGAGGTCCTTGACGATCGGGGCGGTGACGGCGGCAACGGCCCCATTGGGCGCCCGCTCGATGTCGAGCAGTCTCGACGGTCTGGGCGTGTCACGCAGGTAGGGGACCACTCGTCCCGCGAGACCGGGTCGGCGGTGTCGGGGCAGCCCTACCCAGATGAGCAGGAGGCCACAGCCCATGAGGAAACCGAGGATCGCCCCCGAGCGCACCACACCGCTCACCGCAGCACCCGCTCGTCCTCGGGCAGGCGACCGATGCGCAGCATCGACCAGTACGCGAGCACCGTGAGTGCGCCGCCGACGGCCAGCACCACGAACCCCAACCCGCTGGCATACGCGCGCACCGACTGCGGGTTCGTGGACAGCATCGCGAGCACGAGCCACGGCGCGGCGACGGCCAGTCGTGCGGCATTGACGGTCCACGACTGCCGCGTCTCGAGCTCGGCCCGGGTGCGCGCGTCCTCACGCAGGAAGCCCGACAGCGTGCGCAGGAGGTGCCCGAGATCAGTGCCGCCCACCTCTCGAGCAATGCGCAGGCTCTCGACCAAGCGGTCACCGACCGGGTCGCTGAGTCGCTCCTTGAGCCGGTCGAGGCAGTCGTGGAACCGCCCGCTCAGGCGGTAGTCATCGGCAAAGGCGAGAAAGGGCTCGCGCAGCTCATCCGGGCCGCGCGTGCCCAGCTGTGACAACGCCTCGGGCAGGGCCATCCCGGCCCGCACCCCCGACGTGATGTTGTCGACGGCATCCGGCCACAGATCGCGCAGGCGAGCCCGCCGCATCCGGGCCCGTCGACGCACCAGGGCAACGGGGGCAAACGAGGCCATGAGGGCGAAGCAGCCAGCGATCGGTAGGACCCCCACGGCCGCCTGCACGAAGGCCAGCACGAGGACGAAGGCGATGACGCACGCGGCGATCAGTGTGCGAACCGTGAGTCCGGTGAACCCCGCCTGGACGATCTCGTCGGACAGCCGCTCAAGGGGGCCGACGCGGGTGACCGACCTGGGCTCTCGCGGGGTCGGCACCCAGAGGCTCCACCAGATGAGGAAGATCCCAACGCCGAAGGTCAGGCCGAGCAGCAAGCCGGTCATGGCACACCCGGTGCCAACAGCGCGGAGAGGTCGTATCCCGAGCGTTCGAACCGCTCCTCGTGCGGCGGGAAGCCCTCAGCGCGCCGGAGCTCGCCGTGACGCCTGACGAAGAGGTCGGCGATCTCGACGACGTCGCCCTCGACGCGCCCGGGCACGGCGGCAATCTCGCGCACGACGCGTCGACCGTCACGCTCGAGGGCCGCATGGACGACGATGTCGATCGATGAGGCGACGGTCGGCACGACGAACCGGGCCGAGACGTTCTCCCCCGCGAGCAGTGGCAGGGTGCACATCTTCGTGACGGCCTCACGGGCGCTGTTGGCGTGAACGGTCGCCATGCCGGGAAGCCCGGAGTTGAGCGCAATGAGCAGGTCCAGGCTCTCGGCCTGGCGCACCTCGCCGACGACGATCCGCGACGGCCGCATGCGCAGCGCCTCCTTGACCAGGCGGCGCAGCGGGATCTCACCCGTGCCCTCGAGCGAGGGCTGGCGACACTGCATCGACGCGACGTCACGGTGCGGGATCCGCAACTCGAAGACCTCCTCACAGGTGACGATCCGCTCGCGAGGCGGCACCGCGGCCCCCAGACAGTTGAGGAAGGTCGTCTTGCCGGCCTGGGTCCCACCCGCGACGAGGATGTTGAGACCGGAAACGACGGCCGCCTCGAGGAAGTGCGCCGCCTGGCGTGTCACCGTGCCGAGCCGCACGAGGTCGTCCATCGAATCGGCCTTGACCACGAACTTGCGGACGTTGACGAACCAGTGGTCACGGGTGATGTCGGGGATGACGACGTGAAGCCGACTCCCGTCTGGGAGAACGGCATCCACGAAGGGCGTCGAGAGGTCAACCCGCCGGCCCGACGACTTGAGCATGCGTTCGACGAGGTCGCGGACCTGGTCTTGCGTCAACAGGGTCGTCGTCAGTTCGGCCACCCCGTTGCGTGCCACGAACACCTTCGACGGCTCGTTGACCCAGATCTCCTCCACGCTCGGGTCGTCGAAGTACTGCTGGAGCGGCCCGTAGCCGGCGACGCTGTCCCACACCGACCGCGAGGCGGCCTCCAGATCGGCGAGCACCGGCATCCCACCGGAGAGCGAACGCTCGTCGTAGTCCGACACCGCTTCGCCGACGAGCCGGCGCACGGCCACCTCGTCGCGTGAGGGATCCAACCCCGACCGACGGATGAGCTCGCGCACCTCGTTCTCGAGCGTGCGCACGGCATCCATGACCAAGCCCTCCCTCCCCCGCGACCGCCCCTCGACGACCATCAGACTCACATCGAACCTGAGAGCAGCCCACACCGCATCCCGAGAACGTCAACCTGTGGATAACCCCCCGATGCCGTGCGCGTCACCCCGCGCTGCCGTCAGGGCACAGAGACGCTCCGCGCATCCCGTGAACCATCAACGACATCCCCGGGAAGTCCTCAAGAGCCCGAAGAAGTCTCCGTAGCCACTCAGCGCGTTGGCGAAGGGCTCTCGGCGCCCATGTATGAGCGGCGGAATCCACTCCAGGGTGAGGTCGAAGCGGTCCCGAATCCGCGGGGCGCAGTCGGTGCATTCCGCGAGCCTGCTGATCGACCGCTTCCACTTCCCACCGACATGGACGTGAGATTCAAGCCCCGACATGTCATCGCGTGGTGGCTCCGTCGTTTGGGCGAACGCAAACGACGCAGGGTCCTTCAACGTCACCACTGGCGTCCTTCGACCGGCCGCTCCTGCAGAGCCACGCATCCGATCCCCAGCCGGCCCGCGACACCCCACGCGCGCGTCTAGGCGGCGGTGAGACGCACCCCGATGTTCGCGCTCATGCTGATGGAGTGAACGATTGCCAACACCTCGCCGATGGGCCGTCCCCTTCCTAGGTCACCGTCGGGCTACGGTTCGCCGACTTCGACGGCGCCGCCGTCTACCACTGCCACGTCCTCGACCACCAGGGCCAAGGGCAATGATGGGGCTCGTCGACGCGCTGTCAACCTCGGCACCCAACCACTCGATGGCTCCACTTTCCCGTCCGTGAAGGAAGCCGATCAGATGAGCCCACCCACAGAATCCGCCGCCGGGCAAGAAGGCAGCCCGGCCTCTGGTGATGTCAGGACCGCGCGGCTACTGGTCGCTGGCCAGTTCGTGCTGATCGGTGTCCTCGTGGTGCTCCCGAATGGCGACGACTGGCCGGTGCCCACCGCTCTGACCGTTGCCTGCAGCGCGGCCACCGTCCTGGGCATGGCCGTGATGGTCATCGGCGCAACGGGACTCGGCCGAGGTCTGACGGCCACACCGTTGCCGAACGCCCACGCACAGCTGCGTACCGGCGGCCTCTACCGGTACGCACGCCACCCCATCTACAGCGGGTTGCTGCTCATGATGGCCTCAATCACGGTGGCGGCCGGAAGCGGGCTGCGGCTCCTCACCCTCGCAGCGCTGGTCCTGCTCCTGAACGTGAAAGCACGATGGGAGGAAGCCCGCCTGGCCCAACGATTCGAGGGATACGCCGACTACGCCGCTCGCACTCCACGGTTCGTGCCCTTGCAGTTGCGGAGGTCACCGTGAGAACAGGTGCGGGAAGTCCCTGACCGTTGAGCGAGGCGAATCCATGGACCATGTGGTCAGCAGCCGGCGATAGGACGCAGGATCAGGCGTGTTCCCCCGTTCGTGAGCGCCCCCTGTCGCTGATGGCGCACGTGGCGTCATTTCCGCAGTGGTCGTCTGTTCGGTCGACCACCGTGGACTTCGTCCGGGAGTTCTTCGACGTCACCGGAGACAACGCGCTGCCGTTCACGCCCACCGAGCACGACGTCCGGATAGAGCGCGAACAGTGGGTGTACTACGTTCGCGCCGTCCACAGGGGCCAACTGCTCAAGCAGGACCTTGCACCCATCGACTTCTTGAGCCTTGCGTTCTACGTCGTGTTCAGCGGTTTCGTTGACGAGTGGCGAGCTGGTCGTCCGTGGAAGGTGGCCGTCTTGCGCCGACGCGCGCACGGTATGTGGCGGCTGCAGCTGCTCCACAAGGAGATCTTGAAGCCTGGTGAGGAGCCTGACGTGCGGCGTCTTGAGCTCGTCGCCGCCGTGACCTCAGGCAAGTTCGTCGCGGCGTAGTCGCGCCCCGTGCACTCTGCGCCGACGAGCCGGTCAGCTCGTTGCGAAAGGACGCAGCAGCACGTCGTGGCCTTGCCACGCCGCGAGCAAGGTGGTAAGCCTCACTCCTCAGCCTCGATGGTCGCCTGGAGGAGCCATGACAGACCCCGTTGCAACCAACCCCGAGCTCTACTCCGTGGCATTCGAAAACCACCGGTCAGGGTCCTGCGCTACCACGATCACCCCGGCGACCAAACACAGCCTCACGAGCACCCCGACAGTGTGATGATCACCGCCTCCACCTTCGACCGCGGACTCCACCATGACGGCCAGAGCGTCGAGGTGACCATCCCGGCGGGTCAGGTCCGCTGGCTCGGCGCCCAGGTGCATTCGGGGGAGAACATCGGCTCGACCGATACCGTCACGTTCTTCGTCGAACTCAAGGAACCGGGACCACCGCGCGAATCCGGGCAGAACCCTCTCGGACCCATCTCCTGAACCGACGGTGCGATGCACCCGTTTGGCGGCAATGAGACGCATCTGAGGAACATCAACCATCCAGCCGTGGGCTGAAGGTCTTTCAACGCTGGCAGGTTGACGGTGGTTGGCCTGACGTCTCCTGCGAACCTGTGGACAACCTCAGGAACGGCCTCCCGGGCACTTACGGTGGGTCACGGACGGGACCGTGGGGGGCCCTGTCACCGGGGGACCATCTGAGGGGACGACATGGAGATGACGACGTGCGCCTGACCCTCACCGTGCACGTGCCGCGGCGCAGGCCACTACCTGTCGACGTCTGCGTCGAGTGGGTGGGAGAGCACACCGCGGGCGACCTCTGCCGGGCACTGGCGGAGCACCTCGGAGAGTCCGTGGACGGCCTGTCCAGCCGAGGGCAGCTTCTCGATGCGAGCGCCGTCGTGGGGTTGCCACCCCTGGTTCACGGGGCCTCGGTGGTGGTGGCGGGGGTCCCACCACCCGAGGCGGAGCTTGGTCCGCTTGGTCGGGCTGGTACCGCCCACGTCGCCCCAGTCGCTGGCGCCGCCGGTGGTTTGCCTCGAACCGTGACGCACCACGGCCTCCTCGACCTCGTCGTCACGGGCGGGCCGGATGCCGGCCGCGCCCACCCCCTCGCGCCGCCCGGCGTGAGCATCGGCCGTGCACCCGTCGCCGGGCTGGCCCTGGCCGACCATGCCCTGAGTCGAACCCACGCGGTGGTCGACGTCGGTCCGTCCGGAGTCAGCGTGCGCGATGCCGGGTCGACCAACGGGGTGTTCGTCGACGGCACCCTCGTCACCGAGACCACTACGGTGGATGCCGCGTCGACGATCGTCGTCGGATCCTCGACCCTGCGGCTGCGTCGGGCATCAGGGCGCGGCCTGCCCACCCGGTCCCCGGGTGACGGGACCCTGATCGTGCAACCCTCGACGTGGCCCGCCCCCGACCCGGGACCTGTCGAGATCGTCTGCCCGCCGACTCCCGGTGAGAGGCACCGTGTCCGCATCCCGTGGATCGCGGCCCTGGTCCCCGTCCCGATCGGGGTGGGACTGGCGTTCCTCCTCGGCCCCTACCTGCTGATCTTCGCCCTGATGGGCCCGCTCGTCCTGCTGACCAGCGCGCTCGGGGACCGATGGGGGGCGGGGCGGGCCCATCGACGTGCCGTGGCAGCACATGCCGTGGCCGTCCACGCGGCGCGAGACCGCCTTCGCGCAGCGTTGGTCGACGAGACGGCCCGGCTGCACCGGGGCCACCCCGACCCCCACCAAGTGCTCAGGGTCGCGGAGGGAGCACTCCCGGGCCTCTGGTCAGCCGGGCCCTCGGACGGCGCGCTGCCGATTCGACTCGGCACGGGCTCGGTCGCCACCCGAGTGGTCTGGACAGACGGCCCGGACCGGGTCAACCCTGCCGCCGACAACGCTCCGGTCGTGCTCGACCTCGCAGCCTGCCGAGCCGTGGCGGTCGTGGGCCCCCCACTGGTCACTGACGGTCACCTGCGCATGCTCCTCGGCCAGGTGTGCACGACGAGCCCTCCGCAGCGGCTTTCCATCGCCGTGGTGGCGCCGGACACCTCGTGGGCCTGGGTCGACCTGCTCCCCCACGCGCACGATGTGGCGGACCTCGTGGCACCCCCGGGCCCGGCGTCGGCGTCGACCCACCACCGGGTGCTCGTCATCCCCGAACCGGCGAAGGTCGTCGGTGGGGTGCACCCCCTCATCACCCGCGCCCTGGATGCTGACGTGCTCGTGGTCGTCGCGTGCACCGACCGTGCCGAGGTGCCCGAGGGGGTGAGCACGGTGGTGGAACCGGGCGGCAACGGGCGCCACGTCCTGCACCACGACGCGAAACCGGAGCACGTCGACGTCGTCATCGACGCCGTGGGCCAGTGGTGGGCTGATCGGGTCGCGCGGGCCCTGGCCCCGCTGCGGTCTGCCGAGGGCGGGGTCGGCTCCCTCCCCCGATCCATCTCCCTGTCGCAGGCCGTCGCCGCCGACCTCAGCCCGCCAGCATTGGCCGCCCGGTGGCGGGCACGGGCTCGATCCGGCACGCCGACGGCCGTAGTCGGCGTCACGGCCGACGGGCTGTTCTCGATCGACCTGGTGCACGACGGCCCGCACGTGCTGATCGGCGGCACGACCGGATCGGGCAAGTCCGAGTTCCTGCGCACCCTGGTCACCTCGCTCGCCCTGGCCTGCCCACCCGAGGACCTGACGTTCGTCCTCGTCGACTTCAAGGGCGGCGCCGCCTTCGGCCCGTGCGCCTCACTCCCCCACGTCGTCGGGCTGGTCACCGACCTCGACGAACACCTCGTGTCCCGCGCCCTTCGGTCCCTCGGGGCCGAGCTGCGGCGGCGAGAACGGATCTTCGCAACCGTGGGGGCGAGTGACCTCGAGGGGTACCACCGCGCCCAGGGCCCCGGCACGGAGAGCGTGCCCCGCCTCGTCATCGTCATCGACGAGCTCAAGGCTCTGGTCGACGAGGTGCCCGACTTCGTCAGCGGACTCGTGCGCCTGGCCGCCCTCGGCCGCTCGCTGGGCGTCCACCTCGTGCTCGCCACCCAGCGGCCGTCGGGTGCGGTCACCGCCGAGATCCAGGCCAACGTCAACCTCCGCATCGCCTTCCGGGTCCGAGACCGCACCGACTCCGTCGACATCCTCGAGGACCCGGCCGCGGCCGGCATCCGCTCGAGCACCCCGGGACGCGCCCTCAGCCGCGGCGGCGACGGCATCCTCGTGATGTTCCAGGCCGCGACCCTCGGTGACGGAGACAGCGCTGCCGAGCCGTTCCTCAGGGTGAGCGCGCCTGACGTGCAGGAGGACGCACGGATGCCGGCTCCGTCGGTGCACGCCGTCACCCCCCTGGTCGATGCGGCGCGGCGGGCCCATGCCCTGCGCGGCGGTGCCGCGCCCCGCACACCGTGGCTCCCGCCCCTGCCCGACCTCGTGCACCCCGTCAGCGAGCCATCGATACCGGCGCACGACCCGGCCCCGAGGGCCACCATCGGGTTGGTCGATGAACCCGAGCATCAGCAGGTCTCGCCGCTCGTGTGGACGCCCGGTGACGGCTCGTGGCTGCTGTCCGGCCGGACCGGCAGCGGTCGCACCACTGCGCTGCGGACGATGGCGCTCTCCCTCGCGCGCCGTCTGCCGTCCGACCGCCTGCACATCCACGTCATCGACCCGAGCGCCGCGCTCGCAGACCTCGAGGCCCTCCCTCACGTGGGAACACGCCTCACACCGACGCGTCGGCGCAGCCTCGCCGCCCTGATCGTCCACCTCCGACACGAGGTGGAGGTACGACGATCGACCCCCGATCAGGCGACGGACGCACCCCTCGTCGTCCTGGTGATCGACGGGTGGGAGCAGTTCACCGAAGCGCAGGGGGCCCTCGACCCCGAGGGCGTCGTGGATGCCGTGCTCGCGATCCTGCGCGATGGCGCCTCCGTCGGGGTGGTGGGCGTGGTCGCCGGCGGACGCAGCCTGCTCCAGCCCCGATGGTCGGCGATCGCAGCGACCACCCTGCTCCTCGGCACGATCGACCCCCTGGATGCCGCCCTGGCCGGTTTGCGCCTCGCGGACGTCCCCCGCGACCCACCCCGAGGGCGGGCCGTTCGGTTGGCAGACCGCCGCGAGGTGCAGATCGCCCTGTCGATGGCGCAGGACTCCTGCGAGGTCGCCGCGCACGCCAGTCGGGGCGGCACCGGCCGGAGCACCGACGCCGGCCAGCCGTGGGCGTGGCGCGACCTGCCGGACATCGCGCATCGACCAGCGGGGGGCCCGAGCGGCGCCGATGGACACCACCACGACGCGACCCCCGGCCCGACGCCCCTCGGCCTCGGCCTGCGCGCGCCCAGCCACGAGGTGTGTCGGTGGGACCCCTCGGACATCGGGCGTCGTCTGCTCGTCTCGGGACCGCCCAACTCCGGCCGAACCACGACCCTGGCCACGCTCGCGCTGTCGGCACAGGCGGCGGGCCTGCCGGTCGCGGTGATCCGCGGCGTGGGCCACGACGACCGGCCTCAGGCAAAGTTCGGCTCGGCGGCGGTGCTGTCCACGCGAGACGTCGCTCAGTTGGTCGAGTTGCGACAGCGCCACCACGACCTCGTGCTCCTCGTCGACGACGCAGACCAGATCGGTGACGACTGCGCCATGCTCCCCCTGCTGACGGAGATCGCCGAGCTCGTCGACCGCGACCGAGGTCTGCTCGTGGTGGCGACGAACACC
>Ga0208693_1003155_pt1 | contig 10370 bp, 11 predicted proteins | sample AD_UKC071_MetaG_FD_184438 | JGI IMG/M metagenome (GOLD analysis project Ga0208693, IMG submission 184438) | Active sludge microbial communities of municipal wastewater-treating anaerobic digesters from USA - AD_UKC071_MetaG (SPAdes) (version 2) | ecosystem: Engineered > Bioreactor > Anaerobic >... | reverse complement strand
CAAAAGAGCAATTTGAATCTCTGCTGACCCTGTGTCAGTTTCATGAAGTTTATATTTCTTAATAATTTCTTCTTTTTTCATAATTTAAATGGAGTAGTCACTAATATACGAATGTCCACAAATATACAAATTTGTATATTATTTTAAATTCGTATATTCGTGATTATTCCATTTTTTATTTTAACATAATTTAAAAGAAATATCAAAGTTTTTTATTAGAAGGGTATGTAGGTTAGATTATAAATTTGTCTCATTTTGACCTTTTACCTTCTCTGCTTTATCAGATTTTGGTAATTTAGGAGTGTTACCTATATATCTCATTTTCTGCACATATGACAATTAACAGAAATTACTATGTGGCAAACATTATGAACAACGTGATAAGGATAATTCAACAGCAAACTAAGTATATTTATATACCAGATTTAAGCTCGTAAGCTCAATAAATAAATTAGCACTTTTATCCTGCTATGCCACTCACTTTTTTATCAAAAGAACTTCCAGTGTTGGGGGTTCTTTTGAGGAATAGCAAACCACTAAAGAGTGAGTAAGATTTCGTCACTTACTCAACCTTTATTCACTCCCGCAAATGCGACTCTTGATATGCCCGTAAGCCACTATTGCTTTTTAAGTTCAATAGATATTCCCCACCCTTAAGTTTGTAAGATGATAACATCTTGAGTTGACAAAGGGATAAGTTTTAACCTTTCATAGATTCCTTAAGTGGAGCATATCATAAGAACCAGTACAAACAGTGTTAAACCAGCGCAAGCGGTTGACTCTTTTTAAAAAAACGCTAAAATAAAAAAGGTATTATTTAGAAGGAAAACTCAAAATTTAGTTGGCTTGAAAAGGTCTAAATCATCAATTTATTAAATAATTAATAATTATGATAATTTATTTGGTGACAAGAAACCCTGGCAAGCTTTTAGCAGCAAAAAGTATTTTCGATAAATATAATATTAAAATTCAAACCGTAGAGAAAAATTATCCTGAAATCCAGGCTGATACAAGTTTAGAAATTGCAAGGCATACAGCAATGCAAGCTGCTAAAGAGCTAAACAATCCGGCAATAAGAGAAGACCATAGCCTTTTTATTGAAGCATTAGGCATTCCCGGACCATATACAAACTATATTGAAAAAAGAATACCTGCAGAAAAACTGGCATTTTTAATAAAACAACTCAATAACAATAGAGGATATTTCGAAGTAGCAACGGTTCTTGTTTATCCAAATGGTAAAACCTTTGAACATACTTTTCAAATTCCAATAACTTTTGGCAAAAAGCCTAAAGGGGAAAATTCGAAAGGATGGGACGGCTTAATCCGCCTTTATGATGAAACTAGAGCAATCACCGAATATCCTGAAAAAGAACGGCTCAATATATGGAATCAGGGTTATAAAGCAGTAGCCGAACATTTAACCAATTCTAAACCCTTTTAAGTACGCCTCTCATTGCCAACCTTGTTCTAGTAGTAACATTACGTTTATACTCAATAATTTTAACTAAAGCTACTATCGCTGAGAAAGAAATTAAAGTAAAAAACATTCCAAATATCTCCCTTACTGAAGCCTCATTTTCATTTAGGTTTGCAATAATAACTATAACCGTTATTAAAACACTAATAATAGCAAAAACAGAGGTCAAGACCTCTGTTTTTGCACAATGGCTGCGAATTGTGGACAACGTTAGAACGATAATTGAGAGGCAAACTGAGTATATTTATATACCAGATTTACGTTCACAGACTCAATAATATTTTATCATATTTTACTCCACCCCTCAGCTCATTATTGTTTTTGTTAAAAGAACTCCCAATACTGAGAGTTCTTTTTGGAAATAGCAAATCATTTGAAATTTTTATTTCAATTCTTCTACTGTAATTGACCAATTTGTATTAGCAGCGTTCACATCTAAATAAAAAGTTCCGGTTTTATAAATATAAGATGTATCTTCTGCATTACCCCGTGCATTAGCAGCTACATCAACTATTATATCGTCTCCTGGATGATAAACACTAATGTACAATATTCCATATTCTCCTCCATTTGATTTCCAATTTATACGCCACTGTTTTCCTGTAATTTCGAAAGGCTCAGTCTTTTTAGTGCCTGTTCCTTGCCAACTTTTAACTATTTGCCAAGTTGGTTGTTGCTGTTCTTGTTGAGTCTCTGTGACTTGTGTGTTTGGAGAAGTTTCTTGCTTTTGGACATTTTCTGTTTCAGTGGTTGGTGTTGCTTCTTGTTCGGTTGCTGGAGCTGACGTTTCTTGTTGATTCGTTGAGGTAGTAGTCGTATTTCCACTTCCTGAAGTAATAATAATTATTACAAAAACTACTATTAGCCAAAACCACCATTTTTTCCAAATTGATTTCTTTGGTTTTTCTTTAGTTTGTGATTGATTTTCCATATTTTAAATTATTGTTTTATTTTTGTTTTGTTTTCGACCTTTTGTACTATTAGTAAAACTTAGATAGGGTTTGTTTAAAAAGTGAATATCCAGGTTTTACTATAAAGTATTTATATCTATTTTATAAAAATAAATCATTATTGTCAAATTTAATTTAATATATGTTCCTTTAATAAAGATCAGGACCAGGTAATAAATTGTTATGGGATTGCTTTACTGCGTTCGTAATAACAAGAAAGTTTGGAATTTGTTATTTGTCTTTTGATATTAAAATATTTGTAAATATTGCATTAAATTTTTGAACCTAACTAATATTTAAAAACAGAATTTCAAATATCTTTATTAAAATGCAGACCGAAAATCAACTTTTCATTAATTTAGTTTTCTAATTGGCCTTGAATTAGATTAACCCAGTTGCGCCAGGCATCTGTATTTTGTAGTTTATCCCATCCTGCTTGAGGTTGCAAGTTTTTTCAATGTTTTTTTTAAAACCTTTTTACTAGAAGGTGTATCTATGTTTAATGTTTTTCCCAATTCCACTATTGCTCCAATATAATAATCAATCTCGTCTAGGTTTCCTTTTGGCTTACCTCCGCGACCCTTACTTATCATAGATCCTATCTTTGACCGTACTGCCTCCAAAACAGGCAACGGTGTTTTTTCAATCAAAGTAGCTAAAAAAGCAATAGGAGCATTAGGTAAATTTAAAAACCTACCGCCACTGGTTTTTACTACCTTGATATACTCTCTTAACACATTTATTTCTTCTACAAAAACATCTTTTTTCTTAAAACCGTCTTTTATAGAAAGACCTTCAACAGCTGAAACAACTCCAAGCAGATTTGAAAAAAGTTTTGAAAATTCCATATTTGTAACATCCTCTGGCAAAACCTTTTGTGCTTCTATATGTGCTTCTTTAAAAACCTTCTCTATCTTTTGTGTATCTTTTGATCCAGAAAATACTCCAAAAGTCAAACGAATAGGCAAAAAATAATTAATGCAAACATTGCCAAAATCTTTTTTAGAGGACGCCTCCAGGTCATTTTTAATTATTTTTTTTTCAATTGGGTTTAAAAGGCATACTCTGATAATTTGAATACTCTCTCCCTTTTCTCCAAAAACCTCTTTCAATGCAGTCAATGCTTCTTTGGTAGCTGCAATACCGTTTTGCGAAAGCACCAAAGAAGGCAATTTTTCTTCTTTGCCCTTTAAAAAATCACTTATTTTTTGATAATAGCTCTTTACTGGCAAACTAACAGGATTCTTAGTGGCAAGAAAAATAATATCCGGCAATTCTTTGCCGGGAAATTCGTCCTCACTAATCACCCTGCCTTGAAATAATTCTCTCTGAGAACCACTTTTTTCTATATAAAGTTTCTTTTTTTTAATCAAATCTACTTCTTCTTTTCTAGCAACACCTACTACCTCAGCAGCATTTTGAAGTTCGTAAGCAAACATTGTTCCAGTCCTTCCCCCAACCCCAATTACCGCCACCTTTGTTTTCATAGAAATTTATAATAATTAACCATTAGCATTTATTCATCAGCCATTTTCTTTTTGAATTCTTCCACTAGTTTTATCGGTGTTGGGTCAATATTTCGAAAGACAGCAAGATAATATGAGGTCCAATCAGCAATTAAATTATTATTGAAAATTTTATCAAGAATATTTTTTCCTTCAATCTGAACAAAATTTGTTTTTATGTTTCTTTTTTGAAAAATTTCCGAGAGAATATTCATTCTTTTTATAATTCGAGGGTGGTCTGCTTTATCACTCAAAAAAATAACTTGAAATAATTCTCTCCATTCTTTAATCTCGCAATCTCCCATTCCAGTCATTTCATTATGGTTAAGTTCAGGTAAGGAATTATAAAAAGATGGAATTTTTGAATTTTCATTAAACTTTATTTTCCAAATTCTAGCCAAACATTTATTGTCCTCTGAACTATAAACAAGAGGAATTTTTCCTTTTAATTTTTTTGCCAAGCTTAAACCTGTTTTTTCTAATTTATGGGGAGCTAAATTTTTCTCCAGCGCAAATAATTCCTTGTCTAAATTTTTTATCAATTTAAAATTAGATAAAATTTTAATCAATGCTGAAAATTGATAACCCAAAGCACAACGTGGTTGATTGCCAGCTGCAATTTGAGCAAATGGCACATTGTTCTTTTTTGCAAGTTCTATCAATTTTCCACCAGAAGCAATAGCAGCAATAGATAACTTTTTCTTTCTTGCTTCTTTAAACGCAGAAATTGTTTCTTCGGTATTGCCAGAATAAGAGATACACATTACAAAAGAATTTTTATTCGTCATTGGATGCAATCCATAATTTTGGTGAATAAAAACCGGCAAATTCGTTAACAACAAATGATTATTTATCATTACAAAAACATCACCAGGCAAAGCTGACCCACCCATACCACAAATAATAATATTAGAAAATAAAGAGCGATTGGCGGTTTTTATATTTTTTGCTGCTTCAACGCCCACTTTAAATTGTTTTGGAAAATCCAAAATTACCTGACGCATATTTGATTGATCAAATTTTTTAGCCATAAATTTAAATATTAAATTGGGTGAGCGAGGAGATTCGAACTCCCACTAAGGGTTCCACAGACCCTTGTGCAAAGCCACTACACTACGCTCACCGCTATGTCCCCACGAGGACTTGAACCCCGAACCTACTCCTTAGAAGGGAGTTGCTCTATCCAGTTGAGCTATGGGGACTTTTTATTTTAAAAAGGGCCCCGGGCGGGATTATCTTGAACAAATCCAAGTGGGTGCCCGCACCTTGAAGCCACGGCCCCAAGAAATATAGGACTCCCAATGAATCTATTTTAGTCAAGAAAGTTCCTTGTACCGGGACCCAATATATTATACATCAAGAATGAAAAATAAGTCAAAAAATCAAGTTTTAAGATTTTATTTTTTCTGCAATTTCCTGAAATACCTCCTCTACACTTTGTTCACCATTTATTTCAATTAATTTTCCTTGCTTTTTGTAATATTTTATTACTTTCATAGTTTCTTTTTTATATTTTTCAATTCTTTTTTTTATTGATTCTATATTATCATCAGGACGAGTAAATAATTCTCCTCCACATTGATCACAAGTTTTTAATTTTTTAAAGTCACCGGCCCAAGGAATAATTCTTCCACATTTTTTACACTGTCTCCGTTTTGTTAAACGATTAAATGATTCTTTTATAGAAATTTTAATAAGAAAAATTTTAACATTCTTGTCCCATTCGTACCAATTCAAAGATTCATCAATCAAATAAGCTTCTAAAATTTTTCTTGGACTTCCATCAATCACAAGCCCCTTTAAATTTTTTTTAGTAGATTTTAATTTTTCAAATTGATCAAGCCATAATTTAAAAATAACAGGCGTAGGAACTAGTCCTCCAACATCAATGGTTTGTTTAATTTTCTTACCAGTAAAATCTTTTTCTTTTTTTCTTTCCCTTAAAAGATCTCCGCTTCCTATATAATCTAATTTAAATCTTTCAACAAAGAGGTTTGCCTGAGTACCCTTTCCAGATCCAGGCAACCCTAGCATCATAATAACTAATGGATTAGAATTTTTCATAAGAATTTATAATTCGATTAAATTCGCAATTCGTAGAAATTAATCGTATTCTCGCATTTCTAATTGACTTTTTATTTGTTTTGATGTTTCAAGTATAACTGAAACAATAATAAGAAGAGAGGTGCCACCAACAGCAAAATTAAAGGTGGTAATACCAGTAAACCCTTGAATGATAGAAGGCATAACGGCAATAAGACCAAGAAAAAGGGCACCAATAAGAAGAACACGATTAAGAATATGACTGAGAAATTGAGCAGTCTGTTTACCTGGACGAAGACCAGGAATAAACCCACCCATTTTTTGAAGATTATCAGCAATGCTCTCCGGATCAAAAGTAACAGCTGTGTAAAAATAGGTAAAAAGAACAACAAGAATAAAATAACAAACCCCGTATATTAATTGGTTTTGAAAAAGATTATTGATAATATTGGCAAACCCAGAGACAAAAGGAATGGAAGTGTCAGCAAACATTGAACCAAACATTCCAGGAATCATCATTATAGATAAGGCAAAAATGATCGGAATCACACCAGCGGGATTAATCATCATTGGAAGATAGGTTTGGGCGCCACCATACATACGACGACCACGAATACGCTTAGCATAAGAGACAGGCACATTACGTCGCGCCTCGTTTATAATAACAACACCAACAATAATGATAATAGAAGCAGCAAGGAAAAGAAGATATGATGGTAGGTGGGAAGGATCCCAAGTCATAATAGTTTGACCAATTTGTGCAGGAACGCTAGAAATAATACCAGCAAAAATAAGAAGAGAAATACCATTGCCAATGCCCTTTTCAGTAATAAGTTCACCAATCCACATTAAAAAAACACAACCAGCAGTGATGGTGATAATTGAATTGATAAGAGACGATGTAGTAAATTGTCCCAAAGCACCCTGGCTTTGCAATAAGCGAAGCATTGCAAAGGACTGAAGAGCAGCCAATGGAACAGTAAGAATTCGCCCATATTGAGTAAATTTTCTTTTCCCCTCTTCCCCTGATTCTTGATACATTTCTTTTAATTTTGGAAAAATCAAGGTCAGCAGTTGCATAATAATGGTTGCTGTAATATATGGACCCAAACCAAGCATTACAATAGAAAGATTTTCAAGTGTTCCTCCTGTAAAAACATTCATTAATCCAAAAAATTGATTGGTCTCAAAAAAAGAAGCAAGGGCATCTCTATCAACGCCTGGAATGGGAATATTAGCAGCCATTCGAAAAACCACCATCATTGCCAAAACAAATAGGACCTTACTCCTAAGGTCACGGTATTTAAAAATAGCGATAATCTTACTAAAATCCATAATATAATTATAAGGTTTGCTTTGTTCGTAATATTAACCCTTTTTTTAACTTCCTTTCCTTCCTTAAATCCTTAGATGATGAAAAATATGAGTTAATATTTATGAATTAAGTAACTAACAGCTATTAAGTCCATCAAAAGAAAACTGTTTGCTATTTTCCTCTTTTTTTAGGAATTTTTTTAATAAAATCACGAATTTCTGGTCTTATTTTTGCTCCAGCCCGTGATTTTTGACCTTTCATTCCTTTACCAGAATAAGTTCCTCGTTTCCCTCCGCGGCCAACACGTTTTTTAGTTTTTGGTTTATGAATAGGTTGAACTTCGTGAAGTTGCATAAAAATGAAAATTTTAATCTATAAATAACATCAAATACTCCAAGTGTTTGGATAATTCGGTTAATAATTAAAATCACTTGGATCGCATTTCAATCTCTTGGAATGCTTTCAATGTTGCTCTTGCAATATTTATTTTGTTATTTGTTTTGGAAATCAATTTTCCTGTAATATTGGGCACCCCTGCTAATTCACATACTGTTCTCATTGCTCCTCCCACTACAAGACCTGAGCCTTTTCGTTGAGGACGCAAAAAAACCCTAGCTGATTGATATTTCACCTCAATATCATAAGGTATTGTTTCGTTTTTTAAAGGCACAGAAATCAAAGATTTTTTTGCTTTTGTAGTAGCTTTCTCTACTGCCTCGCTTACATCTTTTCCTTTTGCTACACCGATTCCTACTTTTCCAGCTCGATTTCCCACTACAACTGTTGCTCGAAAACGAAGACGCCTGCCTCCGGCAGTTACTCGAGTAACCCTTGCCAAATCTAATAATTGTGATTCAAATTCATCTTTATTTTGCATAAAATTATTATTATAATTCTGATCTGTAAATGGTATTCAAATGCTAATATTATTTAGATGTACGTTACAAAGTAAGCAAAGCAAACTTAAGTTGTCCAAACACTAGAACTGCAATCCGCCTTTTCTTGCTCCTTCAGCTAATGCTTTTACTCTTCCATGATATCGATAGTACCCTCTATCAAATACAACCTTTTCTATGCCCTTCTCTTTACCTTTTTTTGCAATCAATTTTCCCACTTCAAAAGCAATATCAGTTTTTTTTCCTTTTTCTTTTATCTCTTTGTCATCAGCATTTATAATTGTCTTTCCTTCATTGTCGTTTATTAATTGACACGATATATGAGTATTGGAACGAAAAACTGAAAGCCGAGGACGCATATTTGTTCCTTTAATTTTTGCTCTTACTCTTTTATGTCGACGATCTCTTTTCTTTTTAATATCTTTTTGAAAATTTTTCATTTTTATATAAATTAAAAATAAAAAGCTAATTATTTTTCTGAAGCCACTGCTTTTTTACCTGCTTTCTTTCTTACCACCTCGTCAATATAACGAATGCCCTTGCCCTTATATGGTTCCGGTGGACGAATTGTTCTGATTTTGGCAGCGATATTACCAACCTTTTCTTTATCAAAGCCCTTTACCTTTATTATATCTTTTTTAACAGAAAATTCTATACCTTGAGGAGGCATTATTTCAACCAAATGAGAAAATCCTATTTTCAAAACCAATTTATTTCCTTTTAGTTCCACTCTCCAACCCACTCCTTCCACTTTTAATTCTTTCTCAAACTCTTTATTTACACCTATTACAGCATTTTTAATATGCCTTTGCCAAGTACCCCACAATGCCTTTTTGGACTTATCTCTACTGCCCTTGAATCTCACCAATATCTCATTCCCTTTTTTTTCAACTTCAATCTCTGGTGGCAAGACATACTTCATCTTTCCTTTTGGTCCTTCAATAAAAATCTCATTTCCTTTTATTTCCACTTTTGTCCCTTCTAAAATTTGAATTGATTGTTTACCAATTTTAGACATAATTATAAAATAATTCCAACACCATTTAAATCATTTAAATGATGTTGCTTATAAGAACTACATTTACGTTATTTGTATGTGCGTTTTCGAATAAAACTTATAAAGCAAATCACATTTTTGGAGCACTCCAAAGCGCCATTATCGCGCCATTTCTTTCAAAGCTTTGATAGTCACCCAAAACATCGTCTAAGATTCTTTTTATTTTTTCTTTTTCAAAAGGATCTCCCATTTCCAATAAACTTAAAACCTTAAAATGATGCAATGCTTTCTGCTCTTTCAATGGTTCTCTTATTAAAATAAATTGAAAATTATTTTTTATCTTCTCTAATATTTTTTGGGGGTCTTTGAGGTGATGAAGTACTCCCCATATTACTGCTAATTCTCCTTTTGGAACTTCTTTCTCAAGATCAATTACTCTAGCTTCAATCCCCCGTTTTCTTGCTTTTTTTACTAAACTTTCTTCAACATCACAACCAAAAATTTTTTTGGGTTGAAATATTTCAGCTAATAAAACTGTGACTTTTCCATCACCACATCCAAGATCAAACATTTCCCGTCCCTTAAATTCCTCTGGTAAAATTCCTTTTAAAAAATTTAATTGATCTTTAATGTGGTGACCAATAATAATATTATTGCCAAAGGGAGCATAAAGAAATTTTTCAAGACTATTCATAAAAATACATTTTATCCGAATCTACTAATGACTTATCAAATCTAATAATTTTCATTAGAGTGTATTCAGACAGTTATTCGTATTTCTATCTACTACCATATTTCGCATATTGCTTCACCCCCTATCTTTCTTTTCCTTGCTTCCTTGCCAGTTAAAAGACCTTGAGACGTTGATACAACCAATAATCCATATCCCGATTTTGGCATATATAAATCTTGTGCTTTTAAATAAATCCTCCGCCCGGGCTTTGAAACTCTTTTTATTTGATGGATCTTGTGCATTCCTTTATCATTATAATTCAACTTAATAACAATTCTTCCTTGGGGATGTAAAACAGACTGAGGTTTTTTCTTTATGTCTTCTACAAACCCTTCTTTTAATAAAATCTTCGCTAATTGATATTTAATATTGGAATAAGGAATACTCACTGTCTTTTTATTAACAGCCCCAGCATTTTTAATTTTTATTAACATATCTGAAAGTGGATCAC
>Ga0208693_1003153_pt1 | contig 10371 bp, 8 predicted proteins | sample AD_UKC071_MetaG_FD_184438 | JGI IMG/M metagenome (GOLD analysis project Ga0208693, IMG submission 184438) | Active sludge microbial communities of municipal wastewater-treating anaerobic digesters from USA - AD_UKC071_MetaG (SPAdes) (version 2) | ecosystem: Engineered > Bioreactor > Anaerobic >... | reverse complement strand
ACATTTCCTGACATATCACGTAATACGGTGGTTTTCAAACTTATCTTCTCTACAGATCCACTCTTACCTCCGATTTCTACTACATCGCCCACTCGAATCTGATCTTCCATAAGGATGAAAAAGCCACTAATAACATCTTTTACCAGTGATTGAGCACCGAACCCGATAGCAAGTCCTCCTATTCCGGCAGTAGCCAGAATAGGCCCAGTGTCAATCCCTACTTCTCTTAGAACTGTAATTCCCGAAATTGCAACTATAATAGAAATAAGAGCATATCTAACAATATTTCCCAGTGTTGTTGTCCGTTTCTGAAATTCTTCGTCCTCTTTTTTCCTGATAATTAAACGAATAAGCCCTGCAGAAAACCTTTTGGCGAGTCTTAATGCGAGCCATGTGAGGATAAGAATTACTATAATGTGCAATATACCTTTCAGAAATGAAACGCTGAATAGTTCATCTAATAATTTTTGCATATTCATAACTTTTCTCCTGTTTTTAAATCATCGATATATATTAAATTAAGTTAAGATTGTCAAGTATAAATTTCTGAACTACTTCTGCAGTCTTGCTTACCTGTTCAGAAGTTAGAAGCTTAGTTCTATCAGTGATAATATTGCTTATGCTTCTAAGTTCTATACAGGGGATACCATAGATTTGAGCTACCTTTGCTATTGCAGCACCTTCCATATTTTCACATATTGCATTGAAATTTTTTTCTAGAAACTTTGCTCTTTGAATATTCCCCGTACATATTGAGACAGTTAAAAATGTTCCACTTTTTAAATTTTTCATAACATCAGGTATATAAAGAGGAATTGTTTCAGTATTCATGAAAATAAAAGAATTATTACTATCTTCACAGTTTATCAGTAAGCCCTCATCAGCGATAATTTCCTTCTCAGCTATCGCAATATCACAAATATTAAGTCCAGATGATGGATAGGCACCTGCTATTCCTGATATAACAGCTTTGCTAATAGGAAAATGGTTAAAAGCCAGAAGAGATGATATGGTAGCATTTACTTTACCAACTCCAGATACACATAGAACTATTTCTGAATTGTTTATGGTACCTTTTATGAACATATTATTTCTTATTAGCAGATTCGATTTACACGAGATTTTTTTAGTAATTAATTTCGATTCTATAGCTGTTGCAAAAAAAAGGGCTATCAATTATGATGCTGCCTCAACAAAATTAATTCTGTTTTCAAAATTTTTCATTTTCTGAAGTACGATTTTTTCTGTCCAAAGAGTTTTTAGAAATTCTGCAAGATGATCATTTTGTTTTAACATGGAACCAATATCATACATTTTTATTTTTAATTCTATATTATCTATTTCATTGCTGATTGCAAAAATGAAAGTTTAAAGTATTTACTGTTTGTTTCTGTTGCTGATTTAAATCTGTATTTCATGTCGTATTATTTACTTTAAAAGAATTTTTTAGCATAAGGCAAGCTATGATATAATAAAAAGGCTTAAATCAAATTTTTTGAGGTGATACAATGCCTGTGTATGAGTATGAATGTAAAAAATGTGGAGAGTTTTTTGAGATTCTAGTTCTTGGCAATAAGAGTGTTTCATGCCCAAAATGTGGTTCTGATAACATCAAGAAAAAATTTTCCACATTTGCAATGAAAGGTGTTCAAAAAGGCAATTCAGGATGCTCATCCTGTAACGCATCTTCCTGTAGTTCCTGTAAATAATTCAATATTTCCCAATTCTTATTCTGAAAGGCAATAAAAAGGAGTAATAAGGAGTAATTATGTCAAATGTTTCAAAAGTTAATATTGCAGATGAGATGAAAGTCAGCTACCTTGATTATGCAATGAGCGTAATCATTGGTAGAGCCTTGCCTGATGTAAGGGATGGGTTGAAACCTGTGCAAAGACGAATTCTCTATGCTATGTTCAGAGAGGGGCTACTTGCTGGTAAAAAATATTCAAAATGCGCTGGAGTTGTGGGTGAAGTTTTAAAGAAATATCATCCCCATGGTGACCAGGCCGTTTATGATGCTCTTGTCAGACTTGCGCAGGACTTCAACATGCGCTATCCTCTTATTGATGGACAGGGTAACTTTGGCTCTATTGACGGAGACCCTCCTGCTGCATACCGTTATACTGAAGCAAGACTCACAAAAATAGCTGAAGAGTTGCTTCAGGATATTGATAAAGAGACTGTTCCATTTGTACCAAATTTTGATTCAACAACAGAAGAACCTCTTGTTCTTCCTGCACGAATTCCAAATCTTCTTATAAATGGTTCATCTGGGATAGCTGTTGGAATGGCTACAAACATTCCTCCACATAATCTTAATGAAATCATTGATGCTCTGGTGCAACTTCTTGAAAAGCCTGATACTTCAGTTGAGACTCTAATGCATTTTATTCATGGACCTGACTTTCCAACAGGTGGAATAATTTATGGTATAGAAGGAATTAAAGACCTTTATCGTACAGGTAGAGGAATTATAAAAATAAGGGCAAAAGTAAAAGTTGAAAGAGAAACAAAGGGTAAAAAACCAAAAGAAATTGAACTGTTTGAAAGAGAATCAGAAACTAAAGCTACAAAAGAGAGAATCATAATCACAGAGATTCCTTATCAGGTTAACAAAGCCAGGCTAATTGAGAAAATAGCCGAACTTGTAAGAGGGAAAAAAATCGAGGGAATTACAGAAATAAGGGATGAGTCTAATAGAGAGGGAATAAGAGTTGTTCTGGAGCTAAAAAAAGGAGAAATGCCAGAGGTTATTCTTAATAATCTGTACAAACACACTCAGATGGAGACAACCTTTGGTGGAATAATGCTTGCAATTGTTGATGGACAGCCCAGAATTTTAACTCTTAAAGAAGTTCTCCATGAATTCTTGAAACATAGAAGAGATGTTGTTTTAAAACGAACAGTCTTTGAACTAAAAAAAGCAGAACATTCTGCCCATATTCTTGAAGGTCTCAAAATAGCTGTTGAAAATCTTGATGAAGTTATAGCAATCATAAGAAAATCTCAGAATCCTGAGGAAGCGAGGATAAAACTGATAACAAGATTTCCTCTCACAGAAATTCAGGCTCAGGCAATTCTTGACATGAGGCTACAGAGACTAACAGGGCTTGAGAGAGACAAGATAATAAGCGATTACGAAGCCATTCTTAAAGAAATACAAAGACTAAGAGCAATTCTTGAAAGTGAAGACTTACTTAAGGAAATCATAAAAAATGAATTAATAGAGATAAAACAAAAATATGCTGACGAACGAAGAACTGAAATAACAGCTGAAACAAAAGAGATAAACTTTGAAGATCTGATTACTGAGGAAGACATGGTAATAACAATGACTCATCTCAGTTATATAAAGAGAACTTCTCTGTCTGATTACAGAAGTCAGAAAAGAGGTGGGAAGGGATTAACTCCAATGGAGACTGCAATAGATGACTATCTTGAAGATGTTTTAATTGGTTCAACACATGATCATATAATGTTCTTCAGTAATTACGGAAGGGTTTACTGCTTGAAGATTTATCAGATTCCAGAAGCTGGCAGAGTATCCAAAGGTAAACCTATTATAAATCTGCTTCCTCTTCAGGAAGGTGAAAAAATAACCACCAAACTTGTGTGCAAGGATCTTGAAGAAGGCTTTCTTACAATGTTTACAAAAAAGGGCTTTGTTAAAAAAACATCTCTTGACGAATTTAAAAATATAAGAAGTAAAGGTGTTATTGCCATAGCTCTTGAAGACAATGATGAATTAATATCAGTAAGAAAGACAACAGGACATAACCAGTTAATTATAGCTACCAAAATGGGCATGGCAGTTAGATTTGATGAGAAAGATGTAAGACCAACTGGTAGATCAGCCAGAGGAGTTATTGGAATCAGATTTTCAGAATCGCAGGATGAAGTTGTATCAGCAGATATTGTATCTGAAAACTCATTTATATTAACAATTACAGAAAAAGGCATTGGTAAAAAAACTCCTATTAATGAATATCGTTTACAGCATAGAGGAGGTACAGGGGTAAAAAATATCAAGCTTTCTGAAAAAACAGGTTATGTTGTATCCGCCCTTCAAGTTAAAGAAGATGATGAAATTATAATCTGTAGCAGCAGTAAAATGATCAGGCTTAAAGTTTCTCAAATTCGGCCTCAGGGCAGAGCTACAACTGGAGTAAGACTTATAGATCTCGCTCCTGAAGACAAAGTGGTAAGTATTGGGCGAATATTAGAGGAGGACAGCAGTGTCAATATATAACCTTGATTATTTTTTTAATCCAAGAAGAATTGCTGTTATAGGTGCTGATAATCTTCTAGGAACCATGGGTTATACTGTTTTCAGAAATCTTATTACTGAGGGATATAAAGGGATCGTTTATCCGGTAAATCCTCAATCAGATTCCATACAGGGAGTAGAGGCTTATAAAAGACTGAACGATATTTCAAAAGAAATAGACCTTGTTATCTTGGCAAATGAATGCGGGACAAACATTTTAGAGCTTCTTGAAGAATGTGGCCAAAAAAAAGTTAAGGGAGTTATTTTGATGTGTCCTGATTTCAGAACAAAGGTTAAAGATGCAATGCGTGTAGAGGAGGAAATTGAAAAGATTCACAGAAAATATGGTTTCAGACTTCTGGGACCTAATACTCTTGGCTTTATAAGACCTGGAATAAACCTTAATGCAAGTCTTTTTAAAAGAAAACTTAATAAAGGTAGTATTGCTCTAATCTCACAGAGTGCTACTCTTTCTATTGCTCTTTTAGATAGAGGTGCGGACAAAAACATAGGTTTTAGCTATTTTGTTGCACTTGGTTCTGATATAGATATAGATTTTGCTGATCTTATTGATTTTTTTGGAGTGGATCCTTCAACAAGGGCAATAGTTATATATATGCAGTCTATAAAAAATGGCAGAAAATTCATGACATCTGCTCGTTCATTTGCTTTTTCAAAACCTATTGTTGTGGTAAAGTCAGGTAAATTTGTTGAATCACTGGAAATAGCATTAACTCATTCAGGACTGCTTGCCGGTGAAGACAAGGTATATGATTCTGCATTTAAAAGAGCAGGTGCTGTAAGAGTAGATGAAACCCTTGATATGTTTTATATTACTGAAACCCTTTCAAAACAGAGAAGACCAAGAGGAAAAAGACTTGCGATTATTACAAATGCAGGTGCACCTGCTGTTACAGCAGTAGATGGCTTGCTTAAATCCGGAGGAGAACTTGCTGAATTTTCCGAAGACACTGTAAAGCAATTAGAGGGAAATGTTCCTGCACGAATTATAAGAAATCCTCTTGATTTAATATCCAATGCAAAACCAGAGGATTATGAAAAATCTCTTGGAATTGTTCTTAAAGATAAAAATGTAGACGGTGTTTTAGTGATGTTAACACCATCACTTGGAGCTGAACCTGTTGAAACCGCTACAAAAGTTGCAAAGTTAGCAAAAGATCATCCATATAAACCTGTTCTTACAAACTGGATGGGAGCAGAACTTGTCAGAGAAGGCAGAGAAGTTCTTAACTTGCAGGGTATTCCTACATTTGTAACACCTGAACAGGCTGTAAGAACTTTTATGTATATGTATCGATATGACTTAAACTTAAAGCTTCTACTGGAAACTCCTCAAACCATCCTTAACGATATAAATTTTAACAAAGAACGAGTAGCAGACATAATTGAGAATGCAATATCAGAAGGAAGAACAATTCCAACATTTTTTGAAGCTTCAGAAATTCTTTCAGCTTATGGAATTCCTGTAATACTTACTAAAAAGGCTGATAATATAGAAGAATTAAAAAATGCCATAGCTGAAATAGGCTATCCATTAGCTCTTAAAATAGACACACCCCGAATAATACATAAATTCAGGGAAGGTGGAGTTATTCTTGATGTGAGAGATGAAATAGAGGCTGTTGAAGGTTTTAAATGGCTTAAAAGGCTCGCGGAGGAACATGGAGATGCTCATGCTTCTGTAATTATTCAGCCAATGGTTATAACCTATGGATATGAAATAGCTATTGGTGCCAAAAAAGATCCTACCTTTGGCTCAGTTATTCTGTTTGGTACAGGTGGAAATCTTCTGGAAGCACTGGAAGATTATTCAATCGGACTTCCGCCTTTAAATCAAACACTGACAAGGAGATTGATGGAAGAAACGAAGATTTACAGATATCTTCAAAAATATCCATACTACGAAAATATATTAAAAAAGCTTGAAGAAACAGTTGTAAAATTTTCGTATTTGATATCTGATTTTCCACAAATAAAAGAATTTGATATTAATCCTGTTTTTATAACTGATTCAGAAATTTTCGCCCTTGACTGTAGCATTATTTTCGATAAAACTGCTCCAAAGCAAAAAACTGTGGTAAAGGGAGAGTTCTGTCCACCTCATCTAAGCATTTGTCCATATCCTGTACATTTGTACAAAGAAGTAGAATTAAAAGATGGAACAAAAGCGATAGTCAGACCAATCAAGCCGGAAGATGAGGGCATGATTGCTGCTTTACTTGGAAGATGCTCAGAAAGAACAATAAGTTTAAGATTTTTTCAGAGAGCAATTGATTTGAGACATGAAAATCTTGTCAGATTCTGTCAGGTTGACTACGATAGAGAATTAGCATTTGTATGTGTTGTCAAAAAGGGAGATGAAGAAAAAATTGTAAGTGATGTTAGACTCTCAAGAGATCCAGATGGAATAGATGCAGAAATGGCAATTTTAGTTGAAGATGAATGGCAGGGGAAGGGAGTCGGTAAAGCCCTATGCAGTTATGCTATTGAAGTGGCAAGAGATTTAGGAGTAAAAAGAATCTGGATGGATATTTTGAGGATAAATACTTATATGATTGGACTTTCAGAGAGATTAGGCTTTAAAAAAGATCGTGTTGAGGAAGACAGTATAAAAGTAGTCTTGCATCTTGACAGTACCTGATGAACGAACGGTTAATGATAGTAGATTCTGATTATAATGTAAGAGAAAGCCTCAGTAACAGGCTTAGAAAAGAAAATTTTATAGTTGACTGTGTTGCAACACTTAAAGAAGCATTAAACAATTACACAACATATATTCATGATTTTGTAATAACAGAAATAGAACTTCCAGACGGAGATGGGCTGGAGTTTGTCAGAAAAATTAAAAAATTAAATCCTTCAGCTAAAATTATTGTAACAACTTCTTATCCATCAATAGCCTCTGCATTAAAATCCCTGAAATTGAAGGTTGATGACTATATTGTTAAACCATTTATTTATGATGAAGTAATGGCATCTTTAAAGCAGATTTTAAGGATTCAAATGGAAAAAGAAGAAATCGTAAAAGAAAAACCGCAAATCAAACAATCAGAAGAGTTTATATCAATTATAGGAGAATCTGTAGAAATCAAACTTCTACTTGAAAAAATAAAAAAAATAGCAAATACTCCTACCAATGTTGTACTTCTTGGTGAAACAGGAACAGGCAAAGAACTCTTTGCAAGAGCAATTCATGAAGCAAGCTACAGAAAGAAAAAACCATTTGTTGCAATTAATTGCGCGAGCCTGCCGGATAATTTGCTTGAAAGTGAACTTTTTGGTTTTGTAAAAGGGTCTTTTACAGGAGCAACATTTGATAAAAAAGGACTTCTTGAAATAGCAGATGGAGGTACTGTTTTTCTTGATGAAATAGGTGATTTACCTATTAGCCTTCAGGCAAAGCTTTTAAGAGTAATAGAAGATAAAGAAATAAGACCTTTGGGTAGTGTTACAATCAAAAAAGTTGATTTGCGATTTATCTCTGCAACCAATAAGGATCTTACTGAAGAGATAAAAAAAGGAAATTTTAGAGAAGATTTATATTTCAGGTTAAATGTTATTACCCTGCACATTCCTCCGCTTAGAGAAAGAGTCAAAGATATTGAAATTTTAGCCTATCACTTCATGCGTAAGTTTGCAATAAAAATGGGCAAAGATATTAAAAAAATTGAACCTCAAACCATGCAACTTCTTCTTAAATATTCATGGCCTGGGAATGTAAGAGAATTGCAGAATGTTATCGAACAGTCAGTTGTATTTTCAGAGTATGATTCAATAAAACCAGAAGATCTTCCAGAACATATAAAAACTTTGGAAAGACTAGTGGATAAAAGAAAAGAAATTCCTGTGCTGTCAATTGAAGAATATACAAAAGAGTTTATTTTAAAGTACCAATCATTTTATACTGAACAGGAACTTGCAGATATGCTTGGAATAACAAGGAAAGCTTTATGGGAGAAAAGGAAAAAATGGGGAATAACAAGAACTCAGTGATTAAAAAGCAACGGCTTGGACATATTGATATTCCTCTTCAACGAGTTCATATTGAATTAACAAATATATGTGATTTCAACTGTGTTTTCTGTCCTAAGTCTGTTATGAAGAGAAAATATGGATATATGGATAAAGAGCTTGCTAAAAATATAATTTCAGAGCTTTATGAAAACAATATTTGCGAAAAAATTACGTTTCATGTAATGGGCGAGCCTACAATGCATCCTGATTTCTTTGAAATATTATCACATGCCCAGAAAACAGGTATAAAAGTAGGTCTTACAACAAATGGAGGAAGAATTGGAGGCAGAATAGGAGAACAACTTTTAGAATACAATCTATATCAGATTGATATATCTCTTCAAACTCCTGATGAAAAATCATTCATGCTCAGAAAAGCCGGTCCTTTAACATTTGATGACTATAGGAATGGCATTTTGAAGTTCTTCTCAGCTTATCATTCAAAATACAAAGATACAATATTTAAATTTCGTTTTCTCAATACAAGATTTCATCACAAATACCTGGAAAAAAGCATCGGTAAAATAGATGTCATCTCATCTACTGAACAATTAAGGGAAACTTTCAAGGAATGGATGGAATATATAAATGGCATTTCCAATGTTGAAGAATCTATAAAGCAAAAGGCATTGGAAAATCTTAAAAAATTGGTTTCCTATAAATGGAATGTTGTTGAGGTCTGTCCGAAGGTGTTTTTTGAAACCTATATGTTTGAAGATTGGGGCAATGCATTTTATGATGGAAAAATATACAAAGCATTAGCAGGATACTGTTTTGGTATGAGAGACCATTTCAGCATTCTTTATAATGGCGATGTTACTCTATGTTGTGTTGATTTTAATGGTAATACAACAATTGGAAATCTAAAGGAACAATCTCTCAAAGAAATTCTTTCATCAGAGTATTTAAAAGAAATAGTTGAAGGATTTAAAAAGTTTAAAGTTATTCATCCTTACTGCAAAGTGTGTCTTGGAAGTAAGTCAAGAGTTTCATCTATTTTAAAACCTATTTTTTCAAGTATTTTTGAAATTTCTTCTTCATCATAATAATCATTTATAAAGTTATTATCTAAATAATAATAACTACTTTTTAAATTATATTTTTTATTTATAGTATTTGCTATTTTCATATCTTCACAATACTTTGTACCGAAGGTAAAGTTTATCAAATTATTTGTATTATTATTTTTCAAAAGCATCCCTAAAATATATCTTGAATCTAATCCACCTGTTAAATTTAAGCCAATTTTTTTATTTTTAAAAATTTTATCATACCTTTTGAATATTTTTTCCATAGAATTGAAAATTTCTTTTTCCGCAAAATCTTTATCATTTATTCTTTCTTTAATTTTATAATCATACCATATTTTTTCATCTATACGATTATCTTTTATTTCATAAATTCTTCCAGGCTGAACTTCAAATATATTTTTTAATAGAGTATATTTTCCACTAACAAATCTATATTTTAAAAACTCGACAATACTTATATCATCAAATTCTTTAATATTTAAGTAACCTCTAAGTTTCCAAAAATCTTCTGAAATATAAATATTTGATTCTATTTTAGAATAAAAAAGTTGTGGAAAACTTATTTTATCATTAAATATAATTATATTTTTATTAGTTTTATCTAAAGCTAAACATAAAAAAACACCGTTTAATTTACTAATTAATTTTTCTATATTTTCTATATTTTCAACTAAAAAATTAATAGCTTCATTTTTTATATAAAAATTATCATTATAAAAAAAATAGCCTTCAAAGTAGACAAAGTATTTATCTGTTTCTATTAAGTTGGTTTCATCTATGATATCAAAATTATTTTTTTCTAATTTTATAAGCATTATATCACTCCTTTATATTTTCAATATAAGCTTGAGCCATTAATTCATGAGTATAATTATTAATTGTATCATACGAATTTAATAAAATTTTACATATTTCATTAAAATCTTTTTCAAACAAATTATTTAAAACATCTATCATTTCTTGTATATTTCTAGGTTCTACTAAAAAACCATTAAAATTATCTTTTATAACTCCATCAATTCCCCAGCCTTTTGCTCC
>Ga0208693_1003152_pt1 | contig 10374 bp, 13 predicted proteins | sample AD_UKC071_MetaG_FD_184438 | JGI IMG/M metagenome (GOLD analysis project Ga0208693, IMG submission 184438) | Active sludge microbial communities of municipal wastewater-treating anaerobic digesters from USA - AD_UKC071_MetaG (SPAdes) (version 2) | ecosystem: Engineered > Bioreactor > Anaerobic >... | reverse complement strand
CAGCACGTACATCATTTCGCTGGTGATGGCACGCAGCATCGAGTAGAAGGGCGTGAAGTACCAGACGGGTGCAATGTGGTTCGGCGTCTTCAGCGGGTCGGCTGGGATGAAGTTGTTGTACTCCAGAAAGTAGCCGCCGGCTTCAGGCGCAAAGAACACCACGGCCGAGAACACCAGCAGGAACACGCTGACACCATAGATGTCGTGCACCGTGTAGAAGGGGTGGAACGGAATGCCGTCCATGGGATGGCCTTCGGCATCCTTCGGGGCATTGGGGCCCTTGATTTCCACGCCGTCGGGGTTGTTGGAGCCCACTTCGTGCAGCGCGATGATGTGCGCCACCACCAAGCCCAGCAGCACCAGCGGCACGGCAATCACGTGGAAGGCGAAGAAGCGGTTCAGCGTGGCGTCACCCACCACATAGTCGCCACGGATCAGCAGTGCCAGGTCCGGCCCCACAAAAGGAATGGCCGAGAACAGGTTCACGATCACCTGGGCACCCCAGTAGGACATCTGGCCCCAGGGCAGCAGGTAGCCCATGAAGGCTTCGGCCATCAGGCACAGGAAGATCGCGCAGCCGAAGATCCAGACCAGCTCGCGCGGCTTGCGGTAGGAACCGTAGAGCAGGCCGCGGAACATGTGCAGGTAGACCACGATGAAGAACGCCGATGCACCCGTGGAGTGCATGTAGCGGATCAGCCAGCCCCAGGGCACGTCGCGCATGATGTACTCGACCGAGGCGAACGCGAGGTTGGCGTCGGGCTTGTAGTGCATCACCAGGAAAATGCCGGTGACGATCTGGATCACCAGCACCAGCATCGCCAGCGAGCCAAAGATGTACCAGAAGTTGAAATTCTTCGGTGCGTAGTACTCGCTCATGTGCTCTTTGTAGAGCTTGGACGCCGGAAAACGGTTGTCCACCCAGTTCATGAGTTTCTCGCCAGCGGGGGCGTTGGGCGAAATTTCTTTGAGTTCTGCCATGTCTGCTTCTCCCTCAGGCCTTCTTGTCTTCACCGATCAGCAACCGGGTGTCCGACAGGTACATGTGCGGAGGGACCGGCAGATTGTCTGGCGACGGCTTGTTCTTGAAAACCCGTCCGGCCATGTCAAACGTAGAACCGTGGCAGGGGCAGAGGAAGCCACCCATCCAGTCGTCCGGCAGCGAAGGCTGGGGACCAGCCTGGAACTTGGACGACGGAGAGCAGCCCAGGTGCGGGCAAATCCCCACTACCACGAGGTACTCGGGCTTGATGGAGCGGTGTTCGTTGCGGGCGTATTCGGGGGTGAACTCGGCCGGATTGCGGTGCGACTGGGGGTCAGCCAGTTGGCCGTCGAGCTTTGGCAGCTCGGCAATCTGCTCCGGCGTGCGGCGCAAAATCCAGACGGGCTTGCCACGCCACTCCACTGTGATCTTTTCTCCCGGGGCAATACCAGCGATATCCACTTCGACCGCCGCGCCGGCAGCCTTGGCCCGCTCAGAGGGCTGGAAAGAGCTGACAAAAGGCACGGCCACGGCCACGCCGCCCACGGCACCAGCACAGGTAGACGCGATCAGCCACGTCCTCTTGCTGTTGTCGATTTTGGGTGTGTCGACTGAAATCTCACTCATGGGGGTCCTCGATTTTCACCACTTGTTGGGGTTAGCCTTAGATTGTAGCGGACGGCCCTGCCCTGATTCAACGCGTCACGAGGCCCTGCACCCAGTGATTGCGGCGAATTGTGGGCATACTAGTCATCTTCAAAACACTTCCAAGGGGACCCAAAATGGGAATGATCAGTGAATTCAAGGAATTTGCCGTCAAGGGCAATGTGATTGATCTCGCCGTGGGTGTGATCATTGGCGGCGCTTTTGGCAAGATCGTGGACTCGGTGGTGACGGATCTGATCATGCCGGTCGTCAGCATGGTTTTCGGCCGCCTCGATTTCAGCAACTGGTTTCTTCCCCTGGCGAAGATTCCGCCGGGGACTACGGAAACACTGGTCGAACTGCGCAAGGCCGGTGTGCCGGTGCTCGCCTATGGGAGCTTTCTGACCGTAGCCATCAACTTCCTGATCTTGGCGTTCATCATCTTCATGATGGTGAAACAAATCAACCGCCTCAAGCGCGAGCAGCCCGAAGCCCCCGCGGCACCGGCCGAACCCGCCGAAGACGTGCTGCTGCTGCGCGAGATCCGCGACAGCCTCAAGAAGTAAGCACCGCAAGACCTGCAAGCTGCCCGCTTCGTGCGGGCAGTTTTGCTTCAGCGGCTGAGCTGGCGCGCCATACGGATAGCGGCCGCGAGGCTGGCCGGATCGGCCCGACCGGTGCCCGCGATGTCAAAGGCCGTTCCATGGTCCGGGCTGGTGCGCACCAGGGGAAGCCCCAGCGTCACATTCACCCCCTGCTCCACCCCCAGGTACTTGACCGGGATCAGGCCCTGATCGTGGTACATGGCCACCACCACGTCGAACTCACCGAGCCGCCCCGCCCCGTGCGCACGGGCGCGCATGAAGATGGTGTCGGGCGCATAGGGGCCATGCACATCAAGCCCTGCACCGCGCGCCGCGTGGATGGCTGGGCCGATCACCGTCTGCTCCTCCATGCCGAACAGGCCGCCCTCCCCCGCATGCGGGTTCAGCCCGGCCACACCGATGCGCGGCGGGCGCCCCAGCATCCGTTCCAGGGCCGCGTGGGTGATCTGCAGCGTCTGCAGCACGTTGTCGAAAGTCACCGCCGCGATGGCCTGGCGCAAGGACATGTGGATGCTGACCAGCACGGTGCGCAGCTCGTCGTTCGCCAGCATCATGCGCACGGGCACCTCGCCCAGGCCCTTGCCCAGAAAGCGGGCCGCCTCGGCCTGGAGCAACTCGGTATGGCCAGGATAACGGTCAAAGGGGGCACCAGCCGCCGACAGCGCCTCCTTGTGCAGGGGCGCCGTCACCAGCCCGGCAAGGTCGCCGGCCACGGCCGCGCGCGCGGCCCATTCCACGGCCTCGCCTGCCCAGCGCCCGGCGCGGGCATCCACGCGCCCCACAGCTGGCAATTCGCCGGCCATGCCGGGTAATTGCAGCACCGGAACACAACGGGGCGGAACGTCTGCCGCTTCTTGCGGCGACTGGATCAAAGCCACTGGCACCGACGTTTCGCCCGGCTTGGCGATCCACCGCGCGGCGCGGCGCATGGCCTCCAGCGAGCCCACCACGAAACAGCCTGGGGTCAGTCCGGGGCTGTCGCGGAAGACCTTGGCGACGATTTCAGGGCCGATGCCCGCCACATCCCCCTGGGTGATGGCCAGGGGCTTCAGGGGCGCCGCAATCTCGTGCTCTGGCATGGCGTGCACTCCGGGTATCAGGCAGGGTTGGGAATGTCGATGAACTGGTGGCGCAAACCCAGTGCCACCGCCACCTGGGCCGCCACAGCGGGCGCCCCATACCGCTCGGTGGCATGGTGGCCACAGGCCAGGTAGGCCACGCCCATTTCCCGGGCGTAGTGGGCCTGGGGCTCGGAAATTTCGCCGGTGATGTAGGCGTCGGCCCCCGCAGCGATGGCGGCTTCAAAGTAGCCCTGGGCGCCACCCGTGCACCAAGCTACTTTTTTGATAGCTGATTGCCCGGGTGAAACCAGGGTGACAGGCCGATTTAATACAGATTCCACGTGCTGCGCGAGCTGCTGGGCGTCGGTGAAGTCAGCCGTGCCGATGGAGCCCAGATCCTGCTCGCCAAACTGCCCCTGCGCCACCCAGCCGAGCTGCACGCCCAGTTGGGCGTTGTTGCCCAGCGTGGGGTGGGCGTCCAAAGGCAGGTGGTAGGCAAACAGGTTGATGTCGTGCGCCAGCAGCAATTGCAACCGTTGTTTCATCCAGCCCGTCACCCGCCCGTCCTGGCCGCGCCAGAACAGGCCGTGGTGCACAAAAATCGCATCGGCTTTGGCGTCGATGGCCGCTTCGATCAGTGCGCGGCTGGCGGTGACGCCCGAGACGATGGAGCGGATGTCGTCACGCCCCTCGACCTGCAGGCCGTTCGGGCCGTAGTCCTTGAAGCGGGCGGGCTGCAGCAGGTCGTCGAAGGCTTGCAGCACGGTGTGGCGTTGGGTGGGCATGGGCTGGATTGTCTCAGCCCTGGCCACCCTTTGCCGCAGGGCGGTAACCGGTGGACGACAAGGGCACCCAGGCCAGCACAAAGCCCAGCAGCGCCAACGCCGCCACATAGTGCGCGGGGGCCAGCGGGTCGCGCTGCAGCCACAGGGTCAGGATGATGGGCGTCAGCCCGCCGAACACGGCATACGACATGTTGTAGGCAAAGGACAAGCCCGAGAACCGCACGGCGGCAGGGAAGGCCCGCACGCCCACGATAGGCACCGTGGCAATGCTGCCCACAAACAGCCCCACCAGCCCGTAGTGCAGCACCAGCGATGTTGGTGTACCCGGCAGGCCGGTGTAGAACAGGTAGGAGGTGAGCACCAGCCCGCCCCAGCCCACCAGCATCACCGCACGGGTGCCCACGCGGTCCACCGCCCAGCCCACCAGCACGCAGCCCAGGGTGAGCGTGAGGGTGGCGAAGGCATTGGCCTGCAGCGCCAGGGTGGCGGGGATGTGGTGCACCTTCTGCAAATAGGTGGGGGTGTAGAGCACCACCACCACGATGGCGGCGGACAACACCCAGGTCAGCAGGCCCACCAGCACACAGGCAGCGCGGTGTTCGCGCAGGATGGTCTTGAGCGGCAGTTCGCGTGCAGAGTTGCGGCGCTCGGCCAGCTCCTGGAACACCGGTGTTTCATGCAGAAAGCGCCGCAGGTACACCGACACCAGGCCAAATACACCGCCCAGCACAAACGGGATACGCCAGGCAAAGTCGGCCACCGCCTGCGGGCTGTAGGTGGCGTTGATCCACACAGCCACCAGCGAGCCCAGCAGAATGCCGCCGGTGATGCCCGCCGTGAGCGTGCCCACGCCCAGCCCATAACGCTGCGCGGGCACATGCTCGGCCACGAAGACCCAGGCGCCGGGCATTTCTCCGCCGATGGCAGCACCTTGCAGCACGCGCATCAGCAACAACAGCAAGGGCGCAGCGATACCGATGCTGGCGTAGGTGGGCAGCAGGCCAATCACCAGCGTGGGGGCGGCCATCAGGAAGATGCTCAGCGTGAACATGCGCTTGCGCCCCAGCGTGTCGCCAAAGTGGGCAATCACGATGCCGCCCAGCGGCCGCGCCAGGTATCCCGCAGCAAAGATGCCAAAGGTCTGCAGCATGCGCAGCCAGTCGGGCATGTCGGCCGGGAAGAACAGCGCGCCCAGCACGGTGGCGAAAAACACGTAGATCACGAAGTCGTAGAACTCCAGCGTGCCGCCCAGGGCCGACAGGGCCAGGGTCTGGTAGTCGCGCCGGGTCAGTGGGCGTGCGGGAACGGAGGACGAGGGTGCACCTGCATCCGCATCGGGCGGCACAGGAATAGAGGAAGCAGAGGACATGGATCAAAGGCCCGGAGGCCGAAAAGCAGGCTGGCGAGACACTGCATACAGGGCACCTGCGGGGATCCCACCCGCAACCCGCCGTCTGCCCAGAGGCCCATGGTGAGGACCGGGTTCCAGCGATCGCGCCCAGGATGGGCCGTCTGGAAGGGCAGCTCAATGTATACAGTCGGGTTGAAATTATAGGGTTTACCCTTGCTTTAACGATCCATCCGATAACCATGTGTCCGCCCCGGGCATCACTGCAACCGCGCCCCTCCCCCAGAACACAGCTGGGGTTCTGGGACAATCAGCGTAGCGCCCACGCGCATTCACCCTCTTCTCTGCCCTCCCATGAAACGCCTCTGGTTGTTGTTTGCCCAGGCCGTCACCGTGATGGTGGCTGCCTATTTCGTTGTTGCCACCCTCAAGCCGGAATGGCTGAACCGGCGCCCTTCTGTGGGTGGCGCCATTTCCCTGTTCGAGGCGCCGGCCAGCGCACCAGCCACCCAGGCCATGCCCGGCAGCTACAGCGGTGCGGCGCAGAAGGCATCCCCTGCCGTGGTGGCCATCAACACCAGCACAGCGGCGCGGCGTGGCCCCCGTTCGGACGACCCCTGGTTCCAGTTCTTCTTTGGCGAGCAGGGCAACCAGCCCCAGGCCGGCCTGGGCAGCGGGGTCATCATCAGCCCCGAGGGCTACATCCTCACCAACAACCATGTGGTGGAAGGCGCCGACGAGATCGACGTGGTGCTCAACGACAGCCGCCATGCCCGCGCCAAGGTGATCGGCACCGACCCCGAAACCGACCTGGCCATCCTGAAGATCGGGCTCGACAAGCTCCCGGTGATCGTGCTGGGCAATTCCGACAGCCTGCAGGTGGGCGACCAGGTGCTGGCCATCGGCAACCCGTTCGGGGTGGGGCAGACGGTGACCAGCGGCATCGTCAGCGCGCTCGGGCGCAACCAGCTGGGCATCAACACCTTCGAGAACTTCATCCAGACCGATGCGGCCATCAACCCCGGCAACTCGGGCGGGGCGCTGGTGGACGTGAACGGCAACCTGCTGGGCATCAACACCGCCATCTACTCCCGCTCCGGCGGCAGCATGGGCATCGGGTTTGCCATCCCCGTGTCTACCGCCAAGCTGGTGCTGGAAGGCATCGTCGCCGACGGTGAAGTCAAGCGCGGCTGGGTGGGAGTGGAGCCCAGCAACCTGTCGCCGGAACTGGCGGAGACCTTCGGCATCCGTTCTTCCACTGGCGTCATCATCACCGGCGTGCTGCAAAACGCACCCGCCGCCCTGGCCGGTGTGCGTCCGGGCGACGTGATCGTGCAGGTGGGCGATAAGGCCGTGGGCAACGTGCAGGAACTGCTGTCCAGCGTGGCCGCGCTGAAGCCCGGCGTGCCGGTGCGCTTCTCACTGCTGCGGCGCGACGAGAAGCTGGATCTGAACGTCACCCCTGGCCTGCGGCCCAAGCCGCAGCGGCGACCCCAGGGCCAATAAGCCCCTGCTGCAAAACAAAATGCTCCCATCCGGGAGCATTTTTGGTCAGTGCGGCAGTCTCAGGACTTTGCTGGGGCCTCGGCGTCGTCTTCCGGCGCCTTGGTGTGTTTGGCAAACAGCTGGGCCGCCACAATGCCCACCTCGTACAGCCCGCCCACCACCAGCAGCAGCATGATCATGGAGCCCGCGTCCGGCGGTGTGACCAACGCGGTACCCACGGCAGCGGCAACCCAGAAGTAGCCGCGAAATTCACGCAGCTGGGCCACGGTGACCACCCCCATACGCACCAGCAGGATGACCGCGATCGGCACCTCGAAGGCCAGGCCGAAGGCAAGGAACATGCCGATCACGAAACTCAGGTACTCCTCGATGTCCGGGGCGGCGGTGATGGACTTCGGTGCGAAGCTCTGGATGAACGAGAACACTTGGCCGAACACGATGTAGTACGAAAACGCCACCCCCACGAAGAACAGCACAGTGCTGGAAATCACCAAAGGCAGCACCAGCTTCTTTTCATGCGAGTACAGGCCCGGCGCCACGAAAGCCCACACCTGGTAGAGCACCACCGGCAGCGCGATCATGAAGGCCGCGAGGAAAAGGATCTTGACCGGCACCACAAACGGCGACACCACATTGGTGGCGATCAGGGTGGCGTTGGCGGGCAGGTGGGCAATCAGCGGCGCAGCCAGCAGGTCGTAGAGCGCGCCGGGGCCCGGAAAGAAGAACAGGAAGGCCGCAGCCACACCAATCGCAATGACCGCCTTGATCATGCGGTCGCGCAGTTCCATCAGGTGCTGCACAAAGGGCTGCTCGGTGCCGGCAAGTTCGTCTTCTTTGGATTTCGGGTCAGACATGGGTGGAGTCGCTTCGGGTCACACCCGCAATACCGTGGTCATGAAAAATAAGAGCCCGGGCCTGGGCCATCAAGGCTTGTGGGGCCGGTAACGGGCCACCCGTGCCGCACCCGACAAGGCCTTGGTGCGCACACCGTTACGGGACTTGTACCACTGCGGTGTGGCGCCCCGCTTGAGGCGCCAGTTCTTCTTGGGGTGGCTGTACACCGGCGCCACGCTGCTGGTGTAGTCGCCGGCCGGTGTCATGGGGGTGCCGTCCAGCCCCGCCGTGGCATTCGTCCATTCCTGGTTGAAGCTGTTGGCCTCGGTCTGGATGCTCTGCTCCACATCGCGGGCAGCGCTCTCTACCGAGTCCTTCATCTTCTTGAGTTCGTCCAGCTCCATAGAGCGGTTGACCTCGGCCTTCACATCGGCCACATAACGCTGTGCCTTGCCCAGCAGCGTGCCAATGGTACGTGCCACCTTGGGCAGCTTCTCCGGGCCGATGACGATCAGCGCCACGGCACCGATCAGCGCCATCTTCGTTACGCCGAGATCAATCACGCCCTGGTCCTGACATCAAAATATGCATGCGCACCCAAGCGCCACTTCAGGAACGGCTCTTGGCTTCGACGTCGATGGTCGTCTTCTCGGCGGCCTGCGCGCTGTTGGTGACCTGACCATTGGGGGCCGGGGCAGCGGGCGTGTCGGCCGCGCCGTCCTTCATGCCGTCCTTGAAACCCTTCACGGCGCCGCCCAGGTCGGAACCCATGTTCTTGAGTTTCTTGGTGCCGAACACCATGACGACGATCAGCAGCACGATCAGCCAGTGCCAGATGGAAAATGAACCCATGGAATTTCTCCTGATGAATAGTGTGGAATTCTAGTGGTGCCCGCCCCGCCCATGGGGCAATGGCACCTGCGGCTGTGGTGATGTCCTTGTCAGCCCTTGAGCCAGGGCCGCGGCCCGCCCATGACATGCACATGCAGGTGGTGCACCTCCTGCCCCCCCTCGGCACCGGTGTTCACCACGATGCGGAAACCGCCATCGGGGTAGGGGTTGCAGCCCTGCTCCTGCGCCAGGCGCGGCGCCAGCGCCATCATGCGGCCCAGCAGGGCCTCGTGCTCCGGCCCCACCTGGGCCATGGACGCGATGTGCGCCTTGGGCACCATCAGGAAATGCACGGGCGCCCAGGGAGCGATGTCATGGAACACCAGCATGTCCTCGTCCTCATGGACTTTCTTCGAGGGAATCTGGCCTGCAACGATTTTGCAGAAGATGCAGTTCGGGTCGGTATGCGTGGAGGCCATGTCAGTCAAGGCAAGCGGTTGTCATTGAAGCGCATCCATCCCTTGATGCAGCGGTAGAGGTACCAGAGGCCGATGACGGCATAGGCCGCCATGCCGGGCAGCACGAACAGCAGCCAGAGCGGGGAGCACAGCACCAGCCAGAAGATCGTCCACCAGAAGGTGCGGATCATGTAGTTGTGGTGCGCGTTGTACAGCGGGTCGATCTCTTCGCCGCGCTTGATGTAGTTCACGATCAGCGCGATCACGGCCAACATGCCGGCGCTGGCCCAGGCCACCGTGTGCAGGCCATAGAGCACATGCATCACGGTACGGTCGTTCTCGTTCCTGGCCACGGCGGGCGCGGGTGCGGATGCCGGTTCACGCACCGGCTGGGCTTCCACGTCAACGATATCGCTCATTCGTTCGCTCCTTCACGGGCCAGGGCCTTGCGCAGGGCTTTTTCCTCGATGCCGCTGGTGCCTTCGCGGCGTTCGAGTTCGGCCACCACATCCAGGGGCGACAGGCCATAGTGCGCCAGCGCCACCATGCTATGGAACCACAGATCGGCCACTTCGTTCACTATTTTCTGCGGGTCGCCGCCATGGTCGGCGTCCTTGGCCGCCATCACCACCTCGGTGGCCTCTTCGCCGATCTTCTTGAGGAAGGCGTCGGGCCCTTTATGCAACAAGCGGGCCACATAGCTCGCAGCCGGGTCCCCGCCATGGACGGCTTTGCGGCTTTCGATCACGGCGGCCAGGCGGGCCAGGGAATCAACAGTGGACATCGGGCTTATTTGTAGATGGTTTCGGGGTCTTTCAAGACCGGCTCGGTCACTTCCCAGGCCCCGTTGCGGTACAGGCTGAAAAAGCAGCTGTGGCGCCCGGTGTGGCAGGCGATGCCGGGCTCGTGGCCGGTCTGGGTGACCTGCAGCAGCAGCACATCGTTGTCGCAGTCCATGCGGATCTCGTGCACCGTCTGCACGTGGCCGGATTCTTCACCCTTGAACCACAGCCTGCGGCGCGAGCGGCTGAAATACACCGCCCGCCCGAGTTCCGCGGTCTTTTGCAGGGCCTCGCGGTTCATCCAGGCGAACATCAGCACATCCTTCGTGCCATGTTCCTGGGCGATCACCGGCACCAGGCCGTCCGCGCCCCACTTCACTTCGTTCAACCAGTTCATGCCCCGATTGTCGGTCATTTGTATGACACATCAGCGCGGCGTCGCTGCACGAAATCAGATGCGCACGGGTATGCCGCGTTCAGCCATCCGCGCTTTGGCCTGGCCCACGGTGTATTCGCCATAGTGGAAGATGCTGGCGG
>Ga0208693_1003139_pt1 | contig 10405 bp, 10 predicted proteins | sample AD_UKC071_MetaG_FD_184438 | JGI IMG/M metagenome (GOLD analysis project Ga0208693, IMG submission 184438) | Active sludge microbial communities of municipal wastewater-treating anaerobic digesters from USA - AD_UKC071_MetaG (SPAdes) (version 2) | ecosystem: Engineered > Bioreactor > Anaerobic >... | reverse complement strand
ATAAAGGATTTGAGACTATATGTGAGAGCTTATATTTACTAAATAAATTACATAAAAATATTATATGGTACATTGCTGGCATTAAAGAAGATGACCTAATTGTTAAAGTAGTTAAGAAAAAATTAGGCTCTAAATATCCTAAAGATAATTTAGTTTTATTAGGAAATCTAAATGAAAATGAGTTAATTGATCAATTATTAAATTCGAATATATATGTAATGACTTCGCATATAGAAAATAGTCCTAATAATCTTTGTGAGGCTATGTTTCTAGGTATGCCTTGTATATCTACATTTGCTGGTGGTACAGGATCATTTATTACAGACAAGTTTGATGGTATTTTAATACAAGATGGCGATCCATGGGCTATGGCAGGTGCTATTCTAGAATTAGTAAATGATAAAAATAGAGCTATAACCCTTGGGAAACATGCACGAGAGACTGCATTAAAGCGACATGACAAAAATAAGATAATAAATAACCTTATAAATAATTATAACGAAATCATCAATGATAGTAAAGAAAAATAATTCATATTTTTTTTCACTTTATGCAAACGGTTAACTTAATAAATCAAAATTCTCGTACAATAGGCACACAAGATATACTAATAGCATATGTGCTCTTTATTTTGCATCCACTTTTAGGTATAGGAGCTATGTTTTTATTATGTATAGCAACTAATACTATTAATAAAAATATTTATTACTCATTATATTTTTTAATATCTATATTTTTTGGTTTAGTAAATTCTACTAGAATTCCCGAATCAGATTTACTTTATTATAAAAATATTTTTGAAGATGCAGGAAGGTTTAATTTTTCTACCTATTTTGGTATTTATGGATTCAAAGAGATAGTATATTTTATATTTTCATATCTTTCTTACTATATTTTATTAGGTAATTTTAAATTATATATAGTTTTAGTAACATTTATTCAATATTATTTGATTTTTTTATCACTTCATAAATTATTTAAAGATGAAAATAAAATTGTTATTCTATCTGCTGTATTAATTCTTTTTTTTAATTCGTCTGTATTTTTCCCATCTGTACATTTACTTCGTCAAATGTTAGCAGCTAGTATATTTATGTTTTATTTTGCCAGTTTATATACTGATAAAAAAAATTATTGGTTACTAATACTCATTGCGTTTTTGATTCATTCTTCTTCGTTACTTCTCTTTCTAATAATTTTAATACCAGGTATTAAAAACAAAATTAATTTGCGTACATTATTAATTTTTTCAATAGTGTTTATAGTATTTTATTTTTGGGGCAATAACATTATTTCTTTTTTAGACAATATAACTCGTGGAATTCCTTTTTTAAATTATCCTTTTAGTAGAATACCCGATTTAGAACTTATGGAGTATAGTTGGTATATGGGGGGATCTGTGGGATCTGTTAGATTGAATAGCGTTCTATTTTTTGTTTTACCCACTTTATTTGTATATTTTTCTAAAAAATTAAATTTCAATTATTATCCATTTTTAAATTTTTTCATTATTTATATAATCATATTAGAATTATTTATTTCATCTGGTTTAACTTATATGCAAATGCGTATGTCATATTATTTATATCCTTTTTATGCTATTTCATTACCGATATTTATTAGTGATATTAATAAAAAATATGATAAAAATATTAGCTTATTATTTGCTTTATTTATCATTGCTTATATGATAAGAAGATTTATAAAAAGTTATCTATCAACAGATTTTTTAATTGAACCAATTGATAAATTTATATTAAATCCATTTTTTTATTATGTTATTAATATATTTAGTTAAATTTTTAAAATATAAATAAACCCTATATGCAAACGAATAAAATTTTACTCATCACTGGTGGCACTGGATCTTTTGGCAATGCTGTTTTGAGGCGTTTCCTAAAAACTGATGAATTCGCTGAAATTAGAATATTTAGCCGCGACGAAAAGAAGCAAGATGATATGCGACAGTTTTATAACAATGATAAAATCAAATTATACATTTGCAAATAATATATCAAGTTTTATCAAGAACTTTGGTAAATCTTTACAAATAATTTAGTAAAACAATCAAAAAAATATATTGGAGGACAAAAATATGATAGTATTAGGAATTCATTCAGGGCATGATTCAAGTGCCGCAATTATTATTGATGGGAAAATAATAGCTGATGTTCAAGAAGAGAGATTTACAAGGGTAAAACACTCAAGTAATGTTCCAATTTATTCTATTCAATATTGCATCAAAGCAGCGGGTATAGCAGATATTAATGCAATTGATTATATAAGTCTATCTTGGGAAAATAATCCTCGAGGTTTAAATACTCTTTTTGGAATTACAGATAATTATTCTTCAAAAGAAAAAGTTGCTATAAATATTGCTAGAACTTTTTTTGGAAAATCTTTAGGAATGAAATATGAAAAACTGCCTATTTATTATCCTGACTATACAAATTATGATAAAGCTAAAATAATTAACAATAATCACCATTTAGTACATGCTGCTAGCGCATATTTTACAATGCCATCTAATGAAAAATGTTTGATTTTTACTATAGATGGTGCTGGTGATAATACATGTACTGCCATTTGGGTAGCCGAGGGTAATAAAATACAATTATTGCAAAAATATTATAAAGAAGCATCAATAGGCTGGGCTTATAGCGTTGTTACAGAAGGCCTACACTGGATTCATGGAGATGGTGAGGGTAAAACTATGGGATTAGCACCTTATGGAGATTATAAAAAATGTAAAGGGGTTTTAGATAAATATTTCCCAAAATTTGAAAATGAGAAACTAGTTAAAGAATCTGAACTAGGTAACTCTTATTATTGGACAGAAAGCGGTTCTACACAATTTCATTTCGACGAAGCAAAAGAAGTTAAATCTCTTATAGAAAAATATGGAAGAGAGAATATAGCTGCTGAAGCTCAAAGGTTGTTAGAAGAAAATGTTTTGAATTTAGTTTATGGATGGGTTAAAAAAACAGGCATCAAAAAAATTGCTTGTGCAGGTGGTATTTTTTTAAATGTTAAACTTAATCAAAGAATTTGGAATAATAGGGGAGATTTAATTGAACAGCAACATATTTATCCAAATCCTGGAGATTCAGGTCTAGCTGTTGGTGCCGCTTTTCTTCAATATTATAAATATAATGACTTTAAGGGGTATAAATTAAATAATTTATATTTTGGACCTGAATATTCAAATAGCGAAATAGAAGAATTATTAAAAATAAGAAAATTAAACTATAAATATATTGATGATGCTCCCCAGAAAGCAGCAGAATTATTAGCAGATAATAAAATAGTTGCTTGGTTTCAAGGCAGAATGGAAAGTGGACCTCGCGCTCTTGGGAATAGATCTATTCTAATGAGTCCATTAAAAGCAGAAAATAAAGATATCATTAATTCTAAAGTTAAATTTAGAGAGGCTTTTAGACCTTTTTGCCCATCATTATTATACGAATACAAGGATGTTTATCTTGATGATAATAGAGAAGAATTATTTATGATTACTTCTTTTAATGTTAAAAATGAAAAAAAATATAAGATTCCTGCTGTTGTTCATGTTGATGGTACTGTAAGACCTCAAATGGTTAAAAAAGAAATTAACCCTTTATATTGGGAACTTATTAATAACTTTGGCAAACTTACAGGAGAATATATCGTGCTAAATACATCTTTTAATGTTAAAGGTGAACCAATTATAAATACACCCCAGGAAGCAATTAGATGTTTTTTTGATAGCGGTTTAGATGCTATATTTTTAGGTAATTACTTATTAGAAAAATAAACAAGGAAGGAGAAATTTATGAAAACAGCATTAGTTTGTGGCGCTGGTGGTTTCATTGGTGCTCATTTGGTAAAACAATTAAAAAAAGAAGGTTTTTGGGTGAGAGGTGTAGATCTGAAATATCCACCTTATGCTCCTACTCAAGCAGATGAATTTATTATAGGGGACCTCAGAAAACCTAATATCGTGGAGGATATTATGAGAGCTCCATGGCAAGATCTTCACATGAATAAAGGTTTAAAATTGAATTTAAACCTAGATAAAAGTTTTGACGAAGTTTATCAGCTAGCTGCAGATATGGGTGGTGCTGGCTTTGTTTTCACTGGTGAAAATGATGCTGACATCATGCACAATTCAGCTCTTATCAACTTGAATATATGTGAATGGGCATATAAATATGGAGTCAAAAAGATTTTCTACTCATCCTCAGCTTGTATATATCCTGAATATAATCAAAAAGATCCAAATAATCCTAAAACATCAGAAGATTCTGCATATCCAGCTAATCCTGATAGTGAATATGGATGGGAAAAATTATTTAGCGAGCATCTTTATTTAGCTTTTATGAGAAACTTTGGACTAAATGTAAGGATTGCTAGATTCCATAACATTTTTGGACCAGAGGGCTCCTGGAATGATGGACGCGAGAAAGCTCCTGCTGCTTTGTGTAGAAAAGTGGCTATGGCACCAGATAATGGCGAAATAGAAATTTGGGGCGATGGTGAACAAACAAGATCTTTTCTTTTCGTAGATGAATGTATAGAAGGTGTTAGAAGATTAATGAATTCTGACTTCACTGGACCAGTTAATATTGGCTCTGAAGAAATGGTTACTATTAATCAACTTGCTCAGATGATCATGCAAATTGCTGGTAAAAATCTAAGTATTAAGCATATACCTGGACCACTTGGTGTGAGAGGCAGAAATTCTGATAATAGACTTATTAAAGAGAAACTCGGATGGGCACCTGATTTTCCATTGACCAAAGGATTAGAAATTACTTATAAATGGATAAACGAACAGATTGCTACAAATAATAATTTTAGATAAATAATGGAAACATCGCAAAGTGTGAATTTTAATATTCTAATATTTTTTGATGTAGATTTCCCAGAAGGGATGGCAGCTACAGCTCATATAACCCTAATGGCAAAAGGAATTATTAAAAATTCTGTTAATGCTATGCTTTTGATACCTTCATCATCATTCAATGGTGATACTGAAAAATATGATATAAATGAAGGGATATATGAAGAAATTCCATATAAATTCTTTAATAAACATGGAATCGTTAATAACAAATTCACATTTAATAGTTATAGAAATGTAAAAGATATAGCAAAATATATAAAAAAAAGAAAAAAAAATGGTTTTAATGATGTTGTAATAACATACTGCAATGATTTTCTGAAATATCATCCAATATTTCTAACATGTTATTCTCATAAAATACCATTCTTCCCATGGGAAGTTGAGAAAAGAATATCTAGCAGTGAGGCGAAAAGTTTTAGAAGTAAGTTACAAATGTTAGGTTTTAGATTAAGTGATATTATTTTACCTAAAATATCCACAGGCTTCATCGTAATCTCCACATATCTAAAGCAATATTATTCTAACAAAATGCCACAAGATAAAATATGTATTTCGCCAATTTTAGTTAATAGTGAAGATTCATTATCTGTGCAATTGCAAGAGAACAATAAAATAAAACAATTTATTGATTCTAATAAAAATAAATTTAACTTGATAGTTTATTCAGGTTCATTTGGCGAAAAAGATGGTTTCCCATATATATTAGATGCTTTCAAGAAATTATTATTCCATCACCCTAAGTCTATACTCGTTACGACAGGTAAACCAAGCAAATATAATCCCATAGAAAATATTTTAAAAATAGTAAATGAGCTCGGAATCATTGATAATTTTAAATATTTAGGATTAGTAAATAGAAATGAGCTAAAATTTATAAATCAAAATGCTGATTTATTGCTAGTATGTCGCAGTAATTCAGAATTTGCTAATCACGGGTTCCCTTGGAAATTAGGAGAATATTTAATGACTAAAAACCCCATTATTGCTACTAAAGTTGGTGATATCGAGAATTATTTACAAGATAATAAAGAAATATTCCTAGCAGAGTCAGAAAACGCAGAATCTATTGCTAACAAAATGATTAATGTTTTTGATGACTATGATAAAGCTAAGCAAATAGCTAATAATGGCTATCTAAAAGCACTAGAGGTCTTTGACTATGTTAATGACAGCAAAAAATTGATAGAATTTATCAAAACAAATCTAAAATAAATGGCGAAAATTTTACTTATTGCAAATTATAAACCATCTGTTGGTGGCATATCAGGTCAAATAGAAATTTTATTAAAATATTTTAATATAATTTCAATATTTTTGGTATTATCAAAAGTATAATAATGAAGGTAAAAATATATCTTATTAAAAATATAAGTACATGGATGTTAGATGAGCTTCTAGCATTTTCAGAATACACAAAATTTAAAGTAGTTCTATTAAGAAAACCGCCAGAATTTTATGATGAAGGTCTTAAAAAACTAAAAAACAATGATATTGAAATTATTATACGCCCATTTAAATATAATTATATTATAAAAAAACTAATTTTTATAATTCCATTTTTTTTTAAGAATATCTCGAAATTTAGTTTTAACTATAACGGAGTTATTGGATTAAAAAGTATAATATGGTTTATGAAATTAGATTTAACTCTATTCCCAAGTAATACTAGTATTCATGCCCAATTTGCAACACAAGCATCAATTTTATCTTTATTATTAAAAAAATTTCGTAAAAATAATTTAGAATACTTTTTTACATTTCATGCTCATGATATTTATTTTGATAATAAATGGTTCCCTTTATTAGTAAATAACTCGCATTATGCATTTAGCATATCAGAATATAATGTTAGATATATAAATCAAAAATATATAAATTTAAATAAAGAAAAAATTATTGTAACTAAGCTAGGTGTTTTTAGACCTCAAGGAATTAATCAAAAGAATATCAATAATAAAGAATGCTTTCGGCTTGGATTTATAAGCTGGTTTGTGGAGAAAAAGGGAATTTTCTATTTGTTAGAAGCCATCAAATTGTTAAAAAATTATAATATAGAACTTATTTTAGCTGGTGATGGTCCTTTAAAACAAAAAATAACTCAATTTATTGATAAAGAGAAACTTACAGATATTGTTACTTATATAGGTAAATTAAAAGATTGTGAAAAAGAAAATTTTTTTAAATCATTGGATGTCTTTGTTTTACCTGCTATAACTGTTTCAAACGACATGGATGGCATTCCAGTAGTTCTTATGGAAGCTATTAGTTATGGGTTACCAATCATTAGTACAAATGTATCTGGAATCCCAGAAATTTGTAAAAATAATTATAATGGCTTTTTAATACAAGAGAAAAATGTAAATGAAATTGTAAATGCAATAACCAAATTATATAATGACAAAACATTAATAAAACAGTTCTCAATTAATTCATTAGAATTAAGTAAACAATATGATATTGAAATCAATTCAAAAAACAAAATAACTATTTTAGGATGGAATAATTAAAATAATAAAAAATTGTTGTTGTATGTGTGATATAATAAATTTAAACAATAAAATGATTACCATCAACGCTAATCCTCTAATCTTCTAAACTTCTCAACTTCTCAACTCCTTAACTTATCAACTTATCAACTAACAAAACATTTAACCAATGCAAAATTTTAAAATCACATCTACCCTTAATCCCGCTCAATGGTCATCCTTTGTCTATGAGCATCCCAATGGCAATGTATTTCAAACTCCTGAAATGTATAAAGTATATAAAAATACTAAAAACTACGAACCTATATTCCTTGCTGTACGAATAAAAAGATATTTTGAATAACTATTTTTAAATTAAAACATTAATAAAATGATTAAAAAAGTATTTATTCTTGGTAATCATATACAGGCACTTGGTATAGCTAGGCAAGTTAAAAATTATGGATTAGAATCTTACCTTTTTATATCTGATAATGCATCTATTACTAGATTTTCTAATTGTATAAAAAAAACTATTCTATTTAAAGACAATATAGACTTGAAAGAAAAAATAACTTTTTATAAAAAAATGCAAAAAAAAATTATTTTAGTACCAACAAATGATTCTATGGTGAAATTTTTACGTGATAACTATTATATGTTGGAAAACGATTTTTACTTAGCTATTCCCCCTCCCAATATTGTTGACATTTTTTATGATAAAAAGAATTCTTATCAGTTTTGTTCCCTTAATAATATACCACATCCAAAAAGCTTTTACCCTAATTCAATAACTGATGCTATCAAAATTTCAGAAGAAGTAGATTTTCCTGTTATAATAAAGCCATCAGTAATGTTTACATTCCATAAGTTGTTTGGTGTAAAAGCATATAAATGCCTAAATCCTCAAGAACTCATTGATAAAATTAAATATATATCAAATAAAATACCTATTAATGAAATAATAATACAGGAATTTATAGAAGGTGGTCCACAAAATCTATTTTCTTATGGTACATTTGCGGTAGAAGGTAATCCTATAGCTGCGATAATGGCTAATAGAATTAGGCAAAATCCAATGGACTTTGGTAATTCGACTACATATGCTGTAACTTGTAATGTCAGTCAAATAAGGTTATTAGCAGAAAAAATATTAAAATTGACAAATTACACAGGTTTAGCAGAAATAGAATTCATGTATGACAAAAAATCAGATCAATATAAATTTCTTGAAATTAATCCTAGAACATGGAAATGGCATACTATATCTAATAAACTAGGATTTAGTTTTATATGTAAAATGATTGAATGGATAAATAATGAAGACAAAAGTACGATAATAAATTTTAGCGATAAAGTTGCATGGGTTGAGAGATTAACAGACTTTAGTATAATTATTAAAGAATTATTTCATGGTAAAAATATTTTAAAAAACTCCATCAATTCTTATAAAAAAATACCAAAAGTATATGCCGTTTGGGACAAAAATGATCCGTTACCTTTTATAATGTATATACTTTTATCTCCAATTCTTTATTTTAAACGTTATTAAAGTAATAAGTATGAAAAGTTTGATTTTGTTTATTTTATTCATCATAGAATTAATAGTTGGTATAATCTTTTACAATTATCTCCATAAAAAAACTCATATTAGAAAAAAATTCATTTTAATTGATAATTTAATTTCTGTATTTATTTCTTTTTTAATAACATATTTAATATTTATTAATACAGGTTTTAAGATGAGTCTTTTTTTATTTATAGTTATCTTCTTAACATTTGCGTTATTACTATATTTTGCAATAACTCTTTTAATATCAATTTATAGATTTTGGAGGGCTCCAAAAAGAAAAATAGTGGCAAAAGAGAATGAAATAGTTTCACCAGCCGATGGTAATGTAATTTATATTAATAAAATTAATGAAAATGATAAATTTATTTCTATAAAAAATGGCAAAATATCAGATATAACCGAAATAACTAAAACTAATTTAATAAGCAAACCGTGTTGGCAAATAGGTATAAACATGACTCCACTTGATGTTCATAAGAATTGCAGTCCGATCGATGGAGAAATTATCCTTAGCAAACATATAATTGGAGTTTTTTATTCTTTGAAAGAGTTTTTATCTATGACTGAGAATGAAAGGCAAACTTTTGTAATTAAAAATAAGTTTATTTCAGTTGGTGTTGTGCTTATAGCTTCAAAACGAGTAAAAAGAATCGATTCGTATGTAAAAGAAGGTCAATTTGTTAAAAAGGGAGATTGGATAGGTATGATCAGATTTGGTTCACAAGTGGATATATTTTTACCTATTAACTGCAATATAAAAGTAAAAATAGGTGAACAAGTTTATACTAGAAAAACTATTATAGCATGTTTTTAAATTATCTTTTTCAAAACTTTGTAAATATAAAAAAATGAATATACTCATTGACATTGGACATCCTGCGCATGTACATTATTTTAGAAATTTTATTAAAATAATGGAAAATAAAGGGCACAAATTTCTAATAATCTCTAGAAATAAAGAATTGGAGCAATATTTATTGAATATATATAAAATTCCATATATTGATAGAGGAGTTGGATCAAAAAAAATAATAGGTAAATTCTTGTATATGTTCAAAGCAGATTACTTAATTTTCAGAAAAGCATTAAAATTTAAGCCAGACTTATTTTTAAGTTTTGGCTCAATTTATCCAGCTCATGCCTCATTTTTATTAAGAAAACCACATTTAGCTTTTGATGATACAGAACATTCAACAGGTCAATATAAATTGTATTCACCATTTACAGAAGTAGTGTTAATACCTTCTTGTTTTACAAAAGACCTTGGCAAAAAACAAATACGTTTTAATGGATATATGGAATTGTGTTATCTACATCCAAATCGTTTCACCCCAGACGCATCAGTATTAGATTTGCTTGGAGTTAAACAAGATGAAAAATATGTAATTATGCGTTTTGTTTCATGGAATGCTAGTCATGATATCGGACATTCAGGCTTAAGTTTAGAAATGAAAAGAAATGCCGTTAAGGAATTGTCAAAAT
>Ga0208693_1003135_pt1 | contig 10410 bp, 11 predicted proteins | sample AD_UKC071_MetaG_FD_184438 | JGI IMG/M metagenome (GOLD analysis project Ga0208693, IMG submission 184438) | Active sludge microbial communities of municipal wastewater-treating anaerobic digesters from USA - AD_UKC071_MetaG (SPAdes) (version 2) | ecosystem: Engineered > Bioreactor > Anaerobic >... | reverse complement strand
TTCGCTCATCTGCCGCGTCCTCTTTCTGTGGGTAAGATCAAGTGTCGCACCGTTTGTGGATGTCTGCGTCATCGCATCTGCAATTGCCCGCTGACATTGCCGCGCAGCACGCGCAGCACCAGCTGCGTCGGGGGTTTGGCCAGACTGGCGCGGAAGCTGGAGAGGTCGCTGAAATCACCGCTGCTGGCGGCCAGCACCACATCGCCGCGCTGCAGGCCGTTTTGGGCGGCGCGGCTGCCGCGCGTGACCTCGTCCACCACCACCCCAGCCAGGCCTTGCCGGCGCAGCGATTCGGGTAAATCGGCAAAACTGGCCCCACCCAGGCGCGCATCCAGCTGGGCGCCGGCCAGTGCCTTGGGCGCTTCGCGCAGACCGCTGCGCAGTTGCAGCGGCTTGCCTTCGCGGCGTACATCCAGCACCACCGTGGCATCGGCTGCTTGCAGGCCCTGGAAATTGCGCAAGGCCTCGGCGTTGTCGATGGGTTGGCCATTGGCGGCCACCACCACATCGCCCACCTTCAAACCCGCGCTGCCGGCAGCGGAGCCGGGATAGACGCGGGTGACGATGGCGCCACGCGCTTCCAGCAAGCCCAGTCCCTTCGCCAGCCGTGCATCCACGTCCTGGGTGTCGATGCCCAAGGTGCCGCGCCGTACCACGCCACCGGCCAACAATTGATCCTTGACCCGGGTAGCCAGGTTGGCGGGAATCGCAAAGCCCAGCCCGATATTGCCGGCCATCGAACCCTGCCGGTTGTAGCTGGCGGTATTGATCCCCACCAGCTCGCCGTTGAGGTTGACCAAGGCGCCACCGGAATTACCGGGATTGATGCTGGCATCGGTCTGGATGAAGTTCTGGAAGCCGGCGCCGGGCAGATTATTGCGGCCTACCGCCGACACAATGCCTGAGGTGACGGTCTGGCCAAACCCGAACGGGTTGCCGATCGCGACCACGAAATCACCGGTCTGCAACAGGTCGCTGTTAGCCACCGGGATCGCCGTCAGATGTTGCGCCGGGATCCGCATCAGTGCCACGTCGGTATCCGGATCGGAGCCTACGAACTCGGCCTTCAACGTGCGACCATCGGCCAACATCACCGACACCTCATCGGCATCTTCGACCACGTGATTATTGGTCAACACCAGTCCGCGCTGGGCATCAATGATCACCCCGGAGCCCAGCGACTGCGCAATGCGTTCTTCGGGGATGCCAAACATGCGGCGAAACATCGGGTCATCGCCAAACGGCGTGTTTACCCGCACCCGTTGCTTGGTGTTGACGCTGACCACGGCGGGCAGCACTTTTTTCAGCATGGGTGCCAGCGACGGCATCGGCGTGCTGGCCACCGCCACCGGCAAGGTGCCGCCCACGGGGGCTGGTGCGGGGGGCGGCGGCGTGGCGCGCGCCGGCTGTTCCAGCATCAGGTTCAGCGAAGTGGCGGCAAACCCGCCAAATGCGGCAGCAGCGGTCAGGGCAAGCAAGGTCTTGGTCGCGGTTTTCATGGCAGCCATACAGTAGTACGCAACGCTGTTCAGTTTCAGCAAAGCATCTGCAATCGTGGCTGAAGCCATGCGCAGTGACCGAGTCAGGATTCTGAAGTTTTGCAGCGCAGCAAGTCTGGCGCGTATTCAGATTTCTCCCATTGCTCGGCCAGCAATCACCAAACCCGCGCCACAGTGAGATGTTAGCGGCTCGCGCAAATTTGCAAGCCGGGTTTCAAAAATTTTGACGTTGACTTGGTCCCGCACGGTGGTATGGTCTTAGCGGTCAGGCCACTAGATCTTGTGGTTTGCCGTCTCGGCAAGACCCAATCCTAGTGGCGAGACTCGTGGCGAGGCTGATAGCGCAGGGGGGCGCTGCCGGCCAAGACGGTCGACGTCAATGGGGAACGGCGCGTGACTTTGCGGCAACTGGCGGCAACGCCAAGACAATGATGAATTCATCGGCTGCGTGCAGTTGCAGCCGGCAGTGCCGCCACCGATCCAGATCGGTGGTGGGACAAAACAACGGGCTCGCCTTCAGTGCGGGTCTATACAAGGACAGGAGAGTTCAAAGGCATGAGCACGGCGAGGTTGGAAGTGGTGGCCGCGGACGCAAATCAGGACATTCCGATGCAACCGGCATCAATGGACATCTGGGATAAAAAATACCGCCTGAAGACCAAGCAGGGCGTGCCGCTGGATGTCGATATCGACGCCACCTACCAGCGCGTGGCCAAGGCCTTGGCGCTGGCCGAGCCCACCGTCGAGCTGCAGCAGTACTGGCAGGAGCGCTTCACCTGGGCGCTGCGCCGTGGTGCGATTCCGGCCGGCCGCATCACCTCCAACGCCGGTGCGCAGGAACACAAGCCGGCCACCTCGACCATCAATTGCACCGTCTCCGGCACCATTGAAGATTCGATGGACGGCATCCTCGACAAAGTGCACGAAGCCGGCCTGACCTTGAAAGCCGGTTGCGGGATTGGCTATGAGTTTTCCACGCTGCGCCCGAAGGGTGCGTTCGTGGCCGGTGCGGGCGCGTATACCTCCGGCCCGATGTCGTTCATGGATATCTACGACAAGATGTGTTTCACCGTGTCCAGCGCCGGTGGCCGCCGTGGCGCGCAGATGGGCACGTTCGATGTGTCGCATCCGGACGTGAAAGACTTCATCCGCGCCAAGCGCGAAGATGGCCGCCTGCGTCAGTTCAACCTGTCCTTGTTGATCACCGACGGCTTCATGCAGGCGGTGGAAGATGATGCCGACTGGCCGTTGGTATTCCCGGTCAACATCAAGGAACGCGGCGAAATCAATCTGGACGATGCCAGCCAGGTGGTGTGGCGCGATTGGCCCACCCAGCGCAGTTACATCGCACGCGAAGACGGGCTGGTGGCTTGCAAGATTTACGGCCACATCCGCGCCCGCCACCTGTGGGACATGATCATGGTCTCCACGTATGACTTCGCCGAGCCGGGCTTCATCCTGATCGACAAGGTCAATCAGATGAACAACAACTGGTGGTGCGAAACCATTCGCGCCACCAATCCCTGCGGCGAGCAGCCGTTGCCGCCGTATGGCGCGTGCTTGCTGGGCTCGGTCAACTTGACCAAGTTTGTGCGCAATGCATTCACCGACCAGGCCACGTTCGACTGGGAGGAATACAAGGAAGTGGTGCGCGTGTTCACCCGCATGCTGGACAACGTGGTCGAGGTCAACGGCCTGCCGCTCAAGCAGCAGCGCGACGAGATCATGCGCAAGCGCCGCCATGGCATGGGTTTTTTGGGCCTGGGCAGCACCATGACCATGCTGCAGATGAAGTACGGCAGCAAGCAGTCCTGCGAATTCACCGAAGCCATCGCCCGCAACATGGCGGTGGCCGGCTGGGAAACCGGCCTTGCACTGGCGAAGGAAAAAGGCCCTGCGCCGATCATGGATGAAGTGTTCGACGTCAGCGCAGAGATGCTGCGCAAGCGTCCGGAAATGGGCAAGGACGGTTGGAAAATCGGCCAGAAAATCGAAGGCCGCGTGCTGCATGCCAAGTACAGCCGCTACATGCAGCAAGTGGCCAGCGTGGCGCCGGACTTGGTGGATGCATTGGCCGAAGTGGGCTGCCGTTTTACCCACCACAGCTCCATCGCGCCCACCGGCACCATCTCGCTGTCACTGGCCAACAACGCCTCCAACGGCATCGAGCCTAGCTTCGCCCACCACTACAGCCGCAATGTGATTCGCGAAGGCAAGAAGTCCAAGGAAAAGGTCGATGTGTTTTCGTTCGAGCTGTTGGCCTATCGCGAACTGATCAATGCCAAGGCGATGCCGTTTGCCGAAGACATCGCCGCCAAGTTGCCGGACTACTTCATCAGCGCCGACGACATCAGCCCCAAAGAGCATGTCGATGTGCAGGCAGCGGCACAAAAGTGGGTGGATTCCTCCATCTCCAAAACCGCCAATGTGCCCACCGATTATCCGTATGAAGACTTCAAGGACATCTACCGTTACGCCTACCAGCAAGGCCTGAAGGGCTGCACCACCTTCCGCTTCAATCCTGCGGCTTTCCAAGGCGTGCTGGTGAAAGAAGCCGACCTTGAAAACACCCTCTACCGCTTCGAGCTGGAGGATGGTCAGGTGTTGGAAGTGAAGGGCAACGAGCAGATTGAATACGACGGCGAGCTGCACACCGCCGCCAATTTGTTCGATGCGCTGAAGGAAGGCTATTACGGGAAGTTTTAACCGCCGCGCCGGCCGCTTCGCACCGCCAGTACACCTGCTGCTTTCACGGGTATAGGATCGCGTTGTTGTACCCAACCACCAACGCCCCATGAGGAGGGCACATGAGCAATGGAGATGGAGTAGCGGCAATGGCGTCGGATGCCGTTGAGACTGTGAAAGAGAAAGTTGCGGAAGTGAGCGATGCAGTGGCCAGCAGTGCCAGTGCCACCGTGGCCAAGGTGAAGAAGGCAGCAAAAACCGCCGAGAAAAAAGTCAAAACCAAAGTAGCCGAAGCGAAAAAGGCTGCCAAGTCCGCAGAAAAGACGGTCAAGACCAGGGTCGCCAAAGCCCGCAAAGCCGTCAAGAAAGCAGTCGCGGCGACGAAAAAGAAGCTGACCACTGCCAGCAAGGATGCAAAGAAGGAAGTCGCCGGCTTGAAAAAAAAAGTGGCCGCCAAAAAAGTGGCCAAGAAGGCTCCGGCGAAGAAAGCTGTTGCGAAAAAAGCACCGGCCAAGAAAGCGCCCGCCAAGACCGCAGTCAAGAAGGTGCCCGCCAAGAAAGTTGCAACAAGCAAGGCGCCAGCCAAGAAAACCGTAAAAAAGGCAGTGAAGAAAGTCGCAAAGAAAGCGGCTGGAAAGACCGCCAGCAAGTAATGCAACGTCATGCGCCCGCCCGGTCACTCCCGGGCGTGGTGCCTGCAATCCCGCCTCGTTACACCGTCAAACCGCTTACAACACAAACTACAGAGTCAAGGTCATGACCGTCAGGATCGACAAAAAAATCAAGAGCTACGCCGTGGTCACCCCGGAAGACAAGGCCAAGCAATCCGCACCGGCCGCACCGGCCGCACCGGTGATTGCCCTTGCCGATGACGCCATCGATAACGTCATCCAGATGCATGAGCGTATCGAACGCCCGGAAGTCCTGATTGGTTCGACCTACAAAATCAAATCGCCGCTGGTGGAACATGCCATGTATGTCACCATCAACGACATCGTGCTCAACGCCGACACCGAGCACGAACACCGCCGCCCGTTCGAAGTGTTCATCAACTGCAAGTCGATGGAGCATTTCCAATGGATCGTGGCGCTGACCCGCATCATGTCCGCGGTATTCCGCAAGGGTGGCGATGTGGCATTCCTGGTCGAAGAAATGAAAGCCGTGTTCGACCCGCGCGGCGGCTATTTCAAAGCCGGCGGGGTGTATATGCCGTCACTGGTGGCTGAGCTTGGCAGCATTGTGGAAGACCATCTGAAATCCATCGGCATGCTGCACGACCCGGAGATGAGCGAGCATCAACGCGCATTGATTGCCGAAAAGCGCCGCGCCTACGAACAGAGCCAAAAAAAAAACACTGACGTCCTGAGTGCCAGTAGCGACATCATCAGCAGCGCCGCCAGTCACCCCGAAGACATCGAAGTCACTGGCGATGGCGCAACCTTCCCGCCCAGCGCCAGCATGTGCCACAAGTGCAGCACCAAGGCGCTGGTGATCATGGATGGCTGTGCAACGTGTTTGAATTGCGGGTACAGCAAATGCGGATAACAGGGCGTTGTGCGGTGTTGATCGCACCGCTGCCGGCAAGCCGTCGTTGTACCGGGATATCCCGATTGCCAGCACCACCACAATTTTGCTGTGCTAATGCGATGCAATGAAGCGGAGTCGGCTTGAGCGAATGGTTGCGCCATCACCCGATGGTAGCGGCAAGCGCAATCCATTTGAGGCAGATCCCCACGCAAGCCATGCCAGCTGGCCCGTAAGCGACGGCAACGAGATAGCCGAGCCGGCTTGGACGATGTTGACGAAGGTCCGAAATAATCAGTAGCGAGGTGGGCAAGCACGGGTGTTTCTTTGGCTAGGCCGGTGCCTAACCATTCGTCCAAGCCGACGCCGCTTCGCGGCGCGGCTTAACTCAGGTGCTAGATCGCGGGATGGGTGCTCGTCGCCGCATTCTCTGCTTTGTCTACCATTTCAGTTGCTTCGTCGCAAAGTGGTCGATGAGTTGCCACCTCTGGCTGCAGGCTGCATCTATGCCGCACTGGAAATTGCCATGCTTTCGAAACATGCTCTGACGGAGCATACCCTCACCACACCTAGAGGTATCGGATGGCACCTACGCATCGCCACCAGAACGCTAGGTTCATTGCTGGTCGGCGGGATAGCCGTCTTGGGAGCGATCTTCATATTTCGACAGGGCCTGCTGCCACTAATCGATACGATGTTCCGGCCTGGGCCCGAATGGTTGAGTGCACTCAGGCGCGCCGGTATTCTCCTCGCGGCAATCGCGGGCTACTGGGCTTATACGCACTGGTATGAGAAGCGAGAATCGAGCGAGTTGGAACTGCACCCTGTTCGCTTGATGCTTGGCGGCACCAGCGGTGCCGCCTTGATCGCGTTTCCGATCACCGTGTTGTTTGCGCTCGGCGCTTACAAACTAGTTCTGTTCCGCGAAGCCTCGCCGGCGCTGTTGGGCGTGGCGGTTCTCATTGGAATAGCGGCCACCTTGGAAGAGTTGATCTACCGCTGTTTGCTCTTTCGGGTGCTGGAACGGGCTTGGGGGACAGTGGCGGCTTTAGCAGTGCAATCGGTGATATTCGCCCTGGCGCACTTGGAAAACATAAAGCATGGCGGGATCTGGGACGTAGCGGCCATGCTTGTGTCGGTGACCATGCTGGGGCTGCTCTGGGCCGGTGTGTTCATACTGACTCGCAACCTGTGGGTGGTGGTCGCCAACCACGCAGCATGGAACTTCACCATTTTGCTCAGTGGCGTGCCGCTTTCCGGCATCAAAGACTGGCGCGCACTAGCGCCGCTAGAAACCCGTTATGCGGGGCCTGACTGGTTGACGGGAGGGATGTTCGGTCCGGAAAGTTCGCTGCTGGTGATCATGTTGATCACTGTTGCAGTAATGTTGTTGTTGCGCATAGCCCGATGGAATGGGGCATTCCTCAAGCCTATGCAATTTTAGGACTCAACATTCGCGTCGCTATCCGAGTTGCTTCGCAAGTACGCAACTGGCTTTTCCATCGAGACAGACGAACCTGGCAATTTCTGCATTGAGCGTTCTGCGCTAACGCCAAAGGCCAAGCCCAAGTTCTTCGGAGCCGTGCAGACAAAGAAGTCCTACGTGAGCTATCACTTAATGCCAATCTACGAGGATCCGGCTCTTCTTGATGGCATAAGTGACGCCCTGCGCAAGAAAATGCAAGGAAAATCGTGCTTCGACTTTACGGCAGACGATCGCGCACCTGCTGATCGAGCCCGGTCGCCCTATGCAGAACGGCTACATCGAGAGCTTCAACGGCAAGTTCCGCGACGAGTGCCTCAACGAGCACTGGTTCACGTCGCTGGCTCAATCCCGCGACGTCATCGCCGAGTGGCGTCGCGACTACAACCAAGTCAGACCGCACAGCAGCTGCGGCCGCATCCCGCCCGCCCAGTTCGCTGCCAACCATCGCACCCAAATCCATCAACCCAAAGTACCCTTTACCCCCGGGCTCTCCCAGTAACGGCTGGTATGGCTAATGGGGGCAGGTCACCACTACACAATTCGGCTTAACTCAGGTGTTAGGCGCCACATTAATTTTATCGAGGTATTTATGAGCGGAACAGTTGTAGTGGTCAGCTATCGTTCCCTTCCGGAACAGACGGACACAGCGAGGCGCGAGATTGGCAGCCTCATCGCCACCGTCCAAGCGACTGAGCCCGATTGCGGCGGCATCACCATGCTCCAGGACACAAACGACCCGACGCGCTTCACACTAATTGAGCATTGGCCAAGCCAAGAGATTTTTCTGGGGCCACACATGCAGCAACCGCACATCCAATCCTTTATCCAAAGCGCCGGCGCTTTCCTCGCAGGGCCGCCGGAGATCTCGTTCTGGCATCCCGTTGGTGGTGCCTAACAATTTGTCTAAGCCGACGCCGCTTCGTCGTGCGGCTTAATTCAGTTGCTAGACATCACGCCAACCATCTAGGCAAATCAAATATGAACGCAGACGTCATTAATTCACTTGCCAAGGCTACACAGGATGGTTTCCTGCCCTTTCCGAAAATTATCGGCGAACTCATGGCGCAGGGTGTTGAATAATATCATGTGGACTTCGTCCGCGGTTCTTTTACTTTCTACAGCACCGCTGGATCGGCTGTCATTGCTCCGCTTTCATTCGAGGGGCTTCCCTCGACAGTTGCCACATGGGACGCGAACGCCCTAAAGGCGGCAATTCTTGACAGTCAACAGCACGGTCAGGAGTTTCGCCAGTTCTGCGAGCGTGCAGTGCTTGCGGGTGTTCAAGGTTACTTCGCCTTTCTTCGTGGCCAACGCGTCACTTACTTTGGTTGCGGCGGAGACCAGCATATAGAGTGGTTCCCTGGCGTCACGTCAAGTGATGTCTAACAATTCGTTCAAGCCGACGCCGCAGCACGGCCGCAATTTTTTGGTAGTGTGCGTTCTTGTTTGCGGCCGTGCTGCGGTGCGGCTTAATTCAGGTGTTAGGTGGCGCATATGAAATCAACATGGCCCAAAGACGAGGAGCTACCCACTTGGGCACATACTGTGCTGCTCGTGCTTGTGGTCGCGCCATTCGCAGCCACCTTGCTATGGCCTGGCCTCAAAGCAATTACCAGCGGCGTGCTTCCCCCCATGAGCGGGCCTGAGCTTGGCCAATGGATATTCGGTAACCGGGAACTGCGCGGCACCCATGCGGTTCTCGCGGGTTTTGCGTTGTGCGGGTTGGGTGCCGCCATGCTCGCGGTGGCGGCAGGTTACAGCCGCTGGGCCGAACGGAGCCGCTCGCTGCGGTTGCTGGGGTGGACGGCCTTCGCTTGTGCCCTTACCTTCTATGCGTATGTCGTGCGGGCGGTCCAGCCATGAGGGCGTCACCCAGCAGTTTGTTCAAGCCAAACCCGCTTCGCTCCATCAAACACATCAGATTAAGCTTGCCATGTGTTTGCCTCCGCTACGCAGGTCGGGTTAATTCATGCGTTAGCCCTAAATGTCGCTGTCGCCTTAATTGCCATCGTTAAGTTCTATCGAGCGGGCACCTTCTCATGGCAGCTCTTTCTACCGCTGACGGTTGCAGCCACCGGGCCTTCCTTGCAAAGCATTACGCCGCCGGTACCTTTCTGGCGTCGGGCCCGAAGGAGCCGCGCACGGGTGGCATGATCCTCGCCAGCTGCAAGTCGGTTGAAGATCTGGCTGCAGCCCTAGCGCAAGACCCATTCCACATGTACGAGGTCGCCGAGTATCGTGTAACCCAGTTCCACGTTCGCGCCGCCGGTCCAAGACTGGAGTCACTGGTCGGGGCCTAACAATTCGTTCAAGCCGATGCCACTTCACGTTCGCAATTTTCTTCGGTATGTTGGTTGCTGTTTGTGGCCGTGCAGTGGCACGGCTTAACTCGGGTGTCAGGCGACAACAGAGGCCATCGTGTGATCGCACAAAAAAGCCCAGTACTCTTCCGGCGTGCAGCGTTTGGCTGGGCAGCACTTGCCGCTTGCACGCTCCTGCTCATTCCTCTCACCGCGATGCAATTCACCCAAGAAGTCCGTTGGAGCATCGCGGATTTTGCTGTGATGGGCTTGCTTGTTTTTGGCATGTGCTGCGTCTTCATCATTAGCGCCAGGTTGTTGCCGCGCAAGTACTGGGCTGTAGCTGCCGTTGTTTGCTCGGCCGCATTTCTGCTGGTCTGGGCAGAGCTTGCGGTTGGCGTCTTCACTCGTCTCGGCAGTTGAAATCAAGTAGTGGCCAGCAGTGCGGCTTGTTGTCCGACAATTCGTTCAAGCCCATGCCGCAGCACGGCTTGTCTCAGGTGTTAGGCCCCATGCTGGATTTCCTGAACGTGCTGGGATGCTGGTTGCCGCCTAACACCTGAATTAAGCCGCGCCGCGAAGCGGCATCGGCTTGGACGAATTGTTAGGTTTCACTTGCTTGCGCCAAACCAACTGATTGCAGCACCTGCTGAACGAACTTGGTTTTGGAATGCGTGTAAGCCTCGCGATCATCGCGGTACTTGCCGGCCAAGCTAAGTTTTAGCTGAGCATACTCCTGAGCCAGCCGTGCGTCCGCTCGCAGTGCATCGCGAAATCCCAGCCGAGCTTTGACCTGCCCCCATTAGCCATACCAGCCGTTACTGGGAGAGCCCGGGGGTAAAGGGTACTTTGGGTTGATGGATTTGGGTGCGATGGTTGGCAGCGAACTGGGCGGGCGGGATGCGGCCGCAGCTGC
>Ga0208693_1003131_pt1 | contig 10420 bp, 10 predicted proteins | sample AD_UKC071_MetaG_FD_184438 | JGI IMG/M metagenome (GOLD analysis project Ga0208693, IMG submission 184438) | Active sludge microbial communities of municipal wastewater-treating anaerobic digesters from USA - AD_UKC071_MetaG (SPAdes) (version 2) | ecosystem: Engineered > Bioreactor > Anaerobic >... | reverse complement strand
ATCGGCACCGTCGACCACGTGCCAGCCCATGTGGAGCGCCATGCCCAGCACCGCGCTCCACGGGAACCACGGCTGGGCATAGGCGGCGGCGGCGCTGATCACCATCATCGCGCCGAACACCGAGACCATGTTGGGGGTCAGCGGCGTGCGGGCCAGCTGCCGCGCCAGCTGCCAGGCCAGCGGGTGGTACAGATAGTGGTTCAGGGGGTCCTGCAGCTCACGCGGGCGCTGCGGACGCTGCGGCGGTGCTGCAAGGCGCTGCGCGGTGCTTGCCATCTGGCGTTCGTTTCCCTTCCAATCCGTGTCGCGGGGCTTTAAAGCGGGGGCCGACGATTGCAAAGCGAAGCTTTGTGGTGCAGGACGCAATTGGGGTTCCGGCGCCGGGCGAGATCGCATGGCGGCCGTTCGAACCGGGTCCTAGCCCGCTAAGCAGCTTGACGCGCGACAAGCGACCTGCTTTTGGCGGACGATTCCAAATGGACCCGGGGGAAACCGTAATTCCCTGACGCTCGGAAGGACAGAACTGTAATGAAGCCTATCAAGGTCGCCATGATTGGCGTGGGCAATTGCGCCAGCTCGCTTGTGCAGGGCGTGGCCTATTACCGCCAGAACAATTCCTCGCAGGGCCTTATCCACGACAAGATCGGTGGCTATGGCGCGGGCGACGTCGATTTCGTGCTGGGCGTCGATGTCGATGCGCGCAAGGTCGGCAAGGACATTTCCGAGGCGATCTTCGCCGCTCCCAACAACACCAAGGTGTTCCAGCAGGACGTTCCTGCCACTGGCGTCAAGGTGATCATGGGCCGCGTGTCGGACGGCGTTGCCCCGCACATGACCACGGTCGGTGAAAAGGGCTTCATCGTTTCCGATGCGCCGGAAGCGACCAAGGAAGGGATCGTCCAGGCGATCAAGGATTCCGGCGCCGACGTGCTGGTCAACTTCCTGCCGGTCGGTTCGCAGAACGCGACCGAATTCTACATGGAATGCGCACTGGAAGCGGGCGTTGCGGTGGTCAACTGCATGCCGGTGTTCATCGCCAGCCGCCCGGAATGGGAAGCGAAGTTCCGCGCCAAGAACCTGCCGATCGTCGGTGACGACATCAAGGCCCAGGTCGGCGCGACGATCGTCCACCGCGTCCTGTCCAGCCTGTTCGCCGCCCGCGGCGTGACGGTTGAGCGGACCTACCAGCTCAACACCGGCGGCAACACCGACTTCATGAACATGCTCGACCGCCAGCGGCTGGGCAGCAAGAAGGAATCGAAGACCGAGGCGGTGCAGGCCATGCTCGCCCAGCGGCTCGAGGACGAGAACATCCACGTCGGCCCGTCGGACTACGTTCCCTGGCAGAAGGACAACAAGCTGTGCTTCCTGCGCCTTGAAGGCCTGCAGTGGGGCAACGTGCCGATGGAACTGGAACTGCGCCTTTCGGTGGAAGACAGCCCGAACTCGGCGGCCTGCGTCATGGACGCGATCCGCTGCGCCAAGGTCGCGCTGGAGCGCGGCGAGGGCGGGGCCCTGATCGGTCCCTCGGCCTACTTCTGCAAGCATCCGCCGCAGCAGTTCAGCGATGACCTTGCCGCCCAGATGGTCGAGGAATACATCAGCGACACCGCGCTCGCGGCGGAGTAATCCACCGCATCATGCGCATTGAAGCGGCGCCGGTCGGGCTGACTGACCGGCGCCGTTTCGTATCTGGACACAGCCGGAGCCATCATGGACGCCCTGATCATCGCCGCCGGGTTCGGCAGCCGCCTGCGCGACATTTCCGATTCGAAGCCGATGACCCCGATTGCGGGGATCCCGCTGCTCGAACTCGGCGTGCGTCAGGCGAAGGCGGCGGGTGCGGAGCGCGTGGTTGTCGTCACCGGGCACGAGGCGGACCGGCTGGAGGCGGCGCTACCCGCGCTGGCGGAGCGCGCGGGGCTTCCCGTCGTGGCGCAGCGGGTGGAGGACTGGTCGAAGCCCAACGGCTGGTCGGTCATGGCCGGGGCCAGCGTGATCGCGGGCGACTACCTGCTGATGATGTCGGATCACATCTTTTCCGATTCCATCCTGACGCGGCTGGCGCGGCAGGGCGGCGCGGATCGCGGCGTGACGCTGGCGATCGACCGCCGGGTCGACAGCCCGCTGGTCGATCCCGACGACGCGACCTGGGTCAAGCTGGACGGGCGCGGTTTCATCCGCGCCATCGGCAAGACGATCCCCGACTACGATGCGGTCGATTGCGGCGCTTTTCTGGCCACGCCGGAACTGACCCAGGCGATTGCCGCCGCGATTGCCGAAGGCAAGGCGGGCAGCCTGTCCGAAGGGATGCAGCGGCTCGCCGATGCCGGCCGCGCGGCGACCATGGAAATCGGCGGCGCCTGGTGGCTGGACGTCGATGATCCCAAGATGCACGCGCTGGCGGAGGCCGAGGCCCCCGCGCAGCTTACCGGCATCTACGCGGCGAAATAGCCCTTACGGGTACTTCATCGTCACCCGGGTGGTCAGCCCGCTCTTGGGCACCGCGAGGCGTACCGACTTGAAGGTCGGCAGCCCGGCCAGGGTCGCCGGATTGTTCGAGAAGCCATAGCCTTCCGCCGGCAGGCCCACGCCGGTTCGGTCAAACTTTCCGTCGCGGTTCTCGTCATGGTAGAGCGCGAGGGCGTAGACGCCGGGCTTGGGTACGAAGATGCAGGAACGGGTGACGCCGGTCGAGGCATCGGTGCGCCCGACATAGAGCGAGCCGCGCTTGACGAGGAACTTCGAGCTGTCGTCGGCATAGAGCGTGACCGCGATCACGCCGTCACCATTGCGCACGCCGCTGACCACCACGTTGAGCCAGGTTCCGCTGGCCGGGCCTGTGCAGCCCGGCGGGGCGCGGGCTGCGCATCTGCGGCCGCGGGAGCGGCGATCAAGGCTGCGGCGGCGGCCAGCAGCGGGGCAAGCGAAGCTGCGGCGATCGAACGTCCGGGCAGTTTCATGGGCAAAGATCCTGGTTGTTGGGGGGAGCGCAAACTTGCGCGTTCACCATCGGTGCTTGGTGCCCCTGTGCGATTCGCGCTCTGAATAGATAGTGAATTGGGCGAAAATGGGATGCAAGCCCCGCGTCAGCACTCGCGGACTTCGATTGCGGCCACCCGCCCCTGTTCCAGCCTGGCCTCACGGTCGGCCAGGGCCAGCAAGGCGCCGCGATGGCAGATGATGACAATCGTCATGCTCCCGCGCAGCCGCTCGAGCGCTGCGGCGATCGCCGTTTCGTTGTCCGCGTCAAGCGCGCTGGTCGCCTCGTCGAGGATCAGCAGGGCGGGATCGCGCAGCAGCGCGCGGGCCAGCATCAGGCGCTGCCGCTCTCCGCCCGACAGCCGCTGCCCGCCATCGCCGACCAAGGTTTCCAGCCCTTGCGGAAGGGTATGGACGAAGGTTGCCGAAGCGTGTTCGAGCGCGGCGTGCAACCGCGCCTCGTCCGCATCAGGCGCGGCCCACAGCAGATTCTCCCGCACCGTAGCCGTCAGCAGCACCGGGTCCTGCTCGACATAGGCGACCCGCTGGCGCCAGGCACGGCGGCTGGCGGGATCGAGCGGCACTCCGTCAATCGAAACGCCGCCATCATCGGGCGAGATCAGCCCGGCCAGCAGATCCGCCAGGGTGCTCTTGCCCGCGCCAGATGGTCCGGTGAGTGCCAGCACCTCGTGCCGGGCGAGGGTCAGGGTTATCCCGACGAGCGCGGGGCGCTCCTGCCCATCGAAACGTACGGTGACATCGGCCAGCGCGATCTCGCGTTCGAACGCCGGGGGGGCGAGCCCCGGCACGGCGGGTTCACGCGCGGCTTCAGCGCGCTCGATCAGCGCCACAGCGGCATCAAGCGCGGGCCGCGAATGGCGCCAGTGCAGCCATGCCTGGTGCAGGCTGCCCAGCAGCGGCATGGCCCGGGCGAAAAGCGCCACCGGCGGAAGGATCGCCGCTGCCTGCGCCCCGCCCCGGGCCACAGCCAGGTACACCGCCACGGCGAGCGCAAGCCCCCCGCCGATCTGGAGCATGGCCTGGGCAAGCCCCTGGTCCTTCAGAAAGGCGAGTTGCAGACGGCGCATGGCGGCAAGGCCAAGGCTCATCCGCTCGGATGCCTGGCGCTGGCCGTCCAGCAGCTTGATCGCCCGAACTGCCGCCAGTCCTTCCGAAAGGCTGCCATGGACTTCGGCATAGGACCGGCTGAGTTGTTCGCCGACCGACTGGGCGCGGCGCCGAAGGCCCGAATAGGCCAGCAGCACTAGCATGGCGCCCGCGCCGCCCGCCAAGGTCAGGACCGGCGAGATGGCAAGGGCTGCAAGCCCTACGCCGCCCAGCGTCGCAACGATCGCCATCGCGGAAAAGGCCTGCTGCATCCCGAACCCGATCCGGTCGGCATCGGAAATCAGCAGGCTGGCATTCTCGGTCCGCCGGAAGGATTGCAGGGTGCGCCAGTCGCAATCCAGCAAGGCCCGCCAGGCCCGCATCCTCAGGCCATCGACCAGCCGGGATTCGACGTGCTGCACCATCAGGCCGCGCGCCTGGATAATCACCGCGCGCAGCCCGAGGAGAGCCACGAACAGGGCCAGCAGCGGGCCGATGCCCTGCGGCACGTGGAGCGCGCGGAGCAGCATCGAAAGCCGGCTTGTCCCCGGATCGGCATCCAGCGCTTCCAGCAGCGGTACCAGCAGCAGCAGTCCCAGGCCTTCGGTCAGCGCGGCCAGCAGGATCAGGATCGCCAGCAGGGCAACCGCCGGGGCCAGGCCCTGCGCCATGACCAGACGGATTGGGCCGGTGGCAGAGCTGCGCGCGGAAGGGGGATCAGAAGTCATTCCGGCCTTCGGCATAGCCGATGAAGCTGGCCGCCGTCAGCGCTCGCGTGATGCCGAACGATCGCGGCAGGGCATCCACCGGATCGTGGGCTTCCAGTTCGGGCCAGTTTGTCAGCAGGGCGTCGATCCGCGCCAGATCGACTGTCTTCGCCAGAAAGGGATGGTCGCGCAGTCGCGCGGCGTATTCCGCCAGCTCACCGCGCCGCGCACCAAGCCGCATCTGCCAATCGGCGTGCTGCATCCCGTAGTAAGGATTGGTCCGCTGGGCTTCGGGCATGATGCCCTTGCCCAGCTGCCGGGCGAGGCGGCGATGTTCGCGCCCTTTCACGAACTGGTCGGTTGGCAGGCCAAGGCAGAACTCGATCAGGGGCCGCCATGCTGTAACATCCCGCCGCCGCATCCCGTAGAGCCGTTCGAACCCCAGGTCGAGGTCCTCGCCGCTATCGGCACTGTGCCAGACCCGCATGATCCATTCCCGCCGCGACCGTGGCTGGCGATAGCTATCGGCCAGGCGGTGGCCACGGCGGCGGCGATGGTCGGCCCGTGCCTGAGGGGTTAGCAGGCTCAGCAACTGCCCCTTGTCGCCCATGCCGGGGTTGGCCAGATCGCGCACCCGCCTGCGCAGGGCGGGTGTCAGCAGCGGCAGGCCGACGTGGGCCAGAAGCTTGCGTCCCAGCGAACGCGGATCCCCCGGATGATTGCGCACCGCCGCAAGTAGGCTGGGCCATCTGCCGCGGGAAAACAGCTCTACCGGATACCACTGGGCCGAATTGCTGAAGGTGAAATTGCCGTGATCCGCGTTCAGCACCACGTCGCAGCCCGCCTGCCGCGCGGCCTCCCATGGGCCGTGCAGTATGCCGACATTGGCGATATTGGCGGTCGGCGCGTCGCAGGCCGCGTATAGGTCGCGCAGGCGGTAATCGAAGTCATGGCCTTCCGAGGCCGGAAAGTGGGGGTCAAGACCCGGGTGCATGGCGGCAAAGGCGCGCACGAATTCGCGTTCGTCGGCGAACAGGTCGCTTCCGGGTGCTGGCTTCCATGCGGCCAGCGGGCCGAAGGTGAACGATGGCAGGCGCTTTCCGGTGGGCATCTGCCGCAGCAGGGCGTCGGCAACGATCGCGCTGTCCAGCCCGCCGGACAGCAGCAGGCCGGGGCGCCGGCAATGGCCAAGCGCGACCTGCGCGGCGCGGTCGATCAGCTCGCGCGCCGCTTCGACATAGTCGGCATCGCTCTTCAGGCGGACGGATTCGACAGCGGTCGGATCGTAGAACCGCGTTTCCTCCCAGCCGTCATGGCCAAGCACGATCCGCGTGCCCAGCGGCACCCGGCCAATGCCTTTGTACCAGCCGGAAGGTTCCCCGTCATGATGATCCTGGGCCAGCTGGTCAGCGAGGTAATCGTAATCCACCTCGCGGGGGACGCCCGCCGCGAAAAGCGCGCGCAGAACGCTTGAGGCCATGCGAAGCGGGCCGTGCGCCGCGAAGTGGAGCGGGGGGGCGCTCCACGGAGAACGCACGAGGCGCAAACGCTCGCCCGGAAGCACGGTTATCGCGCAGTATGAACCAATCAGATGCCGGTCGGCTTCGTCGCCCCAGGCCTTGAAGGCACAATCATAAAGCGCGTCGTCGGGAGTATCCGAGGGCAACCCCAGCCGGCTCGCGATTTCATCGCGATTGTCGAGCCAGCCATAAACCGCGCTGGCACTGCCGACATGACAGCCGCTTTCCCCGGCACTCAAGGCTGCCAGATCGGCCAATTCGCAGCCAAGCTGCACCCGCCAGCGCACCGGACGCCGGGAGGTCCATGCCAAAGCCGCCCCTATCCGCAGGCGATTCTCAGGCGAGGCGACCCTACAGACAGCGGCAATCACTTGCCGTTCATACTCAAACCGGAAAAATCAGGACTTGGCGTTCGGCCCACCTTCGGTGCCTGAACCCCTCGGCCCAGCCACGTCCTTCAGCGTGCCCAGCTTTTCGAGCGTCGGCTTGTTCCATGCTGGGGTGCTGTGGTTGGCGGAGTTCATCGGGAAACCTCGGGCAAGGATGGTGAAAAATGCGGAGCTCAAGGACGCTCTTACCATTGCCTGGGAGTCGCTTGCAAGTCGCAACGCCGCATGAAGCGAATTTAGGGGAGCCGGGCCAGTTCGTGCCACGGTCCGGCCAGGGCGCCCAGCACGACGGTGCCTCCGCAGTCGATCCAGGCATGGAGCGCGTCGGCTTGGCCGCGTTGACCGGCAGGCCGGATCGCGATTACCAGATGGTGAGGAATATCGCTGTATTTCAACAGGATGGACAGCGCAATCGCCTGCGGCAGGCAAAGCGCTCCCCACGGCAGGCGGGCGGCGGCGCGCTCTACGTGGATCGCCAGGCGGCGCGCTTCGTCCTGCTGGGCGGCGGTGCATTCGCCGGCCAGCCCCAACCGGCGGCGCCAGCGGGGCAGGGCCGCGATCCGGATCAGGGCCTGCGCGCCGACGATCAGCACCAGCGCCGCAAGGGTGCGGCCGCGCAGCCGCCAGGTCGAATCAGTCCTCGACAAGGCCCGCGGCGCGCAGCTGGGCCAGGAAAGCGTCGAGATCAGCCGCGATCAGCGCCTCGTCCTGCAGGAACTGCGCGGCCAGGTCCGCCAGCACCTGATCGCGGCCGCGGGTGCCGTCGATCAGCTGCCAGATCGCGGCCGCGCTGCCGGTGAGCGAGAAAAACTCTCCGCTTTCCAGATGCATGACCACGATCTCATCCTCGATCGCGGTCTCGTTGAAGGCGGCCATGCGCTTGGCCAGCGGCTGGGTCATGGCAGCGAATCCTCGGCAATTCGGCGGGACATGGCGGCAATCCCTTCCATGAAACGGGCGGGATCGCGGGGGCGGGTGAAGCGTTCCATCGGGATCCGTGTGGCAAGCCCGGCAAACAGCGTAAACCGCGCCGAACGGTCAAGGCCACGCGCCAGGGCGAAGAGGTCCGCCGTGTAGTGATCGTCCCCCAGCAAGGCAATCCGTTCACCGGCACCTAGCGGCTCAAACTGGCACACCGCGCCTTCTGCGAGCACCGAGAGCCGGGCGAGCGGCAGGACTTCGCGCAGATGCCCCGCAGGCGGCGATGCATAGTGCTTGCCGGTCTCGGCGCCGACCTCTTCCTCGGGAACCGAGCCGGTCAGTTCGAGCGCCTCGCCGGTCAGCTTCAGCCGCTTGTGGCCGGGCAGGCAGAGCACGCGGTCCGGCTCGGACAGGTCGAGCAGCAGCGTGTCATCCGCGAACAGCGGCAGGCCGTGCTGCCCCAGCCCCGCGGCGAGAGTCGACTTGCCGGCGCCGCTCGGGCCGGTGAAGGCATGGACCCGGCCTTCGTGCGCGATCGCGGAGGCGTGGATCGGCATCAGGCCGTTGAGGCTGGCGATCGCGGCATAGACGCTGCCGTTGAACCACAGCATCTCCTCGTTCGGATCGGCATCTTCGGGGCGTTCGATGATCACGCCTTCGCCCCGGCGGTAGAGATAGGCGTGGTCGCTTTCGGTGCGTAGCAGAAAGGCATCCCCGGTGATCGCGAAGCCCTCGCCCGCGACCGGAATGCCATCGAGGTCCGGCGGCACCGTGCCGCGCCGCCACACGGTCTCGCGGGCCATCAGCGCCTGCGCGGGGTGAAGGGAATGCGGTTCGCCCATCGGCCGGGCAATGCCCGCTCTCCTCCCCACCGTCAATTGCGGCGCAATAGCGGCGGGGCGGTGCTGACGCGCGGTAAATTCCAGATACCATGTGGAAAACCGCCACTTCACGCCTTGTCCCCCCGATTCGCGCTGGGTAAGCCGGCCTTAGGGAGCCCTAATAGACGCCATGGCTGCACCGCTGATTTCCCCTTCCATCCTTTCCGCCGATTTCGCCCGGCTGGGCGAAGAAGTGCGCGCGATCGACGCGGCTGGTGCGGACTGGATCCATATCGACGTGATGGACGGCCATTTCGTGCCCAACATCACCATCGGCCCGCAGGTGGTGAAGGCACTGCGCCCCCATACGGCCAAGCCGTTCGACGTCCATCTGATGATCGCTCCGGTCGATCCCTACCTGCAGGCCTTTGCCGATGCGGGGGCGGACATCATCACCTTCCATCCCGAGGCTGGTCCCCACGCCCACCGCACGGTCCAGGCGATCCATGCCCTGGGCAAGCAGGCCGGCGTCTCGCTCAATCCCGCTACCCAGGCCAAGATGCTCGACTACCTGTATGAGGAGATCGACCTGGTCCTGGTGATGAGCGTCAATCCCGGCTTCGGCGGGCAGAGCTTCATTTCCAGCCAGCTGCGCAAGATCGAGGCGATCCGCAAGTCGATCGACAAGACCGGGCGCGACATCCGGCTGGAAGTCGACGGCGGGGTCGATGCCGCCACCGCGCGGCTCTGCGTCGACGCCGGGGCCGACGTGCTGGTGGCCGGTTCCGCCAGCTTCAAGGGCGGACCCGATCATTACGCGGCCAATATCGCCGCGCTCAGGCAGGCGGGGTGACTGGGCGGTGGATGTCCTGTCCTCCACGCGCAACGGCCCGGCCGATGCCAGCAGTGAAGAGGACGGCCGCGCCATCCCCCTCCCCGGTGGTCACGAGGAAGGACTGGTGACCCAGGCTCCCGCCGGTGAAGCCGCACCCGCGCCGCAGGGCGAACTGGTCGAGCCGGGCCGGGCCCTTGCGCTTGCCGATTTCTCGCCGCCATCTGTCAGCGCGGGCGAGCGCTTGGTGCGGCTCGCCTACAGCCTGGGGATTTCCGGTTCGGCGCTGACTGCCCCGTTCCGCAAGCCCGCCAAGCCCCGCCTGCTGGCGACGGTTGCCAATCCGCTGCCGGGCAGCAAGGTGGCAGGCACCGCGCTGCGCGCCGGGCATTTCCTGGTCCACGGGGTCAAGGCGCCGATCGCCCAGATCGATTTCGGTGGCGCCGCGCGGATGGCCCCGCCGCTGGAGCGGGTGGCTCATTCCTTTTCGTGGCTGGCCGATCTTGAGGCCAGCGCCCCGCGCGAACAGGCCGCCCCGGTGGCCGAACGGATCATCGCCGCCTGGCTTTCCGCCAATGCGAAGATTCCTTCGCGCCCGGGCAAGGGTCCGGCCTGGAGCGTGGCGAACGCCGGGACGCGCGAGCTCAACTGGCTGGTCCATGCCCCGCTGATCCTGTCCGGCACCGACAAGGCGCTGCGGGCGAAAGTGCTCACCACCCTTGGCGAAACCGCCCGCTGGCTTGATCGCAATGTGGGCCGCGCCGAGGATCCGCTGGGCGAAGTCGCCGGCTGGTGCGGGATCGTTGCCGCCGGTCTGCTGCTGCCCGATGGCAAGCCGCGCCGCCTTTACGGAGAGGCCGGACTGATCCGCGCGCTGGGCGAACTGGTGGGCGATGATGGCGGCGTGCTGTCGCGCAGCCCGCTGTGCCAGATGGAGGCGATCAGCCTGCTGGTGCGGCTGCGCGCCTGCTATCACGCATTGCGGCGCGATCCGCCGCAGGCGCTGGAGGCGATCCTGGCCCTGCTGGTCCCGCCGCTGCTGACCCTGGTCCACGGCGATGGTTCGCTGGGTTCGTGGCAGGGTTCCTGGGCGATCGACGCGGCGGAACTGGCCGCGCTGGTTTCGGCCAGCGGAGTGCGC
>Ga0208693_1003126_pt1 | contig 10431 bp, 9 predicted proteins | sample AD_UKC071_MetaG_FD_184438 | JGI IMG/M metagenome (GOLD analysis project Ga0208693, IMG submission 184438) | Active sludge microbial communities of municipal wastewater-treating anaerobic digesters from USA - AD_UKC071_MetaG (SPAdes) (version 2) | ecosystem: Engineered > Bioreactor > Anaerobic >... | reverse complement strand
GCATTAGAGATTGACATATCAAATTCATGAGCAATTTCTGTTGCACTTACTGGTGTAGGAGAATTAACGATATAATCAAGCATGGCTATAACATTTTTAACAGTTTGAATTTATATTCACCTACCTATAATATAATAATTTTTCAATTGAATTGTATATAAAACCAATAAATTAATTAAAAAATTCACTTTGAAAAATTCCCAAGTTTTTACGATTAATTAAGTATTCTTGTTTGTAATTTTTGAAAAAAACCTTTTTCTTTTTCTCTTTAAAATGAATTAATTAGGGTACTAGTTTCCTTTTCCATAAAGGGAAACCATTATTAGAATAATGCTTCCTTGGGTTATAAGCTTGGCTGGTTCAAAAATCCCCATTGAGGTAAGAACACTATTTACTAAAGTTATGATTAAAGCTCCTATGGGAGCTCCCACCAAACTACCAATACCCGTAAATGTTATGCCAGAAACCACAACTGCAGCAATTGAATCTAAATCGTAACCAATACCAATATTATAGCTTGCTACTCCTATATATCCTGATAATATTAATCCTGCAATTATAGACATTACAGAACTAAATGTATATGTTAGAATAATTCTTAATTCATAAGGAATACCACTATAAATCGCAGCTTTTTTATTATTTCCTATATAATAAATAGATTTACCCCATCGCGTACTATTCAGAATAAAAACAAAAATGAAAAACAATATTGCAATATATAAAATAACAGAAAAAGGTATTCCATAAAGTCTTCCCGATCCTATATATCTTATGGAAGGGCTTACACTTCCCTTCGGCGTTCCACCACTGAACACCATATATCCTCCTCTGATTAAATAAGACATAGCAAATGTCATTACCATTGGAGGAACTTTAAATTTGCTAATAAAATAACCATTAACTGCACCAATTCCTGCACCAATTAAAAGAACTAGTAAAACTACAAGAGTAGTAGTACTCTCTATACCTTGCATTAATCTTGTAATAATAATATTTGTCATCGTAATAGTGGCGGGAACAGAAAGATCTATTCCACCTGTCAAAATAACAGCAGCTTGACCAACTGCAGCTATTCCTAAAGGAACACTCTGTCTAACTATTTCAACTAGGTGACTAATTTTCAATGTCGCAGGTCTAATAACTCCGGAAATTAAAATTAAAATAGCCATTACTATTAATAACATCAAATAAATTCTAAGATTTCTCTTGTTACTCAAATAAGACACCACCCTTTATCATCATTGATTAAAAGCACTGTATATTGCTGCTACAAGTACTATTAAACCTGTAAGAATATTTTGATAAAATGGAGAAACCCCAAACAGATTTAAAATATTTGTTAAGAGCGTCATAATAATAATTCCTGTTAATGTCTGATTAATGCCTCCTTCGCCACCATTGAATGTTGTGCCTCCTATTAAAACAGCAGCAATAGACATTAAAGTAAAATCTTCTCCAGCAGTAGGATCCCCTGAATGCATTCGAGCCGCTAAAACTAAGCCAGAAAGCGATGCACATAACGAACTCAACATATAAACACCAATCTTTATTTTATCTGTTTTTATTCCCGCTAATCCAGCCTTTCTCTCATTTCCTCCAACGGCATAAATATGTCTACCAAAGGATGTATAATGTAATAACATATAAAAAACTAAAAAGATAACAAGAAAATATAAAAAAGAAAGAGGCATAATGTCAAAAATTTTATAGGAAAAAAGATTAGTGAAATTGGAAGGACAATAACCGCCTGGATAAGGTAAAATAAATAGATTAATACCATTTAAAATAGTGCTTGTTGCAAGGGTTACAATCAAAGGTTCCATTTTCAATTTTGCTATAAATAAACCATTTATAAATCCAAAAAAAAGCGATATGAAAATTATTAAAAAAACAGAATAAAACACTGATAACATATCTCCATATTCCATCATCGAAGCTGAAATAATAGTACTCATACTCATAATCGCACCAACTGAAAGATCTATCCCTGTTGTTAAGATTACTAAAGTTTGTCCTATTGCTACAAATGCCAAAGGAGGAATTTGATTCAAGATATTAATCAAGTTTGCTTGACTTCTAAAGTGTGTTGAAAAAATAGAAGAAATTAAAATTATTACTGCTATAAAAAAAAATCTAAAAACTAAGTCCTTATTTGTTCGTACTTTCAAAATCCTAATACCCATGCGATTTCTCCTTTTCCGGTAGTTCGCTCTTTTTCCACATTGCCTTTAGTATTGTCTCTTTATTAAATTCCTCTCTGTCAAAACATGCGTTAATTCTACCTTCATACATAACTAAAATTCTATCGCAAATCGCTAATAACTCAGGTAATTCTGAACTAACAACGATTATTCCAATTTCTCTTTTTGTTAATTTATATAACAGTTTATACATTTCAATTTTGGAAGAAACATCTATACCCCTTGTTGGTTCATTTACGAGCAAAACATTCATTCGAGCTAAAATCCATCTCGCAAGAATTGCTTTTTGTTTGTTACCCCCACTTAAATTCCTTATTTCAACTTCCAAAGAAGGAGTTGCTATATTGAGCTGATTTATCAATTCATTTACGTAAGGTTTCATTTTTTTAACCTTGGATGATTTTATATCTTTTTCTGCTTTTGTAACTATTATGTTTTTAAATACATTAAAGTCCGGAAATAATCCTTTATTTTCACGATCTTCAGAAAGATAGGCTATACCTTTATTTATCGCTTTTTTTGGTGAAGTAGGACGATATTTGTTACCATTAATTCTTATCTCTCCTTTCGTTACTTTAAATGTACCAAAAATACTTTCTAATAATTCCGTACGCCCAGACCCCGAAAGACCTGCTATACCTAGAATTTCACCTTTCTTTAATTTGAAATTAATATCCTGAAGAATTTCTCCACCATATAAATTTGAAACTTCTAATAAAATTTCTTCTTTTATATTTGAAGACTCTTTAAAAAATCTCTTCTCAACTTCTTTACCAGACATCATTTCAACTAATTCGTCATAAGTGGTCTCTTTAGTACTCTTTGTACCAATTAATTTCCCATTCCTCAAAACAGTTACTCTATCGGTAATAAAGAATATTTCCTCTATTCTATGAGAAATAAATATTATTCCTTTACCTTGAGTCTTTAGTTGTTCAATAATGCCAAATAGAATTTCTGTTTCCTCATCAGTCAACGAAGATGTTGGCTCATCCATAACTATGATAGAAGCACTCAACATCAAAGCTTTTGAAATTTCAATTAATTGTTTAATTGTCAAAGAAACAGAACCTACTAAAGTTTCCGGGTCCACATCTAACTGCATTTTTTTTAGGGATAATCTCGTTTGTTCCCTCATTTTTTTGATGTCCAATAATTTAAATTTTTTCTTCAATTCCCTTCCTAAAAAGAGGTTCTCTCTAATATTTAGTTCATCGATTAAATTTAATTCCTGATGAATATAGGCTATACCGTTCCTTTGGGCCTCAAGAGGACCTGAAAATCTAACTTCTCTACCATCAACTATAATTTGACCCTCATCCGGCGGAAAAACTCCGTTAAGAATATTCATCAAGGTCGATTTGCCTGCCCCGTTTTCTCCTACTAATCCCAAAACTTCTGAAGGGTATAAATTTAAACTAACTTCATCTAATGCCTTGACTCCAGGAAAGTTTTTACTAATATTCTTCATTTCAAGTAAATAATTTTCACTCACTTTTATCTCCTTCACATTAATATTATCTTGATTTAAAAATTTTTTAACCCTACCTTTTATTAATATTTAAGATTTGAACCTTTTGTAAAATACCTCCAAAACTGTAATTCTTACCAGATGTTAATTTCTTTAATTTTTTCGGATTTTTATCAAAGGAACGGAATAAGGCTTTGCCCTAAAACTCATTATAAATTCAAAATCTTATTTTTTAGAAAAATCTTCATTTCCAAAGTTCCTAAATAATATTATTTATATAAAAGCAACAACCACTTTTTAGTGAAAGGGGAGAACAGAAATATCTCTCCCCTATAAACTCTAAAGAATTATTTGATGCCCCATAACTGTTCTAATTTTTCTCTACTTAGAGTTGTCCCAAGCCAGTAATCGTCCGCTAAAGTAGGATCAGCATATTCTTTAGCTTTTTCTAAACTTAGAATATACGGCCCGGTTGCATTGACACTTTTTGGTATAGGTTCCCCATTAAGTACTTTTAAAGCAAGTTTAAGACCAATGGCAGAAACACTCGTTGGGTTATTAAAGGCTATACTCGTAAAACCTTCTTCACTTGCTTCAATCCAATCCAATAAAAATCCATTATTAGCTTCGCCAGTCATAGGAACAAACGACCTTCCTGCATCTTTAAACGCTTCCATGGCTCCTTGTGTCATTGCTCCTCCATCTGACCAAACGCCATCAATATCAGGATAGGCAGCTAAGATATTGGCCATTTTCGCCTTTGCTTGAGCTCTGCCCCAATCAGCAAATTGTCTTGTAAGAATTTTGATTTCCGGATACTTATCAAAAACTTCTTTAGCACCTGCCCAACGTTCCTCAGCAACTGGATTACCTGCTATACCAGATAAAGCTATTATATTCCCCTTGTAATTCAGTTCCTCTACAAGCCACTGTGCCGTGATTTTGCCATATTCTCGATCATCTCTGCCAACCCACGAGGTAACTTGATCCAACGGTATTTGACTACTAACAGCTATTACGGGAATATTTTTTCTTTGAGCTTCTTTAAGCACACCTTGTAGAGCAACAGGGGAAACTGGATCTATAACTATAGCATCAACATTTCTTGCAATTAAATCTTCAATAATAGAGATTTGTCTGCTAACCTGACCTTGAGCATCTAAATGAATTACCTGCTTTATAGAATCATATTTCTCAGCTTCTGCAAGAAATTCTTCGACTAGTTGTACTGCCCATGAATTTTCCATGAAAATTGATACAAACCCAATAGTGTAGGGAGCTTGCTTTTTAAATCTCGATGTATCAACCATTTCTTCTGAAACATCAATTACAAAAGTCCATCCGTCTACTTCTATTTTAGATGATAATTCGCTTGCTGATTGTCCAAAAAATGTGTTTGGCAATACGCATAATACTAAGATAAAGACAGAAACTAACACATTTACAAACCTTTTTCCCATTTTCACAATACCTCCCTTCTTTTTTATGTGTCTTGAATCACTTTTACCATATAATTGACCATTACTTCTATCATCACCTCCCCTTTTTCTTTCGAAGCAAGAGTTGCGTCCCCAAATACACCACTTTTACTTGTTAAACCAAGAGGTAGAGAAGATTCACGATATTTATGAAACAACCTATCATCCGGATATTCACAAACAGCTCTTTCCATATGGCATAAATCAACATTTGTTGCCAACATCAAAGAGGTTTCTATTTCACAAGCATGAATGGTGTCATGCCAAATTGGGGATTCTGTATATTTTTTTATTTCTTGAAAAGCTGGATAAGTGAAATAAAATATTCTCATATTAATTTCATCTGAAAGCTCTCTAACAGCATATTTTAATGATGCATCATTTGCACCGTGGGCATTTACTATTATCAATTTTTCAATATGGTGGTTGGCTATGCTGCGAACTATATCTTCTACTAGAGCCTTAAAATGTTCAACATTAACTACTATTGAGCCAGGAATATCCCTCCACACCCAAGAGTAACTGAAAGGCACGGTCGGTAAAACCAAAGCCTTTATCTTTTCAGCAAGTTTGACAGCTAAATTGTTGGCAATAAAAGTATCGGTTCCTAATGGTAGATGAGGTCCATGTTGTTCCGTTGCTCCTATGGGTAATATAACCATTTTATATTTTTTAAAAGCTTCTTCAACTTCAGGCCTTGTCATATATTGAATTTCCCATTCTGAGTAATCTTGTGACATTCTTTATCACTCCTTTGAAATATCAAAAAGTTCTTCATTAAAATTTTTTAAATTATTCTTAGCTTTAAGATAAAGTTTGTAATATTTTTCATATGCACTAACATTAGCTACTTTGGGCCAATAACTTTCTTTAGCAAAGCAAACCTTATCACTTGCTTCTTGAAAATCACTCCAAAAGCCTGATCCGACACCAGCTAGCATCGCTGCTCCCAAAGCGGAAGAATTCAAAACTGTTAGGCTGATAATTTCTTTTTGTAAAACATCTGCCATTATTTGGGGCCAAAGACTACTTTTACTTCCGCCCTCACCCACAAAAACTTTGTGGATAACAATTTCTCCAGATTCATCAAGAAGCTCAAAAGCTTCTCTAAAATTATATGTAACTCCTTCTAAAACAGCTCTTACCATAGAAAACAAAGAAGTAGAAGATTTTAAACCCAAAAAAGCTCCTCTTGCAAAAGGATCTTGACCCGGTGTAGCTTCACCATTCAAAAAAGGTAAAAAAATAAGGCCCCTACTTCCCGGAGGAACTTCTTCTGCCCCTTTAATGAAATAGTTAAACCCCAAATTATGATAAATTTTTTTATCTATTTCAATTGATTTAAAAAGGTCAACAAACCAGGAAAGACATTGACCCGCCGTCATCACCAATCCATGCCATAAATACTTTCCAGGAATTGCATGACACAACGTCCAAAGTTTTTCGTTAATTTCTTTAGGTAACTCTTCCAAATAGGCGGCAACATGGCCAGCTGTACCAATAGTGGCACAGGCAGCTTCCTTTTTAATCACACCTGTACCTAATGCTAGAGATGAAACATCCCCAGCACCCGCTACCACAGGTATACCCTTGGGAAAACCAATTTCATCAGCTGCTACTTTGCTTACCTCTCCAACAATATCCGTTGATTCATGAAGTTCTGGTAATTGATTAGGATTCATTCCAATTACTTTCTCCAAAAAAGGATAAAACCAATTTCTATTTTTTATATCTAGCATTAAGCCGGCGCTAGCATCTGTAACGTCGGAAACATATTTACCAGTTAATTTGAATATAATGTAATCCTTAACTCCTAAGAATTTATAAGTCTTATCAAAAAGCTGAGAATTTGATTTCTTTAACCAAAAAATTTTAGATAAATTATTAATAGATGTTGGATGATTATATGTACCTCTTTCAATTTCCAAAAGATAATTTTTACGTAAAAAATCTGCCTCTTCTGAAGCTCTTTGATCTAACCAAATGATAGCGTTACCAAGCGGGTATCCATCTTTTGACATTGGAACCAACCCATTTAACTGACCAGAGAGACCTATACAATTAATCTTTGTAAAGTCACACTTTAAATCTTTACAAGCAGCTTTTAAACATTCCCACCAGCTATGTGGATCTTGTTCCACTAAGTTGTTTCGCTCTATTCTTGAATAACCTCTTTCACTCTCAGCTACAATATCTCCTTCCTTATTTATAGCCATAACTTTAACGGCAGATGTTCCTATATCAATACCCAACACTACATCTTTATTCATCTCTAATTCCTCCAGTACTTTTTGATTTATAAATAAATGTAATTTCAAAAAGCAAGATACTTAGCTGGATTTTCAATCCAAATTCCATCTATCTCATCTTGAGTTAGTCCTTCCTCTAATAATCGCTTAACAAATTTAGTTTTAATGTAAATAAAACCAGGACCTCCTCCATATGATTTTAAATAAGATTTTCGCCCCATGTCACCAGAAATAAGCAACCTGTCTGAATATCCTGATTCTAATATTCTTTTAATTAGTTCTACTCTAACAGAATCTGGGTAATATTTGACTTTGCTTGGACCGTCATAACCTACATATGCTCCTCTTTCTGCAATTTTCTTGTGATACCAAAAATCTGCATTCCTGTCACTGTGACCTATACAAACTTTACTTAAATCTGCTCCCTCTTCTTCTAATACATCCAATTGCTCTAGTCCCATCGTTCCAACTTCAGTATGAACCCAAATAGGTGCTCCAGTTATTTTGTGAGCTTGTGCTACTGCCCTGGTTACTTTTTCTTCTTCTGGTCTTATCACGTTATACCAAGATCCACACTTTAGTACCCCTGGTTTAATTATAGTTTTTCCTACTTTAATACCTTCTTCTATTTCTCCCACCATTAAATCGGTTAACTCTTTAATAGAAGCTTGTTTAACCCATTCGGGATAAAACCTACCCTTATTAAAACCTGTAGTAAAAACAATATGAACAGAAGTTTGTGTCGCTATATCCAAATATGCATTGGGATCTCTACCATAATCAATTGCACTTCCTTCAACTATACAGCCGCCTCCCACTTCTTCAAACATTTTTACTTCTGCAAGAGCTTTTTCTTTAGATGGTAATTCAAAATCGGGATCATCACGCATCGCAATCTCAGGAGGAAAACAAACTAAATGCTCATGAGTTAATGTAAAACCTATATCGGCGGGTAAAACTAATCCTTTTACAGTATGAATCATTTTTTGCATTTTTATTACCTCCATATTGATGAATATTTTTTAAATCCTTCTCTATAACTTACGTCTTCTAACCATTTCTTTACATTAATATCCTTCCCTGTCATTTCTCCAGGCAGCAAGCTTACCAAAAAAATTAAAGGATCTTCGATAATACTCGGATCTTCTAATTTCTGTTGCTCCTCTATTGGAAGCTCATTAAAAAAATTGGTCCTTACTTTAGTCCCTGGATAAAGAGAATTAACGTTGACCCCTTTAAATTCCATTTCCTTAGCTAATACCTCTTTTAAACCCTCAATACCGAATTTTGAGGAACAATAAGCGGCATCATTTGGGACCGCATGTCCTTTCTGGCCTAATAAAGAAGTTATAACAACAATATTTCCTCTGGTAGATATAATATCCTGAAGGAATGTTTTTATAGTAATAAAAGTCCCATTAAGATTTATATCTATAATTTCTTTCCATAATTTATATTCAAGTTCCAGAATTGGATGATGCTTTTTATCTGTCGTTCCTGCATTGGCGACTAAAATATCTATTTTCGAGAATGTCTTTCTTATCAAACCTCGAAAAGTTTGCATCTCTTTTTTAGATCTAATATCAGCTTTATATATCAAAAAATGCTGTTTTTCGTCTTTAGGATAAATATCAACTAGTTCTTTTTTCAACATTTGAAGTAATTTTTCATCATCAATTGAACATATGGCTGTATTCACTCCATTCTTGGCTAAAATTAAAGTTATTTCTTTTCCTATTCCACTACTGCCTCCTGTTATAACCGCTGTTTTACCTTCCAAATAAACTCCTTTTGAAAACATTATTGTTCTCTCCTTTCTCTACCGGCATCATTTTTCCAGCTAAAAATCTACTTTATTCATTTCTTCCCTAATTATGCTGATAAATTCTTCATCATATTTAAAGGGAAATCGAGGATATCCTACATCAATTCCTTTCAAATTTAACATTGCATGAACAACTGGAATTCCCTGTCCAACTTTCCTTATTTTTCTGTAAGCAAACAAATATTTCATTGATTTCTTATAGGATTCCATATCATTCTTTTTTATTGAATCATAAACATTAACAACATATTCCGGAAAAACGTTTGACATAGCTGAAATAGCTCCTTTTCCACCATGAAACATAGTGGGATTTAAATACATTTCTGACCCACTTAAATAATTAAACTTCTCTAAATCAACATTTGTTGATAAATCGTAAAAATAATTTAAATTATTGGTAGTATCTTTAATACCATATATACCTATTTCTGCTAATTGGTGTATGCATTGAACCGAGAGATTATATCCAACACGTGGAGGATTAAGATATACAAACACAGGAATAGTTATTTCTCTTAAAATTTTTTGAAAATACATTATTACTTCTTCTTCACTATAGCCGTTAAAATAAAGTGGAACAAACGCTACAGCATCAGCTCCTTGGCTTTGCGCAAATTGCGCTAGTTTAACAGAAGTATCGGGATTACTTTCCCCTGCATGAACGATAACTTTTTTACCTGAAGAGTTTTTTAAAACATGTTTTATTATCTCTTTTTTTTCATCTTCACATAATAGAGCAGTTGAACCATAGGTACCTAAAATAAAAAATCCATGGACTTTATCATTTAAATAAAATAAGAGATTATTCAATCTTTCCAAGTCTACTTTATTTTCTTCATTAAAAGGTGTAATTAACGAAGTAAATATTCCTTCAAACATTTTTAACCCCCTGTTTTTGTTTTCATTTTATGAAAGTGGTTTTCTTATGGTAAAACTTGAAAAATTATAAATAAAATAAATTTATTTGTCAACATCAATTTGGGTTGATTAAAATTGTTTACAAGCACTTATTTATAATTAATCATTAAAAACTTCTATTTCCGTAATTTTGCGTATTAGTTTTTTTCTAAAACCTTTAGTTCCCTAACATGTCTTTCAATATGTTCTGCAACTTCCATATGGTACTCACTTTCATATTTGGTCAATATTTCAAAGAATCTGTTTCTAAAATCGTAGTTTGGATTCAGTACAAACATATAAGAAA
>Ga0208693_1003124_pt1 | contig 10438 bp, 9 predicted proteins | sample AD_UKC071_MetaG_FD_184438 | JGI IMG/M metagenome (GOLD analysis project Ga0208693, IMG submission 184438) | Active sludge microbial communities of municipal wastewater-treating anaerobic digesters from USA - AD_UKC071_MetaG (SPAdes) (version 2) | ecosystem: Engineered > Bioreactor > Anaerobic >... | reverse complement strand
GTGATGGTCGAGGCAGTAGTACCACTCGCCCTCAGCCATGGCTCCTCCCAGCAGTGCGCGGCTATCGCCCCACTATGATCGACGTTCGTGACCGCGATCAAGCCTTTTCCTGTGTCGGCCCAGCGATCGGTGCCCGCGCACATCGAGCGTCCGCACTATGTCGGGCGACCCCGTCCGGAGCGGTACACCGGCGCACACGTGCAGACCCCGGAGACGATCGCGAAGATCCGGGAGGCCGGACGAATCGCCGTGCAGGCCATGCACGCCGGCGCTGCGGTGATCGCCCCCGGCGTCACGACCGACGAAATCGACCGGGTGGTGCACGACTTCATCGTCGCGCACGACGCCTACCCGTCCACGCTGGGCTATCGCAACTTCCCCAAGTCCTGCTGCACTTCGGTGAACGAGGTGATCTGCCACGGGATCCCGGACGCGCGTCCGCTTGAGGACGGCGACATCGTGAAGATCGACGTCACCGCGTTCAAGGACGGTGTGCACGGCGACAACTGCGCGACCTTCTTCTGCGGCAATGTCGACGAAACGTCCCGACTCCTCACCGAGCGGACGGAGGAGGCCATGAATCGCGGCATCCGCGCCGTGCGGCCGGGCCGGCAGGTGAACGTCATCGGACGAGTGATCGAGTCCTACGCCAAGCGTTTCGGCTACGGCGTGGTTCGCGACTACACCGGCCACGGCGTGCACTCCTCGTTCCACTCCGGGCTGGTGATCCCGCACTACGACGAACCCGCGATGGACACCCTGATCGAGGTCGGGATGACTTTCACCATCGAACCGATGCTGGCGCTGGGCGACTACCGCTCGCACACCTGGGACGACAAGTGGACCGTCGTCACCAACGACTGCAGCCGCGTGGCCCAGTTCGAACAGACCATCGTGGTAACGCCGGGCGGAGCCGAGATCCTCACCGCTCCCTGAGCCTGGCAAAGAGAACTCAGTTCGAAGCGGTCCAGTTCACGCAGCCGGGTCGCTGCTCAGGTTCCACCCAGCGTTGGACCTCGCGGCCAAGTTGCGCGGGCGTTGGGGACGAGTCGGTCGATAAGCCGGATTCTGTTTTCGGCCTAAACGGCCGGAATTGGTCATGTTGGCCAGGTTGGCAAACCGCACCTGACTAGGCATTTCTCAGTTTGGCAGGTTGGCGGCGTTTGGGGCAGCTGCAGATTTTGCGGACTCCCTGCGGACTCCCAAGCCCCCCGCGACCGACACCAAATCCGTGTTCCGGTCGCTCTCTCCCAAGCACTCGGTCCGGTGCCGTCTGGCCCACCCTGGAGTCGGAATCAACAGTCTCCCGCGTTCGTCGCGTGCTTCCTCAACGGCGGCGTCGAGGTAGGAGGTTGCTGTTATTGCACTTGTGCGTACCATGGAGGACATGACAACCCACCCGCTCGCCACCCTGGACCCGAGCGACCCCACCATCCGGTCCGACGCGAAACACCTGGCCGACCGCCTCAGCGGCGACACCCCGGTCGAGGCCGCCGTGCGCGCGATGCTCGACGATGTCGCCCACGGTGCCCGCGTCGTGGTGCTCCGCGCCGAGGACGAAGTCACCCCCGCCCAGGCCGCCGCCATCCTCGGCGTAACTCGCCAGTTCGTCGACCGACTCTGCTCCGACGGCGTGCTCGCCTTCCGTCGCTTGCCCGGTAGCCGCCACCGCCGCATCCGGGTCCAGGACGCCATCGACATCGCCGCCGAACGTGACCAGCGCCGCGCCGGAGGCGACGCGATCCGCGCCGCCCTCGTGGAGTAGCCGGGTGGCGCGACTGCAGCGGGTCTTCATCGACACCAGCGAACTGTTCCCGTTCACGATCATGGACGTGCTGCTCACCCTCGCCGAGGACTTCCTGTTCACCTGGGTATGGACCGACCAGATCCTCGACGAGTGGATCGACGTCATCGTCCGCGAGGGCAAACGCACCCCGGAATCGGCCGCCTCCGTGGCGGCCGCGGTGCGCACCCACTTCGGCCGGTACCGCATCGACCCGGCCCTGTACGACGACAAGATCACCGACGACCTGTCACCCGACCCCGACGACCGGGTGCACGCCGCCGCGGCGATCCACGGCGACGTCGACGTGCTGCTCACCCGCAACCTCAAGCACCTGCGCACCAAACCGGTCCTGGCCGCCGGCGTCAAAGTCAGCACCTCCGACGACTTCCTCTGCGAACTACTCGCCCACCGCAGCCAAGGCGTTCTCGAATCGTTCATCCGCGCGGCGGAGAGCAAGACGAAGCCCCCAATGACTCCCCATGAGCTGGCCGACAAGATCTCCACTGCCGGTGCGCCGCGGTTCGCCGAACGTCTCCGGCCACACCTCCCGCGCTGATCGCCCCCGGCATGTCAGCGAATGCGGCACGCCACATGAGCTCCTCGAACAGCGAGTTGACCGCGGCCGCAACGACGAGTGCTCCGAGGAGCTGGGGAAGTCCTTCAACGGGAGCTTGGGGGCGCGACCAGGAGATGCTGCCGGCCGGCAAGGCGATGAACTCCTTGTGCCACCAGAGCGCGAACACGAGGACCACGGCCGTCACAGTGGCGCCGACAACCCGCACCATCGTCGGCGCACGAGAAGTCAGCGCGTGCCGCTCTGGTCTGCGCCACAACAGGGCGGCCACCAGGGCGGCAGCACCCACGATCGGCGTTAGCTGGACCCATCCGCCCAGAGCAGGGGCTCCGGCAGGCACTGGAGGGCTGGGTCGGCTCTGAAACGAGCGATCCGTAGGCATCGAGGTCGGAGACTCGTCGACCGCGACATCTCACCAGCCGGGAGTGAGGTCGGGGCCGGGTGGGCCGAGCGTTGGGGGTTCTCGGTGGCGGGCGATCGGTGTGTCGGCGGGCGGGCTGGGTTTGAGTTCGGCGCGCCGGGTCTCGGAGGCCTGCTCGATGGTGGTCCAGCGGCTGGTGAGCTGGTCGGCGGCGTCGTGCCACTGGGGGTCGCTGGCGAGCCGGTTGGCTTGCTGGTCGAGCCAGCCGAGGAGGGGTTGGCGCATGCCTCGTAGCCAGGGCTTGTCGTAGTCGCCGCCCCACACGAGGTCGTCGGGGCTGGCTGCGTCGGCGAGGGTGTGCCACTGGCTGGGGGTGGCGAGGTCGGCGATGTGGCGGTCGTCGTTGACGAGGTCGATGATCGCCCGGATCGGGTCGGCCGTGTCGCGGGGCTGGGGTTCGGCGAGCCAGGCGTCCCGGAGCGCTTCGAGGTCGGCGCGACTGTAGGTCTGCTGGTATTCCACGCCGGGCAGCGGCATCAGGTCGAGGGTGAGTTGGTGCCGCTCGCCGCGCAGCCAGCCGAGATGGGTTTCGGCGAGTTCGACCTCGTGGGAGAGCCGGCGGGAGGCTTCCTGCTGCCGTTGGGCGTTCTGGGTGAGTTCGGCGCGACGCGCACGCTGGCCGGTCTCGGCCTGCCGGGCGGCCCAGAGCGTGTCGCGGGCGGCGGTGAGGTCACGCTCGCGGCTGCCGCGGTTGAACGGGTTCGCGTGCCTGACACGGTCCTCCGCGGCCAGCACGGCTTCCTGGGCAGCCTTTGTGGCCTTCTCGGCCTGCCCGACTCCGCGCGTCGCACTGGCCACCTTGAGCGCTGCCTGTCGGTTGGCGTCGATGGCCTTGGCGAGCGTGCCTCGGAGCTGCTCCAGGCTGGCCTCCTGCTGGCCGGCGTCGACCGCCCGCTGGCGCTGGAGCCGGTCGAGGTAGGCGAGTGCCCGATCGAACAGGTGGGGATCGCGAACCTCGCTCGGCCAGTCGGCGTCCCGTGCGATCTGCTCGGCAGCCTCGGCGACCTGTCCGCCACCGATCGCGGGAACGTGACGGCTGGGCATGTCGACGAGGTCGCCCATCCGTTGCCGGTCGGCGGCCGCGGCCAGGTCGGCGGCACGCCATCCTGTATCGGCGCCAGGCTGGGACAAGATCGCCTCTACCTGGGCGCGCGCCAGGTTCGCGTCCCCATCGGGGGCGAGGATCGCGGCCTGGTTGGTGTAGCGGCCGCGGGTCGAGCCCACATAGAACGACGGACGGTCCATGCCCTCGGCGACCAGCAGGACAGCCTCGTTGACCGTGACCCCTTGGGCGCCGTACCCGGTCACCGCATACGCCAGTTGCAGCTGCTCGCGCGCCGCGCCGACCGACAGCCGCAACTCCCGGCGGCCGTCGAGGCTGATCAGGTACGCCCCGGCATCGTCCAGAGCGTCGACCCGCCAGCGTTCCCGGTTCGCATACCGGTGGCCGGCCTCATCGACGCCGTTGACCCGGGTCGCGACAATGTCGCCCTCGCTGATCGTCTCCGAGGCCCACTCCCCACGCGGTGTCGTCGCGAGCGTGTCACCGGTCACGATCCCGACCGCGCGCAACCAGTCGGCGATCAGCCCGTTCAGCTGCTGCACGTCCGCATTCGTGCCGGCGATCACCAACCCCGTCCCGGCATGAGCACGCTCGGCCCACTCCTGCGCGATCGCCGTCTGACGTTCGGCCTCGGAGGCGTACACCGTCGCGCGATCCATCACCCGCGCGGCGGTCGCTTCGGGGTCGGTTCCGCTCCGGATCGCGATGCTGTGCGCCGCATAGGCCTCATCCCGGCCGCCGTCTGCGGTCCGGAAGCGGTGGACGTCGCTGGCGTCCTCCAGCAGGGCCACCCGGTCGGGCTGCGCGGCGCCCTTGGCGATCTCCATCACACCGCCCACGCCGACCGCGGAGAACTGGAACGAGTCACCCTGGACCCGGACCTGCCAACCGCACACGGCGGCGAGGGTGACCAGCGCCCGGGCCGCGTCCTGGGACACCATGCCAGCTTCGTCGATCACGAGCCTGCTACCGGGCGGCAGCGGCTCCCGCGGCCGTTTGTGGGACTCGGCCCAGACCCAGCTCCCGGCCGTGTTCTTGTCCCAACCGTACCGTCCCAGCAGCGAGTCCACCGTGGACGCCTCCACGCCAGCCCCTGCAGCAACGAGGGCCGCCGCCCCCGTGGGAGCGACCACGGCGACCCGCCTGCCCGCCACGGATGCCTCCTCGAGGTAGGCCGCCAAGCTGGTCGTCTTCCCCACACCGGCGGCGCCCTCGACCACACTCAACCGGCCATCGTCAGCCAGGACGGCCAGCCCGGCGCGCAGCTCGTTCTCCCGCTCCGCGACCGCAGGGCTGGTCCACCACTTCACTGCCGTCGATGGCCTGCCGTCGGCGACCGACGGCAACAGCCGGGACTCCCCCAACGCCCGGGCCACCACATCCGCAGCCAGCTCGTCGACCGCGGCACGATTCCCCCGCACCCGCCCCTCGACGGCCATGATCGCTGCCGCCTCCAGATCCGCCCGCGACCACGCCGACCGCCTCAGACCCTGCGTCTCCACCAACTGAGCCGCCAGCGCGTCCCGGTCGAACTCGGCCACACTGACCCGCCTGTCGACAGCACTCCCCGGGACAGGTTCAGTGATCCCGTGCTCGACCATCAACACGCCGATCCGAGCAGCCCACACCGCCAGCTCATCATCCAAAGCACCAGGCTCGCCCTTGTACGGTCGTTGCTTCTCCCACGCCAGTACGCCCCACTTCCGCAGAATCCTTGCGGTCGGCTCCTGCCCTGGATGCTCCACCCGCCACGCGGCCTCGATCACCGCCAGGTTCCGCTCCACTTGCGCCGCCCGTCGGCTCATCGCCTCCACCACCGGTCGCAGCAGCGCGATCTGACCGACCTCGTCGACCTCATAGCCGAGCCGGGCGAGCTCCGGCCTCAACTCGCGCAGCTGCTCGCGGTGGAAGATCGCCTGCACGGCCACGTTCAGGTTTCTCGCTCCCAAGGAGTCCAGCGCCCGCCACTTGCCCGCCGCCCACACCCGGGCCGAGATCTCCATGTGCCGGTGGAAATGCGGGTCCCCTGCCCGGGACGAGAAATGCTGCACCGACGCGATCTCGATCCGCTCCACCGGCACCCGCACCACCCGGCCGGCTTGCTTCACCTGCACCGTCCCGTTCTCCCACAAGTACCGCAGCACGGCCCGCTCGGCGTTCACCTGGCCACGCAACAGCGCGGCCTGCACGCCCGGGTCGAGAACGGCGAGGATGCTCCACTCCTTCGGCCCGTTCACTAGGAAATCGACCGCCGCGACGTGCTCCGGCTCCACTCGCTGCGCCCACCGGGACGCGCCGGTCTCTGGATCCAGACCAGCCATGAACCTGCCGAACTCCTCCGCCGTCAGCTGCCGCTCGACCAACTGCCCGTCGGCACCAATACCGCGCCAGGTCACCACCGCGTGCCCATGCTCAGAGAAGTACTCGTCCGGGCGCGAATGGCCGCACTCGGACAGGTACTTCACGTACCCGGCGGCGCCCGCCGCCCGCACGATACCCATACCGGTGATAGCCACATCCCAATAGTACATTGCGTACGCTTCGAAGCAAGACCGCTCGGGTCTGATGTCTTGGGGGCGGCTGGGACTAGCGTCTGGGGTTCGAGGGGACGCGGCGAGGTACTGCTGGCGTAGGGGTTGGTGGACTGGAGCAGGCGGGGATGGAGCACCGGCTCCGGACGTCCGGGATCATGAGGATCGGGCGGGTTCCGGTGCATGCCAGGACGGGTTCTGTTCTAGGTAGGTGAGCAGTCCGTGCATGGTCTCAGCCCGCACGAAGTAACCCCAGCGGGAGCGGCTGATGCCGCGCACCAGCCGGATGTGTTCGTGGAGCGGCGACTCGCTCGGACGGTCCGACGCCCTGGTCACCTTGCTGCCACCCTCGGGGCTGAGCCCGTAGGCCATGGCGATCGCCTCGATGATGGTCGACTTCCCGACCCCGTTCTCCCCGACGAGGATGGTCAGCTCGGACAGCTCGAGACTGTCTCGCACCAGCTGGGCAACGGGTGCCATTGTGAACGGCCAGCCGCTGCCATCGCCCGGTTCACCGACCACCTCACGGACGGGCAGCGAACTGAACGCGGTCATGACGACAGGGTAGGACGCGAAGCAGACACGTCCGAACCGGCGAAGCCGAACATCCGATCTATGCAGCGGTGCGCGCGGGCGATCTTGCCGAATGCGGAACGGGTTGGCGGGCGAAAGACCTCGGGCAGGGATTCGGCGGGCCAGGGATGCCGGCTTGCCTGTTGATGCCCGCCATTGGGCCGATTGACCCGCGTTGTTGTGGTTATTGTCGCCCGGACAAGGCAGGTCAGGGCCCACACCCGAGTTGTTGTGGAAAAGAGGCGCCCAACACCTGCCGTAACCGCATCGGCGCGGGTCGAGACCAGAGCCCTGCCGCTTGCGGTGCCCAAAACCACAACAGATCGGGTCACCACCACCACCACCGAGCGAACCACCTAGCCAGTCCCGCATTCAGCCACACAAGTCACGAAACGTGCCCCAAGTCAGGTCAGCGTCGGAATATTGGAGGCCACTCGACTCCGTGAGTTCACGACTCATTGACTGAAGCTCCGGCGGCCACATACACTTCCCGCATTCACCCCCAATTGGAGGACAAATGCTCTCAAGGCGCGGTCGTCGCGCCCGGACAATCGCCACCGTTCTTCTCTCGACGCTCGTATTTCTCGCATCCAATGCCGTGGCAGAAGCAGCGCCCGTTGACTCAAGTCCCGTCGGCGAGTCGAGCGACGCCGATCGAGCCGCCGTCGCCAAGGAGCTTGGCATCAGCGAAGAGGACGCCCTCGCGTCGCTGGACTTCCAGGGCGCCGTCTCGGCAGAGGCCTTACGCCTGTCGACCGATCCTCGTGTCACCAGTTTCTGGATGGAGTCCGGAAGGTCACCTCACCTGACGATCGGCGTTCGGCCGGGGACCGCCACCGAGCCGCTGCGGGCTTCCTTGCCCGCTCAACTGCGACGGGCGACGAAGTTCACCGAACAGCGATTCTCGGAGGAAGAGCTCGCGCAGATTGGTGCAGCCCTGAACCAGAGCCTTACGGGAGGATCGACGATCCACGTTGATGTGCAGCATCAGAAGGTGGAGGTCCTCGCCACGAGCGACTCCGGTGTCGAGTACGCGATGACCAAGGTGAAGGCCCAGCGGAGCGCCGATGCCTGGAGCGATGTTGTCGAGGTTCGCGTGGATCGCGGGCTGACCGCGATGCCAGCCGTGGACATCTATGGCGGCCGGACAAGCAGCGGTTGCACTCTGGGGTTCACCGTTCGCAACACGAGCACAGGGACGAGGGGGACAACCACGGCGGCTCACTGCGGGAACAGTCAGGCAACGGCTGGAATCAATCTTCCCTTCAAGTTCGAATGGCTTACCGGATCGTCCGATGTGCAGTGGCACACCGCGTCCTCCGGCACCTTGCGCAATTGGGTGACCGATGGCACCTTCGATTCGACGCCGTACTACCGGAGCATTACGGGCACAACTGCAAGGCTCAGCCTCGTTCTGGGTGGAACCTACTGCAAGTTCGGTGCCACGACTGGATATGGCTGCGGGGTGCTTAACTCGAGAACCGAACCAGCGTCATGGGTGCCGAACTCAACTCCGCGTTATCTGGCAATCGATAGCAGCACGACTCAGTTCTGCATCGGTGGCGATAGCGGTGGTCCCGTTTATGCAGGCGCAAAAGGAGTCGGCTTGGTGAGCGGATGCACAGGGAACCAGAAGCGACTCATTTCCATGTCGATGGATGGTTTCGGCGGCCTTCCCATCGTGGTGGCGACATCGTGAAGGTCGAGATGGTCGGTCTTCGCGGTCGAGCTCTTCGCGTCGCCGCCGCACTGATCGGTGCGCTCACTCTGGGTGCCTGCACTGCCAACACACCGCCACCTATCCTGCTCACTGTGCGGGCTACGGAGTATCAGATGGCAGCGAGCGTCGAGGGGACCGTGACACTCTCGCCGAGCGGCTGCTACCAACTCGAGGGCCAGCCCCTTGTCTGGCCCGCCGGATCTGTCCTGTCGGGACAGACTGTGCGGCTGCCGGATGGCCGGACGATAGCGTCCGGCGCTCGGATCGCCGGCGGAGGCGGAATCCTCGCCGCCGCAGATGTGTGGGGACTCCTCGATCCTGCCTCACAGCAGCACGCCTCCCAGTGCTTAGGTGCCGGAACCGTCGAGGTCGCGGTGGTGCAGACGATCCAGGCGAGCTGAGCGACCGCCATCGGGCACTCGTCCGTCCGGATACCTGAGCGTCTTCGCCCGTGTCGTCGAGTTGTTAGGTGGCTATGACGGCCACGAAGCTGAGCAGTTCGCGCTCGGGTGGCCGCGCCTGCCCATGAGTTCGGCGAGGGTCGCGCCGGTCTGGGCATCCAGCACGGCGCCCGTGTGGCGCAAGTCGTGGAATCGCAGGTCGGGCCGTCTGTCCGGCCTTCACCCTCGCCTGCCTGTGGCTTGGATGCTCGCGATCACGACCGGCCTCTGGGCATCGAGCGTTTCGGCCCGGGCCACGGACCCACTCGGCTGCAAATCGCGTCAGGGACGCGGTCCGAGGTCGGCGTGCCGTCGATGATCCCCGCTAGGACCTGTCCCTAGACCGCGTGAGCGGTGTACTGCTCCTCGAGCCAGGCTTCGACGTCGCGTCTGAGGTAGGCGACCTTGCGGGCGCCGAGCTTGAAGCTCTTGGGGCCCTGGCCGATGTGGCGCCACCACCGGATGGTCGTGGCGGGGGTCTTGAGGTACTCGGCGACCTGGGTGGTGAACCAGATCTCGGCTTCGTCGATCATCGCTCGCTCCATAACAGGGTGATGGGATCCCAGCACACTGATTGTGCGTTGCGAAGACGCGGCTGTCAAGCACCATATTGGCAACGCAACATGGTGTTGTTATGGTTCAGGTATGCGTGCACCCGGATTGTCCCCGAAGAGCAGTCGGCCCGACCGTGACGGCGGTGCAGACGTCGGTCCCCTGGGCCAGACCTTCGCGCGCGAGGTACGGCGCCTCCGTGAGCTTCGCGGTTTGTCCCAAACCGATCTGGCGGCGCAGCTGCGCGAGCGGCACGCCCTGAAGTTCCACCAGGCGACGATCGACCGGGTCGAGAAGGGTTTCCGGCCCTGCCGGCTGGACGAGGTGTACGTACTTGCCGAGGTCCTGGGGTCCACGGTGGACGACATGCTGGCGGACTGGTCGAGTGCCGACAGTGCGTTCCGTGAGCTGACCAGTATCGCGAGGCGGGCAGGCGAGGCGGAATACCGGATCGCCATGGGCATTCAGCAGGAACTGGCAGCGATCGACGGCGACCGCGAACGCGTCGTGGCCGGCCTGGCCCGAAGCAGCGACTCAGACGACGGCGACCAGGTACAGGCCTGGGCCGAAGAGGTGCTGGAACTACTCGACGCCCTCTCCGCCGGCGCGGAGCGCATTCTCGAAGGCATGACGGCGCACCTTCCGATCAGGCCGGGTGGCGTGATGGAGCAGGTGAACCGCCAGTACTTCGGGGGGATCCTGGCTGCTCATGAGGCGGCCATCGCCGCCCGTCGCGCGGAGGCCGCCGCCGGAGACGCTCAGTGCCTCGCGGATGGAG
>Ga0208693_1003123_pt1 | contig 10439 bp, 9 predicted proteins | sample AD_UKC071_MetaG_FD_184438 | JGI IMG/M metagenome (GOLD analysis project Ga0208693, IMG submission 184438) | Active sludge microbial communities of municipal wastewater-treating anaerobic digesters from USA - AD_UKC071_MetaG (SPAdes) (version 2) | ecosystem: Engineered > Bioreactor > Anaerobic >... | reverse complement strand
GACCCTGCTGTGCGAGCCCGTAGTTCTTCCAGTTCACCTGAGATACGCAGTCTGTGATGGCGCAGGCGCCCTGCTGGTAGAGGAGGGGGACGCGGTTTGCAAACCGGAGGATCCTGGCGTTCCCTTCTGGCGGGATCCTGCCTCCGTAGCCTATCGCTGCCTCGACTATGAACGAGTGCCCGCCGTAGACCGCGCTTGGCCGCGTCCGGGCTTTGATGAAGTCGAGGTGGATCTCCTTCTCAAGCCCCCTGCAGATCAGGTCCTCCCCTATCGGTGAGAGGCACTGCTGCGCCGGCGGGGCCGGAACCCTCACGGCCTGCATCGCCTCCAGGAGGCGCTTGAGTTCGTTTGAGTCGAGTTTGTTTGCCTTCCGGGAGGGTTTGAGCCCGGCAAGGCCGATCATCTCCTCCGCGGTCTTCTTTCCTACACGTGAGAAACTGCCGACCAGGAACTCCTCCACCGTCCCCGTGCTCGCGGCCGCCAGCCTTTTCAGTGCACCGAACTCGATCCCGTGCGGGTGGGGGAGGACGGGTTTCGGGCACGGCGGGACCTCGTCGCTTGCCCGCTCAAAGACCGTGATCTCACCGTCGATATCCGCGGTGATCCTTGCATGCGGGTTTACGATCGCCGTCAGCCTCAGGTAGTCGAGCAGCCGTTTCTTCGCGGCAAGGGTGCTCCTGAACTGGATCTCGATCCTTGTCCCGTGCGTCCTGTCCCACTCGATCTCCTCGTGGCTGATGACCTCGGGCTCGTTCGTCTCCGTCCTGATCATCACCTCGAACCGGTGGGCAGGCGTCTTTGCCCCCGTCCGGGAGGTGATCCGGGCCGGGGTGCCGGTGGTGAGCTGCGCATACAGCACCGCAGCCGATATCCCGATACCCTGCTGCCCGCGGCTCTGGCGGATCTGGTGGAACCTGGAACCGTAGAGGAGTTTCCCAAAGACCGGGGGGACGTTCTCCGGCACGATCCCGGGACCGTTGTCCTCGACGGTTATACGGTAGACCTCGTCCTCGACCCTCTTTACTCCGACAAATATGTCCGGCAGGACTTCAGCCTCCTCGCAGGCGTCGAGGGCGTTGTCCACCGCCTCTTTGACGGTGGTTATGATCCCGCGTGTCGGGGAGTCAAAACCCAGGAGGTGTTTGTTCTTCTCGAAGAACTCCGCAACGCTGATGCTTCGCTGCTCTCTGGCCAGGTCCTCAGCGATGACCATGCCCTGCCACCCCGGCGATGGCGTCCTCGAGTCCCATCTCCTGCTGCTCCCCGGTGCGGAGGTCCTTCAGGGTCACCGTGCCGGCCTCAACCTCGCGTTCGCCGATGATCACGACAAACTCCGCGGTCTTTGCGGCGTGAGCAACCTGGGCGGCGAGCCCCCGCTCCATAAGGTCGGCCTCAGCCCGGATCCCGGCCTCCCGGAAGGCGCGGGCAACCTGGAGCGCCCGGCCGCGGGCCCCGGGCGTGCAGACAACCCCGACAACGGACTCATGGGGGAGTTCAACCCCGCCAAGCGAGACCATGACACGGTCAAACCCTATCGCAAACCCGCACGAGGCGACATCGTCGCCGCCAAAAAGGTGGGCGAGCCTGTAGGCGCCGCCGCCAAGTATCTGGTTCTCCGCCCCAAGGTTCCTGGCAAACCCCTCAAAGACCGTCCCGGTGTAGTAGTCAAGCCCGCGGGCGATCCCGAAGTCCGGCCGGTAGCGGATCTCCTGGGAGTCAAGGATCGCAAACATCTCCTCGATCCGGGCGCGTTCGGGAACGTCCCCTGCGACCTCAAACACCTCCTCCACGCTGCTGCAATCGGAGAGAGCGGCAAGCGGTTCGGCAAGGTGGGTGAGACGCCGGGCGGCGAGCGCCGCCTCAAGCCCCTCCCGGTCATGCTTATCGAGACAGGCCATGATCACCCCCTGGTCAGCGGGGTCAAGCCCGGAGAGGATGTGCTTCATCGGTGCGAGGTGGCCGACGTGGAGGTCGAAGGTGACACCGGTTGACCTGAGTATATCGTCGGCAAGCATGATCACCTCGGCTTCGGCAAGCGCGGTGTCCGCACCTATGAGTTCGGCGCCGAACTGCCAGAACTGCCTGTAGCGGCCTTTCTGGGGGCGCTCGTAGCGGAAACAGTCGGCAAAGTAGCACCAGCGGATGGGTTTTGGGAGAACCCTGCCCTCGTTGACGTACATCCGGAGCACCGCTGCCGTCACCTCAGGCCGGAGAGTCATCTTCCTGCCGCTCTTGTCCTCAAAGACATACATCTCCTGGATTATCCCCTCGCCGGACTTCATCGTGAAGAGTTCGAGGTGCTCAAAATCGGGTGTGCAGACCTCCCGGTACCCCCACCGCCGGGCCACTTCCCGCATCCGCTGCTCGATCGACCGCCGCTGTTCCATCTCTTCGGGCAAAAAGTCCCGTGTGCCCCGTGGTTTCTGAAGCATTCAGTATTCTCCCTTGTTATGGTCTCTTCTCCGAACTCTTAACATTTCTGCGCTCCGCCCGGCCGAAGAACCGCTCGACGGCACTTTTGCCATGCCATATGTTCTCCCGTTCAACCCTGTCCTGGAGGTAGAGTGCGAGCAGGATCAGCGCAAGACCGAGAAGGTCCCAGCCTTCTGCATACATGGTGATGAACGCCCCAAGGAGTGCAAGCGCCGTATATGGAACCCCGTGATACGCCGCTTTCCGGTAACTGGGAAGACCCGTACGGTAGAATATCCGCAGGTCGCGCAGCCATAGAAAAACGGTGACGGCAACGCCGAACCATGCAATATAGACAAGGTAGGACATGATGTGATGTAATATTATACCTCCACCCCATATTTTTGTTATCAAAGTATGCTGCCGAATGCCACAATCAGGGAGATCCTCCGGATGTATCGTGATGGCGAGGTTTCCGAGGACGAAGCGGCTGACGCTATCGAGGGGCTCAGGATCGATATGATCGACGGCATTGCCCGGTTCGATACGGGGCGGGGTGTGCGATGCGGGGTGCCCGAGGTTGTGCTTGCCGAGGGCAAGGATCCGGAAGCGTTTGCGGGGATCATGATTGCGCAGGTGAGGGCGGCGGGCCGGTGCATCGCGACAAGGGTCTCGCCGGCGCACCTTGAGGCGCTCCGGGCCCGGCTGCCGCCGGGTGTCCGGCTGGAGCACCGGGAGGCGGCACGCGGCGTCATCCTCTCGACGGGTGAGGACCCCGCCCCCCGCGGGGGGACGGTCGCCATCCTCACGGCAGGGACGTCCGATATCCCTGCCGCCGAGGAGGCGAGGCTGATGGCCGAGGAGATGGGATGCAGTGTCAAGACCGCCTACGATGTCGGGGTGGCGGGGATCCACCGCCTCTTCTCGGCTCTCCGCGACCTTATACCTGCGGACGTCTTCATAGTGGCCGCCGGCCGGGAGGGGACGCTCCCGGCGATCGTGGCGGGGCTGGTCGACAGTCCGGTGATCGGTCTTCCTGTGAGCACCGGTTACGGCTACATGGGCGGCGGCGAGGCGGCTCTTGCAAGCATGCTCCAGGCGTGCTCGGTCCTGGCGGTCGTCAACATAGATGCCGGGTTCACGGCGGGAGCGTTTGCCGCTCAGGTCGCACGCGGGAGGGCGCGGGAATGAGCCGCGGGTTCTACATCGGCCGGTTCCAGCCCTACCACAACGGCCATCACTCGGTGCTGGAGAGGATCGCCCGCTCCGTGGACGAGATTGTCATAGGGGTGGGGAGCGCCCAGCTCTCCCATACGCTGGACAACCCCTTTACGGCCGGTGAACGGGTGCTGATGCTGACGCGGTCGCTCACGGATCTCGATTGCCCATTCTACGTAATACCGATCGAGGATATCCAGCGCAACGCCCTCTGGGTGGCCCATGTCCGGTCGATGACACCGCCGTTTGAGATGGTCTACTCGAGCAACCCGCTGGTCATGCAGCTCTTTGCCGAGGCCGGGATGGCGGTTCAGTCTCCGGATATGTATGAACGGCTGACGCACTCGGGCACCGCCATCCGTCGGAGGATGCTTGATGGCGAGCCCTGGGAGCACCTTGTCCCTCCTGCGGTCGTGGAGGTCATCCGGGAGATCCGGGGTGTTGAGCGCCTCCAGCGGATCGCAAGGAGCGATTGAAGAAAAGACTGATGGTGACCGGGATCATAGTCTGAGAAGAGAAATGTTCAAACAACTGCGCGACCTCTTTCACCGGGCTGAACCGGAGGAAGAGCACCCGGAACTCTCGTTTGACGGCATCCCGTCCTGGCTGGACTCCCGCGAGGAGGAGATCGCCCGCGGCCTTGAGGCTGCGACGGCATCGTCACGGGACGCCATCTCCGCCACGCTGGTCTCGCTCCGGGAGGCGGTCGCCAGGATGGAGACGGCAGAGACCGATGATGATACCCACCCCCGGCTCAGGGATATATCCCGGAAGACGCTCCCCGGGTTCACCAGGTCGATGTCACAGATCCTTTCACGCGAACCGTCCGGCGACCCGGAGACCTTCTACGCGGCGGCCGCGGAGATCCTGAAGGGGGTGCTCAAGACGATGAAGGGGCAGGGGAAGTATCTCTCGTCCGTTTACCCCGGGGAGGTCAGGGAGTTGAGGGATGCTGTCCGCGACCTTGGGCGCGAGGTCAACGCGATGACGGAGGCGATCGGGCGGGCGCGTGAGCGCCGGGAGCAGGTGGAGGGGGTGCGGGAGGCGTATGAGGCCATTGTCCGGATCCAGGACGAGTATGCCGCCGTAAGCGCAAATCTCCGGGAACACGCCGCTGCGATTGGAGAACTGGAAGACGCGATCCGGAAGGCCGGGGAAGGGCTTGCCGCCCTGAGAGACCACCCGGATTACGCCAGAAAGATAGAACTGGTGGAGAGGATCCGCGAGATCAGGGCGGAAGAGGAGATGGTCGGAAGAGAGATCGGGTCGCTCCGGTCCACGGCCGCCCATCTTCTGCGAAAGGCCGGGAAGGTGGCAGAGAGGAGCGGAGACCGGGCTGCTGCTGCGGCGATCTCCCTGGCGGTTGATGCGGAGGTGGGGATCGAGGCGGCGATGCCGGTGGTCCTGGATATGGTCCGGCGGGGCGACCTTGCCCTCAAGAACCAGGAGGAGATCCGTCTCTTCTCCGACCCGGAGACTCTGCCCGCTGCGCTGAGGGACGCTATTGAACGCGGGCGTGGCCTTGAGATGGAGCGAAAGAAGGAGGAGGCGGCCCTGGCGGCGCTGCAGGTTGTGGTTGAGGAGGAGCGTCTCAGAGCGGCGCTCCCGGACCTGCAGAAGAGGCATGAAGCCGCGGTCGCGGCGAAGGCGCGCGCGGAGAACCGCCTTGAGAGCCTGCGGGCCGAGTATGTGCGGGAGTGCGAGAACCTGCGGTCACGCATGACGGGATTTGAGGCAAGGGTTACGATCGCCGACCTTCCGCCTCAACCCTGAGCACGCGGTAGAGAATGGAAACCATGTTTATCTCCGGCGGCGAAATGACTTGTGAGAGGAGTCGATGACCACAAACACCATAACACCCGGGCCGGCGTCACGTCTCTGGATGGCGGTTCCTGCAGTCTCATTTGGGGGTATCGGGGTCGGTCTGCTCTTGATGGAGGTTGTGAGGTTTTCCTACGGTTTCTGGGCGGGGATTGCCGGCTGTGTGATCGCTTCGTGCCTTCTCTTTTACCAGGCCTACTCCAAGCCGCGGCGGGATCTTGTCTCGCTCTTTACGCCACTTTACGCTGTCCTCATCTTTCTTCTTCCAAATGAGGTTGGGTCGATGGTGATCGTGCAGGTGGTCTTTGCGGCGACGATCAGCCTTCTCTCTGTCCGGGTGGAGAAGTTGTTTAACGTCAAAAAAACGGAGAAGAAGACGATGAAACAGATGTTGAATGAGTATATCATGCGGATCGAGCCGCTACTTTCGCGGGTCGATGAGGAGACCGGTCACCTTGTTGCGCAGGCTCTGTTGAGGTTTAAGTTTGGACTGTATGAGTCCGCGACTGACAACTGCAACAAAGCGCTTGACCGGCTCAAGGCGATCGAGCCATACCCCGGGGTGCTTGAGCGTGCGCTCCTGATCCTGCGTGAGCGTGCGTCGGGTCTTGCCATCTCACGGGTGGTGACATACCCCGAGCACGTCTTCACGGAGGAGGACAGCGAGTATCTTGCCATCCACCTCCCCGAGAACCTGGTCGACGACCCCGCCACGCTTGACCTGGACAACGCTCTCATCCTGCTCTACGCAGTCGGGATCGAGACATCACCCCTTGATGAGCAGGCGCTGGAGGAGCACCAGCGGTTTATCATCCAGATCCTTGAGTCGTACAAGGAGAAGCTGGCCGAAGCGGCCGCGACGTGAGCGGGGGGCTGGCGGCGGCCGCCGGAGGTGATCCGTTCTCATTCCAACGCCGGAGCGCGATTATACCTCCTGGTTCTATCTTCTGCGCCCACCGGCACGGATTCCCCGCCGGAACACTATGAGGCCATCAAATCAAAGGTTCTGTGATATAAACTCCCCGCTTCTTCCCGGTATTACGCGACGGGGACTATAAAACCAGTTTGCTCATGGTGTGATGCCCTCCATAACCACGGCGGTGAAGCGTCTTTTGTGGCTGACCAGCCGCCACCTGGGGGGGAGGGGACGGGACGCCCCTTCCCCTTTTGTCTCCGCGTGTCAACGGGAACGGTATTCGGGCAGCGAGTCGATCACCCCCGCCGCCCGGCCGCTCGCGCGGCCTCCTCCCGCCCCTGTCTCCTGTGTCTCACCGGGAACGGTTTTCAATGCGAGCAGTCGACCAACCCCCGCCTCCCGGCCGCTCGCGCGGCCTCCTCCCGCCCCCTTCCAGGGGGCGGGCAGTGCATGGCGATAGTCCGGATACCGTGCACGGGAAGGAAACGGGATTTCGGTGAGGGTGATCGCGTCTACGGCAGAGAGGTTGCCTGCTTCCGTGGTAGTGCGTCTATGGGGAATCGCCCCCGTGGGGGAGGCGGCTCGACGGGGAGGGGGGTGGAACAGCCCCCGCCCCTGTCCCGACGTGTCACCGGGAACGGTTTTCGTGGAGCACCCCTTCCCCCGCCTCCCTCTCCCACCTCCCCTCAATGCCGTCTCGCAAAAAACCGCACCATGCCGCTGTGGCCAGAGGCATACCGCATGAAGATGGAGGCAGCACCTTCATACAGATCCCGGTCACCCCCCCCGGAATCTGTCCATGGACTGGACACGGAGAGGTTTATCAAACCAGTGAGGCATTGGTTTGATGGCCTCACTATACCTCCTCCAGAAACTGCAATCCGGGATGAAGAGATCGCGCGGATGGTCACCTGGCGGGCACGCCGATCGTCCCGAACTCAACCGGCCTCCTGCCCGGCCGCCCTGAGAGCGGCAGTCGAGGGGCCGGGTTACCACTACGGGCCCCACCAGCCCCATCAGGTTGAGGAATACCGCTGCCCTGGCCAGACTACATCGACAGCATCGTCGTGGTTCCGAAGAGTGCCATGTTTAGGAGATCGGGTGAACTTATCTGACACCATCAGCATGCCAGATCTTCAGGGTGAATGCAGCGCGTTGCTCCGTGCGATCTTCTTCTTCACCTTCTCCCAGGTGCCCGTGATCAGGAAACTCTCCTCCATGTACCCGATGACCTTCTCAAACTTCTTCATGGGGAATGCCATCGTCAGGACATCCACCGGCACGCAGGGCCGTGCCGAGGGGTCAAACAGCCCGAGAACGGCCTTTGGGTCATCGCTCTGCTGCTCAAGCCAGGGGTAGTGAAAGACCGAGCTGCACCCGGCGCCGAACGGGCAGATAACCCCGCAGGGGTCAGGCCGATCGAAGTTTGCAAGCGTAAAGAGCCCCGAGATCACCTCGGGCCGGGCGAAGAAGACCACGGCGTCCGGGTTGTCTGCAGCGGTCAGGCTGTCCCAGCGCTTGAAGACGATCTCTTTACCTTTTGTAGGTATCCTGGCTGTCCCCCGGTCGAGTTCGTCAACCAGTTCGGGAGTCTGCCGGTATCGCTCCCCCTCAACGACGCCGGGCTTGCCGTAGGAGAGGAAGTAGCGGAAGTCGGGAGCCCTTTCGGTGTCGTAACCGAGGTAAAACCTCCCGCCGCGGCAGCCGATCGAGTCTTCAGAGAAGGCGAGGCTCTGGCCCTTCCGCACCCTGGCAACGTCACAGACGAAGCATCTCCAGCCTTTAGGGGGAGGGATCTTCTCCACACCCTCCGTCGCTCCACCGACCTCAAAGGCGATCGGGAGTTCGGCTCCCGGGAAGCAGGTCCCGTGAAGCCGGATGTAGGTGTCGCACAGTTCTGTGTCCATATGGCTCTGTTCCAGGGGAGGGGGGATTAATCTTATGGTCTGCACGATGGGCGGGTAGAGGCCATCAGATCAACGATTCTGTGACACAAACCCGGCCGCCATCTCCTGGTTGTATGCGGGGGGAAGCCGGTTCACCGATGCCATCGAGTCGCTCGCGTTGGCAGGAACGGGATTTCGGTGAGGGTTGTTCACATTGACACCAGAGAAGAGGTCCCCACGGCGGCACTGTATCTATGGAGAATCGCCACGCCGTGGAGGGGAAAGGAAACTTTCCCTCCCTCGTCTCTGCATACCCCGGAACGGTATACACTTGCAGAACACCCCACCGCCCGGCGCCACGAGAGAAGCTTACCTTTTGAAGAGAACCGTCCAACATACAGAGCGGCAAGATTCAATGAACCCCCCGTATCGCAGACCCCCACCCGGCGGAGCGCTCGGCATGACTGACCGTGCTCACCCCTCCCCCCACCCGCTCATCGAGTTTCAAAACGTCACCGTTGTCCGGGGCGGCCATAGACTCCTTGACTCCGTCTCGCTCACGATACAGGAGGGTGAGCATCTCGCCATTCTCGGGCCAAACGGCGCCGGGAAATCGTCGCTCATCCGGGCGATCACGCGGGAGTACTACCCTTCCGCTCCCGGCCCGGAGGTGACGTTCCGGTTCTGCGGGCTTGATACATGGGATGCCTTTGACCTCCGATCGCACCTGGGGATCGTTTCCGGCGACCTCCAGTATACCTTCACCCGCGGGATCTCGGGGCGCGATGTTGTGCTCTCCGGTTTCTTCTCGAGCATCGGGCTCTTCTACCATGAGGTGACACCGGCGATGGAGCAGAAGGCGGACGAGATCCTCGAGTTCCTGGATGTCGCCCACCTCGCCGACCGGCCGATGACGGAGGTCTCCTCGGGCGAGGCCCGCAGGCTTCTGATCGGAAGGGCACTTGTCCACGACCCGGGCACTCTCGTACTCGATGAACCCACAAACAGTCTCGACCTGCACGCGCTCCACACCCTCCGAAAGACCCTTAGAAAGATTGCCGTGTCGGGAACGGGCATCATCATGGTGACACACAACCTCCACGACATCATCCCGGAGATCGCGCGGGTGGTTCTGATGCGGGATGGCACAATCGTGGTGGACGGCGAAAAGGCTGAGGTGCTGACAGAGAGAAATATCGGCGAACTCTTCCACGTTCCGGTTCATATCCACAGAGAAAACGGCTACTACTACGCCACAGGCTACTGAAATTGGGCGGACGCGGCTGAAAATGTTTTATTTGCGCGCCGGAAGGGCACTCACCCATACCCTTTTTGCCCAGAAGTGACAATTTCCGGATCGATAGGAGGAAAGAATTATGTCATCCAGACTTATGGACTACTTCAACAAACAGCCAAGGATAGGCATCCTGAGCACCGCGAACAGAGAGGGAAAGGTCAATGCAGCTCTCTTTGGCTCGCCGAGGATGGTCGACGAGAAGACCGTCGTTATGGGGCTTGGAAAGAACCGCACTCTGGAGTACCTGCAGCAGAACCCCTACGCCGTCTACACCATCCTCGAACCGGGGAAGACCCTCATGGACTGGAAGGGTCTGCGGGTCTACCTGAAACTGAAGGACTGCGCGACCTCAGGTAAGAAGCTTGAGGCCTACAAGAGGGAGGTCGCAGCGGCACTGGGCGAGGATGCGGCGAAGATGATGCACGCGACGCTGACGTTTGAGGTCACGGAGGTCCGCCCTATCGTTGACATGGGCCAGGGCTGGGAGAAGTCAGTCTGAACGCTTTGAGCACCCGGCACGCCCGCAAAACCCGTGATATGAGGGTATACTGGAGATACATCCCCCAGGCGAGGAACACCCTCGCCGCGCTTGCTGCGGCGTGCGAGGTGCACGGCTACGAACTCGATGTGGCGGATGGCCCCCGGCCGGACGTCACCATCTACAGCCTGAACTCTATCAACGAGCGCGTCTACCGTGATGAAATCGCCGGCGCAGACTGTATAACGATTGTCGGCGGGCCTCATGCCTCCGCCTGCTACCGGGAGGTGGCCGAATACGCCGATTACGTCGTCGTCGGGGAGGGCGAGTACACCCTCCCGGCGCTTCTTGCCGCCATCGAGGATGGGCGGAACGCTCCTCCAGGGGTTGCCACCTCTGCGGGCTACACCC
>Ga0208693_1003122_pt1 | contig 10439 bp, 8 predicted proteins | sample AD_UKC071_MetaG_FD_184438 | JGI IMG/M metagenome (GOLD analysis project Ga0208693, IMG submission 184438) | Active sludge microbial communities of municipal wastewater-treating anaerobic digesters from USA - AD_UKC071_MetaG (SPAdes) (version 2) | ecosystem: Engineered > Bioreactor > Anaerobic >... | reverse complement strand
CGTCCGCACCCTGAGCCGGCTCAGGGTGCGGACGGCGCGCTTGATGTCTTCAAGGGAGCGGCCGGTGGCCTTGACCACGGCGGGATAGCGATTCTTCTGCAGATCCTCGAGATGGCACTCAACCAGCGTGCGTTCCAGTTGATGGTCGCCCTCCAGGGCGTCGATCTGGTTGATCAGGCATTCTTTCAGATCGCGGGCGGCGATACCCGCCGGCTCCAGCGATTGGACCCAGCTCAGGGCCTCTTCCATCTCCTCCGGGGTGAAGGGGGGCTCATACTGTTGGGCGATCTCCTCCAGGGGGGTGCGAAGATAGCCGTCCTCTTCCACATGATTGATGATCAGCTCGCCGGCCTTGCGGATATTGCCGTTGACGCTGAGGAACGCCCACTGGCGAAGCAGGTGCTCGTTAAGCGACTCCGGGCGGCTGGCCGTGTTGGCCATGGCGTCCATTTTGGCGTCGCGCTCGCCGGAATCGATCCGCGGACGTCCGAAAGCCTGGTCGGAATCATCGAAATCATACTCGCGGGAGAGGCGGTCCAGGCGGGTGAAGCTCTCCGCCTCGTGGATGGTTTCGGCCCCCACGCCCTCCTCGCCGACGATCGGATCACCGTTGCCGCTCTCCGGCTGGATGGGGCGCTGTGGCTCCTCCTCTTCCAGGGCCGGGTTGCGCTCCAGCTCTTCGCGGATCTTCGACTCCAGCGCCAGCAAGGGAAGCTGGAGGATGTTCATCGACTGGATGAGCTGCGGCGTCAGCCGCTGCTCCTGTCGAAGACCCAGCGACAGGTTTTGTGACATGAACTGGGACATCACTCAACCAAATACTCTGCGCACCGACACCTTACAACTCGGCCTAATCGGTATATCGGCCCGGTTCCGCACCGCTATTGTAGAAAGAAACGGGGGCGGCTTACAACGGTGTACGTCCTGTAATGGCCGCCTCCAGCATGGCCCGGGAAGCGTATTCGACCTGGGAGCCAACGGGCAGTCCCCGCGCCAGCCGGGAAATGGTGACCCCGGTATTTTTCAGGCGATCCTGAATATAAAGGGCGGTTCCATCGCCTTCTAAAGTCGGGTTGGTGGCCAGCAACACTTCACGGACAGTGCCCGCCCGAACCCGGTTGACCAGGGCATCAATGGTCAGATCGCCCGGCTCCACCCCCTCCAGGGGGGCAATATGCCCCATGAGCACATGGTACACGCCTCGAATCAGGCCGGTTTGCTCCAGCAGCATGACATCCTTGGGCTGCTCGACCACCACGATCAACGAGGCATCGCGTTGCGGATCTCCGCAGATCACGCACGGATCCGATTCGGTCAGATTAAAACACTGCGAACAGTGCCGCAGGTTCTGTTTCACATCGACAATGGCCTGGGCCAGAGGCAGGGCGTCCTCCGCGGCGGCCCGCAGCAGGTGGAACGCGATCCGCTCGGCACTTCGCGGCCCGATACCGGGCAGCTTGTTCAACTCAGCCATCAGCCGGGCCAGCGATTCAGGAATGCCCCGGGGCAGATCATTCAAGTCAGCGACTCCATTCTTCTCTTATTCAGCGCGGGGCCGACGGGCCTCACGTGCCTTGACCCAGAAGACCACCCAGACTCCCCAGATCCAATCCGCCGGTCAGCCGGGCCATTTCCGCCTTCATGCCCTCTTGCGCCTTCCGGGTGGCCGAGGTCACCGCGGCCGTCACCATGTCCTCCAGCAATTCGACATCGGAGACGGCCTTGGGGTCGATCTTAATCCGGATGAGCTCACCTTTCCCATCCACCGTCGCCGTCACCATCCCGGCGCCAGCGTCCGCCTCATAGCGCTGCTGGGCCAGGGTTTCTTGCATTTTCTGCATATTTTCCTGGAAGGACCTGGCCTGCTTGAACAGGGCACCGAGATTGCCTAGACCACCCAACATTCTGAAGACTCCTCTACAAGCAGCGCGGGTCGGCTGACCCGGTAACCCTTGACGGCGCCACTCTGGCCCCCAACTGCCTATGGTCATGGGACAGCCCAGGAATAACGCCTTACAATTTTACAAACTCATTATAGTCACCGCACGCGCTCAACGTTAACTAACGATCCATCAAAGAGTTCGAGCGCTTGCCGAACGGCCGGATCGGAGGCCGCCGCGCGCAGATCGTCGGCACTGGCGGGGGCTGTGGGTGCGGCCGGAGACGCGTGCCGCCCCGCGGGCCCGGGAGGCGAGGCGGTTGCCGGGCGGGCGTCGTGACCATTGCTGAAGCGTGGAGCAGGCGACGCGCCGTGGGCCGCGGCTCGGGCCGGGGGGGAAATCTTCTCACCAGCGGGCATGCGCGCCATCGGGCCGGCCCCTTGCGGGGGAGGGGGCTCCCGCCCACTCGGGATGCTTCGCCCCGGCGCGTGGGCACTCCAGGCGGGAGGGCGCGAAGCTGGGCCGGTGGGCGCAGCGCCGAGGGGCCGCTCATCGCGAAGGCCTCCAGGTCGAACCCCTGGCCCGGCCGCCGCTTGCGGAGAACGAGTCGCCGGATCGGCCACCGGCGGGGCCATCACTTTTTTTTTTGAGCTGTCGTCCCCGGCCGGACCGGCTGCGCTTCCGAGTTGATCCAGCAGCGTTTGAATGGATCGATACCGGACCGCGCTGGCCAGCCGCACGATCCCCGCTTCCAGCAGCGCACGGCCCAGGGCGCTGAAGCGCACGTTTCGCCGGAGCTCCTCCAGCACGGAAATCATGTATACGTACTGCTCGGAATCAAAGCGTTTGGACAGCGCCAGCAGCCCTTCGGCGGCCCCGCTGGGCAGATCCACCAGCGGCGTATCCGGCCCGCACACGGCCAGCAGCATGAGCGTGCGCACCTGCTCGGCCAGCGATTCAGCCAATCGCTCCAGGCTGTACCCCGCCGAAAGGCACTGATCCAGCGACACCAGCGCCCCGGCCGCATCGTGGTCCGCAAGCTGCCCGATCAGCCTAGTGAGCACCTCGTCGTGCGGCGTGGGCAGCACGTCGTCGATCATGTCCAGGGTGAGCTTGTCCCGCCCCATCGAGAGGAGCTGATCCAGCAGCGACAGGCCGTCGCGCATGGAGCCGTTGGCCAGCCGGGCCACCCGCCGGATCACGGCCGGGTCCGCCTCGATTTTTTCCTGCTTGAGAATCTGCTCGAAATGCCTGGCGATTTCGTCCGCACTGATGCTGCGGAAATCAAACCGGAGACACCGGCTCTGGATGGTGGCCGGCACCTTCTGCGACTCGGTGGTGGCCAGGATGAACTTTACGTGCTCGGGCGGCTCTTCCAGCGTCTTGAGCAGGGCGTTGAACGCCCCGGTGCTGAGCATGTGGACTTCGTCGATGATGTAGATCTTGAAGCGGGCTCGGGCCGGGCGGTACACGATGTTGCCGCGCAGCTCGCGGATGTTGTCCACCCCGGTGTTGCTGGCCGCGTCGATCTCGATGACGTCCATGTCCTGGCCTTCGGCAATGGCCACGCAGGACTCGCACTTGCAGCAGGGCTTGATCGTAGGCCCCTTGGCCTTCAGGCAGTTCAGTGAGCGGGCCAGGATGCGGGCCGCCGAGGTCTTGCCCACCCCGCGGGTCCCGCAGAAGAGATACCCGTGGTGGATCCGGCCGCTCTGGATGGCGTTCTTGAGCGTGGTAGCCACGGCCTCCTGGCCGACCAGCTCGTCGAACGTCCAGCTCCGGTATTTGCGTGCAAGGACGGTATATGCCATCGTGAACCTCGGCTGGAGTATACGAGCACAACGGCCACGACGCCAGTGGATGAAAAGGCCCAGGATCTATCGCGGGCAACCGCGGAACGGAATGCCTGCCGCGCCTGAAAAAGCGGCGATAGAGGGCTCTGGAGGTTGAAACAATGCACAAGGCCGCCCGCATTGGAAGCCAGGTGAGCCAGGGCGCCTGAGACGCGCTGGCTGGGCTGCTACCTCTCGGTCCTGACCCGTTGGCCCTCGGCCCCACCGCCTGGGACCTGGCCTCCAATGCAAACGGCCTTGTCGCCGTAGAAAGCTATTAAACTCCAATCGCGGGCGAAGGACAACGCCTTCTATCCAACCCTCGCGCCGCATCGGGCTTCAGGCTCGATGCCGCTCCTTCAATGTCCCGCTCTCTCAGCCGCCGGCCCCGAACGCGGGTTGCGTGCTCAGGCCGCCCAGATCCAGCCGCGATGATCCCTGCGGACCGTCCATCTGGCCGCTGATTATAGCAGGGCGAGTGGTCACCGGGGGGATTCGCCCTTCGGAACCGAACACACTGGGCTCGTGGCCGGGAACATTCTCCAGGCTGATGGTCCGGATAACCACGGGCTTCTTGAGCCGACCAAATTCATCGGTCGGCGCGGTGGCGATCCGCTCCAGCGTTTGGAAAGACTCCTCGCCGACCAGGTAACCGAAGGCCGTCTGGTTACCATCGAAAGCAGGCTGTCGGCTGGTGGTGATGAAAAACTGGCTGCTGGCCGAATCCGGGTCGCTGGGCAACCGGGCCATACCTACCGTGCCGCGCTCAAAGGGAATCTGGCTGAACTCGGCCTTCACGCGCTTGCCGTCCGGCCGGCCGCCTTTGCCGTCGCCGCGCGGGTCTCCGCCCTGAATGAATGCCTGGGGGAAAGCCCTGTGGAACGTGAGCCGGTCGTAAAAGCCTTTATCCACCAGCTCAATGAAGTTTTCAATGTTCTTGGGCGCCTCCGCATAGTAGAAGCGGACGGTCATGGAACCCAGTTCCGTGTTAATGACGGCCTGGCGTTCGGCCATGATGTTCACGTTCACCGGGGCGGACTCAACTTCCCCGAAATAGGGTCGCCAGATGATCGTGTACTGACCCGGCCGGCGCATCGAGCGAAAATACTGGGTCAGCTCTACACGAAGGCCCACACTGCCGTACGGCGCCAGCCGCACCACCGGCACGGCCCCCTGCGGACGCCAGCCGAAATCCGTATCCCACTCTTCGCCACGCGCATCCTTGATATGCACCCCGGCAGAGCGGATTCCGCTGAACACGTGGGCCAGCGGCAGCCCCGTCATGGTGGAGACTTCTTCGGTGGCCGGTGCGTCAGGCACCCGCAGCGTCACTGGATCGGCGGTGAGGTTGGTAATGCTGAAGTGAACCCAGACCGGCTGGCCGAGCTGGACAATAGCTCGTTCCGCCCGCAATTCGGCGCGAATCGCCGCCGATGACGGTGCGGGAAGCGTCGTGGGTACCATCGGTCCCGCCTGCCCAAAGGCGGCAGCGCCCAGCACCCACGGCACGATGACCACCATTCGCGTCAGAATCCAGGTTGTTGGCATCGGCGGCCTTCCCATGCGTAATGCGTCCTTTACGATCGGACCGCAGCATAAGCCCTGCTGTCTACCAAACTTACAACATCGGCTTGCTGGCGGCGATTCCCGCAACTTTTATACACCCGCACATGCGGAAACGGCGCAGAGAGGCTGAGCCAAGGTGCGATTTAGTGGCCGGCCGCCGCAGCGCTCCCACCGGCGGCGGAACCCGCTGGGGTGTCCGCCGGTTGGGTCTGCGTCGGGAACCCCACCCCCGGCTGGGTGCTGGTAACCAGCACTCGCCCGGCAATATCGCTGGGAGCAGGGCCGATCCGCCACTCGTCGCCCTCTCTGAATACCCAGATGACCGCCTGGCGCTCCGAGCGATCCCGCCGGTCCGGCTTGCGAAGTTCAATCACCGCATGCACATAGTAGTCGTTCGGCTGCCGCTGGTCGTGATAGATCCCCTCGATTTTGACCAGCTTGACCCCCTGCCAGAGCTTCCGGAACTGATTGGCATCCGGCGGCTGATAGGAGATGCCGAAAAGCTGCCGAAAACGGTCGTAATCGCCCTTCGCACAGCAATCCAGAGCCTTGCGGATGAACTCGTTCAGGACGACATCACCCGTCTTGAGATGTTCCGGGAAAGCGACTGTCGGCGCCGGACTGCCCTGAAACTCATCAACCAGGGGCGGGTTATCGATCATGCCGTCGTTCTCAGTCGACGTGTTGCGCTCACAGCCGGTCAGCCCGGCCAGCAGAAACACCGCCGCGCATTCCCCCACCGCCAAGGATATCCATTTTCTGTTGAACATAAGCGGCACCATCTTAGATCGGCGAGGGGCTGCGCGCCAAATCTTGAGGAGATTTCCCCATGTTGTTCGGCGCGGTCTTTGGCCGTTCGTTATCGCAGAAGGAATTCCCCATCGGAGCCAATCTTTGGGCGGTTGCGGAAGGCGCTGGTCAGCCATCCAAGTTGAGTCCGGTAATCCAGGTAACGCAGGTAAGGAACGAGCCGCGCTTTCAGCATTGCGCAATTTCTCGTGTTCGTGAAGATTTTTTCATTGTAGGCAAGCTCAGCAGTTGCTAAATTGTTGGCTGATGTTTTTCACGTCCTTTTTTCTGAGGAGGAACAGAACGATGGATCTCTGGAAGCCTTTACGGGTAGCGACTTTGAACGCCCTGGCCGCCATCGTCGTGGTCTGGGCCGCCTCAAGCATGGGGCTGGGGCCTGATTGCACAGGCCGCGGAATACATCCTCGTTGACCTGGGTGACCTGGGTAATCCCTATGGCGAAGCGCGTGATGTGAACAACGCCGGCCAGGTCACCGGTTACTCCATGATGGTCTCCGGGGGATACCGATATCCCTTCATCTGGAGCCCTGACCAGGGCATGCGTGCCCTGACGGTCGCGCCCGACTTCCGGAGCGGCGAGGGCTACGGAATCAATGACAGCGGCCTGATTACCGGGTCCGGAACGCGCATCCTCAGCGGTACGTCCTTCGGCTTCTACTCGGCGGACGGCCTGAACTGTACGAGTCTGTGGATCTATGGCTCCAGCACGAATTACGCCCGGCGGGTCAACAACGAAGGCTGGGTCGTCGGCGAGGCTCGGACGCTCAACAGCGGTTTCGTCAAACACGTCGATTCGCCTAACGGCCAGGCATATCAGGTCCTCATTCCCACGCTGGATCTCCAGAACCCCACCGGATACGGGGTGTCGTCCAACGGCTACGGCATTTCGAACGTGAAAAAATGGATCGACGGCACCGACGTCGTGCAAGTCACCGGCGAAGCCACGAGCACCACTGACTCGTCCGCCCGCGCGTTCCTCTGCACCATCCGCGTGAGCGATATGCAAATCCTGGAGATGCGCAACCTCGGCACGCTTGGCGGTACCGAAAGCCATGGCCGCGACGTCAATGACAAGGGCGAGGTGGTTGGCGCGGCCCGCACCGCCGAGCCCGGCCCGCACAGCCATGCCTTCCTTTGGTCGGAGGCCGACGGTTCTCCCCAGATGATTGATCTGGGCTACATCACCGACCCCGTCTACAGCTCCAGGCCGGGCGCCTACCACCAAAGCGCCGCCTGGGACATCAACAACAACTCGGTGGTCGTCGGCCAGTCCCTCATCGCCTCCTCGCAAGGCGGCACGACGTATTACTACGCGTTCGTCTGGGACCAGCAGAACGGCATGCGCAATCTCAGTGACCTGATCGATAAATCACCCACCAGCGCATGGGTCACCGGCAACTGGAGGACGTTTGAGTTCGCCTGGGCCATCAACGACAAGGGCTGGATTGTCGGTCGGGGCACCAAGACGAATACCGTGTCCGCGCCGTTCCTGCTCCTGCCCGATAAGGACGGCGACGGCACCGCCGATGATTTCGACAACTGCCCCAACGTGGCCAACCCCGATCAGGCCGACAGCGATGGTGACGGCGTCGGCGACGCCTGCGACAACTGCGTGGACCGGGCCAACCCCGATCAGCTCGAAACCGACGGCGATGGACTGGGCGACGCCTGCGATAACTGCCCGGCCGTCAACAATCCCGAGCAGGAGGATAGCGATCTGGACGGTTGGGGCGACGTGTGCGACAACTGCCCGACCATCGCCAACAGCGATCAGAACGACGTTGATGGCGACTTCGTCGGCGATCTCTGCGACGGCTGCCCGAACGACCCGGACAAGATTGAGCCCGGCGCCTGCGGTTGCGGCGTGGCCGATACGGACTCCGACTCCGACGGTACGCCGGATTGCATCGATGGCTGCCCCAATGATCCCGCCAAGACCGAGCCCGGCGCCTGCGGCTGCGGCGTGGCGGATGAGGATGCCGACGGCGACGGCATGCCGGATTGCATCGACGGCTGCCCCGCTGACCCGGCCAAGATCGAGCCGGGCATCTGCGGCTGCGGTGTGGCCGATACCGATTCCGACGCCGACGGCACGCCGGATTGCATCGACGGCTGCCCCAATGATCCCGCCAAGACCCAACCCGGTGTTTGCGGCTGCGGCGTAGCCGACACCGATTCCGACGCCGACGGCACGCCTGACTGCAACGACGCCTGCCCGGCCGACCCGGCCAAGACCGATCCGGGCATCTGCGGTTGCGGTGTGGCCGATACCGACAGTGACGAGGATGGCACGCCCAACTGCTTCGACCTCTGCCCGAACGACCCGGCCAAGACCGAGCCGGGCGTCTGCGGCTGCGGCGTGGCGGATGAGGATGCCGATGGCGACGGCACGTTTGACTGCAACGACGCCTGCCCCGAGGACCCCGCCAAGACTGAACCGGGTCTGTGCGGCTGCGGCGTGGCCGATACCGACAGTGACGGTGACGGCACCCCCGACTGCCAGGACGCCTGCCCCGAGGACCCCGCCAAGACTGAGCCGGGTCTGTGCGGCTGCGGTGTGGCCGATACCGACAGTGACGAGGATGGCGTGCCCAACTGCGCCGATAACTGTCCGAACGATGCGGGCAAGATCGAGCCGGGCGTGTGTGGTTGCGGCGTGGCCGACATCGACAGCGATGGCGACGGCACGTTTGACTGCAACGACGCCTGCCCCGAGGACCCGGCCAAGACCGCTCCGGGCCTGTGTGGCTGCGGCGTAGCCGACATCGACAGCGATGCCGATGGCGTCGCCGACTGCCTCGACGCCTGCCCGAATGACCCGGCCAAGACCGCTCCGGGCCTCTGCGGCTGCGGCGTAGCCGACGTGGACAGCGATGCCGACGGCGTCGCCGACTGCAACGACGGCTGCCCGAATGACGCCGGCAAGGTCGATCCCGGCATGTGCGGCTGCGGCGTTCCGGAGACGGACAGCGATGGCGACGGCGTACCCAACTGCGTGGATAACTGTCCCAACGTTCCCAACCCGGATCAGGCCGACTCCGACGGCGATGGCATCGGGAACGCCTGCGACACCAACCTGTTAATCGCCGTGGAGGACGCCTTCATTCGCCGTGTTCCGCAGGGTGACCTCAACGAAGGGGCCAACCCCCGGCTGCGCGTGGCCAAGTCCGGCCAGAACCGCGCGCTGGTCCGCTTCGATCTGAGCGGCGTCAACACCCAGGCGCTCAAGAAGGCCACGCTGGTGCTCACCATCGCCGAGAAGCCGGTCGGCTGGGGCAACAAGGACGAGAAGGTCGTGCCCTACCGCCTCCTCGTGCCCTGGACCGAGGGCAACGGCTGGAACCTGAATGGTAAGATCACCGGCACCGGCCCCGGCGTGACCTGGGAGTGCCCGACCGACGCGGACATCAGCAACAAGAAGGCTGATTGCTCGACCTCCTGGTCGGGCGGCACGTTTGCTCCCGCCACCGCCGCGGGCGTTGTCCATCACAAGGACATGCCGGTGGAGGTCAAGTGGGACGTCACGGCCGACGTGAAGGCGGGCGCTCCGTTCGGCTGGCTCATTAAGCGCGAGGAGGAGGACCGCGGCGGCACCGTGGACTACTACTCCCGCGAAGGAGCCGCCGCCGCCGGCAACCCGACGCTGGCCCCGCGCCTGATCCTGGAGTACTGACCGGCAACGCTAAGGCCCAATCGGAGGGCGGGCATCCCTGCGCGCCTTCCTGAACCCGAAGGGGGCCGGCACAGGGGGTGGGCATTTTGCCCGCCCTCTTGAACCCGAACAGGAGGAGGGCATCTCGCCCCCCTCAACCCCTAACCCACAACCAACGGGCCGCTTCCCGCCAAGGAAGCGGCCCGTTCTCTATGTCAGCCGGTCTACTGAACCAGCCCCCAGGCCAAGCGAGGAGTTGAGAGGAGACAAGAACCAATCCTGAGGGCAAGCAAGGTGTTGAGCGGAGACAAGCCTACGACCCCTCACTGGCGCTCAGCGCTTCGGAGCTTCCAACATGACCTTCCCACGTTCTCACTTTTCCACCTGCTCACTTTTCCACCCCCACCGGCGAGACACCGGTGCCACATTGCATTTGAGCCGTGCAAAAGCCCCAAAGGGGCTGGTTGAGAGCAGCCACCAGTGAAGCGAAGCGGAACTCGTGGATAAGCAGCGTTCCCCTACCTCAACCCCGCGCCCTGAACCTAATCTCCTGAACCCTGAACCCCGAACCTTGAACCCTCAGATTGCGGACGCAGTCCGCGCCGTGTGCTTTCAAGCTTCCCCGTTCTTCTCCCTCACCCTCTCCCCGTGGTACCCGATCGTCCGGCCCTCTTTCCAATGCTCGCGCAGCCGCCGGTG
>Ga0208693_1003118_pt1 | contig 10443 bp, 13 predicted proteins | sample AD_UKC071_MetaG_FD_184438 | JGI IMG/M metagenome (GOLD analysis project Ga0208693, IMG submission 184438) | Active sludge microbial communities of municipal wastewater-treating anaerobic digesters from USA - AD_UKC071_MetaG (SPAdes) (version 2) | ecosystem: Engineered > Bioreactor > Anaerobic >... | reverse complement strand
ACTGGCCCGCCAGGGCAGAAAAGTCACCCTGGTGGACCTTGATCTGGTTGAACCCTGTTATACCCTCCGGCCCATTCAACAGGAACTGGCTGCCCGGGGCGTTGATGTTATAGCCTGGGAGACCGGGCAGGTGACAGGCCTGGGCGAGGCCGGCACTTCAATTAAGCCGGAGGCCAGGTGGGCGCTCCGCCGCGAAGGGGAGATCATCCTGGACATCGGCTACGGTGCTGAAGGTGCCCGGACGCTGAGGCTGCTGGAAGGTGCCGCAAGCGACCCTGATTTAAAAGTCTACGCCGTCATAAACATCTACCGCCCCATGACCTCCGGAGTCAGGGAAATTGTAGAGCATGTCCGGGGGCTGGGCCGGGTGGACGGCCTGATCAACAACAGCCACCTGGGGGATGAGACCACCGTGGATGATGTGCAAAAGGGCGCCAGGGTTGTCAGCGAGGCAGCCGGGTTGCTTGGCCTGCCGGTAATCGCCACTTCCGCTGCCGCGCCGGTTGCTGAAAAAATTGGCCCCTTTGACTGTATGGGCAATCCTGTACGACCTCTGGAGAGGTTCATGCCCCGGGCCTTCTGGTAGGCAATGCTGAAGAACTGAAGGTAAAATAAGTGCAAGTTAATTGTCGATAAATGTAGATTATGGTAAGATAACAGGGTGAGTCCCGGGAGCTCCTGTTTAAAGGCATCTGTCACAGGTTTAAGGCAGATTTGAAGGTAGAAGGGGTAGCCGGGTCAGGTGAAGAACGGTTGCTCTTTGGGGATAATGAGCATTAAGGGTTAGCCTTGCGCGGAAAAATTTTGTTTCTTGCTTGGACTGGCAACGGCTAAGGGCCTTAGTTCAAAGCTGTTTTTTATGGCGGGGCGAAGGATGGCCGGCACGGGCTGTCTGAAAGCCCCCTTTGCAAGTGTGATTCATGGCTACGGGTTAAAGGCCCGCTCTAGCTGCAACCTAGATTTAATCATGGGGGGTTTTGATTGTCGCAAAAGGTTATTACCGAGGAAAAAAGAGCATTTATGACAGGCAATGAGGTTGTAGCCTGGGCTGCGCTGGCAGCGGGGGCCGAGATCATGTACGGCTATCCCATCACGCCTCAGAACGAGATTATGCACTACTGGACCAGGCTGGCTCCTAAATACGGGAGAAGTTTTCTGCAAACGGAGGACGAGCTTTCAGCCGGTTTCACGACCACTGGCGGGGTCATGGCTGGGCGCAAGGCTTTTACAGCCACATCGGGGCCCGGTAATATCCTGATGCAGGAGCCGATGTCCATGGCTGAAATGATGCGCCTGCCCACTGTGGTGGTGGTGCAGCAGCGGGGCGGCCCATCCACGGCCACCGTGATTTATTCCCAGCAGGAGGTTACCCTGACCACCATCGGGGGCAACGGCGAGGGGCTGCGGATTGTGTATTCAACCGCTACCCACCAGGAATTGTTTGATTATACAATTAAAGCTTTTAATACAGCCTGGAAATACCGCTTTCCCACCTTTGTGCTGGGGGACGGTTACCAGGCCAAGATGAGAGAACCGCTGACGATCTACGACCCGGCAGATCGGGGTATCGAACTGGTTCCTCCGGAGCCCTATGTAGGTAAAGAAGGAATACCGGGGGTAGACAGGCCCCCCGCCCAGTATAGAAATACCTTTAACCTGGAGGAAGAGCTTTACGAAAAAGTTATGGCCGATGTCTCGGAATACGAAAAAATCGCCCCGGAGGTTGCCGAGTTCCAGGCTGAGGGCACGGAGGATGCGGAACTGGTCCTGGTCTGCCACGGCGTTGTTTTCCGGGCCGTCCGGGAAGCTGTGGAAAAGCTCCGGGAACAGGGCTTTAAGGTTGGCTATTTCCGCCCGGTGACCCTGCGCCCCCTGCCCGTGCGCCAGCTCCGGGAAATGGTTGGGAAAACCCAAAGGGTTCTCCTGGTAGAATCGGCCTACGGTCAGCTGGCCAGGCTTTTCAAGGAGGTGGCCTGCGGCAGCGGCACAGAAATCCTGACCCTTTTCCGGCCGGGCCAGGGCATCACAGCCGGCGAAGTAGAAGCAAAGGTCAAAGAAATTTTAACTTAGCCAGCAGGTGCCAGGCAGCAGAGTTTGTGTCAACTTTTTGTGTCAGGCACCAGTTATCAACTTTTAGAATATTTAGACAAATTAAGCTTATTAAGGAGGTTGAACATGTCCCCACAGCCTGTAATGCCCCGAAGCTGGAGGGTTGACACCAAGCCCCACAAGTTCTGCCCGGGTTGCGGCCACGGGCTGATCCTGAAATGCCTGGGGCAGGTAATTGATGAGCTGGAAATCCAGGGAAGATTGATTTTTGGCTGTGATATCGGCTGCTCCCTGCTATCCTGGGATTTCTTTAATCTTGATACAATCCAGACCCACCACGGGCGGACAGTCCCGGTTATGACGGGGCTGAAGAGGGCCCGGCCGGATTTGCTCTGTGTCGCCTATATGGGAGACGGCGGCGGTTACTCCATTGGAGCCCAGCACCTGGTCAATGCCGCTGCGCGCAATGAAAAGATCACGGTAATACTTGCCAATAATACCCAGTATGCCATGACTGGCGGCCAAATGGCGCCCACCACCCTGCCCGGCCAGAAAACGGAGACCTCACCTTACGGCCGGGACCCGGAATTGACGGGATTTCCCCTGCAGGGGCCGGAAATGGTCGGGGCCATCGGCCGGGAGGGGGTCTACTCGGCCAGGGGCAGTATCGGTAACCTCCGGCAATTAAGGCGTTTCTTGAAAAAGGCACTGGAAAACCAGATGGAAGGCCGCGGTTTTTCATTTGTGGAAGTCCTCTCCGCCTGTCCCACAAACTGGCGGACAAATGCGGTGGAAACCTGGAGTTTCATTGAAAAAGAAATGCCCAAATATTTTAAGACCGGCGAGATCAAAGTCCCTGGTGCCGGACAGGAGGAGGTTGCCAATGGCTGAGCTTACACGGATCGTACTGGCCGGTGAAGGGGGCCAGGGGGTCCAAACCGTGGCGGAAATCCTGGCGGAAGCCGCCAATGAGGAGGGCAAGCAGGCCCTTTACATACCCAATTTCGGGGTAGAACAGAGAGGGGGAGTGTCGGTGGCTTATGTTCAAATCAGCGACAGGCAAATCGGCGCCCCCAAGTTTCAAATTGGGGATATTGTCGTAGCCTTAAGCGACAGGGCCGTCCACCGCACCAAAAAATACGTGGGACCCCAAACAACTTTCGTCTACGACAGTATAATTCAGGGACTGGAAGGGGATTTGCCCCAAAACGCCGGCGAAGTGCTGCCGCTCCCGGCTATTGAAGTAGCAAAAAAAGAGTTTCACCCGCGGGTTTTCAACATCATTATCCTGGGTGCGGTGGTGGGCATTTCAGGTGTTATTAGCCTGGACCAGGCCAAGGCAGCCGTTGAGAAGAGGTTGGGTTACAAATTTGCAAAACAGCCGGAACTGCGGGAATTAAATTTCCGCGCCCTGGAACGGGGTGCTGGAATGGTCGTAAGGCGCGCCGGATAGCCACCTTCAAGACAGTTTTCCAACTCATGGGTAAACAGGAGGAGAGGATATGAGCAAGGAATACAAATCTAAAACGCAGGAACTCAAAAGGGCGCTTTTTACCCTTTTCCCGGGACTTTGTAAGGGTTGCGGGCTGTGCATTGAAAAGTGTCCCAAGAAAAGTCTCTCCTGGTCCGATACTCTGGGGGTTTATGGAACTCCTACCGTAAAAGCCAACGACGAGTGTACCGCCTGCGGCATTTGTCAGGAGGTATGTCCGGACTGCGCTATCCGCGTGGAAAGAATGAAAAAGGTAGACAATGAGGGAAATAAGTCTGAAAATACTGGCTAGATCATAAATATGGCTGTTTTTCTCACCAAAGGGAGGCCCCGGTCATATTTTAAATATTAATATTAAAAAAACCGGTGGTTTTTGGTGAACCGGTTTTCTGGTGGTGAAAGCAGTGGTTTTAAAATCAAGGGAATGTATCCTTTGCCGGAGCCTCCGGCAAAAAAACAACCAGGGTCTCCTGGTCAAGGGTAATTATATCTGCCCCGGAATGTGAGGCCCGGATCATTGCTCTGACCAGGGAGGATCCCGACTACGATTATTACAAGTGGGGATTGAAAAAGATCTGGTACTGTCCGGGCGCTTGACCCTGGGCCAGTGCCTGTTTTTTTCAGCCAGGCGGTGGCGCCTGTGCTCCAGTTCGATATCCTGTCTGATCAGCCGCAGGATAGAAGGTTTGATACCGGTACGAAAAGATATTTCCTGGTCAGAAAGGCCTTTTTTCCAGGCTCTGATTAGCCTGTTGACATCCGTTCGATATTTCTTGGACAGGGTTTTCTCGTCCAATTTCCAGGACAACCTTCCGGACATCCGGTATCACTCCTTTATAAAAATAATTTAACGGTTGCTTTAATATTGTGTGCGGGAATTTGCTATCTATAAGGTTAAACTAATGGCAAATCTCAGGATTACAATGGTAATGAAACGATAGTTATGATAGAATTAACGATTAGTAAAACTAGAATGTTTTACTTTTTTGTTTAAGTAAAACTATTTTTTTGAATAGGGGTATTATTTTTGTTAAGTCAGGAAAGAGCGCCTCTTTTTGAGGCGCTCGTAAGGCATATCGCCGGGAATCCTGCTCAACTGCACGTACCGGGGCACGGGCAGGGCCGGGTTCTGCCGGAGGATTTCCGGCGCCTGGGCAAGGGAGGGCTTTTTGCTCTGGACTTGACCGAGCTGCCGGGTCTGGACGACCTCCATAACCCCGTGGGGCCCCTGGCCCGGGCCCAGGAACTGGCAGCTGCCCTCTACGGGGCAGACCGGAGCTTTTTTCTGGTCAACGGCAGCACAGTGGGGATCGGGGCGTTGTTGCTGGCTGCAGTGGGCCAGGGGGAAGTAATCCTGCCCAGAAACGCCCACAGCTCCTTTCTGGGGGGCCTGGTTCTCTCCGGTGCCGACCCGGTTTTTGTTTACCCGGAAACCATACCAGGTTTCGGCCTGGACTGCGGGGTAGCACCGGCGGCCATTGAACAGGCACTGGTTAAACACCCCGCAGCGGCGGCCGTATTCGCCTTGCACCCAAATTATTACGGGGTTGCGGGTGATCTGGCCGGCCAGGCCCGGTCTGCCCGCAGGGCGGGCAAGCCCCTGCTGGTTGACGAGGCCCACGGGGCTCACCTGCGTTTTCACCCGGACCTGCCCGCTGACGCCATGTCCGAAGGTGCTGCTGCCTCTGTCCAGAGCACCCATAAACTGGGGGGCTCCCTGACCCAGACTTCGCTGCTGCACTTAAAAGGCGGGCTTGTGGATGCCGGGGCGGTTGCTGCTGCCCTGCGCTTGCTGGAAACCACCAGCCCATCCTACATCCTGCTGGCCTCCCTGGACCTGGCCCGGCAACAGCTGGCCCTGAAGGGGCGTGAACTGCTGGAGCGGGCGCTGGAACTGGCAAGGGGGCTGAGGAGGCGCCTGGCCCGGATCCGGGGCTTGCGCCTGCTGGGACCGGAGGACCTGCCCCAGGGCAATTACAGCCTGGATCCTACTAAACTGGTCATTTCTGTACGGGGTCTGGGGCTTACCGGCTTTCAGGTCAGGGACTTGCTGGCCCATCGCTACAGGGTTTACGTCGAGATGGCCGACGCCTGCCATGTGGTGGCCTTTGTAACTATCGGCACTGCCGAAAGGGACTGCCGGATGCTGGGGGATGCCCTGGCGGACCTGGCGGTAAGGGAAAAGGGGCTGCCCGGGTCGCCTTTACCCGAGCTGCCCGGGACTTGCAAAAAGCTCATGAAGCCCCGGGAAGCCTGGTTTTCCAGTACCAGACGGGTTGCCCTGGCCGAGGCCGCAGGGAGGATCTGCGCGGAGACGGTGGCGGTCTATCCCCCGGGAATACCGGCCGTGTACCCGGGCGAAGAAATTACACCGGAAATCGTTAATTACCTCACAACTATAAGGGAGTTGAAACTTCCCTGCCAGGGGCCATCCGATTCGACATTAAAAACCCTGAAAGTTGTGATAGAATAAACCATAGGTATTTTTTTGGGGGACCATAAAGAAGGAGCAGCAGAAGATTAAGGCGAAGGGACGCTTCATGAAGGGTAAGTTTATTGTATTCGAAGGTATCGACGGCTCTGGAAAAACGACTCAATTGAAGCTTCTGGGCGAAAAGCTGGCCGCCCTGGGCTACCCGGTGCTCTATACCAGGGAACCCGGTGGGACCAGGGTGGGAGAACTGGTGCGGGATCTCCTGTTGAACCCCCAGTATGGTGAACTGGTCCCCCGGGCGGAAGCCCTTCTTTATGCCGCTGCCAGGGCCCAGCACGTGGAAGAGATTATCCTGCCGGCCCTGGAGCAGGGAAAGGTTGTCCTTTGCGACCGTTATATAGATTCCAGCCTGGCTTACCAGGGTTTCGGGAGGGGCCTGGACCTGTCGCAGCTGGAACAGATCAACCAGGCGGCTACGGCAGGCTTGGTTCCGGACCGGGTCCTGCTCCTGGATTTTTGCCCTGACCGCGGAGTGGACAGGCTCTCCCGTTCCGGGCGGGGTCCCGACCGGATTGAACGGGAGGACCAGGAATTTCACCGCAGGGTCCGCAGGGGTTACCTGACCCTGGTTGCCCGGGACCCGCAACGTTACCGGGTCATCGATGCCAACCGCTCCATTGAAGAGGTGCAGCGGGACCTGTTCAAGGCTTTAGAGGGGGTTTTGGATGCGTTTCCTGCGGGAAATAATAGGTCATAGGCCGGTTATCAGGACGCTCCTGAACACTATAGCCACCGGGCGGGTTGCCCACGCCTACCTTTTTACCGGTCCGGAAGGAGTGGGCAAGGAAACTGCTGCTCTGGCCTTTGCCCGGGCGCTGCTCTGTTCCCGGCCCGTGGACGGCGATGCCTGCGGCCTTTGCAGGGATTGTCGCCAGGTGGAGCACCACAACCACCCCGACCTATGTGTCCTTCAACCGGACGGTAATACAATCAAAATCGAACAAATCAGGGAAATATTACGCAGGGCCCCCTACCGTTCTTACCAGGGCGGGCGCAAAATATTTCTGATCCCCAGGGCGGAGGCCATGACCGCCGAGGCTGCCAATTGCCTGCTGAAGACCCTGGAAGAGCCGCCCGGGGATACCCTGTTTATTTTGCTTTCCGCCAGGCCCCACGCCCTGCTGCCCACCATCCTGTCCCGCTGCCAGCGCTGCGCCTTCCAGGCCATACCTGCGCCTGAACTGGCGGCCGGCCTGGCTACCCTGTACGGGCTCACGGAGGAAGAGGCCCGCCTGCCGGCCCTGCTGTCGGGGGGCAGTATGGGCAAAGCCCTGGCGTACATCTCCGGCTCAACCGGGGACGCCCGGGCTGAGGCCGGGCGGCTGGAGCTTGCCCTGGCACGGGCCGGCCCCCTGGAGGCCCTGGAGCTGGCGGAAAAAACAGCGGAAAGCAGGGACAGGGCCCTTTGCCTTCTGGAAGTACTTATTTGCTGGTACCGGGATCTGCTGGTCTGGCTGGAATCCGGGGAAACCGGGTTTCTTTACAATCCCGACCGGTTAGAGGATATCCGGAGGGAAGCAGGGAAATATGACGCCAGGCGTCTTGTGGAAATTATAGAGGCAATTGGGGCAGCAAAGAAAAAGATCGAGGCCAACGGCAATACCAGGCTGGCCCTTGAGGCCCTGTTCCTGCGCCTGGCCGGACTGGTGGCCCCGGTTTAAAAAAACCATAAATGAGTGAAGAATCATGGTAGATATGTTTTATCGGTTCATCCGCCGGAATGGAAAGGAGGTAGCAGGCCATTGGGGTTGACCGTTGTGGGTGTGCGCTTTAAGAAGGCCGGCAAGATTTACTATTTTGACCCTGGTGAGCACCAGCTCGCACGGGGGGACGGGGTTATCGTGGAGACCGCCAGGGGGATCGAGTACGGCCAGGTGGTAACTGGTCCCCAGCAGGTTGAAGAGGAGGAGATTGTGGCTCCCCTGAAAAAAGTCATCCGCAAGGCCGACGCCCAGGATTACAAGCAGCTGGCCATAAACCGCGAAAAAGAAAAAAGGGCCTACCAGATCTGCCTGGAAAAAATAGCGGCCCATAACCTGCCTATGAAGCTTGTAGGTGTTGAGCAGACCTTTGACGGCAATAAAATTATTTTTTACTTTACTGCCGACGGCAGGATCGATTTCCGGGAACTGGTTAAAGACCTTGCCGCTGTTTTCAGGACCAGGATCGAGCTGAGACAAATCGGCGTCAGGGACGAAGCCAAAATGATCGGGGGACTGGGCTGTTGCGGCCGGGAACTCTGTTGTTCCACCTGGCTTTCAGATTTTGCTTCGGTTTCCATCCGTATGGCCAAGGAACAGAACCTGTCCCTCAACCCCACCAAAATATCCGGGATCTGCGGCAGGTTGATGTGTTGTCTTAAATATGAAAACGAGTCCTACGAACATGCCCGGGAGAATTTCCCCGAACTGGGCAGCTGGGTTATTACACCGGACGGAGAGGGCAAAGTATCCGGCGTCAATATTTTTAAAAACTGTCTTAACGTGGAACTTAAGGAAAGCAAAATCATCAAGGAGTACCAGGCCGGTGAGATTACCCTGAAAGAAGCTCATCCCAAAGGCTGCAACCATAAAAAAGAGTGTCCCAAACATTCAGACGAGGAGAGAGTTTAGTGCCATCCCTTTTAAAACGGGTTAAAGATATAGAACTCAAATTGCATGCCCTTGTGGCCGAGGTGCGGGAATTAAAGGATGAATTGCGTCAAATGGAGGAAGAGAACACCCAGCTCAGGACAGAGCTGGCCGCTGCTTACCGCGAGGGCTGCTCCGGCGCAAAGAGTTCCGGTGAAGCGGGAGTCAAGTACAGGGGATTTATTAACCTGCTGGACCTCTATGATCAGGAATATCATATCTGCAACCTGTATTTCGGTCGCAGGCGGGTGGGCGAATGCCTCTTCTGCATGGCTTTTTTAAGAAAAGAAATGGAGCTTAAAGCTCCGCAGGAAAACGGAGCCTGACCCCTGTGGATAAGGATTGCAATCTATGCCGGGGAGGTGGCCTGGCTGGATCAGAAAACAAAGGGAACGCTTTACCTCTGCGCTACGCCCATAGGTAACCTGGAGGACATTACTCTGCGGGCCTTAAGGGTGCTGCGCGAGGTAGACCTCATTGCGGCCGAGGATACCCGCCATACCAGGAAATTGCTCAGTCACTACGATATCCATACCCGGCTTACCAGTTACCACAAATTCAACCAGGCCAGGAAGGGAGAAGCATTATTAGAGCTTCTGGCCTCCGGCAAAAACATAGCCCTGGTTTCCGACGCGGGCCTTCCGGGTATCTCTGACCCGGGCGCCGTGCTCGTGGCGGCGGCCCTGGCCAGGGGATTCAAAGTTGTGCCTGTGCCAGGCCCCAGTGCCGGGATTACAGCTCTGGTTATTTCGGGGCTGCCGACTGACGAATTTGTTTTTGCCGGGTTTTTACCTGCAACAGGTAAAGCCAGGCGGCAAAAGCTACTGGAGCTCCGCAGCCAGAAAGGAACACTGGTTTTTTATGAGGCGCCGCACCGGCTGCTGGCCACCCTGGCAGATCTCCTGGAAATCCTCGGCGACCGTCCAGCGGCTGCAGCCAGGGAACTGACCAAAAAGCACGAAGAAATTGTCAGGGGTTCCCTCCAGGAACTTTTAAACCGGTTTCAGGAACAGGAACCCCGTGGCGAATTCACCCTTGTGGTGGCGGGAGCTACGGGGGCTGCAGCCCCAGGTGTCCCGGGTGAAACAGAGAAAGAGGATCCTGCCCTCGCCCTTGATCCCGCCGACCACGTTGCCCTGCTGGAGGCAGAGGGCATAGAACAAAAAGAGGCCATGCGCCGGGTAGCCCGCCTCCGCGGCATCTCCAGGCGTGATGTTTACCAGGCGGTGTTAGGCAAAAAGCAGGACATGAAAAAGGGAGAGATCTAATAACCCCTCCCGCTGGTTAACTACATCGCTTTGGCATTTTCAAACATGGCCAGAGCGCACTCGCGGCAGACCATCTTGCCGCGGTAATGCTGGACGTCGGAAGCGTTACCGCAAAAAACGCAGGCAGGCTCATACTTCTTTAAGATAATTTTTTCGGAGTCGACGTAAATCTCAAGGGGATCCTTTTCGTCGATTCCCAGGGTGCGTCTGAGCTCAATGGGAATAACTACTCTACCCAGCTCGTCCACCTTTCTGACAATACCCGTTGACTTCATTCTATCCCTCCTAGCAAAATACGACAAAATTTATAAAATCTCAACTAAATGGTACCAACGATTCCAGTAAAAGTCAATATATATTTTTGATAAAAACCGCTTTTTTTGCCTGTTTGCGTTAGTGTAAAGTTATTGTAGGAGTTTTACAGACAAAAAGAGAAGATATCACCGTCCTGCCAAGGACGAGTAATCTCCGAAAAGACTACTCGAGAGGTGATATCTTCATGGAAATAAT
>Ga0208693_1003117_pt1 | contig 10444 bp, 9 predicted proteins | sample AD_UKC071_MetaG_FD_184438 | JGI IMG/M metagenome (GOLD analysis project Ga0208693, IMG submission 184438) | Active sludge microbial communities of municipal wastewater-treating anaerobic digesters from USA - AD_UKC071_MetaG (SPAdes) (version 2) | ecosystem: Engineered > Bioreactor > Anaerobic >... | reverse complement strand
ATGGGTGCCATTCGGCGAGGACCCGGGCATCTACCTCAACAACATCACCCTGCCGGCGCTGGCCTTGGCGATCCCGGTCTCGGGCTCGCTCACCCGAGTCGTCCGGACGTCGATGGTCGAAGAGCTCGACCGCGACTACGTGCGGACGGCGATCGGCGCGGGCATCCCGAAGCACATCGTCATCGCCCGCAACGTGCTGCGGAACGCGCTGATCACCCCGATCACCGTGCTTGGACTGCGGGTCGGCTACCTGATGGGTGGCGCGGTGATCATCGAGATCATCTTCAACATTCAGGCCATGGGCCAGCTGATCCTCGACGGCGTGACCCGCAACGACGTGTACCTCGTCCAGGGCGTGACGCTGACGGTCGCCATCGCCTTCATCATCATCAACATCATCGTGGACCTGCTGTACGTCCTCGTGAACCCGCGGATCAGGACGGTCTGACATGCGTCGCACCCTGACAGAACGCCTCTCCGAGCCGGGACTGCGCCTCCGCGCCCTGCCGCTGTCGTCCAAGGTCGCCCTCGGCGTCCTGGCGCTCGTGGTGCTGCTGGCCATCTTCGCGCCGCTCATTGCCCGGTTCGACCCGCTGGCATCCGGGACGCCGGCGCTGCCGCCGGACGGCGTCCACTGGTTCGGAACCGACATCATCGGACGCGACATCTTCGCCCGCGTCGCCTTCGGCACCCGGTCCTCGCTGGTGATCGGCCTGTGCGCGACGTTGGTCGCGTTGGCGGCGGCCGCGGTGCTCGGCTCGATCGCCGCGACCGCCGGCAAGGCGGTCTCCGAGGTGCTGATGCGCGTCCTCGACATCGTCATGAGCTTCCCGGGTATCGCGCTGGCGGCGGTGTTCGTCGCGGTGGCCGGGTCGTCGATTCCGGTGCTGATCTTCGCGATCGCGTTCCTGTACACCCCGCAGCTGACCCGGGTCGTCCGGGCGAACGTGCTGGCCCAGTTCGGTGAGGACTACGTATCCGCGGCCCGCGTCATGGGCGCCGGGACGGCCCGCATCCTGATCAAGCACGTCGCCCGCAACTGCCTGGCGCCGATCCTGGTCTTCGCGACCGTGCTCGTCGCGGACGCGATCGTCTTCGAGGCGTCCCTGTCGTTCATCAACGCCGGCGTGAAGCCGCCCGAGCCGTCCTGGGGCAACGTGCTGGCAGACGGCAAGCAGCTGCTGCTGATCGGCGGCTGGTGGGCGACGTTCTTCCCGGGTCTGGCGATCCTGATCACGGTGCTGTCGCTGAACATCTTGTCCGAGGGCATGACGGACGCCCTCGTGTCGCCGACGCTGCGCCGCAAGGTCAAGCTGGACGACCCTGTCGAGGCGTCCGTGATCGCCGTCGCGCCCGCCTTGGCGGCCAAGCTCGACATCGCTGCGGTTCCGCTGGCGGATCGTCTGGACGCCCTCGCTCGCGCCGAATCAGCGCGGGGCGGACGCCTCGTCTACTCCGGCGACGCCGCGCCGCTGCTCGAGGTCAAGAACCTGTCGATCCGCTTCCCGGACGCCCACGGCGACGTCGATGTGGTTGACCACGTGTCGTTCTCGGTTCGTCCGGGCGAGACCATGGGACTGGTCGGTGAGTCGGGCTGCGGCAAGTCGATCACGTCGATGGCGATCATGGGGCTGCTGCCGAAGACGGCGGTGCTGTCGGGGGAGATGCTGTTCGAGGGCACCGACCTGCTGAAGCTCTCGCCGAAGGAGCACAACCAGCTGCGCGGCCACGAGATCGCGATGATCTACCAGGACGCCTTGAGCTCGCTGAACCCGTCGATGTTGATCAAGGCGCAGCTGAAGCAGCTGACCTCGCGCGGCGGTCAGCGGACGGCCGAGGACCTGCTCGAGTTGGTGGGGCTCGACCCCGTCCGGACGTTGGCGTCCTACCCGCACGAGCTGTCCGGCGGGCAGCGGCAGCGGGTGCTGATCGCCATGGCGCTGACCCGTAACCCGAAGCTGGTCATCGCTGACGAGCCGACGACGGCGCTGGACGTCACCGTGCAGGCCCAGGTCATCGACCTGCTCAACGGCCTGCGCGAGCAACTCGGCTTCGCGATGGTGTTCGTATCGCACGACCTGGCGTTGGTCGCCAAGGTCGCCCACCGGATCACCGTCATGTACGCCGGCCAGGTCGTCGAGACCGGCCCCACGGCCGAGATCCTGACCGATCCCCGACATGAGTACACCCGCGGGCTGCTCGGCGCGGTGCTGTCGATCGAGTCCAACAACGGACGCCTCCACCAGGTGCCCGGTGTCGTCCCGTCGCCGCGGGAGTTCGTTGCCGGTGACCGGTTCGCCCCGCGCTCGTCGAACCCGACGGTCGGGCTCGATGTGCGTCCTGAGATGGTCACCGTGCCGGGAACCGAGCACGCCTGGGCCCGTCACCTCGAACTCGTGAAGGAGGCCTGAGGTGAGCGTCCAGACCCAGCCCCAGGACCAGGCCGCGGCGTCGGCGTCCCCTGTGATTGAACTGCGCGACGTGCGCGTCGTGCACAAGACGCGGACCGGGGGACTGTTCCGTCCGGGGCTCGTCAAGGCCGTCGACGGCGTCGATTTCACCATCAGCCGTGGCGAGACCGTGGGCATCGTGGGGGAGTCCGGCTGCGGCAAGACGACCCTCGCGCGGGTGCTCGTCGGGCTGCAGCGACCGACGTCCGGGGAGGTGCTGTTCCGCGGACGCCCCCTGCGCTACACCGCCCCCGAGCGGCGCGAGCTGGGGCGCGCGGTGTCGGTGGTCTTCCAGGACCCGGCGACGGCGCTGAACCCACGCCAGGACCCGGCGACGGCGCTGAACCCACGCATGATCGTGCGCGAGCAGCTGCTCGATCCGCTGATCGTCCACGGCATCGGGACGCCGGAGTCGCGGGACGCTCGCGTCCGGGAGTTGATCGGGCTGGTCGGCCTGCCGACCTCGGCCCTCGAGGTGTTGCCGCGGCAGATCTCGGGCGGGCAACGGCAGCGGGTGGCGATCGCCCGGGCGCTGGCGTTGGAGCCCGACGTGATCGTCGCGGACGAGCCGACCTCGGCCCTCGACGTGTCGGTGCGCGCGCAGGTGCTGAACCTGCTCACTGACCTCAAGGAGGGCCTCGGCCTCGGCATGATCTTCATCAGCCACGACATCTCGACGGTGCGCTTCGTCGCCGACCGGATGGCCGTGATGAACGCCGGGAAGATCGTCGAGACCGGCCCCTCGGACGCCATTTTTGCCAGCCCCCAGCACGACTACACGCGGACGCTGCTCAGCGCCGTCCCCACCCTGCTCTGACCCCATTGAATCTGCCCTGACAAGGAGCGATATGACCGAGTTCCGCGGGATCATCCCGCCGGTGCTGACCCCCTTCACCCCGTCCGGCGAGCTGGATCTGCCCAGCCTCGACCGCCTCGTCGACCACCTGGTGGACGCCGGCGTCGACGGTCTGTTCGCCCTGGGCTCTTCAGGCCAGGTGGCCTACTTGACGGACGCCCAGCGCGGGACCGTCGTCCGGCGGATCGTGGCTCGGACGGCCGGGCGTGTGCCGGTCGTCGTGGGCACCGCTGACCTCACCGCGCCGCGCGTCATCGAGCAGGGGCGGGCGGCCGTGGCTGCGGGGGCGTCCGGGATCGTCGTGACAGCGCCCTTGTACGCGATCAACGACGCCGCAGAGATCGGACGCCACTTCCGGATGATCGCCGCCGGCGTAGGTGCGCCCGTCCTGGCCTACGACGTGCCCGTGCGCGTGCACACGAAGCTGGGCGTCGGCATGCTTCTCGAGCTGGCGCGGGACGGCGTCATCGTCAGCGTCAAGGACTCCTCCGGCGACGACGTCGCTTTCCGGCGCCTCGTCGCGGCCAACGCGGACGCGGGGCGTCCGATGACGCTGCTCTCGGGGCACGAACTGATGCTCGACGGCATGTTCCTGCTGGGCGGCGACGGGGGCGTCCCGGGGCTGGCGAACGTCGATCCGGCCGGTTATGTGCGCTTGTGGCGGGCCGCTCAGGCCAGCGACTGGGTCGCCGCCCGCGCCGAACAGGATCGCCTCGCCCGGCTGTTCGACATCGTCTTCGTGCCGCAGGGCAGGTCCGGGGACGCCGGCGGCATCGGCGCCTTCAAGGCCGCGCTAGCGCTGCAAGGGGTGATCGAGTCGGCCGCCATGCCGGCGCCGCTCGACGGGCTGGCGGCGTCCGACGTGGACGCCATCGGCGCGATCCTTCGCGAGGTGGGCCTGCTGTGACGTCCCACGCGGTCGGGGTCGATGTTGGTGGCACCAAGATCGCCGCGGCTCTGGTGTCGGACGCCGGGGAAGTCGGTCCGATCGTGACCGTCCGGACGCCCGCTTCGTCCGGGCCAGCTGCGGTCTTGGACGCCATCGCCGATGCGGTTCGTCAGGTGGCGGACGGGCGTCCGATCGTCGGGGTCGGGGTCGGGACGGCCGGCGCCGTGAACGCTTCGACCGGAACGATCGTGTCGTCCACCGATACCTTCACCGACTGGGTGGGCACGGAGGTGGCCGCCCGGCTGCGGGAGCGGCTGGGGGTCGTGCTGGTCGAGGTCCGCAACGACGTGGATGCCCATTCGTGTCGTCCACCGATACCTTCACCGACTGGGTGGGCACGGAGGTGGCCGCCCGGCTGCGGGAGCGGCTGGGGGTCGTGCTGGTCGAGGTCCGCAACGACGTGGATGCCCACGCCGTGGGCGAAGCGTGGCTCGGATCGGGGTCGGGGGTCGGCTCGCTCATGATGGTGGCGGTCGGCACCGGCGTCGGGGGCGCGCTGGTGCTCGACGGACGCCTGCGCACGGGCGCGCACCACCTGGCCGGCGAGATTGCTCACGTGCCTGCGGTCGGGGCAGAGGGGCTGCGGTGCACCTGCGGACGACTCGGCCATCTCGAGGCCTTGGCTTCCGGGCCGGGCCTGGCTCGTCACTATGTGGCCTTGTCGCAGCGCGGTTCAACGACCCACGGCCCGCAGCGGGACGTCGCTGCACCGGCGACCGGGCCTGGGGCGCCCGAGACTCCGCGAGGCGTCCTCGACGTCGGCGAAGCCGTGGACGCGCGCGAGGTCGCGCGGCGAGCGTCCGTGGGCGACGAGCTGGCCCGGCAGGCGATCGCGGACGCGGCGTCCTGCCTGGGGCGCGTCGTCGCCGGGCTGGTTACCGTCATCGACCCGGACCTCGTCGTGATCGGCGGTGGGGTCGTCGGGATCGGTCCGGCGTGGTGGAAGCCATTCGAGACGTCCTGCCGCAGTGAACTGGTCGACGCGCTCGCCGGCGTCCGCCTTCGGCCCGCGGCGCTCGGCGCCGAGGCGGCGCTGATCGGGGCAGCGAAGTCCGTGCTCGACGTCGCACTTCACCCCCGTCCGCGGGCACCGGGAACGTGAACGGCGACCACCAACCAGGAGTTCCCTGTGAGCGAAGGACCGATCGGCAGGGCACACCGCAACGAGGAGGATGACATGAAGGTGCTGGAGCAGCTGCACGGTGGGCTGATCGTGTCGTGCCAGGCGTATCCGGGCGAGCCGATGCTCGATCCGCGGACGATGGCCCAGGTCGCGGCGTCCGTGGTTCGGGGCGGGGCGGTGGGCATCCGGGCCAAGGGCCTGGACGATCTGCGCGCCAGGCGTATCCGGGCGAGCCGATGCTCGATCCGCGGACGATGGCCCAGGTCGCGGCGTCCGTGGTTCGGGGCGGGGCGGTGGGCATCCGGGCCAAGGGCCTGGACGATCTGCGCGTGATCCGCGAGGCGGTCAGCGTGCCGATCATCGGCCTCGTCAAGGTCGGCACGGACGGAGTCTTCATCACCCCGACGCTCGACGACTGCCTCGCGGTCGCTGACACGGGCGTGGAGATCGTGGCGCTGGACGGCACGCGACGGAGGCGTCCGGACGGGCTGACCCTCGCCCAGACGATCGACGGGTTGCGCCAGGCCTACCCGGACGTGCTCGTGATGGCCGACTGCGGCTCGCCCGCGGACGCGGCGGCTGCGGCGGATGCCGGGGCCGACATCCTCGGCACCACGCTGGCCGGCTACACGGGGGAGCGCCCGAAGACCGAGGGTCCGGACTGGGAGTGCGTGGAGGGGGTCGTGGCGCTGGGCAGGGGTCCGGTGTTCGTCGAGGGTCGGATCCATACCCCGGAGCAGGCCGCCGAGGCGATGCGCCGGGGTGCGACCGCCGTCGTGGTGGGCACGGCCATCACCCACCCCGCGTCCATCACGCGCTGGTTCGCGGACGCCGTCGCGCGCGACTGAGATGAGCGCCGAAGGTTCCAGCGGCCTCGGGGTCGCGCTGGCCCGCTCGGGCGAGCCGCTCCCGACGATGGATGCGGCTGCGAGGAGAGATCCAACCTTCGCACCGATCATCGTGCCCGGATCGCAGTTCGACTCGCCCTGCTACCGCATCCCGTCTCTGACGGTCACGGCCACGGGACGCGTCCTCGCAGCCTGGGACGTCCGCGCCGACTGGCGCGACCTGCCCGGACCGTTCGACCTTGTCCTGCGCCATTCCGACGACCACGGCCGCTCCTGGACGCCGCCGCGTCCGTTGCGACTGCACGAGGCGTCCGACGGCCTGGAGCGCGGCTTCGGGGACGCGAGCCTGCTGGTGACCGCTACCGGGCGGGTGCTCTGCTTCTACGCCGGCAGCACCGGGGCGAGCTTCTTCTCGGCCGGCATTGATGGCCCGGAGCTGGAGTGCTGGCTCGCGGCGTCCGACGACGACGGCCTCACGTGGACGCACCGTCTTCTCGACCTGCGGCCCGACGGTGTCGGGGGCATGTTCGCGGCGTCCGGCAATGGGGTCCGTCTCTCGTCCGGACGCCTCCTGCAGCCGTTCGTGCTGCGGCGCCCGGTCGGCTCGCCGGTCACCGAGCACCTTCTGGACGCCGGCCAGCACTTCGCGGCCATCGCGCGCTCCGACGACGACGGCGCCACGTGGGCGCTAGGCGAGTGGATCGGCCCCGACTGCGACGAGAACAAGATCGTCGAGGTGGCCATCGCGCGCTCCGACGACGACGGCGCCACGTGGGCGCTAGGCGAGTGGATCGGCCCCGACTGCGACGAGAACAAGATCGTCGAGGTGCCGTCCGACGCCAAGGGTGACGGTGACGTCGCCACACTGGTCGAAGCCCGACGCCCTGACTGGACGACCCGTCCGGCCGGGCGACCTCGACGTCAAGACGTGCTCCTGCACGCGCGGGCCCAGCCCCGGCGGCGGTGGGCCAGGTCGCGCGACGGCGGGGTGTCGTTCAGTGCGCCGGTGCCACACCCCGACCTCGTCGACCCCGGCTGCAACGGCGGCCTGTGTCGCTGGGGCAACCTGCTGGTCGCCTCCAGCCTCGACGACCCCGCTGACCGTCGCCAACTTGTCCTGCGCACCTCGGCCGACTCCGGACGCACGTGGTCAGCGCCGGTCGTGCTGGACGCCGGCGGCGCGGGCTACTCGGTGGTCCAGCCGCTGGCGGACGGTTCGCTGGGCGTCTTGTACGAGGCCGGTGACTACGACGCGATCGTGTTCAGGCGGGTGACCCGCGCCGCGTTTGACCGCGGCCTGGTGGCGCGTCCAGGGTCCGGCGCGGCAAGGCCTCCCGAAGTCGCGTCCGTTCGGTCTCCGTGAGCCGTCGGCGCCCAGGATCAGCCGAGCAGCCGCGCCATCCGGCGCTCGTCGGCGGCGGCGTCCGGCTCGACGATGCCCAACTCGGTGACGACCGCGCTGATCAGGTCGTGCGGGGTGACGTCGAAGGCCGGGTTGAACGCGCGCACGCCGTCCGGCGCCACCTGGACGCCGCCGAGCGACAGCACCTCGGCGTCCGGACGCTCCTCGATGACGATGTCATCGCCGGTGGCCGTGCCGAGGTCGACGGTGGAGAACGGGGCCGCGATCAGGAAGGGGATGCCGGCGCGTTGGCAAGCGAGGGCTACGCCAACGGTGCCGATTTTGTTCGCGCTGTCGCCGTTGGCGGCAATGCGATCGGCGCCGGTGACGGCGAAGTCCACGAGCCCGCGAAGGATCGTGCTGGTCGCGGCCCCGTCCACCTGGACGACATGCGGTATGCCGTCCTCGGAGAGCTCGAAGCTGGTCAGGCGCGAGCCCTGTAACAGGGGTCTTGTTTCATCGGCGTAGACGACCTCCAGCGCGCCACGTTCGTGCAGCTCGCGCAGGATGCCGTAGGCGGTGCCCCAGCCGGTCGTGGCGAGGGCTCCGGTGTTGCAGTGGGTGAGGGCGCGCAGCCGGGTCTTGCCGGTGCGGGTGAGCAGCCAGTCGGCGCCGAGGCGCGACAGTTCGCGGTTGGCGGCGGTGTCGTCCGCGGTGAGTTTCGCGGCGGCCGCGACCACGGCGTCCACCCCGTCGGCCATCAGCGGACGCACCTGGTCGACGCCCCAGGCGAGGTTGACGGCGGTGGGGCGTGCGTCCCGGATGCGGTCGACTTCGGACGCCAGCCGCGCGGCATCCCAGCCTTCGGCGTCCGCCTGAATCATGGCGATGGCTACGCCGAACGCGCCGCAGGCGCCGAGCGCGGGGGCGCCGCGGACGGCCAGGGTTGCGATGGCGTCGACGAGTGCGTCGACAGTGCGAACGTCCAGGAATTCGCGGTGCAAGGGAAGGCGGGTCTGGTCGATCAGCCGGAGCGTCGGTGGCTCGGCGACCCAGTCCAGCGCTCGCACCATCAGGATCCTCGTCGTCGGTGGGGTGATTTCTCTGAGAGGGTAGGTAGTTGTCTGACAAGTTGTCAACATGCCGGACGCCGTGCTGCATTAGCATGGACACGCGGCGACGGGGCCCAGCGAGTCCGGTCCTCGGCGTCCGGGCAAAGCCCTCGACGTCGCACGACCGCCGAGGTGATAGGGGATTCCTGGATGGCAGCGCGGACCAGTCTCGTCACCCGGGTCAGCAACGAACTGCGCGGTGACCTGGCGTCCGGTACGTACCCCGTCGGCGGACGCCTCCCGAGCGAGAGCGCGCTGTGCTCACGGTTCGGCGTGTCGCGTCCGACGTTGCGGACGGCGCTGCGCGAGCTGGAGGCGCTTGGGCTGGTCCGGACCCAACACGGCGTGGGCACGTTCGTGAACGAGCCACGGACGGTCCGCGTGGGGCTGGAGCGTCTCGACTCGATGACAGAGTCGATCCGGGCCATGGGGCGCTCGCCCGAGATGGTCTACGCCAGCCGGCAGAGGCGTCAGGTGCTGCCTGACGAGGCCGAACGCATGGCCGTCCCCGCCGACAGCGAGGTGCTGGAGCTGCGCCGGACCATCCTCGCCGACGGTGAAGTGGTCGCCTACTCCTACGATCTGCTGCCCATCGAGGTGTTTGGCCCCGACTTCGACGCGGTCGCCCTGGACGCCATCGAGGGCTCGATCTTCGCCTATTTCCGCGAGCAGCTCGGGGTGGTCGCGGACCACAGCCTCGCCGAGGTGCACGCGGTGGCGTCCGAGCACATCGGGTGGGGTGCAGAGTCAGCGGCGCACAGCCTCTTCGTGCTCCTGAACCAGCTGCACTACGACGCGTCCGGACGGCTGCTGATGTACTCGCGGACGTACTTCATCGAGGGGCGTTACGCGTTCACGATCCACCGCAGCAGCGGCCCGGTTGCGGTTGACGTCGGGGTCGAGGCGCTGGCAGTCTCGCCACGACTTGTCTGACAACCGCGGAGGGTGACGATGCTCTACGAGCAGCAGCGGCGCGAGATCATCGACGTCTGCCGCCGGATGTCAGCCGAGGGCATGACGCCCGGGTTGTCGGGCAACATCTCCATCCGCGTCGGTGATCACGTGGTCATCACGCCGTCCGGGCTGCCGTACGACGCCCTCGTCCCCGAGCAGCTGTGCATCGTCGACCTGGACGGGTCCGTCGTCGAGGCGGACGCCCACGCCGCCGGTGGGCGTCCGGTGCGTCCGTCGACGGAGGTGCCGATGCACACCCTGATCTATCGACACTCGGACGCCGCCGCGATCGTCCACGCCCATCCGCTGCACGCGACGGCCCTCGGGACGCTCGTGGACGAGACGCCCGCCGTCCACTACATGCTGGCGTCCTTCGGGGGACCCGTCCGGGTGGCTCCGTACGCCCGGTTCGGCACCGACGAACTGGCTGAGAACGTGCGGGTCGCGATGGCTGGACGTTCGGCCGTCCTGCTGCGCAACCACGGGCTCACCTGTTGGGCGGACACGCTGTCAAAGGCCTATGACAAGGCCCTTCAGCTCGAGTGGGCGTGCGAGCTGGCGTTGCTGACGATGTCAGCCGGACGCCCCACGCTCCTGTCCACGGAGCAGGTCGACGAGGTCGCCCGCGAGATGAAGCGGACGGGCTACGGCGCCTGACGTCTGCGGCTCGGAGCGCCGATCGTTGCGGACGCCAGAGCCGCGCGGGGGCGAGCCTACGGGGCTGTCTGAGTGCTCGATGTTTCGGATTTCCGCCACGTTGAGCACTCAGTGGCAGGGATGGAGATGGTTGGCAGGCTGAAGCGAGGGCGG
>Ga0208693_1003111_pt1 | contig 10462 bp, 10 predicted proteins | sample AD_UKC071_MetaG_FD_184438 | JGI IMG/M metagenome (GOLD analysis project Ga0208693, IMG submission 184438) | Active sludge microbial communities of municipal wastewater-treating anaerobic digesters from USA - AD_UKC071_MetaG (SPAdes) (version 2) | ecosystem: Engineered > Bioreactor > Anaerobic >... | reverse complement strand
CGGTCTCTCGCCGAACCCTTACATCGACGAGATCATCCAATATGATGAGCTGTCCGAGCGCCTGCTGCACGTCGTCAAGCGGGGTGATGCGGCTATCGCGCTGCCGGGCGGCATTGGCACGCTCAGCGAAGTGGCGCTGACCTGGAGCCTGCTGCAAACCGGCGAGATCTCTCCGCGTCCGTTCATCCTGCTTGGCGAACAGTGGGCGGACCTGCTGCACACGCTCTACGGGTGGGGCGCGTACATCCGCGACACCGATATGTCGCTCTGGCAGATCGCCCGCACCCCTGAGCAGGCTGTAACACTGTTGAGGAACTGGGAATAATTATCCTATGCTCGCTGTTGAATCTCTGACCCGTCGCTTCCGCAAGCTGATGCCCGCGCTGGCGCTCGCCGGTGCGGTGACTCTCGTGGGCTGCGGCCCGCGCGGCGCGCAGACGCCGGAGGCTAACCCGCCTGCCGCTGCCGCCGCCTCGCCGACGCCCGGCGCAACCGTGACCGAGGCCGTCACCGCGGCCCCGACCGAAACCCCGCCGCCCACGCTCACGCCGACCCCGACCCCCGGCCCGGGCCTTGATGAACTGCTCCTAACGCCGCAGGCGGCCTACACCAACGCCGACCTCGAAGGTGCGGCGGAAGGCTACGCCGAACTCGCGACGCTGTATCCGCAGGCGGCGGAGCCGTGGATTGGGCAGGCCGAGGTCGCGCTGCGTGAGGGCGACGCGGATGCCGCCCTGGAATACCTCCAGGCCGCCGTGAGCGCGGAGCCGGGCGACTTCGAGGCGTGGCGGCTGCTGGCCGTCCTCTACGAGCAGCGCGAGGACTACGAGCAGGCGGCGCAGGCTTACGGCGAGATGATCGGCATCGCGCCGGACGACCCGAACCTGTATGTGGCGCGGGCGATGGCGCGGGCGCGCATCGGGCAGAGCGCCGAAGCCGCTGCTGACCTGCTGCGGGCGCAGACGCTGGACCCGTACCGCGATTATGCCTGGCTGAACGTCGCCGGGGCGGCCTACGGAAGCCGCTCCTATGAGACGGCGATTGAGATCCTCAACGCGGGCATCGAGGCGCACCCGTCCTCGACGGACCTGCTGCTGCTGCGCGGGCGGGCGCTGCTGACCGTCGGCAACGCCGAGGCGGCGCTCGCCGACTTCGATGCCGCCGCAGCCGTCGACGGCCAGAGCCTTGCCGCCCACTACGGGCGCGGCGCGGCGCTCGATGCGCTGGGCCGCGCGGACGAGGCTATCACCGCCTTCCAGCACGCAGGCGAGCTGGGCGCTACCGCCGGGGCGGGCAGCCTGTCGGAGGCTTTCGAGGCGATGGCGCAGGCGGCACGCATCATGGCGCGCACCAACCCCAGCGCTGCTTATGCCTACCTGCAGGAGCGCTCCATCACCTACGGGCAGCCGCCGGAGATCCTGCTGGGCTATGCGCTCATCGAGCGGGAGCGCGGCAACGCGACCGCCGCGCTTGACAGCCTCAACCGGCTGATCGAGACGTACAGCTACCTGCCCGCCTACTACTGGCGGGGCAAGATCAACGCGGAGATCGGCAACAGCGGCCCTGCCAGAAACGATCTGAACGAGTATCTGAAGATCTCGCAGGCCGGGCCGGAGGCAGAGGACGCTTACGCGGTGCTGGAGTCGATCGGGGGGTAGGGCGCGGGCGCTTGTCCTGCCCGGTTGATGCTGCTCTCCCGGCATGGTAGGATCATGGTGCTGCCGGGGTAAGAAATTGCCCGGCAGCGACATCAACATCTACAGATACACCATCCAAGAGATTTGTCAGACAGGAGTTATTGACGAATGGCGAAACCTTTCCCGGTGACAGACGAGACATTTGAGAGCAAGGTGCTTGACTCAGACGGGCTCGTCCTGGTTGATTTCTGGGCCGAGTGGTGCGGCCCCTGCAAGATGATCGCCCCGATTGTGGACGAGCTGGCTGAGGAGTATGAAGGCAAGCTCGCGGTGGCCAAGCTCGACGCGGATGAGAACCCGAACACGATGCAGGCTTACGGCATCCTCGGCATCCCCACGTTGATCCTGTTCAAGAATGGCGAGGCGGTCGAGCGCATCACCGGCTATCTGCCGAAGGACCGTCTGATTGAGCGCATTGCCCCGCACCTGAGCTAGCTATCTGGTTGCCGGCTGGATGGAGGGCAGGTGGAGGATTAAGCGATCCTCGCCTGCCCTCTTTGCGTTTGGCTGTCCACACAGGAGGTCCTCCATGCCCGATGCGTTCACCTTCCACTCCATTGGCGTGATCCGCACGCCGTACCATGACCGGGAAGGCATGCCGATCCAGTCCGCGCGCTCGGAGGCGGCGGGCACGATCGAGATCGACCCGCAGTATGCGGCGGGGCTGGCCGATATTGAGTCGTTCTCGCACCTGATCCTCATCTACGTGTTCGACCGCTCGCCGGGGCCGGAACTCACCGTGCGACCCTTCCTCGACGACACCGAGCACGGCATCTTCGCGACCCGCCACCCTGACCGGCCCAACCCCATCGGGCTGTCGGTAGTGGAGCTTGAGCGGCGCGAGGGGAACGTGCTGCACGTACGCGGCGTGGATATGCTCGACCGCACCCCGCTTCTGGACGTCAAGCCCTACGTGCCGCAGTTTGATCACCACCCGGCCACGCGAACCGGCTGGCTGGCCGGGCAGGAGCAGTCCCGCCCCTGGCGCTCCCGATTTGATGGCTGACCGGGAACTTTTCTCCCGCTCCCGTCGTTAGTATTTCCAGGGCTGCGCAGCCGCCGGCTCTACCCGCACGCCTGCTGCCCGCAGCCTCTGGTGCCGGACTAGCCCTAATTTCCTAGTCTGGCTACAATACATAACGTTACCCCGGTCAGACCTTTGTCATAACGACCACTATTCAGGGAGTTGAGGTTGACTATGATCAGAAAGCGTCTTTATTTCCTCGGGCGGTTGGGCGTGATCGCGCTCGTTCTTGCCCTCACGCTGCCGCTGATGACCGCGCAGGCAGGGACGGCAGACGCCCAGACGGTCACCGTGACCCCGACCGTCAACCTGCGGATCCGGTCCGGCCCGGGCACGAACTTCGCGCAGGTCGGGCTGATCCCTGCCGGGGCAACGGTCCCTGCGCTGGGCCGCAACGAGGCCTCGAACTGGGTCTTTATCGAATATGATGGTACGCGCGGCTGGGTCGCGGCGTGGTACACGAATATCGGTGGCTCGCTGGCCAGCGTCCCCGTGACCTCCGAGGAAGGTGTCGCATCGCCAGCCCAGGATACGGGCGTCCGGGCGACGACGACCGTCAACCTGCGCATCCGGCGCGGGCCGGGCACCAACTTCGAGTTCATCGCGCTGGCGCCTCAGGGCTCGGTGCTGCCGGTGCTGAGCCGCACCGCCGACTCGTCCTGGCTGTACATTGACCGGAACGGCACGCGCGGCTGGGTGGCCGGGTGGTACACCAATGTCGCCGGTGACTTGAACGTCGTGCCGGTGGCGGGCAGCGACCAGCCTGCTGCGCCGCCCAGTGCGCCACCTCAGCAGCCGCCCGCGCAGGGTGGCGTGACGGCGACCACCGCCGTGAACCTCAACATGCGCCAGGGCCCGGGCACCAATCACCCTGTCCTCGGATGGGTTCCGGTCGGGGAGAGGGTTGCCGTGCTGGGGCGCAACGCCGATAACTCGTGGATTTTCGGCGAGTACAACGGCAAGCAAGGCTGGATGGCTGGCTGGTACCTGAACGTCTCCGGCGACCTGAACAGCGTCCCAGTGACCTCCGGCGGCGCGCCCACGCAGCCTGTGGCTCCGCCGCCGAGCGGCGGCACTGGCGGGTTTGCGCTTGGCGGCCAGGTCCAGGGTATGTATCACCCTGACCTGATGCGCAGCGCCGGCATGACCTGGGCAAAGTACCAGCACAAGTGGACGCCGGGACAGGATCCTTCCGTCGTGGCGGGCATGATCAATGAGGCGCACGCCCACGGCTTCAGGGTGCTGATCAGCGTCACTGGCCCACTGTACCCGTCCTCTATCGACTTCAACTCCTACACCGAGTTCCTGCGGGGCGTGGCCCTGCTGGGGGCGGACGCGATTGAGGTCTGGAACGAGATGAACCTCAACCGTGAGTGGCCCTCCGGCCAGGTGAACCCGGCCAGCTACGTGAACAACATGCTGGCACCCGCTTACGCCAAGATCAAGGCGGCGAACCCGAACACGCTCGTGATCGCCGGTGCGCTCGCGCCGACGGGTGTGAACATCGGTAACGATATCATGAGTGACGACCGCTACCTCGCCGGGATGCGCGACGCGGGTGCGGCTCGCTACATGGACTGCCTCGGCGTCCATCACAATGCGGGCGCGACCTCGCCGGACGCGACGACCGGCCACCCGGCAGCGCCGGGCGGCGGCCACTACTCGTGGTACTTCGACCCGACCTTCAACCTGTACGCGGGCACGTTCCCCAACACGCCGCTCTGCTACACCGAGCTGGGCTACCTGTCCGGTGACGGCTACGGCGCAATCCCGGCGAACTTCTCGTGGGCGCGCGATACCAGCGTCTCCGAGCACGCTCAGTGGCTGGGCCGCGCGGTGCAGAAGCTGCGCCAGTCCGGTCGCGTGCGGCTGGCCATCATCTTCAACGTGGACTTCACGCACTGGAGTGATGACCCACAGGCCGGTTACGCCATCCTGCGGCCCGACGGTAGTTGCCCGGCGTGCGGTCCGCTGGCGAATGCGGTTCGCTAGAAACAACTGAATCACCGCTTATCAGGGCGGGACGCCATTCGGCGCCCCGCTTTGCTTTACGATCTGTGCGCATCTGTGTCATCTGTGGGCTCACCCCATTCATGGACAACCGGGGAGAAGAACGCCGCGACTGAACGTCGCGGCTCCTCGTCCGCGCAGCTATAGCTCTCTACCGCTCTTGCCGCTGCTGTACCCATTCGCTAGCATCTATTTGAGATTGTGATCCTGCGCAGTGCAAGGAGCTGAGAATGGGATGCATGAGGTCGGTGCTGCGCTTCCTGCTGACGCCTGTAGCGGCGCTGGCCGGAACCGTCGCCGGGAACCTGATCCGCGTGGGGCTGCTGGTCGATCCGGAGGAGGTGCCGCGCACCGAGGAGGGCGACCTGATCATCACCGGCATCGTAACCAATGCTGCGGTTGCGACGCTCGCCGGCTGGATGGCGGGCACGACCGTCGGCGCGTTCATCGGGGCGGCGTTACTCACCATGGTCGTCGGCGAGCGCTTCGACCGCAGGCTGCTCCCTCATGTGTCCGGCCAGCCGTCGCAGAACCTGCCGCCTTCTGCGTAGCCGCATCACTGCGTTCGAGAAGTCATGGCTTTAGCTGAATAGCGTCCTCAACATCCGGTCATCAGGAGAAACAAGACATCATGCGCTACGCAATTCAATCCCCCCGCTACTGGCTGCCGGACTGGGCCAACCACGCTGTGTTCTACCATCTCTACCCGCTCGGCTTTCTCGACGCGCCGCCGCAGAACGACCTCGAGGCGCAGCCTGTACCCCGGCTCGCCGGCCTGCGCGACTGGTACGATCACCTGGAGCGCCTCGGCGTGACGGCGATCTATTTAGGCCCGGTGTTTGAAAGCGGCTCTCACGGCTACGATACGGTGGACTACTTTGCCATCGACCGGCGGCTGGGGGATATGGCGCTCTTCCGGCAGATCCTCGACGAACTGCACGGGCGCGGGCTGCGCGTCATCCTCGACGGTGTGTTCAACCACACCGGGCGGGGTTTCTTTGCGTTTCAGGACATCCTCAAAAACGGGCGGAACTCGCAATACCAGTCCTGGTATCATATCAACTGGGCAGGCAACAGCAGCTACGGCGATGGCTTCGCGTATGAGAGCTGGGAGGGACACGAGGCGTTGCCGAAGCTCAACCTCGCCAACCCGGACGTGCGCAGCTACCTCTTCGAAGTTGCGCGGATGTGGCTCGTGGATGTCGGCATCGACGGCTGGCGTCTCGACGTGGCCTATGAACTCCCCATCGACTTCCTGTGGGAGTTCCGGCGCACGTGCAAGGAGGTGCGCCCGGACTGCTTCCTGCTCGGCGAGACGATTCGCGGCGACTACCGCACCTGGGTCGCGCCGGACCTGCTCGACGCCGGGACGGACTACCAGCTTTACGAGTCGCTTGTGCGCTCGTTTAACGACGGTAACTTCGCCGACCTGCGTGCCGGGCTCGACCGCGCGCGCCATGTGGACTATGGCCTGTACAAGGAGCTTGCGCTCGTCAACTTCCTCAGCAACCACGACGTGACCCGCATCCGCTCGCGGCTGAAGGACGAGCGTCACGTGTACCCGGCGCTGATCCTGCTGCTGACCACGCCGGGCATCCCGGCGCTGTACTATGGCGATGAGGTGGGGATGCGCGGGCGTAAGGAGGACGGCGACCCGGCGCTGCGTCGCCCGATGCCGCAGCCCGCCGACTGGCCTGAGTACGGAGCGGACATCTTGCGCGAAACGCTGAGGCTCGTCAGGCTGCGCCATGAGCATCACGTCTTTGCCGACGGGCGCTATGCCTCACTGTACGGGCAGGGGCCGCACTTCGCCTTTCTGCGGGCGCACACACGTGAGATCGCGGTTGTTGCGATCAACGCGGACGACGCGCCTGTCTCGTTGACGCTCCCCGTGCGTGAGCAGGGCATTGTCGATGGCACGGTGCTGCACGATGTGCTCAACCCACATCTGCCTGGCGCTACCGTTGAGGGTGGGCAACTCGTCGTGGACGAGGTTCCACCGAACTGGGGGCGGGTTCTCGTCGCGAGTTGGTAGCCTGCTACAAGCAAATCCCCGGTATTTAGATAATTCTAATAAGACTGCCTTGACAACTTCCCTGCCAATTTGGTATACATATATACAGTTAATGTGTTAACTAATTCTGGAAGGGGGAAGCTATGGCAGGCACCGCGAGCGCGAGCATCCAGCGTGAATATCGTGACAGCGTGCTGGCCTGGCTTCATCTGGTCCGGGTGCACAGCCGCATCGTGCGAGAGGAGCAGGCGCTGCTCTCGCGCTTCGGGCTGACCCCGGCACAGTTCGACGTGCTCAGCCATCTGGCAACATCACCGGGGCTGAGCCAGACCGAGCTGGCCGAGCGGCTCATTGTGACGAAGGGAAACGTCGGCGGGCTGGTCGACCGGCTTGAACGTGACGGGCTCGTTGAGCGCCGCGCCAAACCCGGCGACCGGCGCTCCAACCAGCTTTACCTGACGGATGCCGGCTGTCGTGCGTTTGCCACCGCAGCGCCGGAGCTTGAGGCGCATCTTGCGGCCCAGTTCGAGGGGCTGGGCGCGAAGGACCTCTGCGAGCTTCGCAGACTGCTGGCACAGCTTGATCGTGAGCTGCGCCGGAAGGAGCAGTACGAAGCCAGCGTCGAGGTGTAGCGCACCGGAGCCACAGGCACGATCGATTTTCAACACATAATCAGCTATTAGGAGGAAACACGCATGAAGTGGCAGATTGACCCCGCACACTCACTGATCGAGTTCAAGGTCCGGCATATGATGATCAGCAACGTCCGTGGCCGGTTCGAGAAGTTTACCGGCACCATCGATTTCGACCCGGAGAAGCCCGAGCAGACGAGTGTCGACATCACCATCGACGCAGCCAGCATCAACACGTTTGAGGCCCAGCGTGACGCGCACCTGCGCTCCGCAGATTTTCTGGATGTTGAAAACTACCCTGAACTCACCTTCCGCAGCAAGCGTGTCGAGTTGATCGATGACCACCACGCCAAGCTGTATGGCGACCTGACCATCCGGGGCAAGGCGCGCGAAGTTCAGCTTGATGTTGAGCACAGCGGCGTCGCCAAGAGCCCGTGGGGGACCTACAGCGCGGGCTTCACGGCGGAGACGACCATCAACCGCAAGGACTGGGGTCTGGAGTGGAACCAGTTGCTTGAGACCGGTGGCGTCCTGGTCGGCGACGAAATCCGCATTAACATCGAGCTGGAGCTGATCCGGCAGGAGCAGGAGGCGCCTGAAGCAGAGGCGGCGAACTAGCAGCAGACGCTGGTTCGCAAGAGACCAGGGGCGGCATCCCCTGGCCTCTTGACCCTCATGCAGGGGCGACCGGACAATCTCGAAGGCCTGCGTCGCCCCTGCACATCCAGTATTTTACACGATAACGGTAAATCACCGCACGCGGCACAACGCCGAGTCGGTACGTCAGGGAAAAGCAGCGAGCCCGGTCTGTCACCGGGCTCGTCGTTTTGAACGGGTAGGAAGACTTAGCCGCGTCGATCGGCTTCCTTGATCAGCTCGACAAGCTCCTGCCACTCCTCGCGGAACAGGTGCACCGTGAAGGTGCCGAACTCCAGGTTGTAGACCGGCTCACCGTCATCGTCCTGGCCCAGCAGTACGGCGAAGTTCTCCGTCTCTGCCAGCAGCACCAGCGGCATATCCTCGTTCGGGTCTTCGTAGGCCATCGTGACTCCTTTGTGCGCTATCTCGTGTTATTCCATTATAGTCAAATGTGCGGCAGGCAGGCGCTCACAGGCGGAGCGGGCGCTCGAACAGCCACAGCGCCGCGTCGTCGTCCCACTCCGGCTCGAAGCCCGCGTACTGCGTGACCCGCTCCAGCCCCACACCGACGGGCATCTTCCAGGCGGCTACCTCGTGCCCGCGATACGCGGCGAGGCCGCGCAGGGCGCGCAGCATGGCCTGAAGTGTCGTGTCGTCCGGCGCGTACACGGCACCGATCTGGAGGCTGTTCTCATCGTAGCTCAACCGGGCGTCGAGCGACCTGAGGAACACGATAGCCAGCCCGTGCAGCTCGCCGAACTGTCGCCAGCCGAGCACCTGCACGTAGTCGCTTTGCAGGTACGACGCCAGCCGGTCGCTCGTCAGGTAGTACAGCGTCCAGTCCAGCTCGACGAAGCGGTTGACGCGGTACATCGGCGAGCGCCTCAGGTAGCGGTCAATCATATCGATGTTCTGCGGCTGGAGCAGCCTGAAGTTGCGGTAGTCGCCCGCTTTGGCGGGTGCGACCATCTTACGATAGCTCGCCGTGTGGCGCATCCCAAAGGCATAGGCGAGCTTCTTACTGGCCTCATTCTCGCTGAAGAGCGCCAGCCGCAGCATGCCGTCGCCGTACTTCTCGAACCACTCGATCAGATGGGCGGTCAGGCCGTGAGCGATGCCCTGTCGACGGTGCTCAGGCGCCACGCGCAGCCCTTCGAGCCACCACTCTGCCGGCCCGAGGCGCGTGATCTTTGCCAGGCCGATCACCTGCCCGTCCCTCTCTGCGACGACCAGTCGCCCGGTTCGCTCCTCGGCCCAGTGCTGCCACAGCGTCTCGGTGATGTAGTCCTCGCCGCCCCACGTCTGCTCGACAATAGGGGCGACCTGGGGCCAGTCTTCGGTGCGCCCGGGCCGGTACAGGATATCATGCGTGGGGTTGGAGTTGTTGTGCATGAATCTCTTGTTGCGCCTCGTCTGGTGTGCTTGTGTCTAGCTCTGTTTGCCGCTCTGGGTGTCGGTCTTACGCGCGCCGCGGCGCGACCTGTTGCTAAATTCCCGCCGGAGCCGGTTGATCGCCGCGCGCCCCGGCATGGCCTCTCTCACAGGGGGTGGGCCGGTCTCCAGCAGAGCGACGGCCTGCTCCCGCTCGGCGCTTGGCGCGGAGGGCGGCCCGACCATCGGGAACGGGTCAAGGTCGAACAGCCGCGCATAGATGTAGCGGCCCAGCACGCGCAGCGATGAGATCGTCGGCGCTGCGAGCGCCACGCCGAGCACGCTGCCCACCGGACCAGCGACGATGCTGCCTGCCGTCGCCCCGACGATAATGCCAATAATTACGACGAGCGGGTGCAGGTGAACCCGCCGCCCAATGATGCGCGGGATCAGGAAGTTCAGGTCGAACTGAGTGTAGGCGATGTGAAAGCCGACCACAATGAGGAAGAACACGAATTCGGACACCGGCAGCGTCGATGAGCCCTCGATCAGCGCCAGGATGCTGGCGGTGATCAACCAGATTGCATGCCCGACACTCGGCAGGAACTCCAGCAGCCCGCCGAGTATGCCCAGCAGCAGTGGCTGTGGCAGCCCCAGGATCGCGCTGGCGACCGTCAGCAGCACGCTCACGACGAACATGAGAATGAGCTGCCCGCGCAGGAAAGCCGACCAGATTGCATCGATCTCGCGTATGAGCAGCCGGACGTCCTCCTGGTAGTCGGACGGCACCAGCCCTGCAAACCACGCCTTGAACTTCGCCCCGTCTTTTGTCAGGTAGAAGGCGACGAGGAAGGTGAAGATGACGAGCAGCAGCACCTCGGCGGCGCTGAACACAAGTGTCAGCGAGGCGGGCGCAGCCGACGTGACCAGCCCGGTAATCGCCGCCGCGACCTCGTTGACGAGGTCCTCGACGACCAGATTGAAGCCGAGAATCTCGACCGTGTCGGCGCTGATCTCCTCCAGGTAGCCGGCAAAGCGGACCATCTCGCTCTGCAGGAAGGTGACCTGCCCGACG
>Ga0208693_1003104_pt1 | contig 10486 bp, 7 predicted proteins | sample AD_UKC071_MetaG_FD_184438 | JGI IMG/M metagenome (GOLD analysis project Ga0208693, IMG submission 184438) | Active sludge microbial communities of municipal wastewater-treating anaerobic digesters from USA - AD_UKC071_MetaG (SPAdes) (version 2) | ecosystem: Engineered > Bioreactor > Anaerobic >... | reverse complement strand
TCCTTTTGGTGCCGACTCACGATCAATTCTTTAAGGGAGCACGTAGGTAAAAAGCAGTTTATTGTCGGTGTCGACGAAATTGTCGACAGAGAGGGGGCTGAAAGCCTGCGTGGCGGCCTTATAATGATAACCCGAGAGGAAAGAGTTGAACTCCCTGAGGGATGTTATTGGCTGGATGATTTGCTCGGGCTCGTAGTTGTTGATGTTGAGAGTGGAGACCCTTTGGGCACGCTCGTTGAAATTATGCCAACGGGCAGCAACGATGTTTATGTAGTGGAGGCGCAAGACGGTAAAAAACGCATGCTCCCAGCAATATCGGAAGTTATCAAGGAAATAAATCTGGAAGAAGGTTTAGTAAAAGTGCACTTGATGGAAGGATTGTGGGAGTAGTGCGCTTTTCCGTAGTGACTGCCTTTCCAGAGTATTTTCATGCTTTCTTAAATACGAGCATAGTTGGGAAGGCCATTAAAGAGGGCAAGATAGAAGTAGAGATCGTAAATTTGAGAGATTTCGCACAAAACAGCTATGGTCAAATAGACGATTATTCTTATGGTGGCGGCGGAATGGTCATTATGCCCGAACCTTTATATAAAGCCTTAGAAAGCATTAAGTCGGACAAGGCTTACGTAGTATATCCTTCGCCGCAAGGCGTCATTCTTACGCAAGATGTGGTAGAAGCATTGGCTGCTAAAGATCATGTCATTCTAATATGCGGTCACTACGAAGGAATTGATGAACGCTTCGTAGAAAAGTGTGTGGACCTTGAAATATCAATAGGGGATTACGTGCTAACCGGTGGAGAACTTCCCGCAATGGTCATCATCGATGCCGTTTCAAGGTTAATACCCGGTGTTGTTGGGAAAAAGGAAGCAGTCCTGGAGGATTCTTTTTATAAAGGCATGTTGGACTATCCGCACTACACCAGGCCTGCGGAGTGGAATGGCATTCAAGTTCCCGAAGAACTAACTTCGGGAGACCATGAAAGGACGGCAAGGTGGCGCATGAGACAAGCTGCTTTAAGGACGCTAAGTCGTCGTCCGGACCTTTTGTCCAGAGCAGGCATAAGGCCATACTTGAGTCAGGGTATTTACGTTATGTTGGTTCATCATCCAGTGCTGAATAAAAATGATGAAGTAGTAACTTCGGCAGTAACCGGTCTTGACCTTCACGATATAAGCAGGAGTTGTATGACTTATGGTGTAGACAAATTTTTGGTAATTACCCCGCTTAAATCGCAGCGTGATATGATACATAAAATTACAGCTCATTGGGAAAGGGCTTCTAAAGAAGGACTTAATCCCATGAGGTCCGAAGCCTTGAATTTAGTTAAAACCTTTAATTCTATTGAATTTGCCATAATGTGGATAAAGCGGCGGGAGAAGGAAAAGCCCTTTATAGTTGCGACTACAGCGAAAAAAAGAAAGGGCGCAATACCATGGCTCGAACTAAAAAGGACCATCTTGGAACAAGACGCCCCTTTGTGCCTAGTTTTTGGCACAAGTTGGGGTCTTGCAGATGAAATTTTTAATCAAGTTGATGCAGTCTTAGATCCTATATTAGGCGGATATGGAGAGTACAATCATTTATCCGTTCGAAGCGCAGTGGCGGTTGCGCTAGATCGCTTCTTCGGATCGAGGTAAAGTTTTAAAGTAAGGGAGGAAAACGGGATGGACCCAAGGATTGATTTAATTGAAAAAAAATATCAAAAGCGAGAATTGCCAGATTTTAGGCCCGGAGATACCGTTAAGGTTCATGTAAAAGTAAGAGAAGCTGGCAAAGAGAGGATTCAGGTATTTGAGGGAGTCGTTATAGCAAGGAAAAAAGGCGGCTTGAGGGAAACCTTTACGGTTAGAAAAGTTTCCGGCGGAATTGGTGTCGAGAGGATATTTCCTGTCTATTGCCCTAACGTGGAAAAAGTAGAGATCGTGCGCCACGGAAGGGTTAGAAGGGCGAAGCTGTATTATTTGAGGAAATTGTCAGGAAAAGCTGCGCGCATCAAAGAACGTCGCAGATAAACGATTCAAATTATACAAAAGAGGACGTGGATTGTGTACTATCCTTGATGTTGCGGTAGCATTAAATAATGTATTGTGTATCTGGCAAAAAAGGCTTGCGAGTTTGATATAATACTCGCAAGCCTTTTTTGTGCCTAAAGCACTAGAGATATTGGAGAATGTTAGCATATGATATATGTAATATACATTGTTATAATAGTTTTAACTTCTGTTTTTTGCAGGCAATGGCTTGTTTTTGAAAAGTGTCTAGAACGGTTAATTTTTTGCTAGGAGAATTACTTGGTGCCTAGAAATCGAAAGGGGGATTTTCATTGAAAAGGATTCTTGTCACTGGCGGAACGGGTCAGATTGGTTCTGAGTTGGTGCCTGCACTGAGGCAAAGATACGGAAATGAAAACGTGGTATGTGGAGGTCACAGGCGAAACCCCGGACAAGACTTGCTTGAAAGCGGACCTTATGAAGTTATTGACGTGGTTGATGCTAATGTATTTGTCGAAGTCGTTAAGAAGTATAAAATAAATACTATATACCACCTTCCTGCCATCCTGTCTGCAAGGGCAGAAGAAAACCCGATGCGAGCATGGGAGGTCAACATTGGAGGCTTGAGAAATGCCCTTGAAATAGCGAGGGAGTTTGAGTGCGCTTTATTTGTCCCAAGCTCTATAGCTGCCTTCGGTCCTAATTCCCCAAAATGGAAGACCCCACAGGACACCATACAGCGCCCCAGGACGATGTATGGTGTCACAAAGGTAACGGGTGAGCTTTTGTGCGACTACTATCATTTCAAGTATGGGGTTGATACTCGTGGCGTAAGATATCCGGGTTTAATTTCTTACAAAACCCTGCCCGGAGGAGGTACGACTGACTACGCAGTCGAAATATTCTACGAGGCATTGAAAAATAAAAGATATACCTGTTACTTGAAGGAAGATACTCGACTGGATATGATGTATATGCCCGATGCCTTAAAGGCTGCCATGGAGCTCATGGAAGCTGACCCAAACCATTTGGTTCATCGAAATGCCTTTAACATTACAGCCATGGCTTTCACGCCTAAGGAACTGGCAGAGGAAATCAAAAAACACATTCCGGATTTTAAAATGACTTATCACATAGACCCCGTAAAACAAAAGATAGCAGATTCTTGGCCCGATATGCTCGATGATAGTTGCGCCAGGCAAGAATGGAGTTGGAATCCCGAGTACGATTTACCCATAATGGTAGAGGACATGTTAGAGAAGCTATCGGAAAAACTTGGCGTAAGCTACAAGTGACAATGTGCATTTATTAAGTAAACCCGTACTATTAAAGTATTACAAAGCTGCGGGCAATGTTTCCAGGCAACTTTACGTTCGAAAGGCGGTTACATTGATGTCATAAATAAAGACGCACCCACATAAGCAGGAGGGAAAGTGGCGCTTATGTGTGTGCGTCTTTTCGAGGAAGGGCTTTTCCTGAAACATATTTTATAACAAACTACACACAAAGACCAGAAGAAGGTTAATGAAATTTTGTTTAAAGGGAAAGAAAGAATGAGGTGCATCCGGGTTTTAAAAAATGTGATACCATTGGAATACTGGTGCCAGTCAGCTAAACTTCTGAAGATGACTTAAAAAATGCCAGTCGCAAGAAAATAAGTATCTCCACCACAACTCTAGGGAGTAGCCTTGTGGCGTATGTCCTTGAGCTTGCATATCTTTTGATCGCAGTTTTTAAAGGCACATGCAAAAATGAACATAATGAAAAATGCTTTTTGAGGAAACCTTTTCATTGAGTTCGCAAAAATATTGTTTATTTTTAGGAGGGATATGACAAATGATTAAAGAAGAAAAGGTGCCTTTGAAAGAAGCTGCAGAGCAGGTTGCAAGAGTTTGCAGAAGATTGGCAATGCTTCATCTTGCCTTTGCCAAGACATTGGTAGCGGAATTTGGCGAGGAAAAAGGCAAACAATTAGTCCTTAAAGCCATAAAGCAATATGGAATTAGCATCGGCGAGGAGGTTAAGGCAAAAGCAAATGCTTTGGGGTTGAGTTTAGAACCCGAAAATTACATCGAGGATCTTCCGCATTACGGAATGCACGAGAGCATGGAAAAAGTAGAGATCGACCGGGAACCAAGAATGATAGCCCGTGGTTGTGTCATGGGGAAGTATTGGAATGAAATGGGCATGGGTGAGCTTGGAAGGCTATACTGCTTCGCGTCGATGTTGCAAAATACATGGCCTTTAATCCGGATTATAAATTGGTACACTTAAAAGCACTGCCTGATGGTGATGAATATTGCGAATTTGCCATTAGGCTTACTACCGAACAGGAAAAAAAGGACTTCTTCGATGAAGATAAAGATTGGAGATACATAGATAGATGAATGATAAGCAATTAAGAAGGAATTGAATGTTGCATACGAAAGGACCTCTTTTGCAAAAAGAGAAGAGGGCAAAAAAATTGTTGGAACTGCAGCCGCATTTAAGTGTATTGCTGCAGGTGTCTACAATAAAAGGAACAAGGCGCCTTTACTCTATGCCCTGTGCTTCAAGGAGTTTTCGGTAAGTTCCTCCTGGAAAGATGTTTTCTATACTTTTAGTTGCAGTCTTGGCCCATATAAGGTTTTGTGTCCAGCTTGTCCACTACTATACATGTTCTTTCTCTTTAGATTCTTGTCAAGGATATTTTGAGGATCGCAAGACATAGATACCATTTTACTTTAATTTTAAATGAAGTGGTTCTACGGCTTGACAATGTAAGTTTACTGCAATAATGTGTGGATGAATTTTTGAGGCATTAGACGATTCCAAAGCTGGGAAGGTTGACGTAAATGAAGACTGAAGGATCTTGGAAAGAAGAGCTTGCTGAGTATTGGACAATGCCTGTCGAAGCACTGGCAAATGTATTAGGTGCCAATATAGCGAGAGGACTGTCTGAATCCGAGGCCCTTGAACGTCTGAAATTGGTTGGCCTTAACCGGCTGGATGCTAAAAAACGTTTTTCGGCCTTTTCCATTTTTCTTTCTCAGTTTAAAAGCCCAATTATCATAATCCTCCTCTTTGCAACCGTTGTTTCCGCCGTGGTGCAGAGTTTTGCGGATTCTGCGATAATATTGACCATCGTCTTCCTTAGCGCAGTTTTGGGTTTTTTCGAGGAATATAGTGCTAATAACGCCGTTGAAAAGTTGCAAAGAAGGGTTTCCGTGCAATGTAAAGTGATACGGGAAGGACGGGAACAATTCATCCCTATGGAAGAAATCGTTCCAGGAGATGTCGTTCTCCTTTCTGTGGGCAGCCTTATTCCTGGAGATGGCATAGTCATTGAATCAAACGGCCTTTTTGTCAACCAGGCTATAATAACGGGTGAAGACTTCCCTGCAGAGAAAAAACCGGAAACGACTAATGCCCAGAGCAGCCTTTCCGAACGCAAGAACACGGTGTTCATGGGAACGAGCGTTGCAAACGGCAGTGGTAAGATGTTAGTCATTGCGACAGGGCGGGACACTATTCTTGGGCAAATTGCACATCGGCTCAGGATTCGCCCTTTGACCACGGAGTTTGAACGCGGTATTCAGCGTTTAGGGTATTTCCTCTCGGAAATAATGCTCATTTTAGTCCTCGGAATTTTTATCCTAAACGTGGTTTTCAAGAGATCTGTTTTGGATTCGCTCCTTTTTTCGGTCGCATTGGCCGTAGGACTCACACCTCAACTTCTACCCGCGATAATTGTCACGAACTTGTCCAAGGGTTCAAAGCTCATGGGTAAGGCGGGGGTTGTCGTACGTCGCCTTGCGGCCATAGAGAATTTCGGAAGCATGAATGTCCTTTGTATGGATAAGACGGGGACAATTACCAAGGGGACTGTGGAGTTAGAAGGTGCCTACGACGCTGACGGAAAACCTTCTGATTTGGTTTTCAAGGAAGCCTATACCAATGCGAAGTTGCAGGCTGGCTTTGTCAATCCCCTGGATGAGGCCATTGCCTCAGCACGACAGCTAGATATAAGTGATTTTCAGAAGATCGGCGAGGTTCCATATGATTTTGAGCGCAAGCGCCTCACGATAGCTGTTCAGGAAAACTCTGCTACTACAAAAACTTCATATATAATCACGAAAGGTGCACTCGAAAATGTCCTCGAAATCTCATCTTCCATTCATAAAGACGGAAAAATTCTTCCCCTTGATCAGGCTAAGCTTGATGGCATTCTTGCCTTGTATCGCACCTGGAGCGAGCAAGGCTTCCGAGTTATCGGAGTGGCACGAAAAGATTTGGCCCCCGATATCACATGTTCGAAGGAATGCGAAAAAGATATGATCTTCATCGGTTTTCTGCGTTTTTTTGATCCGCCAAAGGAGGGCATAGAAGACGTCTTATTGGAACTTAAAGAATTAGGTGTAAACCTCAAGATCATTACTGGGGACAACAGATTCGTCGCTGCCCATGTCGCCTCTTCCGTTGGTTTAAAGGTGACGAAGATCTTGAGCGGAAAAGATTTGGATGCCTTGAGCGATGAAGCTCTTCTTCGGATGGCTGAAGCGGCTGAAATATTTGCTGAGGTAGATCCTCGCCAAAAACAGCGTATTGTCATTACCCTGAAAAGAATGGGCAACGTAGTGGGTTTTATGGGCGATGGTGTAAATGATGCCCTTGCACTTCACAGCGCAGATGTTGGGATCTCTGTGGACAGTGCGGCCGATGTCGCCAAGGATGCTGCCGATTTCGTCCTCCTTGAGAAAGACCTTAAGGTGCTCAAAGATGGGGTAATCCAGGGAAGACATATTTTTGCCAACACGCTGAAATACGTCTTCATGGCTACCAGTGCAAACTTTGGCAACATGTTCAGTATGGCTGTAGCGTCCATTTTTCTCCCCTTCCTTCCCCTATTGCCCAAACAAATTTTGCTTATCAATTTGCTGACCGACCTTCCGGAGATGACCATCGCTTATGACCGGGTAGACCAAACATATATCAAAGCTCCTCACCGTTGGGATATAGGTTTCATTCGTCGCTTCATGGTTACCTTTGGCCCGTTGAGCTCGATCTTCGATTTTGCTACATTTGGCTTGCTCCTTTTAACTAAAGCTAATCAGGTTTTATTTCGAACAGGTTGGTTCGTGGAGTCTGTACTTTCTGCCGCGACAGTGATATTTGCCCTTCGTACTCGTTTACCCTTCTATCGTAATTCCCCGGCAAAATCTCTACTGTTGGTCTCTATTTGCGTTATGGTTTTTGTCCTTTGGCTCCCCTATTCATCTGTGGGGCCAATTATGGGTTTTGGCCCTCTTCCGCTTTATCTCATTGTGGCCATTTGCGTTATAGTGATGGCTTATTTCTCTTCCGCTGAGCTTATGAAACGTATTTTCTATAGCCATAGGAAGGATTGAGTAGAGAGATAGAAGTTTCCCTTTGGTTTTAAGTGAGGTAACCCGTCTTGACGAATAAAAATATGTTGCGTATAATGCGATTGCAACGCCGAGGTGGTGGAATAGGTAGACACGCACGTTTGAGGGGCGTGTGGGGTTTCCCGTGGGGGTTCAAATCCCCCCCTCGGCACCATGAATTGAAAATAAAGCAACAAAGAGGAGCTTGAGCAAGCTCCTCTTTGTATTGTAGATTACTTATAATTGCATATTGATGGAATGTTTGATAAGACATCCCTGTCATTACTCTCCTTTACTCCTACCTTTTTACTCATCAGAATGAGGCAAGTCACCGGGTCAAGCATTTTCTCTGTCTTAAAAACTCTCGTGGCCTCCACCGAGTTTATAGCATGTGATACTATATTATCAGTCATGATCGACGGAGTTTTTGAGTGAGCAGAGGGGGGGAGGTTTATGTGTCGCTTAATGTGGGTTTAGATCGTCTTTTTAAGCCACGAAACATCGCAATAGTTGGCGCCTCGTCTAACCTGGATAGCATATCGGGCAGGCCTTTAAAGTTGTTAATGCGATATAAATACAAAGGTGGCATTTTCCCGGTCAATCCTAAATATGATTCCCTTCACGGTTTTACTTGTTACCCCGACGTACGTTCGCTCCCAGTGTCTCCTGACGTGGTGATTGTAGGAGTAAGGGCAAGTTTGGTCCCTGGAATTTTAGAGCAATGTGCTGAAAAGAAGGTTCCCTTTGCGGTTATATTCTCCTCAGGATTTGCAGAAGCGGATGATCCCTACTTGCAGGAGAGGATCGTTTCAATAGCTAAAGAAGGAGGCATACGCCTAGTAGGACCGAATTGTCAAGGCCTTGTTAACTTCGTGGATGGAATCCCTTTAAGTTTTACCGCTTCCCTCGATGACGAACCGTTAGAACCGGGAAATATTGCCTACATTTCTCAAAGCGGTGCCTTCGGGTTTGCATCTTTTGCCTTGAGTGTAGACAGCGGCGTTAAATTTCGATATGTTGTGACGACAGGAAATCAAGTAGATCTTGATGCGGTAGATTTTGGGCAGTATATCATCCAAGATGAAGAAGTAAAGCTACTCATACTTTACTTAGAGGGCTTGCAGGACGGACCCAAGTTTCTCGAGCTCGTCAAAAGGGCTCGTGAGAAAGAAATTCCTGTGGCAGTTTTAAAAGTAGGTAAAAGCGATGTTGCAAAGGAAGCGGCAAAAAGTCATACCGCTGCTTTGACTGGAGATAAGGTCGTTTGGGATGCTGTATTTAAACAGTACGGCGTGATTGGCATTTCGGATGTAGAAGACATCATAGATCTCGGACATGTCTTTTCATCTCCCAAAAGGGCTAAGGGTAAAAACGTCGCCATTCTGACCACTTCAGGTGGAGCGGGCATAATCATGACAGATTTGCTTGACGAATATGGCTTGAAAGTTCCCATTTTGAAGCCTGAAACACAAGAAAAGATAAAACCCTATATTCCTTCCTTCGGTTCGTCTTTAAACCCCGTAGATATGACTGCCCAAGTCATCAACGATCCTAAGGGGTTTCCTGGTTGCTTGGATGCCGTACTGGAATGTTCGGATATAGACATGGTGACGGTCATAATATCTATGATAACCGGGGAGTCGGGAAGGCAGATGACGAAAGACCTCATAGCGGCAAATGATCGCACTTATAAGCCTATAAACTGTAGTTGGTTGATCGACCGAAAACATGGAGAGGAGTTCTTGCAGCAACTTAAGGCAGCTGGTGTTCCCCTATTTCAGAGCCTTAGAAGAAGTGCCTTTGCTTTGAGCGCCCTTGGAAAGTGGAATGAAATATTATCCAAATCTACGGTGGAAATTACCGTAAAAGGTGAGCCTTACCTGCCGAAACTTCCATTGATGATGACTGAATATGATGCTAAAAGGCTTTTGGAGCATTGGGGGGTTCCCGTTACTCGAGAACGGTTATGCCTGTCGTTGGAAGAAGTATTGTCAGCCTCTGAGGAGATAGGGTATCCTGTCGTTTTAAAAGTAATGTCCCCAGACATCTTGCATAAGACGGAAGCAGGCGTCATAGCTTTGGGACTGAGCAGTGAAGAGCAAATACGAAATGCGTACGGCAGAATATTGGAAAATGCCAATAAATATCGTCCCGACGCGCGAATACAGGGAGTTTTAGTTCAGGAAATGGTAGATGATGGATTAGAGTGTATGGTTGGGATCAAAAGAGATCCGATATTTGGTCCCATAGTAGTCGTTGGGCTTGGAGGAATATATGTCGAGGTGTTAGGGGATGTGTCCCTGCGCCATGCACCTATTGACGAAACAACGGCTTATGAAATGATCAGAGAACTAAAGGGATTCCCGCTTCTTGCGGGGGCCAGGGGCAGGAAGAAAAAGGATATTGATGCCTTAGCCAGGGTGGTCAGCTTGGTGTCAAAAATTGCGTGTATCGAGTCTGATCTTCTTGAGCTGGATGCAAATCCCATCTTTGTGTTGGACGAAAATAAAGGAGTCATCGTTGCCGATGCCCTGGTGTTACGCAAAGCGAAGGAGTGATAGCCAATGGTAGTATTGTTAGTGATTTTGGCTTATCTTCTGGGTTCAGCGCCAATGGGTTATTTGGTCGTCAAAATTGTAAGGGGCGAGGACATCAGAAATTATGGATCCGGCAACATTGGTGCGACAAACGTAGGAAGGGTCATGGGAAAAAGGTGGGCCATTGTGGTCGGGATCTTCGATATCGTAAAGGGAGGATTGGCCCTATTGATCGCTAAAATGCTCGGGGTAACTTCTCCTCAAGTTTTGTCCATCATGGGCGTGGTGGCGGTATTGGGACACAACTTTCCAGTATGGTTAAAGTTCAAAGGAGGAAAGGGAGTGGCCACTACCTTTGGAGTTATATTCATGTTTCATCCTCTTGCTTCGATCATTGGGGGAATATTGTGGTATTGCATAATGAAGATAGGTCGCTACGTTTCTTTAGCATCAATGGTTTCCCTAGTTTCCACGCCTTTATGGCTAGTGCTTCTTGGTTCAAACAGGGCTTATATTATGGCATCGTCTTTCTTGGCGATTCTTACCATAATAAGGCACCACGCCAACATAA
>Ga0208693_1003101_pt1 | contig 10490 bp, 7 predicted proteins | sample AD_UKC071_MetaG_FD_184438 | JGI IMG/M metagenome (GOLD analysis project Ga0208693, IMG submission 184438) | Active sludge microbial communities of municipal wastewater-treating anaerobic digesters from USA - AD_UKC071_MetaG (SPAdes) (version 2) | ecosystem: Engineered > Bioreactor > Anaerobic >... | reverse complement strand
GGGCCGCATCATCCAGAGCCGGTCGGAAGATTCGATCATTCAGGAGATCGAGGACATCCGCGACAAGGTCAAGGGCTTCACCGGCACCATCAGCGACCTGGGCGGCCCCACGGCCAACATGTACCGGCTGGGCTGCAAAAGCCCCGAGATCGAGGCCGCCTGCCGCAAGCCGAGCTGCGTGTACCCCGGCATCTGCCAGAACCTCACCACCGACCACGGCCCGCTCATCAAGATCTACCGCCGCGGCCGCGCGCTCAAGGGCATCAAGAAGATCCTCATCGGCTCGGGCCTGCGCTACGACCTGGCCGTGAAGTCGCCCGAGTACGTGAAGGAGCTGGTGCAGCACCATGTGGGCGGGTATCTGAAAATCGCCCCGGAGCACACCGAGCAGGGCCCGCTCACCAAGATGATGAAGCCGGGCATCGGCAGCTACGACAAGTTCAAGCAGCTGTTCGAGAAGTTCAGCGAAGAAGCGGGCAAGAAGCAGTTCCTGATCCCGTACTTCATCGCCGCGCACCCGGGCACCAGCGACGAGGACATGATGAACCTCGCTATCTGGCTCAAGAAGAACGGCTTCCGCGCCGACCAGGTGCAGACCTTCTACCCCAGCCCCATGGCCACGGCCACGGCGATGTACCACTCGGGCAAGAACCCGCTGCGCAAGATCGGTCGTGACAGCGAGGGTGTGGACATCGTGCGCGGTGAGAAGCGCCGCCGCCTGCACAAGGCCTTCCTGCGTTACCACGACCCGAATAACTGGCCGCTGCTGCGCGAAGCCCTGAAGACCATGGGCCGCGCCGACCTGATCGGCAACGGCAAACACCACCTGATTCCCACCTTTCAGCCGCTGACGGATGGCAGCTACCAGAGCGCACGCCGCAAAAACAGCACCGCGCTGCCGGCCAAATCGGCCGTGAAATCGCCCGCCAAGCCTTTTGTCAAACCGTCTGCAAAGGCGTCCAGCCAGGCCGTGCCGGGCCGCATCCTGACCCAGCACACCGGCTTGCCACCGCGCGCCGGTGTGCAGGCACCGCGCAAGGCGCGTAAAGGCTGATTCGCTTACCAGCCCATCCGGCCAACAAAAAAGCGCCTCGTGCAAACGAGGCGCTTTTTTGTTGGGGCCTGCGAAAGGTGTTTCGCAGGTCCGCGCTGGGGATCAGCCGCCCTTGTGGGGACGCTTGCCCGGGTTCTTCTTGCTGCGCGTGGCGCTGCCGCGCTCCAGGCTGATCTTCTGGCCCGTGCCGTGGCGGGGAAGGACGTAGCCGTTGGGTGCCACGGGGGCGGGGCTGCGTTTGCGGTCGGCTTCGGTCACGATTTTGTTACCCATGGGTGCTCCTGTTGGTTGCGAAGTGAGAAATAACCCTCTATTAGGCCACAGTGGCGGTGCCCGCCTGCAGCAGTGGCATCAATCCAGTGTGTGCAGGGGGATGTCCTTCTCGTGCGCCAGCGCGTCCAGCGTGGCGCGGGTGCGGGTGCGCAGGAAGGCGGCTACCGCCTCGTGGGTGCCGGGTTGCAGCATGTCGTCCAGGCTGGACAAGGGGATGCCAGCCGCTTCGCACAGGCGTTGGGCGAAGTGCGGCTCCAGCGCCGCCAGGGCCACACGACCGTCCTGGCAGGGGTAGACCCGGTAGCCCGCGTGCCTGCCGCCGATGGTGGCGCCAGGCCGGGTCAAGCCCCAGTGGCGGGGCAGGCCCAGGTAGGCTGCCGCCTCGGACAGGGCCACCTCCAGCCGCAGGCCGGTGCCCTGGGCGCGCTGGTGCAGCACGGCCTGCAGCACTGCCTCGGTGGCCATGAGAGAGCCGCCCATGTCGGCGTACAGGGTAGGGGGCAGGTCCAGCCCGGTGACGAGGTCGCTTTCGGCCATGTAGGTCAGGTCGTGCCCTGGCTCTTCCGCCCGCGCGCCCGGCGCACCCACGATCTGCACCAGGCTCAGTGTGGGGTAGCGCTGCTGCAGCGTGGGCCAGTCCAGCCCCAGCTTGGGCAGGGCCGAAGGTCGGAACGAGGTGATGAGCACGTCGGTGGCCGCCAGCAGCGTGTGCAGGGTGGTCTGCCCCTCGGCGGTCTTGAGGTTGGCCCGGGCCTGGGTGACACCCGCGTGCATGGCCGTATAGGCATCCGGGCAGTAGGTGGCCATCGGGTCGCCTGGCCCCCCCGCCGCGCCGAGCGGCTCCAGCTTGGTACACGCCGCACCCATCTGCTGGCAGCGCATCAGTGCGGCCGGGCCGGGCAGGTTGAGCGCGAGGCTCAGGATATGGACGCCGTGCAGGATGGGTGGGGTGCTTGTCATGTTTGCTATGAAAAGTGAAGCTATATGCGGATGTAATACGGTCGCAGGAGGCCTATTTGGCCATAAATTCCGGCCCAGCAAGGGTATGGGGCAGCCGTTACACTGCCCAGCCCTTCACTGATCGCCTGCCGATGTCCTCCTCTGAAATCGCCCGCTCCGCCGTCCAGGTCTTCGACCATGTGGTGCAGGCCGCCGGGGTGTTCCGCGACCGGCCAGGCCAGCGGCTGATGGCCGAGGCGGTGGCGCAGGCATTTGCCGGGGCTACGCTGGGTAAGGTGGGGGATGACGATGACCCGCCGGTGCGCTCCATCGCCGTGGTGCAGGCAGGCACCGGGGTGGGCAAGTCGCTGGCCTACTGCGCCCCCGCCATCGCGGTGGCGCTGGCGCGCAACACCCGGGTGCTGATCTCCACCGCCACCGTGGCGCTGCAGGAGCAGCTGGTGAACAAGGATTTGCCGGCGCTGGCCGCGCTGCTGCCGCAGCCCTTCCGCTTTGGGCTGGCCAAGGGGCGCGGGCGCTATGTGTGCAAGCTCAAGCTCTCAAGGCTCAGCGGTGACGAGGGGCCGCCGGACGAGGACGACCTGTTTGCGGATGACCCGGCGCACCAGCCCGCCCCGCTGTCCCAGCCGCTGCAGGAAGCCCGTGTGCAGCTCTATGCCGGCATGGCCCGTGAGCTGGCCAGCGGCGCCTGGGACGGCGACCGCGACAGCCTGATGCAGCAGCCCGCTGCCGAGGTCTGGTCGCCGGTGGCGGCCGAGTCGAGCAGCTGCACGGGCAAACACTGCCCGGTGTTCAGCAGCTGCACCTACTACGAGCAGCGCAAGGCCCTGGTGGGCGCCCAGGTGATCGTGGCCAACCACGACCTGCTGCTGTCCTCGCTGGACTCGCGCCTGCTGCCCGAGCTGGACAACTGCCTGCTGGTACTGGACGAAGCCCACCACCTGCCCACGGTGGCGCTGAACCATTTCGCCGGCAGCATGGACCTGAGCCGCACCGCCTGGATCGACACGCTGGCCAGCCGGGCCCGCCGCATCGGCAGCCTGGTGCAGGTGTTCGAGACCGCCGATCTGCCGCGCCAGGCCGCCCAGATGCGCCAGAGCCTGCAGGACCTGAGCCGCGAGGTGATGGCCCTCTATGGCGATGCGCTGCGTGAGCAGGGCGCCAGCAGCCGTGGCCCGGTGCGGGTGCGCCTGCCGCGCGGCCAGTGGCCTGAAGCGCTGGACGAGCCGCTGCGCCTGCTGGGCGTGATGGCCGAAGGTTTCCTGGAGGTGCTGCGCACCCTGTCGAAAGAGCTGCGCACCCAGATCCGCGACAAGCCCGACGAGGCGCGGCGCCTGTCCACGCTGTATGCGCAGATCGGCATGCTGTCGCCCCGGCTGGAGCAGCTGTATGCTACCGTGCAATTGCTGCTGCGCGAAGGCGAGGACAGCGATGAAGGAGCCCCGCGTGCGCCGCATGTGCCAGTGGCCAAGTGGTTCACCTTCGAGGTAGGCACCGGCGGGCTGGATGATGGCCTGGTGGTCATCAAGGCCCATGCCAGCCCCATCCTGCCGGGCTCCACGCTGCGCGCGCGGCTGTGGTCGCAGGTGCGTGCGGCGGTGGCCACCTCGGCCACGCTGACCAGCTGCGGCAGTTTCGACTTCTTCCTGCGCGAGTCCGGCCTGCAGGGCGACGCGGCAGCCCACACGCTGGAGGTGGCCAGCCCCTTTGACTACGCCAGCCAGGGCCAGTTCGTCACCGTGGAGACGCAGGCGGACCCCAAGCACGCCCAGAGCTTCACCCAGGAAATGGTGCAGGCGCTGCTGCGCGACATCGCCACGGTGGAGCACGGCGCGCTGGTGCTGTTCACCTCGCGCGAGCAGATGCGCCTGGCGGTGGAAGCGCTGCCCACCGCGCTGCGCGCCCGTGTGCAGGTGCAGGGCGAGTTGCCGCGCACGCTGCTGATCCGCCAGCACCGCGACCGGGTGGAGGGCGGGCAGGCCTCTGTGATCTTCGGCATGCAGTCCTTTGGCGAGGGACTGGACCTGCCCGGCCAGCTGTGCGAGAGCGTCTTCATCGCCAAGCTGCCTTTTGCCGCGCCGGACGACCCGGTGAGCGAGGCGCGGTCGGAATGGCTGCGCAGCGCCGGGCGAGACCCGTTCAGCGAGCTGGTGGTGCCCGCCACGGCCATCCGCCTGGCGCAGTGGACGGGCCGTGCCATCCGCACCGAGACCGACAAGGCTTTTGTGTACTGCTATGACCGCCGCCTGGTGGGCACCGGCTACGGCCAGCGCCTGCTGCAAGGCTTGCCAGCGTTCACCATGCTGCGGCGGGATGCGCAGGGGCGCACCAGCGCCCTGGCGGTCAAGCGCGCCTGATCACACCGGGCGGCGCGACAGGAGCAGCAGGCCGCCCAGCAGCGCAAACAGGCCGCCGCAGGTGCGGTTGATGGCCCGCACCGCGCGGGCCGAGCGCAGCGTGGCGGCAAAGCGCGCCACCCCCACGGTGCACAGACTCAGCACGGTCAGCTCGAAAGCCGCGAAGGTCAACGACAGCACGAGCAGCTGGGGCCACAGCGGTGCGGCAGGATTCAGGAACTGGGGGAACAGTGCTGCGAAGAACAGGATGGCCTTGGGGTTGCTGCCGCCCACCATCAGCCCCTGCAGGTAGAAGGCGTTTCGGCGGCCGGGCTCGGCCGAAGGGTCGTCACTGCGCGCGGCCATGGGCAGGCTGGTGCTGCGGAAGGTCTTGATGCCCAGCCACACCAGATAGGCCGCGCCGATGGTCTTCAGCACCGTGAAGGCCGCTTCCGACGCGGCCAGCAGTGCACCCAGGCCCAGCACCGACAGCAGCATCACCGCCAGCGCGGCGGTCACGCTGCCGGTGGCCGACAGCAGGGCGGCACGCGGGCCGTGGTTGATCGCATTGGTCACGCACATCAGCATGGTGGGGCCGGGCGACAGCACCAGCAGGGCCACGGCGGCCAGATAGAGCAGGTAGGTAGAGAGTGTCATGGTGAAGTGCTTTGCAGGGGTCAGGACGTGGCCGGCGCCTGGGTGCGCCAGGTTTCGCACCAGGCGAGCGCCTCGTCCTCGGGCACTTCGCCGCTGCTGGCGTCGAGCCGGCAGATGTCGCCGATGCGCTGGGCGCCCAGGTCTTGCAGACGCGCATCGAACTGCAGGCCGCCCATGCCGTAGGTGTCGCCGTAGCTGCTGTCGCCCAGCGCCACCAGGCCATACCGCACATGCCCCAGGTAACGCGGCTCGGCGTCGAGCTGGGCATACAGCGCCTGGCCGTTGTCCGGCACGTCGCCGCTGCCGTAGGTGGACGAGCAGATGAGGAACACAGCATCTTCATCGAAGATGCCCGCGTCGACGGTCTCCATGCGGTGGATGTGGATCGGGTCGAAGGCATCGCTGCAGGCGAGCTGCAGGGCCTGGGCCACCGACTCGGCGGTGCCGGACATGGTGGCGACGAGGATGTGGAGTTGCATGGGCCGGAGTGTTCCAGAAAACCCTGTCAGGTGCCGACGATACCGCCATCGCGGCGTTGCACGACGAGGGTGGCCGAGCGGGGGCGGGCGCTGCCGGGTGTGGTGCCGTCAGGCCAGGCGCTGTTGTGGCCCCGGTCGCCGTCTTCGCTGGCTTCGCCCGGGTGCTGGATGTTGACGAAGAGCGTGCGGCGGTCGGGGGTGACCACGCAGCCGGTGATTTCGCAGCCGTTGGGCCCTGTCAGGAAGCGCTTGATGCGGCCTGTGGCCAGGTCGGCGCAGAGCATGGCGTTGTTGCCGAGCTGTGCGTACGGGCCTTTGCCGATGTTCTGTCCGGCGATGTCGGTCTGGATCCACAGCAGGCCGCCGCTATCGAAATGCAGGCCGTCGGGGGCGCCGAAGATGTCGGCGTCGGCGCTGGGGTAGCGGGTGCCTGCACCGGGCACGGCAGGGGCGCCGGCCAGCACGAAGTGGTCCCACTCGAACTGCAGTGCGCCGGCATCGGCCCCGGCTTCGCGCAGGCGGGTGATGTGGCCGAAGGGGTTGGGTGCGCGGGGGCTGGCGGCGTCGGCGCCGGGGCGGCCATGGCCTCCCCGCTGGGTGTTGTTGGTCAGGGTGACGAAGACCTCGCCAGTGTGCGGGTGCACCGCCACCCATTCAGGGCGGTCCAGCGGGGTGGCGCCTACATGGTCGGCTGCCAGGCGGGCCTTCACCACCACCTCGGCCTGGCTGGCAAAGCCGGCACGGTCATCCAGCCCGCCCTGGCCATGCACCAGCGGCAGCCAGTGGCCGCGCCCATCGGCATCGAGCCGCGCGGCATACAGGGTGCCGTGGTCCAGCAGGTCGCGGTTGGCGGCTGCACCGCCAGGCTGCACTGGGCGGGTGCTGACGAATTTGTAGAGGTACTCGAAGCGGGCGTCGTCGCCCATGTACACCGCCACCCGGCCGTCGGCGGTGAGGCGGCAGGTGGCGCTTTCCTGGCGCTTGCGGCCCAGGGCCGTGCGTTTGATGGGGGTGGAGTCTGGGTCGAGTGGGTCGATTTCCACCACCCAGCCAAAGCGATTGGCTTCGTGGGGGTGGCGTGCCAGGTCAAAGCGTTCGTCGAAGCGGAACCAGTCCACCCACTGGCCACCCGCCACGGTGCCGTAGCGCTTCTGCGCGGCGTCGGCCTGAAAGCCGGTGTCCGGTGCGGCGCCGAAGTAGCCATGGAAATTTTCCTCGCAGGTCAGGTAGGTGCCCCAGGGGGTGACTCCCATGGCGCAGTTGGCCAGGGTGCCGTTCACGCGGGTGCCGGTGGGCTCCAGCACGGTACGCATGAGCGGATGGCCCGCTGCCGGGCCACCGATGGCCATGGGCGTGTTGCCGTGGATGCGCCGCGCCAGCGGGGAGGGCAGTACCTGTTCCCACTGTCCGGCACCGTTGCGGCGCAGCTCGATCACCGACACACCCATGGCGTGCTGCGACTTCTGCACCTTCTCGGCTGTCCACTGCTGGACGCCGTTGGTGTGCAGTAGCTGTTCGTCGGTGTATTCGTGGTTCAGCACCAGCAGCGCCCGGTCGGGCTGCCCAGCCAGCGGAAAGAAATGCATGCCGTCGTGGTGCATGCCGGCCTGCAGGGCCTGCTCCGCAGCGCTGTTGGATGCGTCGGGGCGGAACGCCGGCATGCCTGCCGCGATGCCGGAGGCGTCACCCCAGCGGTAAAGAACGTCGTAGCGGTACTCGGAAGGGAGCGTGACCTGATCCAGCAGGGACGCAGGCACTGCGCCAAAACCCAGTGGGGCAGGAGCGAACGGCGCACGCCAGCTGCTGCAGCCCTGCGCCAGCAGGCCGGCCAAACCCAGAATTCCACCCTGCAATACCATCCGCCGCTGAAGATCTGCCATGCCAAAAAAGCCCGCTGGGGGCTCGTACTCCAGAAAACCTGTCAGTCTATTCCAGGAAGCGGGGCCAGGTCAGGTTACAATGCGAGCTGTCGGGGTGTAGCGCAGCCTGGTAGCGCATCTGGTTTGGGACCAGAGGGTCGAAGGTTCGAATCCTTTCGCCCCGACCATTATGTAAAAGGGTTAGCCGGTAAGTACCTGCTAACCCTTTCTCTTTTGCGCGACTTTCTGCGCGACCCTCCATACCAAAAAGGCTGGCAGATGTGAATCTGCCAGCCTTTTTCTTTGTTTTGCATCCTTCCTGGTGTGGGTGTTTCCAGTAAGAGGCGGGTATTGGGGCGGGCCTGGACGGGTGGATGCGATACGCCATCCAGGCGCTTGGGGCGCGGCGCCTCAGCGGGCGGGGTGGCGCTTGCGATCCCGATCGTCCCACGGCCACACGCTCTGGGTCTGGCTCAGGGAAACGGGAGAAATTGCGTTGGTGTGCATCGTTGTGTGCTCCTTTGGCATTCACAACGCGGCTGCTGCGGGCTTGGTTGACAAACTTCGGTGCAGGATTTTTTGCGCCGATGTCCCGGATGCGCTGGCCCAGGGGCGTTGTGCGGGCGCGGTATCATGCATGTGGTTGCCGGATCAGGCTTGGCTGTGTGTCTCCCCAGGCCTGCTGTGCCTCCATTTCACCTGTATTCTCGCCCTCATTCTGATCCGTGCGTCTCAACTCCATCAAGCTCTCCGGGTTCAAGTCCTTCGCTGAACCCACCAACTTCCTGTTGCCGGGGCAACTGGTGGGTGTGGTGGGGCCGAACGGCTGCGGCAAGTCCAACATCATGGACGCCGTGCGCTGGGTGCTGGGCGAAAGCAAGGCCAGCGAGCTGCGTGGCGAGTCCATGCAGGACGTGATCTTCAATGGCACCACCACCCGCAAGCCGGCCAGCCGCTCCAGCGTGGAGCTGGTGTTCGACAACGCCGACCACCGCGCCGGCGGCCAGTGGAGCCAGTACCCCGAGATCGCCGTCAAGCGGGTGCTGACGCGCGACGGCAACAGCAGCTACTTCATCAACAACCAGCCGGTGCGTCGCCGCGACGTGCAGGACGTGTTCCTGGGCACGGGCCTGGGGCCCCGTGCCTACGCCATCATCGGCCAGGGTACGATCAGCCGCATCATCGAGTCCAAGCCCGAAGAGCTGCGCCTGTTCCTGGAAGAGGCCGCCGGGGTGTCCAAATACAAGGAACGCCGCCGCGAGACGGAAAACCGCCTGTCCGACACCCGCGAGAACCTGACCCGGGTCGAGGACATCCTGCGCGAGCTGAACGCCAACCTCGACAAGCTGGAGAAGCAGGCCGAGGTGGCCACCCGCTACAACACGTTGCAGGCCGGCGTCACGCTCAAGCAGCACCAGCTGTGGTTCCTCAAGCGCAGCGAGAGTGAAGCCGACCAGGCTCGCATCCAGGCCGAGGGCCTGAAGGCCGTGAACGACCTCGAATCCCGCATGGCCGACCTGCGCCATGTGGAGGCCGGGCTGGAAACCATCCGCCAGGCGCATTACACCGCCGGCGACCAGGTCAACCAGGCCCAGGGCAAGCTCTACGAGGCCAGTGCCGAGGTGGGCCGGCTGGAAGCGGAGATCCGCTTCGTGGTGGAAGGCCGCCAGCGGGTGGAGCAACGCCTGAACACGCTGAAAGAGCAGGCCGCCCAGTGGGCCACCCGCCGCGACGACGCCATGGCCGAGACCGAGCAGCTCGGCGCCCAGGGCATGGACGCCGAAGAGCGCGCCGAACTGCTGGCCGCCCAGGTGGAAGAGCAGGCGCAGCAGATGCCTGAGCTGGAAGATGCCCTGCGCCGCGCCCAGGCCACTGCCAACGAACAGCGCAGCGCCGTAACGCAGGTGCAGCAGCAGATCCAGGTGCTGGCCGCCGAGCAGCGCGGCATCGAAGAACAATCCCGCCAGCTGGAGCAGCGCCGCGAACGGCTCAGCACCGACCGCAACGCCCTGGCCGCCCCCGACGAAGCCCGCCTGCAGCAGATGCAGGCCGAGCTGGACGCCGCCCAGGAAGTGGCCGGCATCGCCGAGGCCCGCCTGCATGAGCTGCAGGAGTCGGTACCCCAGCTCGATGAAGACCGCCGCCACAGGCAGCAGGCCGTGAATGCCGAAGGCGCGAAGCAGGCTGATCTGTCGGCCCGGCTGGATGCCCTGCGGGCACTGCAGGAAAAGGTCAAGACCGACGGCAAGCTGGCGCCCTGGCTGGCCAAGCATGGCCTGGAGGGCTTGCAGGGCCTGTGGAGCCGTATCCACATCGAGCAAGGCTGGGAAGCCGCGCTGGAAGCCGCGTTGCGCGAACGTATGGGTGCACTGGAAGTGTCGCGCCTGGACATGGTGCGGGGCTTTCTGGGCAGCAGCGGCAGCGACGCGCCACCGGCCAAACTGGCCTTCTACAGCCTGCCGCAGGCGGGTGCCCCTGAGTCTCCCTCCAGGCTGCCGCGTTTGTCCAGCCTGCTGCGGCTGCATGACGCTGGCTTGCGCGCCCTGCTGGTGGACTGGCTCGATGGCTGTTTCACCGCAGCCAGCCTGGAGGAAGCCCTGGCCCAGCGCGAGCAGTTGCAGCCTGGCCAGACGCTGCTGGTGCGCAGCGGCCATGCCGTGACCCGGCACGGGGTGAGTTTCTTCGCGCAGGACTCCGAGCAGACCGGCCTGCTGGCACGTGCGCAGGAGATCGAAAACCTCGACAAACAGCTCAAGGCCCAGGCGCTGATCGCCGAAGAATCACGTACCGCCCTGGTGCGGGCCGAGGCCGCCTATGCCGACGCATCGCAGCGCCTGGTGGCCGCGCGGCGCGAAGCCAGCGAGACCCAGGC
>Ga0208693_1003099_pt1 | contig 10490 bp, 6 predicted proteins | sample AD_UKC071_MetaG_FD_184438 | JGI IMG/M metagenome (GOLD analysis project Ga0208693, IMG submission 184438) | Active sludge microbial communities of municipal wastewater-treating anaerobic digesters from USA - AD_UKC071_MetaG (SPAdes) (version 2) | ecosystem: Engineered > Bioreactor > Anaerobic >... | reverse complement strand
TGCTGATTTTTGATGGGCAAAGTTACAGGATCAAAAATTCTTTAATGAAAAATTACACGTAAATTCCCCTGGGTGGCTGCTGCAGAAGGTGTCTGCAAAAACAGGGAAAAAGTACTTGCAAAAAACATTCTTGTATAGAATCTAGACTCGCCAATTATTGCATGGGTATAGAAATATATTATTGCATGAAGGTAGCTGTTCATATCAATATCATATTTCTTTTTACCTATTTTAAATAAAAACTCCGGATTAAAAGCTTTATCCTCTAAGAAATGATTATAATGATATAAAAAGTTAACCGCTAACGTCGATAATAGGAAAAGAGATTTTTCGTCTTCTAATAAACGCTCTCTTACTCCTTTAACATCATTGTGATCAATAATTTCCCGTAAATTCACACTCTCGCCATAAATTGATTCTTGGAATAAAGCTTTGAAAAATATTTTATTATACAACTCTATCTTGTAATGTTTCTTTAAGGCTTCCCTTCTATATCTTTTCTCATAATCTAATTCTTTCTCAATATACTTAGCAGATGAAATATATTCTGCATTTTCTACAAACCATTGTTTGCTTTTTGCCCATTTATCTTTAATTGATTGCAGAGTATCTAAATATTTCCTTGACCCCGTATGCAAATACATTCGCGAGTTATAATGAAACCTTCTTCCAATGGGATACAAGTGTTCTTTTTCATCATGATATATCTTCACCTTATTAATTATGCTGTAAATATCAGATTCTTCACGATTTGTATTGTACTCCTTAATTATTTGCAGATTACTTCCTGTAGGTATAAGTTTCTTTAGGCCTAATTTATTAACAACTTCCCCTACCAAGTTGCAAGATTTTCCTTTCCATGGATAATGAAAAGCCGCAACTGGAGGAGTTGTATCAATCCTTGTAACCACCCAATTTTGAAGATCAGCAGGTTTATCAAGATAAGGTACAATCATGTGGACAAAAGCGAATTCAAGACCAGGTATAGCTTTAACTGCTTCAACAGCCTTTTCTTTAAAATCACTATGAAGTAAGTTATCTATGACTATGGTTTCTCCATTCCACGGATCGCGGTCAATTATACATACTTTTTCGCCTATCGGTAATACATAATCTAAATGATATCCTAATGATTCCAAATATTTTGTAAGTTCGTTATCAATAATCATAAGCCTATTATTGTACCATGGATTTTGTTTTCTTAAGTTATTGATTTGCTCGATTAAATTAGAGATGCTGTTTCTACCATCACCTTTTAAACAAGTTGGTTCTATAATCATTGCAGAAAAGGGATTATCACCAACAACAGCGATGCATATATGAGTGCCTTTGGGACTATCCTCAAGAAGCATGTACTTAATTCCTCTTTTTACAGCTTTCTTGCATGCTTTTTTTAGTTGGGCATCTTCCCAAACGCTATATACTTGATACCCATCGGGATGCATAATAGTAGCTATACCCGGCTTAGAGATTTTGTTAAAATAACTTAATATGTTTCGTATATTTTTACACCTAAATCTACGGCCTCGTTGAACTGGTACATTATTAATAGCCAGCAACTTTTTTGCAGGAAATATTCTTTTACAAACATTATCTGCAAAGCTAGAAGTATGGAATAATCCCATAATGCCGGCAACATTACCCTTGCAAATTTTTATTAATTCATTACTAATAACTTCAGCTTGATAGCCTTGATGTCTTAATTCAGCTACATACAACCTTGTGTTAACATCGTAATCCTCAACACCTTCTGAATTATCATTTGTGTCATATGCATTTTCTTTTACTTCGCTTGAATCAAACTTAAAGCATTCTTCTACAGCATTTGCTTGTTTATTAACAGTGCTCTTTTTTATCTTAAATCCTTCTTCTACCAAACCATTATAGTTGTTAATATAAAAGCCATCTACTGCCATATCATTACTATTATCTTCCCATGACCAAATTCTTTCTAAGAAATTAAGGACATTATCTTCTCGTCCAGAAATTACTCCTTTAGCTTCAGAACCAATTAAACATATATTGCCACGAATCTCCAATTCATTAGCTTGTGTAAAAACCCAATTAAGAAATGTTGAATCGAAAACGCCTGTAATTTTAAACTGTTTATCAACAGAATTATAGCAGTCATAATTTTCGTCAGAAAACAGGAAATTGATTAGGGCTTGTGGTGCTTGAAATGGTTTTCCATATAGTGGATACTGAACACCTCTCAAGGCTGCCCTGGAATTTACTTCGACTATCTTACAATTTTTTTGTTCTCTTGTCTTAAAAATATCTTCTACAATAAGGTCTATGCCCCAGAAATCATTAACGCCAAATATCGATGAAGCTTCCTCGGCGAGAGCCATTAGATCTGGGTTAATTTGCTCAGTCACTATAATACTATCTCCACCAACTGCTAAATTTGCCTTCAAATGAAGAAAAACAATTTCGCCTTTTTGGGGAATACTATCCAACGAATGATTCTGTCGTTCGAGAAACTGAGATGAATAAGCATCCAGCTTAATAAGCTTTTTGTCAAGACGAGGATTCTTAAGCCTTTGTTCATTTTTTTCATTAATTAATCGTCTTACCGTCTTTTTTCCGTCTCCCACAATGTTGGCAGGAACTCGCATTAAAGCGGCACATGCTGTGCCTCCAATAACTAGTATGCGAACATCAACTCCTGGAACAAGCTCTTCTATAATTACAACTTTGTGATACCTTTGTGCATAATCCCACGCAATTTTTAAATATTCTTCAGTGCGAACATCTACAGTAACACCTTTACCCATTGAACCTTCTAATGGTTTAACTACAACAGGGTAGTCACATGTGAAAAAATAATCTCTGGCATTTTTATAATTTGAAAATACAGCACCTTTAGGTACAGGCAATCCATGATAAGCCATTATGTCCTTAGTAAGTTGCTTGTTATTACTAACAGCCCTAACGGTTGTAGATATGTTAGAGTTCTCGGCAGACAGTAGACCAACTTTCTTTGACGGCGAAACAACATAATTACTGCTAGCAAAACGCATAACGAAATAACCCTTATTTCTAATAGCCTTTACTATCTCATCTGAATCCTTTTCGCTACTCTCCTTAAATTGGTTCGCCTGTTTTAAAACTGGGGCAATTTGTATTAAGTTCTTTCGAATCGCATCAGCAGTTTTTACAGACCATGGTATAGTTTTGTTATTTTTACTGTTTTTGGCTTCCTTCCTTACATATTTGTTAAACCATTTCGCTTTAACTTTTTTAACCCTAGTCTTGCTTGGACCTTTCCATGCCATTTGAAGCATATCTTCTAGCTTTAATCCTTCACCAATAAGAATAGCTTCAAACCTTTTACTTGAATATTTATATACAAAGCAGTCTATTTTATTTAATTTTGCTTTACGTTTTAACCAAGCACCATAGTTGCGGCCATTTGATTCAATAATTATAGAAAGACAAACTGCAGAATTATTGTTTCCTGGTACCAACTGTGTCAGTTTGTACTTCAAAGGTGACCTTTCGTATGGATCTAAGCCATGACTTCTTGGGTTTAGTGTAATGCAAAGAATCTTGTAATACATATATTTAAACAGTTTTTTCCCTTTTTTAATCTTCACGTTAATCACTATCCCTTCATCATATAGAAAATATGCATACTAGAACTTAAAACACTTCATAAAATTATGGCATTGCTTACTACACGCTCAGCGCACTTCCCGTCAGTATACTGGTGAAAGAGCTTCTTAACAAAACGGTAACCCGGCTGGAGCCCCTGCTGACCCTGATGACTGATCAGCTGCCGTAAGGCTGCGGCAAGCTCCGGGCACGAGGTTGCCTTGGGTCCGGGGAATAGTTCTTCCAAATCCCACAGAAATCCTCTATGCTCGGAATAACTTTTTAGATCGGGCCAGTAGGCAACCACCGGCTTCCCAGTGAGGAGAAAATCAAGCCAAATCGATGAATAGTCGGTCACCAGGATGGCCGTGTTTCTTAAGAGCAGCTGGGTTTCCGGATACCTTTTGGTGCCCAGGTTTAAGCAAGAACCGGCGCTGTATAGCTCTTTAAAACTGGCCTCATCCTTTTCGTGAAGCCTTAGCCCCAGCACGCAGTTCCGCTCGCTTAAGATGCCGGCTAAGTTTTCCAGGCATCCTGTCGGGAAGGGTTCAAAGCTCCTGGCGTAGCTTCGCCATGTGGGCGCATAAAGCACCAGTGAGCGCCCTTTCAGTTCACTCCTAAGCCTCTCTTCCTGCTGCCGCAGATCGCCGGGCATTTCCTTGCCCATAAGGATATCGTTCCGCGGATTGCCCGTAAGCCAGATGTCATCAAGAGTCTTATGAAAAGTAGCTGCCTTGGCCAGAGCATCGGCGGCGGAAGAAGCTATCACCTTGCTGAACTGCCGGGCCTTCTCCCGGTGGCTGGCGCGAACAGGATATTTCTTAACCAGCCACTGCTTCTTCATGGCTATGCCGTGCCACAGGTTGATAACCGCCCGGCGCCCTTTCAAATTAGTGAGGGGAAAGCCCACATCCCTGATAATATCGTGGCTGATAAAAATATGCCCGGATCGCAGCGCCGCAAGCAGGGCTTCCAGATTCCTTTTTTTAACCAGTTTAAACCGGTGGCGATATTTGCCTGTAAAATAAGCTTCCGTTTCGGCCTGTTCCCTGCCGGCATAGAAACTGTAGAAATAGACCTCGATACCGGCATGGCTCTCCAGGATATTTTCAGCCAAAAAGCGTGCATTGCCGACCATACCCGAATGGGAGGCGATTACCCAAAGATTCTCCTTTTTGGGCACAACCCAATCCAGCAGCATTAGAATCCGGCTTGATAATACATAAAATATGCTCTTTAATAAAGCTTTAAATTTTGCCATTTTCTATTATCCCCTGGATTTTACGGTGGCCAGGATTTTAAAACCGCGGCCAACGGGTTCTTTATACCAGTTTACTTTCACCGAACTTACACGGGCGCGGGGAGGCCCAATCCATGTTGATCGCACCACATCTTCGATATCGGCGGCCCGCCCCTTCAATACAGCCTCTACGGTGCCGTCAAAACTATTCCGCACCCAGCCGGCAAGACGGTATTTCCTGGCCTTTTTTTGCAGCCACTTGCGATAGTAAACACCCTGGACCTTCCCAGAGATAATTAAATGTATCGCTCTCATCCTGCCTCCCAGCAGCCAGTTTAACTGTCTTCTTAGCGATGACCCGTTGAAGAGGTCCAGCTTTTTACCGTCATCACCGGGGCCGATAATTCCGTTATACAGGAAATCCAGCGCTTTTCGACTGTAGTGGGCCATGGTGGCGCCGGCGTCCATTTCACCCAGCGGCTTAAGGTGCGCCTTCTGGATAAAGCAAACCCCGGGCTGGCTGTTGCCCTCGAGGAGCAGCGGCCCCCCGGCAGTAATAAGGACATCCCAACCAATAACGAAGCGATGAGGAAATAGTTTATGAGCCCGCAAAACGAGCTCGAGCGACTCTTTCCAGTAGGGAATCAAACGTCCCTTAATCTGGGCTCCATTGTCCGGGTGCTGCTCCCAGCGGCGGCTTATACGCGTCAGGCCGCTGTCAACAGCTGAACCCATCATTCCCGTAGTTTTATCAATGGGAGCGACCATCCCTCCGGCGCTGGCATTATCTACTACAGAAGCAGGATCGCGGGAAAAGCGGAGCATGGCACAATCCACTTTATATTCACCGCCGGAATCAGTATAGGTAATAATCCTTACCGTGGGGGTGGCCTGCTTTCGAAAGGGCATCAGCTCGGGGTGGGGCAGCACCAGGGGTTGAACCAGGAATGACTGGCTGCCGTGCCGCCGGGCTAAAGCGGTCAACCTCTCCTTGAGCTTCCGGGTGGTTAAGCTCTCCCCGCCAGAGTTAACATAACCCTGTTCCCCTTTCCAAAACCAGATCTCGGCTCCTTCCCCTTCGTTGGCAACATTGGGCTTGCAGAAAAGGTCTGCCTCGGGTAGCTCACCTGGGTTGTCGGAGCCTTGGCGAAAATCAATCACCCGGCCATCGTTCATAAATTGCATCAACACGGGAACGACAGCCAGCTTATTCCGCCGGCAGTATTCGGTAAACTCGATTTTTCGTCCCAGGGAACATGTTGGGATTTCACGGTGCAAATGCTTGCCGTATGTGCTAAGTATATTATAAACACCGTATTTAATCGCCCCTTTATTTACAAAGTGGCGAGCCCTTCTTAAGCCGTCGGGGCGATAGAACTCCTGCAGGTAATAGTTCTCCAAGTCAATGGAGAAAAAGAAGGCCAGGTAAAACTGCTCCAGGTACTGGCGCCACAGCGGCTTGCCGTAATCTGCGGCAGCCTGCCCCAGCCTGCCGCTCCAGTGACGGATATCCCTAGTAATCTGCAGCGGGCTTAGTAAAAAAGCCTTAATCACGGCAAGACGGTCGCGCTTCGTCCGGCACAGCCGCCAGTAGTATAAGGCGTAAGCGCGGTGGATGATGTCAGCGGCATTCCGGGAACGGCGCAAAGGGGCAAAAATCAGTATATTGGGCAGCATCCTCGGCTTTTTTTTCTTTTTTTTCACCTTCACCTTCTGAGATGCCACGATGCCACTCCTTCCGGCAGTCGGTTCTTAGATCTCCATCTTATCTCTTTCTGAAAAGCTGACCCTAAGGGTTTCGCTCCCGGGATATATATTAGGAACAAGCCCTAGAGAATATGCTCTCGTATTGCCCTCCATAGTCTTTCTGAAGATTTGCCGTCCCTGTATTTGAAAAATTTTACGGTCATCTCCTCGCGCTGCCGTTTGAAATCGTCCTTGCCCTCGACTAAATGCTTATATATCTCCCTCTCCAGTTTACCCTGGCTGTAGCATTTTGGTCCCGGCGTAATCGTTTCGTAATCCAGGAGCAGCTCCCGTTCATTGCCGATATAGGCTTCGCTATCGTATGGATAGAAAACAATAGGCCGGCCGAGAATCAAAAAGTCCAGGTAAATTGAAGAATAATCGGTAATTAAGAGATCGGTGTGGGCCAGCAGCGGATAAACATCAGCATACTTGTCATACTCCCGGATATTGCTGAAGCCCTTTAAATCAAGGCTGCACTCGTGCTTATAATGGAGCTTGATGACAAGTATAAGCCCGCTCTCCCTGGCAAAGAGGTTCATCTGATCCAGGTCCAGCTGGTCAAAAGTATGGCTATATTTCCGCCACGTGGGGGTGTAAGCAACAATCCTCAGCCCTCGATTGCGCAAGCTGATACAATCTTCCAAGGTGGCGTAGTCGCATCCCAGCTCTTTGCCTGGGATGCCCTTCTGGAAGAATATATCATTGCGGGGAAGGCCGTTTATCAACAGCTTGCCGTAGCGAAAAGCGCCGCCCCTCACCTTAACCTGGTATTCGGAGCTAAGGGTTAATAGGTGATAAAAAGTATACTCTTTCTTAAGCTTCTGCCTGAATTTGCTCAGGTTTTTTATGGCAGGTTTCAGCAGCCCCACCGTTTTTAAACCTGTCCCATGCCATAGCTGAACCTTTTTTGTGTTGAATAAAATGAAGTATTTTAAATTCTTTGTCCACTCATTGCCGTCAACAATCAGGTAGGGCGTCCGCAGCATCCTTAACACCGTTATGAAGCTGGGATAATACCAGACCTTAAAGCCTTTTTTTCTCAGCCGGCGATAAACGTCTTTTTTTTCTGTAAGGTAGATAAAGTCCAGATCTTCCTCCAGGCTGTTTAAATAAAGATAGAAGTATTTAAGATTACCCTCGAAATCCCCGAACCTGCTGGTCAGGACTATATATTTTTTATTCTTGGGAAATAAGCAGGAAAGAGGTATAAACACAATGTAGCCGACTAGATACATTACTTTTTTAAAAGCTTTCTTCACGCCCCACTTTATCTTCCGCAGGAAATTCAGCAAGCTTTCTGGTAAGCGAGATTTTGCGAGCTCTTTCATCCCTCTTGCCACCATCATCTATGACTGCACTCTCTTCCTAATTTTAGCCGGCCTCTTTTCAGGCTTAATAACTATATAAAGTCATGCGTTTTGATAGTGATTCAAATCAAAGTTGGTATCTACTTCATACCAGCTGTCTGGCTTGACTTCAATTAAATCTATGTCAAGTGTCCCTTTAATTTCGTTAAGAATGTAATGCCAGTAATACCTGGCGTTTAAAGCCTCTTCAGCCATCAACAGCTCGTCCACTTTTCTTTTTAATGCATCTCTGCTTAAAAGGTTTTTTAAAGCGATCACTCCGGCTGACTTAACCACGTTGGCGCCGGGAGCGATATCCTTCGCGGCACGCTGAAAGCGGCCCATTTTACTTAATTTTATCTTCATATCATCCGGATTAGTGTGAACTGCAGGGGTAACACAAACCCCCACATCCGGCCTGTTTGACTCACCCGACTTCAAAATCCAGCGGGCCAGGTCGGCCACCAGCGATTCCCGGATGAGGGTATCGCCGTTTAAAATTACCACTTTATCATTTTTTGACTGGAGCAGGCCCAGCCAAAGTGAGACCAGCGGCCCGGCGCTTGCATAGAAAGGGTTCATTACCGGGGCATAGCGGGCCAGGGAGGCAAGCCGATCCAGTTCTTCGTAGACTTTCAGCCGGCCGTGACCGATTACCGGTATGAACGTCGGCTCCCAGTTGCATGTAAGAAAGGAGCGCACTATATGCTCAAAAATACTCATGCCGTCTTCACACAATAAAATGGCCTTGGGCCGATCCTTGGTTAGCGGAAGCAGCCGCCTGCCCTTCCCCGCCATCAATACAACCACGTCAATTTTGACCCTGCTTTCCTGGTCAAGCTCCCCGGAAGGCAGTGAAGAGTTGCTGTCATTGATCTCTTTTAGCCCTTTTCCGGCATAGCCGGAGGCCTCCGGTTCAGATAAGCGCACATTATCACCTCTTAATTATCTAAACATGAAATGCTCATATCGTCAACGAGACCTGAAGGATATGCCGGAGGTGCTCCGGGGTTACTTCCCGTAAATTGTTATCCGCCCTGCCGGGAGTAAACATTCTCGGTATCAGAACAGCCAGGTCTTCGTTTGGGGAAATATACTTTCCTACCATTTCTCTTATTTTAATTTTGCGGAACAACTTCACCAGTTCCGAATGCAGGGCCGCTATCGACCCAAACCCCAGGGCTCGGGCAGTATCCAGCAACCTGCCGTCGTCGGCCCCGGCATTGTATTCCAGGATAGCCGGCAGGGTAAAGCTGCAAGCCAGCCCGTGAGGCATGCCGTGGCGGGCGGTAATGGGGTAGGAGATAGAATGGGCCAGGGCGGTGCGGGAGCCGCTGATGGCCAGCCCGGCCAGCGTACTTGCTTCCATCATTTTAAAGCGGAGCCCCATGTCCTGCAGTTTCGAAATTAACGCAGGCAGGGTATTGAGGATAATACCAATGGCCCGAAGGGCGTATCCCCGGGTCATGAGATTGGCGTTGCGGTTCCATATCGACTCGAAGGCATGGGACAGCGCATCCAGGCCGGTGACGATGGTGATGTCTTGCGGCAGAGTCAAGGTTAACTCCGGGTCAAGCAGGGCTGCCCTGGCAAAAAGCCTGGGCGAGGCCAGGGAATATTTCTTCTCCGCAGCGAGATCCCATACCGTGGCAAAGGGGGTGACCTCGCTTCCGGTGCCCGAGGTAGTGGGTATGGCCAGCAACGGCAAGGGAGCAGCATCGGGGAGCGTGCCCTGCTGCTTAAAATAGCCTCTTAAAGAAAAACCCGTGCCGGTAGCCAGCATGTACGTTAAAACCTTGGCCGTATCAATTGCACTGCCCCCGCCGAGAGCCACAATCTGCCGTATATTAAGCCCTTCCAGTTGTTCTGCGTCCCTCTCCAGGGCATCAATGGCCGGATTGGGTTTAACGTTATCCAGGACAACGAGTTCCCGGTCAGGCAGAAGTTCTTTAATTGCCCCAGTCAACCCTCTTTCCGAAAACCCCGGGGTGGTCACCAGCAGCACCCTGCCTTCACCGATGAAGCGGGGCAGTTGTTTGAGAGCTCCGCGGCCCGCTATCAGATGCACCGGATTATAAAAACTCCATAACTTTAAGGAAACTGTATTGATTGAGACCACCACCTCTCACCCTATCGTTATTCCTGTCTTTATATATAACACTTCAATATAAAAATCAAAATTCCCGCTTTGGGACATGAAGAGCAGGATACTTTGCTGTGTGGTTGTGAAAACGTCGATATTCAATGTAAATCTTTATAGAGAAAAGAAAAGATAGGCGTAACGATTTGAATAATCCAGCCCCTTATTATAAAATAAGCATAAATTGCATGATGGCACATAATTATTTTCAATGAGTCTATAAGCAACAACTTAAAATACATAGTAAGTACCTGTGAGGCGAAAATAAAGATGAATTTATCCAAAATTTCTGTAATGCGTCCCGTGGCTACGGTAACCATCCTTTTAATCGTCCTTGTTATCGGCACGGTGTCCCTGCTGCAGACCCCTCTTGACCTGCTGCCCGATATCAAGCCCCCGTACCTGGCTGTAATCACCG